>Ga0209652_1001810_pt1 | contig 17206 bp, 18 predicted proteins | sample SaaInl74LU_5_DNA_FD_184641 | JGI IMG/M metagenome (GOLD analysis project Ga0209652, IMG submission 184641) | Marine microbial communities from expanding oxygen minimum zones in the Saanich Inlet - ESP_74LU_5_DNA (SPAdes) (version 2) | ecosystem: Environmental > Aquatic > Marine > Intertidal zone...
ATGAGGTGGTGACAGGCGTGGGCCGCACCGGTGTGGTCGGCATCATCCGTGGCAAAAACACCCGATCAGGCCGCGCCATAGGCCTGCGCGCTGATATGGACGCGCTGCCGATCCATGAGGCGACGGGGCTGCCCTATGCCTCTAAGGTGGCGGGCAAGATGCACGCCTGCGGCCATGACGGGCATACCGCCATGCTGCTTCGCGCGGCCAAATACCTTGCGGAGACGCGCAATTTCGACGGCACCGTGGTCTTGATCTTTCAGCCCGCCGAAGAAGGCGGAGCAGGGGCCAAGGCGATGATCGATGACGGGCTCTTCGACCGCTTCCCGGTCGATGAGATCTACGGCATCCATAATGCGCCCGGCATTCCCGTGGGCACCTTCGTCACGCGGCCCGGGCCCCTTCAGGCCAGTTCCGATGATTTCGAGATTATTGTTCGCGGCAAAGGGGGGCACGCCGCCGAACCCCACCGCGCCATCGACACGACGCTTGTGGCGGCCCATCTGCTCATTGCGCTGCATTCTATCGTCTCGCGCAATGTTGACCCGCTCAAGCGCGTGGTCCTGACGGTCGGCACTTTTTCCACCGATAGCGGGGCGTCCAACATCATCCCCGATGAGGCGCGGATGCGCGGGACGGTCCGCACGCTCGACCCCGAATATCGCGCCATCGCCGAGGCGCGGGTGCGCGAGGTGGCGACCCATACAGCGGCCGCCTTTGGCGCCAGCGCCGAAGTGATCTGGGACCCCGGCTACCCCGTCACGATCAATGACCCGCAAGGGGCCGCCCGCGCGGTCGATGCTGCGCGTGCCGTGGCCCGCGATGTGATCGATGACGCCGATCCCATCATGCCGTCGGAGGATTTCAGCTATATGCTGGAGAAAGTCCCCGGCGCTTATGTCTTCATGGGCAATGGCGACACGCTCATGTGCCACCACCCGCAATATATCTTCGACGATGAAGCCATCCCCTATGGATGCAGCTTTTTCGCCGAACTGGTCGCGCAACGTTTGCCGACCGCCTGAGCCAAAGAAGGAGAGCCCAAGATGCCCGTCAAGAACCGCTTTGCCGAACTGCTGCCCGAGATCACCGCATGGCGGCGCGATCTGCACGAAAACCCCGAGATCTTGTTCGAAACCCATCGCACCAGTGCCGTGGTCGCCGAAAAGCTCAAGGAATTCGGCTGTGACGAAGTTGTCACCGGCATCGGGCGCACAGGCGTTGTGGGCATCATCAAGGGTAAATCCAATAAATCCGGCCGCACCATCGGCCTGCGCGCCGACATGGACGCACTGCCGATCCACGAGGAAACGGGGCTCGACTACGCCTCGAAAACCGCCGGCGCGATGCATGCCTGCGGCCATGACGGGCATACGGCGATGCTTTTGGGCGCGGCCAAGTACCTGGCCGAGACGCGCAATTTCGACGGCACGGTCGCCGTCATCTTTCAGCCGGCCGAAGAGGGTGGCGGCGGTGGCCGCGAGATGGTCGATGATGGCATGATGGAGCGGTGGAACATCGCCGAGGTCTATGGGATGCATAACTGGCCGGGCGTACCGACCGGGCAATTCGCCATCCGCTCTGGCCCCTTCTTTGCCGCAGCCGATCAATTCGACATCTATGTGACCGGCCGGGGTGGCCATGCCGCCAAGCCGCATGACACGCTCGACACCACGGTGATCGCCTCGCATATCGTGCTGGCGCTCCAGACCATCGCCAGCCGAAACGCGGACCCCGTGAAACAGGTCGTGGTCTCGGTCACCAGCTTCGAGACGGGATCGAAAGCCTATAACGTCATCCCCGAAACCGTACATCTCAAGGGTACGGTGCGCACGCTCGATCCGGGTATTCAGGATATGGCCGAGGAACGGCTGAATGCGATTGCCGAGGGCACAGCCGCCACATTCGGCGGCACGGCCCGCGTCGATTACCGGCGCGGCTATCCGGTGATGATCAATGCCGATGCGCAGACCGAATTCGCCGCCGATGTGGCCCGCGCCGTCTCTGGCGATTGCGCCGAAGCGCCCTTGGTCATGGGCGGCGAGGATTTCGCCTTCATGTCCAACGCCCGGCCCGGTGCCTATATTCTGGTCGGCAACGGCGACACCGCCAATGTCCACCACCCCAAATACAACTTCAACGACGAAGCGATCCCGGCGGGCTGTTCGTGGTGGGCCGAGATCGTAGAGCGCCGCTTGCCTGCGGCGTGACGGGTGACCTTTGGCGATACCCTGCTGACGGGGCGGGCGGGCGCGGTTAAGCTGGCGCTGTTCCATTGCCGGGGGCTGGTGTCATGCGTCGCTACCTTGTCTTGCTTTGCGCCCTGCTGCTGCCGCACGGGCATCGGCATGGGAAGGTGGCGGGAACGAACCCTTCTGGTCGGCCACGTTGGAGGCAGGTCAGATGCGGATCACCCGGCTTGGCCTGCCCGATCTGATCCTCGCCATCGTCGCGGAAGACGCCGATGGGAGCGGGCTGCGCATCACCGCCGCCGACCCGGCACATGCGCGCGACGCCGTCTTGACCCGCCGCCCGATGATCTGTCGCGACACCATGACCGGCATGCCACATCCCGAGACTGTCACGCTGGCGCTGGGAAAAGATTGGTTCACCGGCTGTGGTGGTGCGCCAGCCGATCTGTTGGCGGCGACCCCGTGGCAGGTTACCGAGATCCGTGGCACGCCCGCCTTGGCCGAGGTGCCGCTTGATCTGCGCTTCGACCCAGAGGGCCGGATTACGGGGCCGGGCGGCTGCAACGGCTGGTCCGCCAGCTACTACCTGACGGGCGAGAGGCTGGGTATCGGCCCGATTGCTTCGACACGGATGGCCTGCGCGCGCCCGGTCATGGATCAAGAGACCCGTCTTTTTGCAGCGCTTGCCCGTGTGACGCGCTTCGATATCACCGATGTAGGCGCGTTGGTGCTGTTGTCAGGCGGCACCCCTGTGCTGGTGGCCCAGCCCGCGCCATAGCCGTGGCAGCCTAACCAAGCGGGAGCAATGTCACCTTGCAGCGATCGTTGGTATCCAGCCTCGCTTTCGCGCAGTGCGGGCCGGTCAGGTTGAAAAAGAAGATATCCGACCCCTTGCCCCAAGGTCGGATATTGCGCCGAAATGGTCCTGTGTCGTTCAACATCACATCCGCCACGAATGCAGTACTGCGGCCTGCGACATGCTCGGGCGCGACGACGATGTAGCGGGGCAAGGCGGGGTCTTTGCGCAATATGCGGGCTTCGAAAGTGATGTGGCCGGTCTCCACGCTACATCGGCCGACACACTGGGCGGACCTACCCGCCCGTATGGCTCATATGCCGGGTCATCTGGCCGCTGACCGCTTGGCGCGAATAGTCGAAATCATGGCCCTTGGGCTTGCGCGCGATGGCCGCGCGGATCGCTTCCTCCAGCACCGCGTCATCGGGGCTGGCGCGCAAAGGCGCGCGCAGATCGGCCATATCCTCTTGGCCGAGGCACATATAGAGCTCGCCAGTGCAGGTCAGCCGCACCCGGTTGCAGCTTTCGCAGAAATTATGCGTGAGCGGGGTGATGAAGCCGATCTTCTGGCCTGTCTCTTCCAGCCGCACATAGCGGGCAGGCCCGCCCGTGCGCTCGGCCAGATCGGTGAGCCGGAGTCGTTCACCCAACCGCGCGCGCAGATCCTTGAGCGACCAATATTGATCCAGCCGATCCTCATTGCCCAAATCGCCCATCGGCATGACCTCGATAAAGGTCAGGTCCATGCCCCGGTCCGCGCACCAGCCCTGAAGGGTGAACAGCTCATCCTCGTTGAACCCCTTCAGCGCCACGGCATTGATCTTGACCTTCAGCCCCGCCTTTTGCGCGGCCTCGATCCCGGCCAAGACCTGCGGCAAGCGCCCCCAACGGGTGATATCGGCGAATTTCTTGTCATCGAGCGTGTCGAGCGAGACATTGACCCGCCGCACCCCTGCTGCAAACAAGTCATCCGCAAAGCGCGCCAACTGGCTGCCATTGGTGGTCAGCGTCAATTCCTTCAACGCGCCACTTTCCAAATGCCGGGTCATAGCGCGGAAGAACGTCATGATATCGCGCCGCACCAGCGGCTCGCCGCCCGTGATGCGCAGCTTTTCCACACCCAGCCGCACGAAGGTCGAACACATCCGTTCAAGCTCTTCCAGCGTCAAAAGCTCCTTCTTCGGCAAGAAGGTCATGCTTTCCGACATGCAATAAACACAGCGGAAATCGCAGCGATCGGTGACCGAGACGCGCAGATAGCTGATCGCGCGCGCGAAGGGATCGACCAGAGGTGGTATGGCATGTGATGCGGTGTTCATAACAACAAGCTATGCGCCGCGCCGCGCAGGGGCAAGAGAGCTTGCAACATCTGTTGAAGCTGGCCGTGAAAGCCCCTAGTTTGCGGGCATGAAAATCATTGTTACCCCCATGTTCGCCACCTTGCTCAGCCTTTCACTGGCTGCGTGCAGTGTGGCTGATCGCAATGCCGATGCGCCGCTGACGATCGAGACACCGCCCGCGGGTGGCCCGACCGCCGTGGATGCCGCCATCGATCCAGCGCTCAGTACCGCCGAGGCGCCCACCATCGCTGAACCCCAAGCAGAGGGTCGTTTCCTCGGCTTCAGCGTCACGAGCCTGGGCGATGCGTCGCTTCCGGGTGTGTGGCTTGAAACGCCTTTGGTCAACGCACCCACAACCGGCAGCGTCGTGGCCGAGAATGGCCGCCAGATCGCGGTCGAGCTGCGCCCGACGGGTGGCGCGCGCGGATCCGGATCGCGCCTGTCGCTGGCGGGTTTTACCGCTTTGGGCCTGCCACTGACCGCGCTGACCACGCTGACCGTGATCGGCGATGCCTGAACGGCCCGATCGGCGCCTGTTCAAACAGCGCACCGATTGGGAGGGGCTGAGGCGCGGTTTCCACTGGGCCGTGCCAGCATCGCTCAACATCGCTGATCTGTGCTGCGACCGCTGGGCCGCCGCAGCACCTGATCGGGTGGCGATCATCCATCGCGATCCACAAGGCGGGCGGACGCTTTGGCGCTATGGCCAACTCAAACACGCCTCCGACGCCTTGGCGGCTGGATTGGCCGCGCAAGGGATCGGGCGCGGCGACAGGGTCGCGGTCTTTCTGCCCCAACATCCCGCCGCTTTGATCACCCATTTCGCCGTGATGAAACGCGCCGCGATCTCTTTGCCGCTGTTTACCTTGTTCGGACACGATGCGCTGGCCTACCGCCTGCGTGATTCCGGGGCCAAGGCGATTATCACCGATGCCGAAGGGCTTGACCGGATCATGGCGCTTGCCCCCGATCTGCCCGATCTGACGACGATCATCACCACAGGGGCTGCACGCGCGCCCGCCTTGTCCTTCCAGGACCTGATCGCAGGGCCCACACCGCACAAGCCGCTGGCGACCACTGCCGATGATCCGGCGATGATGATCTACACCTCCGGCACCACGGGCGACCCCAAGGGGGTGCTGCATGCCCATCGCTTCTTACTCGGCCATCTGCCCTGTATGGAGCTTGCCCATGATTTCTTCCCCCAAAAGGGTGATATCGGCTGGACGCCTGCGGATTGGGCATGGATCGGCGGGCTGATGGATATGGCCATGCCCTGCCTTTACTACGGCGTGCCGCTCATCGCGCATCGCGCGGCCAAGTTCGACCCAGAGGCGGCCTTTCGCCTGATGTCTGAAGAACGTGTCACCAATGCCTTTATCCCGCCAACGGCCCTGCGCCTGATGCGCGCGGCCCCACCTCCCTCAGACCTGTCCTTGCGCGCCATCGGCTCGGGCGGCGAGGCGCTGGGCGGTGATCTACTCGATTGGGGGCGCGATGTCTTGGGCTGCGCGGTCAATGAATTCTACGGCCAGACCGAGGCTAATCTCGTCATCGCCGCCTGCGATGGCGTGATGGTGCGTAAGCCCGGGGCGATGGGCCTGCCGGTGCCGGGCCATGAGATCAGCTTGCGCGATGCAAATGGCCCCGTCGGCACTGGCCAGATCGGCGAGATCTGCATCCGCGCCCCCGATCCGGTGATGTTCCTGCGCTACTGGAACAAACCCGAAGCGACAGCGCGCAAACGGATCGATGGTTGGCTGCATACCGGCGATCTGGCCAGCCGCGATGCTCAAGGCCAGATCACCTTCCATGCCCGCGATGATGATGTGATCACCTCGGCAGGCTACCGTATCGGCCCGGTCGAGATCGAACAGGCGCTCTTGACCCATCCCGATGTGGTCATGGCCGCTGTTGTGGGCCAGCCCGATCCCATCCGCACCGAGATCGTTGTGGCCCATGTCGTGCTGCGCGAAGGCGCTGACTTCTCTGGCCTCGAAGACACGCTGCAAGCGCTGGTCCGCGACAAGGTCTCGGCCCATTGCGTGCCGCGCAAGATCATCCGCGCAACCAGCCTGCCCATGACTGCCACGGGCAAGATCATGCGCCGCGCCCTGCGCGGATAGGCACAAGACCGCTCTGCGCATTTTCTTCGTTTCAAAAATATCCTCGGGGGGAGCGCGAGGGGGGCAGACAGCCCCCCTCGCATGGGTCGCCTGCACAGCAGGCGAAATCCCCTACTTGTCCATTGACCGCCTGATCGCGCCGATGGTCCACCATACCGCCAGCACGACCGGGATCACGGTCATCGCCGTCAGCCAAGATTTCGGCACGGCAAGAGGTTCGGCCAACGGCCCAAGCAAATAGACCACAAGGTTGACTGCGTAATAGCTGATCGCCACCACCGACAGCCCCTCGACCGTCTTTTGCAGGCGCAGCTGCAGATCGGCCCGCTTGTCCATGCTTTCCAGCAGCGCCTGGTTCTGCGCCGAACGGTCGACATCGACGCGCGTGCGCAACAGATCGCCCGCCCGGATCGCGCGTTCGGTCATCGACAAAAGCCGCCGTTCGGTCGCCTTGATCGTGCGCATCGCCGGGTCATAGCGGCGCATCATGAACTCGCCAAAGGTCTGGCGGCCCATGAAGCGCTCTTCGCGCAACACCTCGATGCGTTGATTGACCAGCGCCTCGTAAGCGCCCGTGGCACCAAAACGAAAGGCGCTTTCGGTTTGTAGCCGCTCCAATTCGGCGGCCAGCGCCAAAAGCTGGCTCAGCGTTTCTTCCGGCTTGGCCAGATCGCCGGTCATATCGGCCACGATCTGCACAAGGCTTTCGTCCATCTCGGCCATGCGGTTGGCGATATCGCGCGATGGCGGCAGGCCCAGCATCGACATCGCCTTGTAGGTCTCGATCTCGCAGATCCGTTGCACGATCCGTCCGATCCTGCGGCTGCCCGTATCGGCTTGGCAAAAGACCGCAAAGCGCATGTGGCCGTTGCTGTCGATCCGAAAATCACCCGCGATCACGGCGGTGCCATCCAGCACGTTGCTGACGGCCAAGCTTTCGGGGACCATCCAGTCATTGATCGACGCGGCGATCACCGCTTTGTCGCTGGGTGCGGCGTCGACGCGGATATGGACCGATGTGATGCGCACGCCGGGCGCACGCGACAACCAGTCTTCGGGAAAAACCTCCCAAGCGGCCGGATCAAAGGGGCGCTCGCCATTGGCGGGAAGAAAGGCGGTATAGGTCACGAACTCGGTATGCTGTTCCCATTTCAACTGGAACTTGCCCAAGTCACCGAAGAAATGGGTCGCATCGGGTGCCGGGTGATCGGCCCCGAACCGGTCGAGCAGCGCCAGCAAATGCGCCCGGTCCAGATCGCGGTCGCGCTTGGCGGCATCCTTGGGTTGCTTGATCGCGATGAAGATCGCTTGCGCGGGTGCGGCAATCTCGGGAAAGGGGCGTGCATGCAACTCATTGGCAAGCCGGTAGCGCAGCGGGTGATCTTTGAGCGGCATCAGCGTGGTTCCGTGATGGTTACGCAGTGTCAGATAAGCCTTGTAGCGCTGGTGTAAACCAAAAATATGCAACGATTTTCGGGGTTTGTCTGGATACAATCGCATACGGATTGATCCAAGCCCCCGGCAAGGCAGGGAAAAATCCACCTCTCACCTTGGCCGGCGGGGAATTCCCCTTATTTCGCGAAGGGGATGCCGGCCTGTGCGCGGTTGCAGGCAAGCGATGGTTTTGAGCAGCGGGTTGGGGCTGCGGTAAGCATCGCAAACGGTATGCTATTGTATGCGCAATAAACTGTCGTGCGTAGCCCGGTTGTGAAGCGCGTGATGTGTTGCTATGGGGCTGCAAGACACGGCCATGTCAAAGAGGGGATGACAGTGAAAATAGGCGCTCCGAAGGAAATTGAGCCGGGCGAAGCACGGGTGGCGATGACCCCCGATAGCGCGCTCCAGCTTCAGAAACTTGGATATGATTGCGTGATCGAAACCGGGGCGGGTGAAGCCGCCGGTTTTACCGATGCCGCCTATCAGGCCGCCGGTGTGGAGGTGGTGAAAACCGCCGCCGACTTGTGGAAGGCCGCAGATATCGTTGCCAAGGTGCGCCCACCGACCGCGACCGAGGCCAAGCGCTTCCGCGAAGGGCAGCTCCTGATCTCGTTCTTCTGGCCCGGCCAGAACGAAAAGCTGATGGAAACGGCGAAATCCGCAGGCACAAATGTCATCGCGATGGACATGGTGCCGCGGATCTCGCGCGCGCAAAAGATGGACGCGCTGTCGTCGATGGCAAACATCGCGGGCTACCGCGCGGTGATCGAGGCGGGCAATAATTTCGGCCGCTTCTTCACCGGTCAGGTGACCGCCGCAGGCAAGGTGCCGCCAGCCAAGGTTCTGGTCGTGGGTGCGGGTGTGGCGGGTCTGGCCGCGATCGGCACGGCGACCTCGCTTGGTGCGATCACATACGCCTTCGACGTGCGCCCCGAAGTGGCCGAACAGATCGAATCGATGGGCGCGGAATTCGTCTTCCTCGAGTTCTCGGCCGATGAATTGCCCGATGGCGCGGCAACCGGTGGTTACGCACCGCCGCAAAGCCCGGAGTTCCAAGCCAAGCAGCTTGCGAAGTTCCGCGAGATCGCGCCCGAGATGGACATCGTGATCACCACCGCCTTGATCCCCGGTCGCCCTGCGCCGCTGTTGTGGACCAAGGACATGGTCGCCGCGATGAAGCCCGGCTCGGTCATCATCGACTTGGCCGCTGAGCGCGGCGGCAATTGCGAATTAACCAAGGCTGATGAGCGCGTTGTCTCTGACAATGGTGTCATCATCATCGGCTATACCGATTTCCCAAGCCGGATGGCTGCGCAGGCCTCGACGCTGTATTCCACCAACATCCGTCACATGATGACCGATCTGACCCCGGCCAAGGACGGCGCGGTCAATCACAACATGGAAGATGACGTGATCCGTGGGGCCACAGCGGTCTTTGGGGGCGAGATCACCTATCCGCCGCCGCCGCCGAAAGTGGCCGCCATCGCGGCAGCCTCGAAGAAAGAAAAGCCCAAGGAACTGACGCCGGAAGAAAAGCGCGCGGCCGAAATCGCCGCTTTCAAGGCGCAGACCAAGAACCAGGTCACGCTTTTGGCCGTGGGTGGTGCGCTGGTGCTGGGTGTCGGGCTGATCGCGCCCGCCAGCTTCATGCAGCATTTCATCGTCTTCGTCTTGTCGGTCTTCATCGGCTTCCAGGTGATCTGGAACGTGGCGCATAGCTTGCACACGCCCTTGATGGCGGTGACGAACGCGATTTCGTCCATCGTTATTCTGGGCGCGTTGATGCAGATCGGCTCAAGCTCGATCTTGATCACGCTTTTGGCCGCACTCGGCATCTTCATGGCCGCCGTGAATATCTTCGGCGGTTTCCTCGTGACACGGCGCATGCTCGCCATGTTCCAGAAATCTTGAGCGGGCAGGGGTAGAACAGATGGATTTCGGTTTCACCATTGCGGCCTACGCGGTCGCGGGCGTTCTCTTCATCCTGTCGCTGGGCGGGCTTTCTGGTCAGGAAAGCGCCAAGCGCGCGGTTTGGTATGGCATTGCGGGGATGGCCATTGCGGTCGTTGCCACCTTGATCGGGCCGGGCTCGGGGCTTTGGCTCATGTCGATCATCTTGATCGCGGCGGGTGCGGGCGTGGGCTATCAGCTGGCCACCAAGGTCCAGATGACCCAAATGCCCGAGCTTGTGGCGATCATGCATTCGCTGGTCGGTCTGGCCGCCGTTTTCGTGGGTTTCAACGCCCATATCGAGCTAGTCAGCGTGGGCGAAGTGCTGACAGCTGCCGGGATGGCCTTCCCGCAGCCCGAGGGGCCACTGGCCACCCCGGTCTATGAGATGATCGGCACCATGTCGAATTTCGCGGCCCTTTTGGCCAAGAAAACCGCCGTTGAGGTTGGTATCTTGCGGGTCGAGCTGGTCTTGGGCATCTGGATCGGTGCCGTGACCTTTACCGGTTCGGTCATTGCCTATGGAAAATTGGCGGGTCGCGTCGATAGCGCGGCCAAGCAATTGCCCGGCGGCCATATGCTGAACGCGGGTGCGGCTGGCGCATCGGTGCTGTTGGCGGCGATGTATCTGGGCGGCTCCGGCGGCTGGACGCTTGTGGTGCTGACGCTTTTGGCGTTGTTCATCGGCTATCACCTGATCATGGGCATCGGCGGGGCGGACATGCCTGTCGTCGTCTCGATGCTGAACAGCTATTCCGGCTGGGCGGCAGCGGCGATTGGCTTTTCGCTTGGCAATGACCTGCTCATCGTGGTCGGCGCGCTGGTGGGCTCAAGCGGCGCGATCTTGTCCTACATCATGTGTAAGGCGATGAACCGCAGCTTCGTGTCGGTCATCTTGGGCGGCTTTGGCGGTGCCAAGGGCGAGCAGCAGGCGATCGAGGGTGAGCAGATCGCCATCGACAGCGATGGCGTTGCCTCTGCTCTGAACGAGGCCGATAGCGTGGTCATCGTGCCGGGTTACGGCATGGCGGTGGCGCAAGCGCAGCAATCGGTCAGTGAATTGACCCGCAAGCTGCGCGCCGCAGGCAAGACCGTGCGCTTTGCCATCCACCCCGTTGCGGGCCGTTTGCCGGGCCACATGAACGTGCTTCTGGCCGAGGCCAAGGTGCCCTATGACATTGTGTTGGAGATGGACGAGATCAACGATGATTTCCCATCGACCGATGTGGTCATCGTCATCGGCTCGAACGACATCGTGAACCCGGCCGCCCAAGACGACCCAAACAGCCCCATCGCCGGCATGCCGGTGTTGGAAGTGTGGAAAGCCAAGCAGGTCTTTGTGTCCAAGCGCGGCCAAGGCACGGGCTATTCGGGCATCGAGAACCCGCTGTTCTTCAAGGAGAACACGCGCATGTTCTATGGTGACGCGAAAAAGTCGCTAGATGAATTGTTGCCCAAGATCGCCTGATCAACGGGTTCAGGCATAGCAAAAGGCCCCCGGTGACGGGGGCCTTTTTGCATTCTCCGGCTCTTTACTGCGTTGCTTGGGCGTTTGTGGCCAGCGTTTCGAACACGCGGCGCAGCTCGGCGGGTGTCAAACTTGCGCGCTTTGCATCGGTCAGCGCGTCGGGCGACCAGATCAGGCTTTGCGCCGGATCGTGCAGCATCGCCCAATCCCCGAAAAGCCGGGCCGGGACGCGTTCGTTCACATGCTCGCGGACCTCAAGATGGCGGTCGTCGCGCCGGATACGCGCATAAAGCGCCAGCACCGCTGCCGCTGGCCCCTCGAGGAGTTGAAGGTAGATATCGCGCCGACAGATCAGCGCGCCGGTAATCCCGTCACGCGTGTTGCCCTGTCTTGCATGCAGCAAGATCCCCGACAGTGTCGCCTCGTCATAGCCGAAAGGACGCGAGGAATAGATAAGCTGGATGAGGTCGGAAATGGTTGCGCTCCTGTGCCGGCCGGTCGCGCCGAGGGGCGCGGCATCTGGCGGGTCTAAGTGAAGCTTACGTCAAATTCCGCCCCCTGTCGCGGCAATAGCACGCATGGTGCGCGGTCCACGGCGTCACTTGGTCAAGATCAGCTTGCCAGCCCGCGTGATGCGGAGCTGATAGGTCTTGTCGTCCAGAACGATCATCGCCGTGCCAGCGGGGTCGACAAGGCGTCTTGCGTCGTAAACTGGCCCAATCTGGCGGGATGGCATGCTGTGGGTGCGCTCGGTGGTGGGGGGGATTTGGTCATGGTAGCTCATGGCGGGGCTCCGATCTGTCGTCGCACATGGGAAGATGCGATATTTCTGACAAAAAGAATCGGGTATGTCAATTCCAGAGTAATTCACTCAGGAATTTTCCCGCGTGCCGCTGGGCGGCTTGCCAAGGCCGCGATCCGCTCGGCGACCTCGGCGCGGATCGGCCCTGGCCGGGGATCATCACGCAGGGTGGTGAACCAATGCGCGGGCGGCGCGCGCCATGCCTGCGGCGGCTTTTCCCAAGCAAGCCCGCGCAGCACCGCCTGCGCTGCCTCGGGCAGATGGTCGGGGATCGCATGGCCGTTGAGGGTCGCCCAAACCCCGGTCCAAAGCCGGCCCACCGACCACGGGTTGTAGCCGCCACCGCCCAGCACCAATAGGCGCGGGCAACCAAGCGCCATCAATGCCGCCACAATCGCCCAATGGGCATTGTTCGACAGTGTCAGCCGCGACAACGGGTCTTCGCTGACCGCATCGGCCCCGCATTGTAGCACGATGGCATCCGGCGCGAACCCCGTTAGCGCGGGCAGGATCAGCCGATCCCGGATCGCGGCCATTTCCGTATCGTTCAGCCCGCGTGGCACGGGCAGGTTCAGGCAATTGCCGCCACCATCATCGCCAAGCGCCCCGGTAAAGGGCCAGCGCCGCTCTTCATGGACCGAGATGAGAAGCGTTTGGGGATCATCCGCCAGCCCATGCTCCACCCCGTCGCAGTGATGGGCATCGATATCGACATAGGCGATACGCGCCGCGCCTGCGGCCCGCAGCGACAAGATCGCCAGTACGGGGTCATTGAGATAGCAAAACCCACCCGCCCTATCTGGAAAGCCGTGATGGGTGCCGCCGCCGGGGTGATAGATCACACCGCCTGCCCCCAATAACGCGCCCGACAACAGCGCCGCACCTGCCGCCGTGGCGGGGCGGCGAAACATCTCGGGGAAAACGGGGTTGGCCACCGTACCAAGCCCGTGGCGCGCGCGCACAGCATCGCTGACGCTTTGGTCAGCCTCGGCCCGGACAAGGGCCTCTGTATATTCTGCCGTGTGCCAAATGCTCAGTGCTTGGGCCTTGGCGCGGGGGCTGGTGCGGTATTGCGCGGGCGGCAGCCATCCCAAGGCGCGGCTGAGATCCATCACCGTCGAGACACGCGGCACACGCAGCGGGTGCCATGCGCCATAGCTTGAGCCGCGATAGATTTCTGACCCGAAGAAAAGCGGCTTGTTCACGCGCCCAAAAGCGCCTCGATCTCGCGGCGCATGCGCGCACTGGTCGGGCGGGTGTTGGAGCCGAAGCTTTGCACCATCCGCCCCTCGCCATCGAGCAGCACCTTGTTGAAATTCCACCCCGGCTCGAAACCATAGGTTGCGCGTAGCCACTGGTAGAAAGGATGCGCGCCACGGCCCCGCACAGGCGTGATCGTGGTCATCGGCAGCGTCAGGTTGAAATTCAGTTCGCAAAATTCCGCGACGGCCGCGTCATTTGCCAATTCTTGGCTGAAATCATCCGACGGCACGGCCAAGACCACCAGCCCGCGTGGGCCATATTCCTCGTGGAGCACCTGAAGATCGTCATATTGATCGGTATAGCCACATAGCGAAGCCGTGTTGACGACCAAGACCGGCTGGCCGCGCCAATCCGACAGCGTGTAATCGCCGCCATCGATCGAGGCGAAGCGAAACGCAGCCTCGGCACGAGCGCGATGGGTCAGCAACATCAGCGGCAGGGTGGCAATGGCGGTGATCAGGTCGCGGCGCTGCATCTTGTCCTCGCGGGTTCTTGACCTTGCCACCTATCGCGCTTGACCGCCGGGTCAAGCCTTGCTTTGCAAAGCCTTAAGTGGCGTGCGATACTGTCCTCCCATGACCCGCAAAAGCCCCACCATTCAGGCCCCGCTACGCATCGCCGCCGCCGTGAAGCGCGAAACCCGCACGCAATTCGCGGCGCTGCCTTTTCGCGTGAAGAAGGGCGAGGTGGAGGTTTTGTTGATCTCGTCGCGCGATACCGGGCGCTGGATCATTCCCAAGGGTTGGCCCATGGACGGGATGCGCCCCGCCGAGGCAGCCGCCCAAGAAGCATGGGAAGAGGTGGGCCTGCGTGGCCGGTTCTACGATGATGTGATCGGCTTATACTCCTATTCGAAATGGCTTGATGAGGATCTGTCGATCCCCTGTATCGTCGTGGTTTTCGCGCTCGAAGTGTCGCATGAAGACACCGCCTTTCCCGAGGCGGGCTTGCGCAAGACGAAGTGGATGAGCCGCAAGAAAGCCTCGCAACGGGTCGATGAGCCGGAATTGAAGCAGATCCTTTTGGGCTTCGATCCCGAGCGGTTGAAATAAACCCCGCTTGATCCCGCCCCAATGGCACATATCTTGGCTACGACATGATCCGCTACACCCTCACATGCGCCGATGGGCACCATTTCGAAAGCTGGTTCCAGTCGGCGGATGCTTTTGATGGATTGGCTGCGCGTGGCTTGCTGTCTTGCGCACAATGCGGGGGCGCGGGCGTGAAAAAGGCGCTGATGGCGCCACGTGTCACGACGCATGACCACCCCCCGTCGGAGCCCAGCCTTGTCCCCGCGCAAGTGCCGCCCCGCGCCCTGTCGGAACCCGCCAACAAAACCGAAGAGATGCTGCGCGCGATGCGCGATCATTTGGCGCGCAATTCGACCTATGTCGGTGGTCGCTTCGCTGCTGAGGCGCGCGCGATGCATCTGCAAGAATCCGAGGCGCGCATGATCCATGGTGAGGCCGCCCCCGATGAGGCGCGCGCGCTGATCGAGGATGGTATCGCGATCATGCCCTTGCCCTTCATCCCCCCCGACAAGACCAATTAACCGAATGCGCGCGGTGTGAACCCAAGCGCGCGGAGTTCTTGGGCCTCGCGGGCATCGCGCGTGGCTTCGAGTTGGGCCACCGATTGCGCCACGATCTGAGCGATCTGGGCATCATCCATCCCTTGCGCGCGCAATGCCGCCACGCGGCGCTTACCCTCCGGCGACAGTGGCTGGATGAACAACAGCTTGTCGAGCGCGTGGATCGGCACGGCAGCGGCACGCGCCAAGCTCTCTATCGCCATGGTAAATCCGGGCGCATCGCGCAAGGCGGCAAGTCGGGCGCGGTGCCACGCGACACAGGATTGAAGCAGTTGCTTCAAGCCGTGGTCTTGCAACCAATCTGCGATCAAAGCCTCGACCCAGCCAGACCAGCGCAACAGCCCCAGATGCGGTATTTCGTTGCGGTCGAACATGGCGAAATAGGTGGCGTCATATTTTTGCGGCTTGAGGTTCACATTCCCGCGGTCGCCGCGCAACAGATAGGCCTCGTGGCTTTGAACGGCGAAATGCGCAATCTCGACGAAATCATAGCCGACCGTCGCCGCCGATCCGCGCCAGCCGTCGCGCATGAAGGACGGTGGCATCCGCACACCTGCGCCGTTCACCCAGATCTGGCCCAGCAAGGCGCAAGCCTTGGCGTGGTTGGTCTTTGCGCCCTGCATGCTGGGCCGGTGAATGCCCAGTTTCATCCCCGCAAAGGGGCGGAACAGCGTTTTGACGCCCCATCCACGGCGAAAATCATCCGGCGCACCGCGGGTGAATTGCGTCAGCAATGGCGCCTCTGACCATCTGCGCTGATCATTCGACCCCATCATCCGCCAATTGACCGCGATACCATCCAGCTTGGGCGGACAGGCCGCCAGAAGCGCCGCAAGCGTGCCGTCACCTGTCTTGATATGCAGGAATTCATCAGCATCCATCACGATCAGCCATTCGGGCGCCTGCACCGATGGATCGGCCTGTGCCATGCTCAACGCATGCGGTTGGGGCTTTTTGCCCGGCGGCACGGCGTTGCGGATATGGCGGCACAAACCCATCTTTGCCAATCGGTCAAGCAACAGGTCGCTGCCATCGCGGCAATCATTGCTGTAGATCCAGATATCCTCGGCCCCGATCAGGCGATGATAGGCAAGCCATTCCAAGATGCGCGGCCCCTCATCCTTCATCATGGTGACGATGCCGAAGCGCGCCATGGCTAGCTGACCCTCAGAAGATCGGGTCGATCGTGCAGCAAGCCGCCAAGCGCATCGAGCGCTTGCGCCTCGGCGCTATTCAATGCGTGCAACCGGTCATAAAGGGCGTGATACCCCCCCTCTGGGTCGGGGCTGTTGGCGATCTCGGCCAAACGCGCTTTGAGCGGATCGGCAAAGCCATGCGCGCCTGCCCGCCAATCCATCTTGGCCCGCCAACGTGCATAGCCCGGCGCGAAATAATGCAGCAGATAGGCCCGCTCGGCCGCCCCCCAGACAGGGCCGGACACCGCCTCGCCCGTTGCATCCACGGCCCAATGCAGCTTGAGCCGGATACCGGGTAGGCCCGCGCGATGGATGGATTTGCCTTCCGGATGCCCAACCAGTCCGAAACGTGGCCGAAACAGGCCCGCATCGGCACCATAGATCGGATCGACCGCCGCGCGCGGGATCGGCAAGCGAAAGGCACGCGCCCCGTCGGGCATTGTCACTTCCTCGGCGCTGCGCACGCGCAAACTGGCGGTGTCGGGCGGCAAGGTCGCCAGGCCGCTGGGTAGGTCGCGACCCGCAAACCACATCAACTCGTCAGCATCGAGGATCATCACCCAGCCTTCGGTGATTTCGCGATAGGCCGCTGTCATCGCCGCGCGTTGGCGCTTGGTGAACCGCGCGCCGGGCGCGACACCTATGCTGGCCCAAAGCCCGTGGGTGCAGGGGCGAAATTCCACCCTTGGGTCACCGGCCAAGGCATGTTGCGCCGGGTCATCGGGATCATCCAGAAACACGATGATCCGCGCCGCGCCTTGTGACAAATGCCATGTCAAAAAGCGTTCCAGCACGGCCGTTGGTTCGCGCGCGATCGTGACAACGGTAAGCGGGGGCGTGCCGGACATCGCTTATACCAACCCCACGAAGCGGTCGGGGATCTTGATCGGCACGCCCGGCTCCATCGCGCGCGGGTCGGTCGATTTGCGCGGCCGCTTGGCGGGGCTGCCGTCCGGCTTGTCCGCCGTCAGATAATTTGGGACAGTTGAGCGTTGTGTCGTTTGGAGGCTCTGGCTCATCCTTGCTTGAGGTTATGCGTTTTCAG
>Ga0209652_1001811_pt1 | contig 17205 bp, 20 predicted proteins | sample SaaInl74LU_5_DNA_FD_184641 | JGI IMG/M metagenome (GOLD analysis project Ga0209652, IMG submission 184641) | Marine microbial communities from expanding oxygen minimum zones in the Saanich Inlet - ESP_74LU_5_DNA (SPAdes) (version 2) | ecosystem: Environmental > Aquatic > Marine > Intertidal zone...
CTGAAGGCCGCAGGTTCAAATCCTGCCCCCGCAACCAAAAAATCACATGATATCATACGTTAAATAGCCTCCCTCGTGGGGGGATTTTTGCGCTTGGGCTGTCGTGGAAGCACTACGGAAGTGACGTTGCCCCCAACCTTTATCGAGCGTGAGCGAAACTCCGGGTTTGAGTTTTGCCCAATTGGGCAGGTTGGTCAACGGGGGCGGGCGCGGAGCCTTGCGGATTGCACAGCGTCAGGCCTTTTTGCAGGGCGAAGGTTCGTGCGAACTCCGCGGGGGTCTGCCAGCCGAGGCGGAAGTGGGGCCGTTCGGTGTTATAGTCCGTGCGCCAGGCGGCGAGCGTGACGCGGGCGTCATGCAGGGACGGGAACAGGGTCTCGTTCAAGAGTTCGTTCCGTAAGCGGCCGTTGAAGCTTTCGATGAAGGCATTCTGGGTCGGCTTTCCAGGCGCCATGTGACGCCAGTCAAACTTGCGATCATCCACAAACTTCAGGATCGCGTTCGAGGTGAACTCGGTTCCATTGTCTCTTACGACCGTCTGTGGCGCGGCGCGCACTGCGAACAGCGTCGCAAGTTCCCGTGCCACTCGTACGCCCGATAGCGAGGTGTCGGCGATCAAGGCGAGCTATTCCCGCGTGCAGTCGTCGATCACCGTCCAGATCGGGAAGCGGCGACCGTCCGTCAGCTGGTCGGACACGAAGTCCAGCGACCATCGTTGGTTCGGCATCAGCGACAGCACCATCGATGCTCGTGTGCCCATGACCCGTTTGCGCCCACGGGGGCAACGTCAGTTGACCCCTTAACCACAGAACATGGCGATCATATGATCAAATCAGCTACAAAGCGCTTTGCAATGACGCTAGTTATTTGGCACCCCGTAGCTGTATCGTTGTTTAATTGCCGTGAGATGCTTCGATCTTTGCCTTTATATGCCCACCCGCACTGATCGGGGGGTGGCGCGCACCTTCGCCGAGACAGCTGGGAAGGCACTCGATCCGCGCATCATAATCGGGATGCATGAAATAGCCGATCGACATGCGACGCGACATAGCGTCGTTGAGGTTTTCGGGAACCACGACACGGTGCAAGGTCGAAACCCATTTATCGTTGGTCCAACGTTGCATCATGTCACCCAGATTGACCACCAACGTTCCTTTGGGTGCCACGAGGGGCAGCCATTCGCCATTGCAGGCGACCTCGAGACCACCTTTGGCCCCGGTCATCGCCAGAATTGTCATCGCGCCGTAGTCGGTATGCGCCCCAGTCCGCAGTTGGCCCGGCAAGGGTGGCTCAGTCAGTGCCGGGTAATGATGCGCCGACATGACTGAGAAATGCTTGCCGATCAGTGGCATGAAATAGTCTTCGGGCATGTCAGCGGCGACCGCGAAGATCCGTAAGAGATCTGCAGACAACCCTTCGAACGCGCGATAAAGATCGGTCAGGGCCTTGTCGAAACCTGACGGCATGTCAGGGATGAGGTTCGGCGCATAGGCGGTTGCGGCTTCAGGAATATGAGCGAATGCCGCTGCGTGATCATCGACAGGACCCAGGAATAAGCTTTCGCGCAGATCTTTTGGCGCATCTTTTCCCAAGGTTGCCGAAAGCCCACGGGTTGCTACGCCATGATAGCCGCGTTGTTTCGCCGGCCCGGTCGGATGCCATTTTGCCTTTTCGTCGTCGGGAAGATCGAAGAAGGCAAACCCCTTTTCGAACACGGCGTCAAACCGGTCCTGGGCAATACTATGGCCGGAAAGTACGACGAAACCGATATCGCGTGCGGCCTTCGCAACCGCGAGCGCCACAGCCACTTTACCTTGCGGGTCACCAGACAGAAAAGGTGCGATATCGATGATGGGGACAGCGTTGTTCATTTGGCCTCCATTTGGGCAATCACATGGTCATAGGGGATGTCGCGAGAGATCAGTCCGCCTGATAGCAAAGCGGCTTTCAGGCGTAAAAAAGCGGCAGCTGGGAGCGTGGTATCATGCGCCCAAAGGCCAGAGGCTTGGTAGCCCTCGATCGCCGCGCTCAGGATTGCAGGCGGCACAGTTGGGAATAAATGCGCAAGTTCAGCGGCCAGCGCGTCGGGGACGGCCGTATTGACCGTATGCAAAGCGGGCGCGATGCCCGCCAGCAGGGCAGCGCATGTCCCAAGATTGGCGCCAAGATAGCTGCGCGTGGTATAAAAGCTTGTATAGCCGATATCACCGCGGCTGGCGAAGCGATGCCAGATATGCCCGACACCCTGCGCCACCGCGGTTGATGCATAAGGTTCGAGAACTTGCACTACGTCGATATCACCCGCAGCCAAGCGCGCTACCGCGGTCGTCATTGGTGCTGGTGCCGACAGGCTCAGCGCGCTGATATCGATGCCGGCGCGGCTTAGATCATCTTGAAACGTCATCCATGGTGTCGGGACTTCATGGGCAATGCCAAGGCGGAGACCGCGCAGATCCTCAAACCGAAACGCTGGGTTGGGCTTGCGTCCGATCAACACGAAAGGGTCACGCGCTACGATCTGACCAAAGGCCACGAGCGGACAATCAATGTCACGCTCGTGATGCAACATCACCCGCATTGGCCCGCCCCACGAAATATCGGCCCTCCCTGCCAAGAGCCCCTCGGCGGTTTCGACCGGGTCGGGCGATAGCTGGATGTTCACTGCTAGCCCCTGATCTGCCCAATAGCCGCGCAGATCCGCCAAATAGAATGGCGCGTAAACGATGGTGCGCAAGTTTTCGTAAAGCGTGATCATGGCGCTTGTGACGGTCCTTTGAGTTCGATCTTGTTTCCGTCGGGGTCAAGGAATGTCAGCGAGGGCCCGAAACCGCCCGCGCCGAAACGATCGCGTGGTGCCGTGGGTTCCACCCCGTAGCGGCGCAAATGTGCGGAAATGGCGGCGGCATCAAAAGGGGTCACCTGCAAGGCGATGTGATCGACGTTGCGCCCGGCACCGTCTTGTTCGGGCAGCAGCAACAGGTCGATCATCGAACTGCCTGCTGCAAGATGCATCAGGTCAAGCTTTTCATTGTGGCGCAACAATTTGCACCCAAGCACGGTTTCGTAAAACCGTTTGGCGCGGTCCAAGTCAGTAACATAAAGCACCACATGGTCGATTTTTTGCACGGTGAATGTCACATCGCCCTCCTATGTTCTGGCAAGCGCCCCTTGCGCCCCCAGCATACTGGCGTAGGGTCCGACGCAACAAAAAACAGGAGATCCCCATGCCCGTCATCAAGGTCACGCTGATCGAAGGCTATGACGCCGAGACCATCGCAACGCTGTCGCGGCGCATGACCGATGCGGTGCGTGCAACGATTGCCGCGCCGCCTGAGGGGATCACCGTCATCGCTGAAGAGGTACCGCCAACAAATTACATGCGCGGCGGTGTCGCGCGAAAGCCTGGCGCGCCGGTGCCGGGGGCGGCAGCTGTGGTTTCCGATTACCTCGCCGCGATGGAGGCGCGTGATCTTGCGCGTGCCAAGGCGCATCTGCATGCCGACTTTATCATGACCTTTCCCAGCGGTCGTACGATGACCTCGCTCGAAGACCTGATCGACTGGAGCAAGACACGCTACGACCATGTCGCCAAGCGTTTCGAGGGGTATGATCAAGCCTTTGAGGGCGACCGTGCAATTGTGTGGTGCCGTGGCACGCTTCATGGCGCCTGGGTTGGTGGTGCGCCCTTTACAGGGATCCGCTTCTGTGACCGCTTCGAACTGGTCGCAGGTCATATCGTCCGGCAAGAGGTTTGGAACGATCTGTCCGAGCATCGCCCCACCTAGCCGTTGAACCGCGCGCCGAGCGCGTCGAATTTTGGCGTGTCGAGTTGATCCTTGATCTCGTCAAACCCGGCAAGCAGCGCTGGGTTTGATTCCGGTGCGCCGCTTTCCATCAGCGCGGCCAACGCCGCTTGCACACCTTTCATGGCGGCAAGGATCGTTGTGACTGGGCAAGATACGCGCGCCGCACCCAAGGCCTGCAATTCGGCAAATGTGAACAGCGGTGTGCGCCCGCCTTCTACCATGTTGATCGAAACCGGGGCGTCGATTTCGGTGATCACGCGGCGCACTTCTTCGCGAGTTTCGATCCCATCGACAAAGATTAGCGTGGCCCCTGCTGCGGCATAGGCGTTTCCGCGTCTGATCGCCTCGTCCACGCCCAGCGGTTGCAGCGCGTCGGTGCGTGCATTGATGACAAAATCCTTGTCTTGCTTGGCATCGACGGCGGCGCGCAACTTGCCGACCATCTCCTCCATCGCGATTACGGATTTGCCGGTGAAATGACCACAGCGTTTTGGGCTGACCTGATCCTCTAGATTGATACCGGCGGCCCCTGCAGCCTCGAAGGCCCGCACGACATGCCATGTCGTCGCGGCATCGCCAAAGCCCGTATCACCATCGGCCATGACGGGTATAGACACGGCCTCGACCAAAACGCGGGTGCGGTCGAGCATTTCGCGAAACCCAAGGATACCGATATCAGGCAGGCCAAGGTGACTGGCCGCCAGCCCAAATCCCGACGCCTGCACAGCGCCAAACCCCGCCTTTTCGATCAGCATTGCCGAAAGCGCATCATAAGCCCCCGGCATCACCAAAAGTTCCGGCGCTTCGATCAGCGCCTTTAGTCGAGTGGTTTTTCGCATTCTACCTCCAGCAGCGGCGCGTCAGGGCTTGCTGTATAGCCTGTCTTGTTTAGTATGAACTGTAAACAGTTTGCAGAGAGACAGCGCGGTGCCATCTCAACACCCATTTCCCCATGCAGACCGCGCGCCCTACTCGGCTTGGCCGGATCGGCCGAAGATCGTTTGGCCAAATGGTGCAAAATTGGCGCTGTGGGTGGTGCCCAATGTTGAGCATTACGAATACAGGCCACTGCCATCGCCGGTGCGCAACCCATGGCCGCGTACACCACACCCCGATGTGATCGGCTATGGATCGCGCGATTATGGCAACCGCGTTGGCCTTTGGCGGATGTTCGATCTTTTCGACCGGCTTGCGCTGCGCGCCACGGTCTCGCTGTCGATGGCGAATTGGGTGCATTACCCCGAGATCTTTCACGCGATGGAGGCGCGCAAGTGGTCGGTGCTGTGTCACGGCATGTATAATACCCGCTATCACTGGAATTATTCCGAGGAAGAGGAACGCGCGGCTATCCGCGAATGTGTGGATCTTTACGGCGAACTGACGGGGCGGCAGATCCGTGGCTGGTTTAGCCCGGCCGCCTCTTTCACCCTCAACACGCCTGATCTGATCGCCGAGGCGGGCATCACATATTACACCGATTGGCATCATGATGACCAACCCGTGCCGCTGCGGACGACGACGGGGCGCCTGATCACATTACCTTATACGATGGACCTCAACGACTCGATCCTGCACCGGCAGCAATTCGAGGCCGAGGATATGGCACAAATGATCCGCGACGGCTTTGACGAGCTATATGCTGAGGGCGGTCAGGTCATGTGCATCGCGCTGCACCCCTATATGATGGGACAGGCGCATCGCATCGCGCATCTGGCGCGCGCCTTGGAATATGTGCTTGGGCATGACGGCGTCTGGGCCGCGACCGGCGAAGAGATCGCCGATCACTATCTTGCCCATTGCCAGGATCACATCGCTTGGCACGAAGGGCTTGCCCCATGACCCGCCCGCGCAAGGGCATGGACCACAGCCTATACGCATTTTCCGCCATGCCGACGCGTCAGGCGCTGTCATGGCCGGGCGGCGCGTGCATGGCGGTCTGTGTGCTGATCCATCTCGAATACTGGGAGTTGGAACCGCCCGAGGGCGCATGGCGCGACAGCCGCTTCACCGGCGAATACGGGTTCTACTTTCCGGAATATCGCCCTTTTACCCAGCGCGAATACGGCAACCGGATCGGGCTGTTCCGTGTCTTGCAAGCACTCAAGGGGCGTGGACTAAAGCTCAGCGTTGCGGCCAATGCTAGCGCGCTTGAACGCTATCCGCGCGCCGTTGCAGAATTGCAGGCGCTGGGGGCGGAATTCGTGGCGCATGGTGAATACCAATCACGCATGCTGACCGCCGCGATGTCCGAGCGCGAGGAGCGCGACTTGATCGCGCGCACAACCGCTACCTTCACCCGTGTGTTGGGCCAGCGTCCAAGGGGCTGGCTGGGTCCAGACAGCGGCGAAAGCACCAAGACGCCGCAACTTTTGGCCGAGGCGGGCTATGATCACCTGCTTGATTGGCCCAATGACGACCAACCCTATCCGTTCTTGACAAGCCCTTCGCTTGTCTCGATCCCGAACCAAATGGAATGGGATGATGTTACGGCCCTTTGGCTGCGCAAGGTGCCCAATCCGCGCTATCCCGGCCTTGTCGGCGACGCGGCCACGGCATTGGCGGCCGAAGGTGGCCGCAGCTTTTTGTTGTCCTTGCATCCTTGGGTAATCGGACAGCCGCATCGCATCCGCTACCTGCGCGCGGCGTTGGATCGGCTCTGCGCGATCGATGGTATCTGGAGCGCGACGCCAAGTCAGATTGCCGATCATTGCCGCGCCGCATGGGGGGCCAATGATGATCTTGTCTGACCTTGCACGGGTGATCCGTTCCAAAAATGCCGGGCCGACCCTTTTGACGGTTGATGTGCTCTTCGCCGATGCGCCGGGTTTTGCGCGTGGTGTCGCCGCGTTGACAGTAGCGGCCGTGGCGCGCTGCTATGCCCGCAGACCCGAGGATGTGCGCATCATAGCCGTGCCATCGGTTCATGCGGTCAAGATCGTTTTGCCACGCAGTGTTCCTGCGGGTGCGCCCGGTGATCGCGACGCCTATGGCGCGCAGCAGCATACGCCCTTGTTGGATTTGATTGTATGAGTGCCTTTTCGCGCCTAGCCGCTGACTGGCCGGGGACGGATGCGCCGCTGCGTGTTTTGGCGGCTTCGGGGCAATTGGGGCTGGGCATCCCAAAAGCGGCCTTTGACGCAGGCATTGCCCGCGCGCCGCATGTGATCGCCGCCGATATGGGTTCCATCGATCCGGGGCCGCATTATCTTGGATCGGGGAAGATGGCGGCGGCGCCTTCGATGGTACGGCGCGATCTGGCGATGGTGCTGCGCGCCGCGCGCGATCTGGATGTGCCGCTTTTGATCGGTAGCTCGGGCACAGCTGGGGCCGCGCCGCATCTGGCAGAGGTCGCGGCCCTTTTGCGTTCGGTCGCAGCCGAACTTGGTCTTGCGTTCCGCCTTGCAACGATCGCGGCCGATATGCCCCGCGACATGGTGCAGGCGGCCGAACATGCCAACCGGCTTGCCCCTATTGGCCCGATCACGGCACAGATCGCGCCATCGACCCATATCGTGGGCCAGATGGGTCAGCGCGCCTTTGCCACCGCCTTGGCGGCAGGTGCGGATGTGATCCTTGCCGGACGCGCCTGCGATACCGCCCCCTTTGCCGTGGTTCCCGTCCTTTTGGGCTACCCCAAGGGGCCGGCGGTCCATATGGCCAAGATCCTCGAATGTACGTCGCTGTGTTGCGAACCAGGTGGGCGCGATGCGATGCTGGCCACTCTGTCGGGCGATGGGTTCAGCTTGGAAAGCATGAACCCATCGCGTGCAGCGACGCCTTTGTCGGTCGCGGCTCATGCGCTTTACGAACAGGCCGATCCAACTTGCGTTTTCGAGCCTGAGGGGCATGTCGATCTCAGCGATGCGCGCTATACCGCAATCGATGCGCGCTGTGTCCATGTCAGCGGTGCCGTCTGGCATGACTCCGCACAACCCAGCGTCAAGGTCGAGGCTGCCCGCCCGGTTGGCCACCGCGTTGCCATCTTGGCCGGGGTCGCCGATCCGGGCTTTATCGCGGCCTCGTCCGAGATCTTGTCGGCTGTGTGTGACTTGGTCGCCGAGATGATCCCGCAAACGCAAGACGCGCCTTGGACGCTCCAGTTTCGCCGCTATGGTATTGACGGGGTGTTGGATTGGCCCACGCCCCCGACGACCACCCCGCGCGAGGTCTTTTTATTCGGCGAATGCATCGCCCCTGATCTCGAAACGGCCCGCGCGGTTGCCGCCGCCGCGCGCCAACACCTCTTGCATTGGGGCTTTGACGGTAGGCTTTGTACCGGCGGCAACTTGGCCTTTCCGATCACCCCGCCCGAGCTGGACGCAGGGCCGGCCTATGCGTTTTCGCTTTATCATATCATGCAACTCGACACCTGGGATGCGCTTGACGCGCTCTTTCCCGTCACCCTTCACGACATCGAAAAGGATAGACCATGAGCCAGATCAACGTCGACTATGTCGGCCAATTCAACGCCGAAAGGATCACGGAGCCCGCCCGCTCGGCCCTTGTGATCGTCGACATGCAATATGCGACCGGCCACCGCAGCGGCCCCTTGGCGGCGAAGATGAAGGCCGAGGGCAATAGCGTGACCGATTGGCGTTTCGACCGGATCGATGCGCTGGTCATCCCCAACACCCAACGCTTGATCAAGGCGATGCGGGCGGCGGGCGGCAAGGTCGTCTATATCACCATCGGCGCGGCGCTTTCCGATTGCTCGGATGCGCCAGTGCATATGCGCAGCTTCTTTCAGTCGGTGAATAATTACGAAGGTCAGCGCGCCCACCAGATTATCGAAGAGCTAGCCCCCGAACCTGGTGATCCGATCGTGCGCAAAACATCGATCGGGGCCTTTGCTTCCACGGGGTTGGACCACCTTTTGCGCACGATGGACCGTGAGCATCTTTTCATGGTTGGCGTGTCGAGCAACATGTGCGTGGAAACGACTGCCCGTGAAGCGGCCGATCGTGGCTATGCCGTCACGCTGGTCGAAGATGCCTGCGCGACCACCCACAAAGAATTGCACGAGGGCACGATGCGCAATTTCGCCCGCTTCTTTGGCAAGGTGCGCTCGACCGATGAGGTGCTGGGCCTGCTTACGTCTTGATGGTGTTGGCGCCCGCCATGTAGACGGCAATCTCAGTGATTTTGCCGTCTACCATGCAAAAAATATTGGCATTGGATTTCGGCTCCGGCGCATCTGGGCCGAAATAACTTACCGTGAACTGGCTGGCGATCCGCCCCGTACTGGCCGAAGGGGAATGGGTGAAATCATGATGCGCGGCCCGCATCGGGCCTTGCCAACGCGTGGCGAAAAGATCGCAGATCGCCGCGCGCCCATCATAGGTGATGCCATGTGTTTCGATCGTAACGCGACAATCATCCGCGAGGGTTTGACCTAATGCATCGGGATCGCGCGCGTCCAACGCGGTGAAATATTGCTTCGCGAGTGCTGTCAGATCATCATCGGTCATGCAGTGCCCTTTAGCGTGTTCTGCCCCGTCATGTAGACGCGGACCGTGGCAAAGCGCCCATCACGGATCTCGAAAAAATTGCAGTTGGATTTATGCGTCAACCTGCCGTCCTGCGCGGTGTTTTGTACCGTAAAGCGGCTGGCGATACCGCCTGTCACGGGGTCGGGGACATGGACGAACTCATGATGCAGCACTGCTGCGTGATCATGCCAAAGCCGGGTGAACATGGCGGTGATTTGGTCATGCCCCTCCAACCGCACGTCATGGGTTTCGACGCTGAACACGCAATCGGGGCAAAGCGTATCCAAGAGGGCAATCAAGTCTTCGTCATCGACCGCTTTGAAATAGCGGGTGACAAGTGCAATCTGGTCATCACGCGTCATGGCAGCGTTCCTTCGGGAAGGGTGGCCACATATGCGGCGATGCCACCCGGGGTGGTGATCCACAAATCGTCGCGCTGCGCCAAGATATGGTCCAAGGCGCGGCGCAATGCGCGCAGGCGAAATGGTTGGCCGATGACGAAAGGATGCATCACGATATTGAAGACCAGGGGATATTTTTCGGATTGCAGCAGCATCTCGTCGAAATGATCGACGATCATCTGTTCGAAATCCACGCCCGTGTGATGGCGAAAAACCTGCGCTGGGCTGTCGTTGAGTTCGATGGAATAGGGTACCGATAGGATCGGCCCGGTTTTGGTACGCATCCAAAATGGTTGGTCATCGGCAGGCCAATCGAGCGTATAGGTATAGCCCGCCTCTTTCAGCAGATCGAGTGTCGCGGGTGATTGCACGATATAGGGACCAAGCCAGCCCTTGGGGCGGGCACCGAAATGCTGGGCGATGGTGTCCGATGTTGCCGCAATCATCGCGCGCTCGGTCGCCTCGTCCATGATGTCTTGGCGCTCGGAATTTGTCAGGCCATGGCCGATCACCTCGTCGCCACGGGAGATGATCCGCGCCACGATTTGGGGGCAGTGCGCTAATGCGGCGGCATTCACGTTGTGCGAACACGGCAGACCCAATTCATCAAGCAGGTCGAAAAGGTACCAGATGCCGACCCGGTTGCCATAATCGCGCCATGCATAGTTGCGCGTTGTCTGCGCAGCACCGGGCAAGGTGTGGTCGCTGCCAAGCCCGGACATGAACGAAAACCATTCGATATTGTTGCATAGGCTGACCGCCAGCCGCTTGCCCCCCGGCCAGGTATAGGTCGGGCGATCTGGCAAGGCGCTGAACTCGTAACGGTCATGTTGGCGGATTTCCATCGCGTTCCCCGTTTGTAACGATGCTGCAAGGTTGACAAGCTTGCAGCGAGTTCGTCAACTGTTGACAAGCTGAACCTGGCAAAGGAACGCGCTATGACTGCTTGGAGCGGGGTGATCTCCGAAGAAGAAGAACGTCGTTATGCTGCCGCAGGCTTTGGCGGTGCAGGCGGTTTTGGGACGCGCCCGGCCCTGCTGATCATTGATGTGCAATATCGTACCGTTGGCACAGAGCGGCTGCCTTATTGGGAAGCGATCAAGCAATACCCCACCTCTTGCGGTGATGTTGGTTGGGCGGCAGTCGACCGGATCTCGCCCTTGCTGGCGGTGTTCCGCGCCAAAGGTTTCCCGGTCCTCTACCCCCATGTCGCGCCCAAGAATGCCGCAACCGATGGCGGGCGGCTGGCACAGAAAATCCCCTCGATCATGGGGATTGATGCAAAAGGGTATGATTTCGTCGCCGAGGTCGCCCCGGTGCCCGGCGATGTGCTTTTGCCCAAGAAACACCCAAGCGCGTTCTTTGGAACACCGCTGACCAGCCATCTGATCGATCTAGGTGTTGATACGCTGGTGGTGACGGGCTGCACCACATCGGGTTGTGTCAGGTCTTCAGTTACGGATGCGTTTGCACTCAATTTAAAGGTCATCGTGCCCGAGGATTGCGTCTATGACCGCGCGCCAACATCACATGCCGTCAACCTGTGGGACATGAACGGGAAATATGCCGATGTCATGCCCTCGGGGGCGGTCATCGCAACCCTTAATGCTATGGAGGCTCGGGCATGAGCGCGGAAACGATTTGTGCGGCGCTGAAAGATCTGGTCGCCTTTACCAGCGCGATAGAATGGACTGATATTCCAATCGCGGTGCAACAGCGTGCGGCACTTGTGCTGTGCGATGACATAGCGGCCATGGTTGCAGCGCGCGCGGAACCCGAGGTGACAGCGCTGCATGATGGTGTTGCTAAAGCTGCCGGGGCGGCCGAAGCCACGGTTTTCAATGCCCGGGGTCAGCGGCTAGATCGCTATTCTGCGGCACTGGCCAATGGCTGTGCGGGGGATTGGGCGGAACTCGACGAAGGGTATCGGCGGGTGATCTGTCATGCTGGCGTCTATTGCCTGCCCGCCCTATTGGCCGAAGCCGAAGCCGAGGCCGATGGCCATAGTGCCACTGATCTGATGCGCGCATTGGTGATCGGTTACGAAACCGTGGCCCGCGTAGCGCGCGCCTTTACCTTTCCCAATCTCGTCTTGCACCCGCATGGCAGCCTTGCGGCGGTTGGGGCGGCGGCCGCGATTGCCGCGCTGCGCCGGGTGCCGCAAGATGTGGCAGTGGGCGCAATTTCCAGTGCCGCGACCATGGTCTTGCCGGGGCCATATACGCACCCGATCCAAGGCTCGCTTGTGCGCAATGTCTGGCCGGGGGTTGCCGCGCAGACGGGGCTTCGCGCCGTTGACTGGTCGGCGATCGGCATTCGCGGTCTGCCCTCGGCCTTGCATGATGTCTATACAGACGCCTTCGGCGCCCGCGCCGATGCAAACGAACTCAACGGCGCCCTAGGTGAGGCTTGGGCGATCAGCGATGGTTATCACAAGGTTTTTGCCTGCTGCCAATATGGTCATGCGACCATCGAGGCGACCAAGAAGCTTCTCAAGCGCGCGCCGGCATCGCGTATCGCGGCGATCCATCTGGAGACGCATGAAAAAGCCCGGATCATGGATAATCCTGACCCCGATACGACGATCGCGGCGAAATTCTCGATCCAGCACATCGCGGCTACGGCGGCAGTGCATGGCAGCGGCGGGGCCGAGGCGTTCTCGGCAAATTCGCTCCATATTCCTGATGTTGTTGCGCTCCGCCACAAGGTCAGCACCGCACCCTATGCGCCACTCCCCGCTTGGCCCAATGACCGCCCGACACGGGTGACTTGGACCCTCGATGATGGCAGCACCCTCACCGAAGAGGTGATGAGCGCACGCGGCGGGCCGGACCTGCCTTTCACTCCCGATGAAATCCGCGCCAAGATCCATGGCATCGTCGATGAGGCCTATCCCGCGATGGGGGCGGTCATGGATGCGCTGCTTGATCTTGATCCAGCCGGTCTGGGCCGGGCATGGGATGCAACCGTGAAAGGTATGACCGCATTATGAGCGATACCCTTGATCTGTTGGTGATCGGGGCCGGGGCCTGTGGCCTTGCTGGCGCGATCGCAGCGCATGACGCAGGCGGGAGCGTCGCGATCTTGGAGGGCCGTGACAGGCCTGGTGGCAATTCGGCACTTTCGACCGGCTCCATCCCTGGTGCCGGGTCGAAATACCAACGTGCCGCCGGGATCGAAGACAGCCCGGAACGGATGGTCGCGGATCTGATCGGCGTGGCGGGCCAGCATGATGCCGATGACCTGACCGCGATGATCGCCGCAGAATGTGGGCCGCTTTGCGAATGGCTCATCGATGATCTGGGCGCGCGGATGGAGTTGATCACCGCTTATCGCCATATCGGCCATTCTGTAGAACGGCTACATGCGCCACGTTCCCGCCGGGGGCAGGATCTGGTCGACGACCTCCTGCGGTTCGTGGCAGATCGCGATATTCCAATCGCGGTTGGCAACAAGGCCGAAGCCTTGATGGTCGAGGCAGGCGCGGTGGTGGGCGCGATTGTGAACGGCGAAGAGGTTCGCGCGCGCAAGGTTTTGCTGGCCACCAACGGCTTTGCTGCAGACCCCGCGCTCGTCGCGCGTTATTGCCCAGAGATCGCGGCGGCCGAATATTTCGGCGCACCCGGCAGCACTGGGGACGCGGTGCGCTGGGGCGAAAGTCTTGGCGCAGCGCTGGGCAATATGGCTGCATATCAGGGCTACGCGGCGGTCGCTTATCCACAAGGTCAGCTGCTCTCGTGGACCACGCTCGAAAAAGGCGGGATCTTGGTCAGCGAAACAGGCCAACGTTTCGGCAACGAGGATCTGGGCTATTCCGGATATGCCGCGCATGTGATGAAGCAAGGCCCCTTTGCCTGGGCGATCTATGATGCGCGTATCCATGATGTGGCGATGGCTGAAGAAGAATACGCCGAAATGTCCGCGATGGGGGCTATTGCCTGGGCCGATACGCCCGAGGCGCTGGCACAGAAGCTTGGTCTTGGCGCGGATGGTCTCTCCGACAGTGTCGCGCACTATAACGCTGCTGCACAGGGCGACGCAGACGACGGGTTTGGGCGCAGCAAGTTTGCGCTGGCCCCGCTGCAAGCCCCCTTTGCCGGGGTGAAGGTCAAGCCGGGTTTGTTTCACACGCAAGGCGGGCTTTTGGTCGATGCCCAAGCCCGGGTACGCAAGGCCGGTGGCGGGATCATCCCGAACCTTTTCGCAGGTGGCGGTGCCGCAGCCGGGATCAGCGGGCGTGCGGGCGCGCTTGGCTATGCTTCGGGCAATGGTTTAATCACGGCACTTGTGCTGGGGCGGCGGGCAGGCATCACCGCTATGGAAGACATCAGGGCAGGCGCATGAGCGCGCCCATGACAGGCGCGGCCCGGATCGCCGATTTCGCGGCGGCCACCTTTGCCGATGGCGTACCCGATCATGTGCTGGAGGCGGCGCAACTGCATCTGCTCGATGCGATCGGGGTTGGCCTTGCCTCGGCCAGCTTGCCCGAGAACGCAGGCTGGGCAGCCGCAGCAGCCGCAGGCTCTGCCAGCTTATTGAGTGGCGGCACAGCCGAGGCGGGCGCAGCTGCCATGATCAACGGCGCGCTGATCCATGCGCTGGAATATGACGACACCCATATCGGATCTGTGGTACATGGCAGCGCCGTCGCAGCCCCATTGGCGCTGGCTGTGGCGCAATCGGCGCAAGCATCAGGGCGTGATCTGATGTTTGCCTATATCGTGGCCTGGGAGGTCGCGATCCGCATCGGTTTGGCAGCACCCGGCGCGTTTCAGGCACGCGGATTTCAGGTCACCTCTGTCGGTGGGGCCATCGGGGCCGCCGCCGCCGCAGGTCAGATCATTGGCCTTGATCGCGCCCGCGCGACATCTGCGATTGGTATCGCTGGGGGGCAGGCGTCGGGCACCCTCGCGTTTCTGGCAGATGGGGCAATGTCTAAGGCGCTGAACCCCGGATGGGCCGCACGCACCGGGATTGAGGCCGCGCGCCTGGCGGCGGCAGGCATGACCGGGCCTGCATCCATCTTGGAAAGTGGCTTTGGCGTGATGACAAGTTTTGCCGGTGATGCATCCGGGCTTGCGGCGGCTTTGGATGGCTTGGGGGAGGATTGGCAACTGCCGCAAGCCGCGTTCAAGCTTTACCCCTGTTGCCACTACATCCATCCGTTTTTGGAGGCGATCGAACAGGCGATGGCCGAGGGTCTGCGCGCAGATGATCTGGTGTCGCTGACAGCTTTTGTGCCACCACCCGCCGCCCCGTTGATTTGTGAACCTTGGGCGCGGCGGCAAGCGCCGATCTCGGGTTATGACGGCAAATGGGGCTTGGCCTATGCGATGGCCCTGATGCTGGTCGATGGCCGGGTTGATGTCGACAGCTTTACAAGCCACCCGCGCGCAGATGTCGTCGCCGTGGCGCAGCGCATGACATGGGCACCGATGCCTGATCATGGTTTTCCGAGGCGCTTTGCGGCCCGCATTGAAGGCATGGGCAAAAAGGGGCCGTTCAAGGCCGCGCTACATCAGGTGCTTGGCGCACCAGATCGACCAGTCAATACCGCCGCTATCCGTGCAAAGTTCGCAAGCAACGCGACGCGCCGGTTCGAAGCCACGCGAGTGGCGCAATTGGAAGAGGCGATCTTAGGGCTGGTCTCAGCACCGGATATCGCCGCATTGGGTCGGCTGCTCTAGCTCATCAGGTTGGGCAGGAACAATACGATCGAGGGGAAAGCGATTAAAAGCCCCAGCGTGACGAAATCCATCATCAAGAACGGCGTGACGCCCGCAAAGACTTCCTCCAACCGCAAGGGCACGGGCGAAGCTGAGCGCACGACATAGACGTTCAGGCCTACGGGCGGCGTGATCAAGCTGATCTCGGCCAGTTTGATCGCGATGACTCCCAGCCAGATCGGATCATAGCCAACGCTGGTCAAGATCGGGAACATCACCGGCAAGGTCATGACCATGATCGCAATCGGGTCGATCAACATACCCAAGAGCAGATAGAGCACTGCAAATCCCACAAGGTACATGAAGGGCGAAAGTTCCAGCGCCAGCATCCAATCAGAGATGTCACCGACAAGACCCGTATAGGTCAAAAACCGCGCGAAGATGATGCCGCCGATGACGATGATAAAGATCGTCGATGTGGTGATACCGGCATCCTTGAAGGTGTCGACTAGCATCTTGCCGTTCAACTTACCCTTGGCAGCAACGATCAAGAAGGCACCGAAAGCACCGACGGCGCCAGCATAAGTCGGCACGAAAAAGCCAAGATAGATGCCGCCGATGACAAGGATAAACAGGAAAGTGATCCCCCAAACCCCCTTCAGCGATTCCCACTTTTCGCGCCGAGTGATTATGACATCCGGGATGGGGCAAAGATCGGGCCGAGCCCTGGCCACAAGATAGATCCCGAACATGTAAATCGCAGCCGACATCAAACCGGGGATCAGGCCGGCCACCAAAAGCCGGGCAACCGATTGCTCTGTGATGACGGCGTAGATGATCATCAGGATGGAGGGCGGGATCAGCGAGGCCAAAGTGCCCGACGCAGCGATACAGCCCGCCGAGATCCGCTTGTCATAGCCGAATTTTGTCATCTCCGGCATTGCCATCTTGGTGAACACTGCGGCGTTCACGATGGTCGATCCGCAAGCCGCCCCAAATGCAGCCGAGGCCAGTGTGGTGGCCATCGCCAAACCACCAGAAATTTTTCCGAGCCAATTATAGGCGGCCTTGTAGAGATCGGTGGTTAACCCGGCCTGTGTTGCAAGCGCCCCCATCAAGATGAAAAGGGGAATAACGGCCAGCGTGAAGGAGTTGGTGGTTGAGAACGGCACCGTCGCAAGTTGGGCAAGGGCCGCGCGCTCGTTGATGGTGATCAAGATGCCCACAAAGCCACTCAGCCCAAGGCCTACACCGATGTGAACCCCCGTGCTGAGCAGGAAGAACAACATGATAGCGACGATGATGCCGGCGGTTGCTGGATCAAACATGCGGGATTACTCGACTTTCTGGATGACGCCGAGCGGGTCGTTTTCGAGCCCTGCGCCGGTCTTGATGCGGATAAGATCTTCGATCAGGTGCAGCGCAAGCTGCAAGATCATGAGCGCGCAGCCTGCCGCGAGAATGAACCGCGCGGGCCAAAGTGGAAAGCGGATCAAGCCGACTGTGGCTTCGTTGATCTGCAATGAATATTGTGCCTCGCCAATCGCTTGCTGCAAGATCAGCCCGTAAAAGGCGATCGCAGCCAGATCGGTGATCACATCCATGATAGCGCGCACCCGTGGCGGCATCTGGAAATAGACCAATTCGACCCGGATATGGGAACGGCGGATTTGGGCATAAGCCAAGGCACCGAAAACTATCAGCACCATCGTACTTTCGGTCAATTCGCGTGGGCCAGGCACAGGGATCAAGAGAACCTGTGTTCCGACGATGTCGGCAACACCAAGAAACATCGAAAAAAGCATCCCCATGCCGCCGATCAACAAGACAACCAAGGCAAGGC
>Ga0209652_1001812_pt1 | contig 17205 bp, 11 predicted proteins | sample SaaInl74LU_5_DNA_FD_184641 | JGI IMG/M metagenome (GOLD analysis project Ga0209652, IMG submission 184641) | Marine microbial communities from expanding oxygen minimum zones in the Saanich Inlet - ESP_74LU_5_DNA (SPAdes) (version 2) | ecosystem: Environmental > Aquatic > Marine > Intertidal zone...
CACGAGTAGGCGGATGCTGTTGAACATGGTCGTGGTAATGTTAATGCAGTTGCAACTGTGTGTTCTGAGCAAAACCCTTAGCGAATGATCATGGTCTCTAGAAGTGAAAAGATTGTTGTTTCATCGTCAGCCATGCTTGAATTACATGATGTACCGATCAATCATCTGTAGAAGTTTCATCATTCATGGCATGTTTCAAGCATGTTCTCAATTTCCATTTTCCAAGAAATGATGATTGCTACAATAGATAAAATAGCAAGTCCTTTCCGAGATTTATGACACGAGCACTCGGAGTGGGCAGGGAATTTCTTGATTCTGTCCTTCGTTCTGATGACAGATGGATCTGCTGCACTTCGATAATAATTTTGAACGCCTGGAAGATGGTCTCCCCCCTAAGAAAACATTACACTCATCAATTGGGGCCGCACAACTTCATTCCACCGACCCGACAAGGCGCAATAGCTGCCCACCTCACCCTAAGAGGCATAAATATCCGTAGTGTCTTTGGGATACATAGCTGCATCTTCCTTCCTTACGCGGCGGGTGTTTGTGTCGGCGTTATCAGCACGTCGTGTGCTCATCTTGTGTCGACGAATTTATTATGTCTATCGAATCCACGGCGCCATAAATTCGTGCTATAAATGGTGAGTAATGGTCTGTTAGTGTTTGCATAATATTATATGGGGCGGCAATATGCTGCGATGGCATCATTAATGCCCAGTACTGCGGGGAAAGTCTCTCTCGCCGCAGATGCCTTACTCCACGACCACCATCAATCCAACGCGGTGGCGCCATCCGATGAAAGATATCTTCGTTTGGAACGGTACAATTTGACAGTATCCAGATGAAAAATCAAATGAATCCAGCATGAAAGCGCTGGGCATATACTGGGCTCAACCAGGCGTGCGGGAGCGAGAATACGGTGCATATGTTTAACGATCCATCTTCTTCATGTCAGTGCGACGTGCTCACAATTCTATCCTCTGTGCTTTGATCTCTTTTCCCCAGTCATCTCACAGCCCTGGCCAAGGAGACGGCCGGGGCCGACGCAGAAGCTCAAGTAATACAAGTGTAGGCTCGTATTTCTCCGTTGAAGAAGGCAATCCACTACACTACAGTGCTGCTCAGCAGAACCAGACAATTCCACGGTACCAGCCGCCACGGGGCTCACATGCTGCAGACGGTGCCCCGGTCATAAACGGAGGAGCTACATCCCCTACGTATTCAAGACTCTCTGGCTACACAGTAAGTCCAGCGTTTGGCATGCCTCCTCAGCAGCAAATGCCTCAGACCTATCAGCAGCTACCGGTTCAAACTTTCCCACAATACCTCCATCTACCGCAAGCATTTGATCCACAAATAAGAGTCCAGCCTCAACTGATGTGGAACTCATCAACGTGGTCTACGTCACAGCCACAACTTCAGCCATTGTCATCGCTTGGTAGTGGTCCTCAACTTGTGAATATTGGTCAGGTTAATCTTAATCAACCTTACCCACTGATACAGGTGCCTTCACCGCAAGCAGTCTGTACGATGGCTACTCCCACTCCCATGCCAGGCTTTACTTTAACACCGCGTCTTTCAAAGTCTAATTCGGCGTCACCTACTTCTCAATCTGATAAAGCGGCCCAAGACGAACAATCCAATCGGGATGGTGGTAACGTTCTACCCCAAAACCTCCGAGGAGATCCGTTCCGTTCTGCCAAAGTCAAGACAGAGATGTGCCGTGACTACAACAAGCCGGGAGGCTGTCGGTTCGGTGACAAATGTAATTATGCCCATGGAGAGCATCAGCTGAAGAATCAAAAGTTGATGGACTTGGCGGCAGCTGGACTAGTAGACATAGAGGTGTATAGGACACATGTTTGTGTGCCATGGGTGGCTACTGGGGCTTGGTACGTTCTCATTCATGTTACATGTTTCTTATGTCTGGTAAAATCCAACAGTTGGATTATGTGACACTATCTAACGTTAGCGTTTCTCATTCTCTCTTTCATCAATCTCTCTCACAGTCCATTTGACCAGCGGTGTGCACGGTTGCATGATCCTCGCGTCAATGGCACGGTGCCATCATGGCTGCCTCATGCTGAATCTATGATAACTACCAAGGCAATGGCGTTCACTGTTGATAAACTTTATCATCAACAGTTTTCGTCTGTTTATAGTTGCTCGCCTATCTGCGGCTTTGCCCCTACGGTACGGTGGAAGGCCGATGCTAAGAGCACTAACGCAGCTTGGAAAGAATTCTACTCTTTCTGCTGCAATATGGGAGGAGGGCAATCCTTTTCCCAAAGTGTTCAACCAAGCTCAGACAGGCTATCCCAGATAAGTGAGATGCATAGACTCGCAATGGCTCTCATAATGAGAAAGAGTAGATCAGCACAGGCCTACACATTTTCACCCACCCATTCTTTTTGTGGCGAGCTTTGTATGATCCTTCAAGTGAAGCATTTCAGATTAGATACCACTATTCAAGGTGAAGCAAAACGTCGCATCGTGGAAATGACAGAGAAAGAAATAAGCAACAGTTCAAGCAGTTCAAACACCATAACTGCACATGCGATTTCATTTGGTCCAGTTGGAGACACAAGCTGTCGACCTACAGCGATATGGTTCAATATCGACCCACAGGATCTTACCCCCTGCACACGCCAGCAAACACGGAAACACAAGCGCTCAAGACATCGACTCCGTTGTAAACGTGCCGAAGAATTCAAGATGGCTCCATCAAGTCCGGTTCCACCATTCAACTGCAACCAGCCAAGTGATGATGCAGCCTTTACCCTCATCACTGAAATATTGACACATCGATACCGCATGCTTGTGCTAAACTCGTCCGCTAGTCCCAACGAAAAACAGCGTCGATCTCTTGCTTTAAAAGAAGAACAACTCCAAAGAAACTTTGAAAGTCAAAGGCGGTTCTGGATGACGTGGTATTGGCCGAAAAAACTAGGTAGCAATGATATCAATGATGAAACAGACGTTCCAGATGTACATGGTGCATACAATTTCGTTACGTATGGCAATCCTGGCTACGCAGAGGATGCCATCTTATTCGGAGCTGATCAACGCAGAGGCTTCATGGTGGAAGCAGAGCAAGTAGTGTCCAGAAGATCAAGGCTTGTTACTGGCTTGATTTGGAGGTCATTTTTGATGAACCTACAACTGTTCTCCGAACGTGGAGCTGTTCAAGTGCCCAACGAGGATGACAAGATGCCAACTCATGATCCCTTAATTCCTACTATCCGCCGAGATCCAACATTAAGGAGGCTCTCTAGAGGCAAGAAGGCAGTGAGGCATTCTTCGAGGAATATTCCAAGTCTAGAAGTAGAATTCTGCACTCCTGACCGCGTGAACATTTCATTGGATGTTTTGATTCGCCAGTGGCAGGATTTGCAGCAAGAGTACGAAGACAAGGCAAACCCGTTACGAGACTCTCAACAAGAAAAGGTCATTCCTCCAGGCCCTTCACGACGCAAAGCTCTCATCACATACTCATTCGAAGAGGCAGCAACAAGCTGGAGAAGGACGCTTCCACGATACGAAGAGGTTAGGCTCTCACCACTTAATTGAACCTGATGCTATCTGTGCGCAAAGCCAAAGTGCACCCAGGCCCGAAAATGCTAGGGCTCCTACATACTTTCATTTTCATGAGACAAATTAATCGCTATAAATAAATAAATGCATGATGAATATGTATAGAATTCCTTATTCACTCAATGGGTTTAGCTCCACTTACAATTGCATTTTTGTTGGAGTGCTAAGAAGCTAGCTTTTGCAATTTCAAAGCTCTCATTCCGGCGATAGCTATCCAACTGCCCAAGAGACCATTGCCCCAACGCACACACACAATAAGCGATGCCTTGATTGATTTCCATATTCTCCATCTTGCTACGCTACCAGCAATTCCATCGTTTTCACCAATGCTCGCAAGCTTGTCAAATAAAAGATCAATAAAAGGTTCAACTAAGCCCTGCAGCAATTGATACCGTATATTGCTAACAAAGGCCATGAACACTCCAGTATACAATGCAGCCAATGGAACCGAAACAGGACTAGTCTGCGCCACATAGGATGGTACAAACATCGTTCGGAGTGATATCAATGCAGATGTAAGACCATATCCAACTGTTGATGCCATCACACCTGCTCGAAATAATTGTGGCATTGGCACAAGAAAGGCCAGGAAACGAGATGATAATGAAGGACGTGTGTTTCCATCAAGTAACGTTCTTTGAAATGCATTTGTTGGCACGTTTTCTCTCCAATTGACCTTCTTTTGGCTGTCACCACCCTCCTTGTTTGCTGCTTCATTGTTTTCTGATGTATCAATTGTTTTGGCCACCCTCCACATTGAGAAATACTTGCCAATAACAGCTGTTAAAATGCCTGCAAAGACAAAATCAATTTCAGGTATTATCCTATCCCACCCTCTCTGACTTAACTCTGCCATGTACTGTGTAGTAGCCGCGAGAATAACTTCCAGTATTGACTTGGAAAGAAAGTTTGGGTCTGCAGCCACTCGTTGTGAAACCCCAATCTTGATGGAGTTGGCAATAGATTGAGGTGAAATCATCTTGGATTTGACAAATGCATCACCTCCTCTGGGCAAAATGTCTAGATCTTGACCACCCAGTATTGCTTCACTTGCCTCGTCTGCAAAGGCATCGAGACTGTCGAATTGTGAGTTATGAAGTGACGGAAGAGAAGATGTGCGTCGTAGTTGTGTAGGCGGCGGTAAAAGTGCATGGCATTCGATAAACGAAAGCAAGAGGATTATTCTGAACATGTTGGCGTTTATTGGTTGCCTCGTCTGATGTATGGATGCTTCGCGCATGACCGTTGATTGGTGATGGCTGATGGCAACAAAGGCTGACAATCAAACTTGCCGCCGACTCAGATCAGCCCATCTTGATCGAAAACATGTTGGGCTGCTTCACTCTTCCCTTCTTTAGTTCATTCACCAGCACCAGCATAATTAATATTATTCATTTGCATCAGGACAATCCAACCAATCGGTTATCGCCATGGAAGATCTACTAGCCTCCGTTACCAAACGCTGTGAAGCAGCCAGTCAAAGCCACATTCTCGCACATGTCTCCGACGCCACCATCTCACAAGAAGACAAACTCTCCTTCCTCAAATCGGTAGATGAAATACCATTGGAACAACTATCTGACTTCCTCAAAAGTGCCCTGGACGAAGAAGAGAAGCTCAAAAACTTTGACCCAGCCAATGTTTCGGCAGAGGAACAAATTGAACCATTCAGCGGCATGAGTGCCACAACCACCACCACCGATGCTGCTCAGCTTGAATCTTTACACAAATCTCACGAGGTAGGAATGAAGGCAGTTCAAAATGGACAAGTGGCAGCACTTCTCCTGGCTGGAGGACAGGGCACACGTCTTGGATTTGATGGTCCAAAGGGAATGTATGATATTGGTTTGCCATCTGGCAAGACTCTATTTGAATTCATGGCCGAACGTATTCAGAAACTCGGTCAGTTGTCTGGAAAGGGTGATAAAGCCATTCCGTTCTATATTATGACTTCACCACTCAACCACAAGGTTACGACCGAATACTTTGCAAAACATGATAATTTTGGAATTGATGTAATTTTCTTCCCGCAGGGGACACTGCCGGCATTAACTCCAGAGGGAAAGATGATTCTCGAAACACCCACATCGCTTGCAGTAGCTCCTGATGGGAATGGTGGTATCTATCCTGCCATGGTCAAACACGGTGTCATTTCGGATATGAAAGCGAGAGGTATCAAGTACATTCATGCATTTGGTGTGGATAATGCTCTTGTAAAACCAGCTGATCCAACATTTGTAGGGTATTGCATATCCAGTGATGCTGACTGTGGGAACAAGGTGCTGTGGAAGACAAGTCCTGGAGAGAAAGTGGGTGTGGTTGCAAGTAAAGGTGGGAAACCGTGTATTGTTGAATATAGTGATATTAGCAAGGAAATGTCAGAACGTAGAGGAGCGGATGGACGATTGGTGTTTGGTGCTGGAAATATTTGCAATCACTTTTATACCATTGACTTTTTGGAAAATGTGGTTGTGCCCAACTTGGGGAACATGTATCACGTAGCGAGAAAGAAGATTCCTCATTATGATGCGGAGAAGAAGGAGACAGTGAAGCCAACAGCGAATAATGGGATCAAGTTGGAGAGTTTCATCTTTGATGTGTTTCCACTATCAGTGAAAATGGCTGTGCTGGATGTGGAGAGGAAGGATGAGTTTGCTCCAGTGAAGAACCCGCCTGGCACAGATAGTGATAGTCCCGACACGGCAAGGATGCTATTCAGTAATGTCGCCAAGGATTGGTTGACCAAGGCTGGCGCAACGTTGGCGGGTGACACGAAGAGTGATTTGTGTGAGGTTCATCCATTGACAAGTTACAATGGCGAGGGCCTTTACCAATGGAAAGGAAAAACAGTTAATTGTCCATTCACAGTTTAATAATAAAGAAATACTTTGTACTAGATTCAATTCAACATCTACTGCTGCTACATGTCTCTCACTCGCCCTTGAAGAAATTCCCAACTGAGTTGAGCTTATCCTTGACGTCCTGGCCGAAGTTTTGTACCTCACTCATCATACTATCATAGGATCCCACCACCTGCTCCTGAATACGATTTGGTGGAAAGGCACTGAATCGTGAATCACTGCTCTTCAATACATTGCCATTTACATCCGTTCCAGTCCACACCACATAGAGCTTCAAATCACACGCGTCGCTCCCTGTAGCCTGAAAGCCCTCACATATTGCCTTTGTCAAGTAACATCCATTAGTAGGCTGACTAGCCTGTTCCGAAGTAGCCTCAGTCCCATCAAAATTGTAGGTATTGGGAAGGCATTGTTTTTTCTCACAAAAGACGCAGGCATCATCCCAAGCAATTCCGCGGACTACTCCATCTACTACATCAACGATAATCGTAAGATAAGGGAAGATAAAATTGGTTGTCGCGTCGTAGTATCGTCGTTGGAAAGAAAGAGCAGACTGAGAGGCGGCAAAGATTTGGGTGGCGTTTCCATTGAAGAAGTTACCACCAACAATTGCACTGTAGGCTATTGATGTTGTCATGGCGGCAGCGTAAGAGGAAAGGTCCAATGCGAAAATAAATTAATGCATACAATACTTATGAATTTAAATCATCTGCACATCACATGTTCAAGCTAATGAAGCAGATAAATACTCACATCCAGGAACCTTGTAATTAGCAAATTCATCAGCAATCAAGTTCACACTAAATCTCTTGTATTGAATATTGCTGTTCCAGTCTCCATCAGGACCGGTGTAAAGGCACACAGTCGTATTTTGACCAATTTCGACACGGGAGGTAAGGCCAGGATTTTGTGGATCAATGCAGTCGTAAGGTTGCAGGCCTTGAGAGGCGACATAGGGGGAAATGGAGAGGAGGGCGAAGATCGCCCATAGTAGTGAATGGGATAGGGAGGAGAGGGTGGACGCCATGGTGGATATCTCCAAATGTTGCAAAGTGGTTTGATTTGTGCAGTTGTGCTTCTGACTACGCAAGTCATAAAAGCTATGTCGTAGTCGTCAGTCATCAAGCCTGTATGGCGCAGTGGTAACGCATCTCACTTGTAATGAGAAGATCCCTAGTTCGATCCTGGGTGTAGGCTCTGTTTTTTGGCTTTTGCAATTGACTTTTTGGCTTGTGATCCCAAGACAAACGAACAGACAACAGTCAAGACTGAGCTGAGGCCAAAGGTATGGTACCTAGTTAAGTATTTTTGCCAGTCAATAACTGGCGATGAGGCGATAGAGATTGTGATGACGGTTGCCTTTAGGCAAGAAATTTACTTGCTGCAGCTCCAATGCCTGGTTGGTTGTGTTATCACATCATCCTCGAGTTCATCTTTTGAGCATGTTAGATTGATTCATCTGGTGATCAAATGAAGGACGATATTCAGCAATAGGTGAAGAGATGTGATTTAAGTTTGATCACTAGAAGTTGTGAAAGTAAGCAAGGTAGTAGGGCTTGGTTGGATGGTGTAGTGGTAAGTAATGGAAAATATTGTCTCTACAAAAATGTATCAGGGTGAACGATCAATTCATGAACATAATGTTGTGTAACCAACATATCTATCTCCAGCCCTCAATCTAATAAAAGTAGATAAGTAACAGTCACCCATTCGGATGACAGAGAGACAGCGGCGGGACTCGAACTCACTCACTCGCTTGCCGGAGCAAGCGGTGTAACCACTCAGCCACATCGCCTCTACCTTGCTCTTTTGATCGCAAGAATTCTGCCTGAAGCGGCGTGGCCTGTATGGCGCAGTGGTAACGCATCTCACTTGTAATGAGAAGATCCCTAGTTCGATCCTGGGTGTAGGCTTAGCTTTTCTTTTTCGTCTTCTGGACTGCATCACACTCGTTCGTTTTTGCTCGTGCTACAATACTCTGGTACTAATTCTTTGCTCTGCACGCTAAAACACGAACAAGCTAAGTATTATTTCTTTACTGCAACTATTGTAGCAAACACGTAATCATTGTCGAACTCCTCAGCTCGTGCAACTACTCCTTCAATTAGTTTTGATTTGAACTTGGCAACTAGCTCCTCATCTCCTCCAAATGCATTCAATAGCAATGTGTTTGCCCAAGCGAAGATGCTTTCAATGTATCTTTTTGCAAACATCTCTCGATCGTGCTCTTTGTCAAGAGAAATGCCTTCAAGATAGGGATTGGCCATTATCACTTCATCCATCTTTACTATATCAAAGTATTCATCCATACCAGCTTTCAACTCAGCCACTGTACGAGCATGAACAGGAGCAAATATGTTCTTTCTCTCTTTCTCCGGTAGTAGACCCTGTTCTACCCAATCATCGAGGATTGGGTCAAAGACAGTATTCATCAGGACATCATATGTTTCTCTACCATGTACTGTCATGCAAGGAACAATTGCAAAAAAGTATCCACCTGGTTTCAATTCTGCGTGCCGTGATTGACAGATGAGTCTCCAGTCATTTGCAGAATGCTCTCTCCATGCAGCTACAAGTGCACGATCAACAGCATTAGGTGATGTAAAGCGGAATGTTCCTGGCCGAGGTAGATTGCTCGGAGATAGCCAGTGAAACGCCGTGCCTGATGTAGTGATATCAATAGACGCATTCGGTAGTAGTTGTGTTGTGAAAGATCCTGGGTTTGAATAGAGTTCAACATGGTGTTGCCGATTGCGCAGCGTATCTTTCACGATGCTCAGCTCCTTCAGTTTACCAAGTGGAGACAAGTTTTGTGCGCAAAAGTCCCAGTCATTTGAATCCTGATCATTTATCACTACATCAATTTTTATATTTGGGTCATTGTCAGTGATGTACTCAAGAAGGTACCGAGTTGCTAAGCAATCTGCTGCACCGTAGTCTGCCAGAGCTACCGGCGTGCTTTGATCACCAGACAGTGATGCTTGTACCGCTTGTGCAATATCAGGAAACAGCTGGCGGTAACTTTCCTGTTGGGAGCTCGAAGCAGCAGCATATTGTCCACTCTTGGCCATTGTTGTGAGTGACGCCGTGTCAGAGCATTCGTCGGGGGTTGGAGATTTATGTGCATTATTATTTGATGCAGTAAGAAGGATCAAGATAATGGTGAATTTCGTTTTCATTTTGAACTAGATCTGATTATAAAATAACATTTGTAGGAGAAGTCTTCTGAAGATGGTTTGATGCGTTGCTGCGTTCATTTGCAACAAGATGATGTGTTGTTTCATTCTTGCGAACAAGCGGCATGCATGCCTGTTGAGTTGGTTGCAAGAGGTGATCTTGGCTTGGGTAGTTGCGAGTTGATTTGATGTCAACTTCTACGTAGGAATAGTATGAGTATTGTACTACAGATGACATTTGAGCCGACTCAAATTATTATCTTTTGCGGCAGGCCGCAGCCCTTTCTGCTTGCCGCTTATATCTACTTATTCATGATACAGAATAATGTCAAGCAAGGGAAACATCCCTGCAGATAAACTCATCATATATTTACATTGACAAATCATTAATAGTACATTTTACATTCAAACCAGCCAATTCATTTCACTCTTCAAATGTAGGTGTTTTGGTTCTCTGGAGTCGAGTTGCGTTAGGGCTCAACATGGATGACACTGGCGTGGTGCTCCTCTTTCTTGCTTCCTCTTCTGCTGATTCCATCTCCTTTTCTCTCCGTGAATCATGCCGTGCGACATCACCAACATATTGTGACAAGAAACTATCACTAGATGCACTAGCACGCTTTACGTCTGCATGCTCTGTGATTTCCTCCGCTGAGGGTCTCTGCTTTGGATCTGGATGAATCATTCTCTGGATAAGTGAGACCAAACTTTCAGTGCGAGTTGTTGGAAGTTCTAAAGTGTCCGATCCACTCCGTAAATCGTGCCAGCGATCTCCTTCTCGAGGCAGAGTCCACGTTGTTGAGGCGGCAAGCTCATGGAGCGTTAATCCCAGGCTGAAAATGTCTGCCCCTGGATGTTTCAAACTAGATGAAAGAAGCTCATTAGCCATGTAGCTTGTATCTCCCTCTTGACCATCATCACTTGATCCAATGTCACCAGCAAGACCGAAATCTCCAATTTTGCAGATTGTTCCCCATTTCGCGTTGACGACGAAGAATATATTTGACGGCTTGATATCATAGTGAACCATTCCGTGGGAATGAATGTGGAATAAGCCACGAGAAATATCATGACAAATTTGCCAAATGTCTCTCTCGGGAATAAGGCGGTCTTGAAGCCTGCCCTTTTTCACGCCGCCACTATCACTGTCCAAGCATGAAACAAGACTAGGGTATTTAACCGCGTCCTTTTCCCAATCTGATGTGAGAGACAGTCTCAATTGCCGACACGTTGCTCTACTGCATAGTTCTGTTTGACAGTAAAAGAAGCCATCCTGCTGCCATGCTCGGATGAAAAATAAGAGGTACAATCCGTAGTTGGTTTTCTCGCCGTGACTCTTTTGTTGTGATGCAGCTGCTGCTTCAGAAAGCACTGCACTTTGGAGCCGCTTCATTGTATTCACTTCAGTCATTGCACGTTCTCTATCTTTGACACCACGGAATTGCCGTCTTGTGCGTTTAATTGCATAAAAGGCTTGATCCTTCTTTGACCTGACTTTGAAGACGTCAGCAAATGCACCACTTCCTAGAATGCCGACATTGTCGAAATCAGAAAATGTAACGGGGCCGTCGGTATGAACTTCAAGAGAGACACGTGATTGTTGTTTCGTTGCTGACGTTGAGTCACTCTTGAGGGATGATGACATTTCTTCCATGGAGGTGTCACTCATCAAACGGCGAAACTGCGGTGCCCCTCCAATGTTTCTGCTACCTTGCTCTCCTTCAAATGAATCATGCTCGTCCTTTTCTTCTACTGGGAGGAAAGACGCCGTCAATGCGGGATATTGTGCTGAATCTGTGGTACCGCTCACGTCATGTTCCAACATTGAATCTTCCAATGAGGACAGATTGTCAAAAACACGAAGTGGACACTCCGCAAGAACCTTCGTTGCAATTAATGAATTGGCACGTTGGAGGTGCTGTCCCTGACCGCCTTTATCAAGTACCGATTCTGCATTGTGTGCCCATGCTGGGGTTCGGATCGGGGTTGGAGGACAAAGAAGCTCGGATGCTTTCGACTGAGTTCCACTGTCTTTCGATCTAAGGCTGGACTGTGATGGCGTGCAAACATCAAACGCTGAAGTGTCTGGCATGGGCCGGCTCGTTCGACGAGGGTTGAGGCGGGTAAAGCCGGAGGCATACGAGTTACGAGTTGTATTGTTTGCATTAACCGTAGATGCGGTAGCCTCACTTGCGTCTCCAGCAGAAAGAGCAGACATGTCTGCATTATATGCTGATGGCAAGTAAGTATTTTGCAATTCATCCACGTGTCCTTCTTCATGACTGTTTTCTACACCTTTCATTGGCGAGGTATCATCACCCTTTTCTGCCATCCCAACATCATCCCCATAGATTGGAGAAACGTCCAAGTTAAATTGTATCCGATGATGATCAGGTGTTTTTGACTTTGGATCCAACATTACTTCCGTCTCCCTGGGTGAATTGAAATCCAACTTGGTTCCAGGAAGACCAGCTGCGTCCTTTGTCTCATCTTCCTCATTCTCGATTATATCCTCCTCCATTACAGTGTCCGTCTCATCATCTTCATTTCCTTCTTCCTGGTGATTGTGAAGCGTATTTATCGAAGTGGGAACATTGCTCATACGGATGAGTTTATTCGTCATACTCATTTCTGTAGGCTCACTCCACTCCCCCGAAAGATCATTCTGATCGGATGAGTCGTTGCGAGCTACCAGTAGTGCATCCGATATTGCAGCATTTGATTCTGCAATGTCAAAGGATTGTGTTGGAGCAAGTTGTATCGTGGATGCTCCTCCTCCTCCTGCTGCTGTAGAAGTTGTTGATTTTGGTCGAAACAGACGTCGCGTTGCAGGAGAGTGTGGAGAACGCATGTCAACATCCTGTTCCGACGGTGATGATTTCGGACGGAGAGTCATTCTCTGCGGCAATAATTCTCCCCGAAGTTGTTGTTGTTCTGGTGGTTGATGATGATGCTGTTGCTTTCCATCAGTGCTGCTATTAGAACTCTTTGTCCCAAACGATTCATCTAATCGAAAGGGGGTCGGATTATTACTTGTTGCATCACTGCTACCACCACCGCCACCAACATTGTCAAATACTAGTCCACCCTCCTTTGCTGACGTCAACCCCCGCGGATGTACTCGTGGTAATGATTCCGGAAAGGCATGAAATCGAAAAGGTGTTGCTGGTGATCTTGCGGTTGATTTATTATTGTTGTCAACAGTCGCATTCTTTGGCGGAGAAGACGGTGATCCATGATGACCTTGTGGAGGAACAAAATTGTTGTTGGAAGAGTCAGCAGCTACCTGAAAATCGCTGCTGCTTCCTCCTCCACCACCACCTCCAGTCATCCCTACTGCAGCAACAACTCCCCCCGTAGAATTAGTAATCGTTCTTGGAGGACGTTTTAACATCTTCAACCCCACTCCACTACTTTTAAGAGATTGATGTATGCCAATTATTCCACTCTTCTTTTTTATTTCTCCGCTACTGCCACCCTTGCCATAGACTGGTTTGGGTGAGAACAAAATCCCTCCACCCTTTTGTCGTTTGCTCACTTTGGAATTACTTGGAGGGCGGAGGGGCGTGTCTGGAACTTGCTGTTGCTGTTGTATTAGGTGCTGTAATTGCTGTGATGATAGTTGCTTCCGAGTAGTGTTAAGAGTACTACTCTCCTTGACAACCTCACCATCTGCATCAAAATCTTGGCTTTTGTTTCGCTTTTTTGGAGACATGGATAATGTTGTTGTGGAGGCCGCTGCTGCTGCTGCCGCTTCAAAGGAAGCATTGAGTGATACAGACGCCCTGCTACTTCTCCTCCCGACAGCAGCAGCACCAGTTGACATATCACCACCCTCATCATCATCATCATCCTCCATGCTATTGTGCAGTATTTGATTTATATCCGATGAATTCATTTCATTTATTGGACTACTTCGCTGTTGTGATCCTTCCTCATTATTAGCTCCTCCAGCAAGTATTGCCGATAATGCCGCCGATGCCTCCGTACTATCGACCATATCCGCCATCATTTCCAGGGGTGCGGGTGATTTTGACGCTTGTCGTTTCCGAGGAAGAAGTGAGGATGAGGATGTTGACGAGTGAAGACATGTAGTTTCATCATCTTTGGTTTCATCGCCATCATCATCATGCGAAGGCAGAATCATATCATCGTCTTCGTCGGCGGCCTTTTTCTTGGCCCCCCTGCCGCCGCTGCCGCTTGTACTTCTGGTCTGAGTCATGTTATTTAATGCCAATAGTATGCAGCAGATCCATATATTATCACGCCTTCTCTTTAAGTGTGTTGGTTCCAACCACTGTCCCTTTGATTCGTTTATATCTTCATCAGCAGAACAGGTATGTACCTAAGGTAGATATGATACAAAGCAGCGCGAGAAGACCTGACCGGAGGAATGTCGTGATGAAAGGCCTCTTGTGGCAAATCGAATCTTCTTTGTTCGCGAGAGGAGTCGATCAGAAGTAAGTCTCTTCGCAACAACTTCAGATGGCCGGCAATGATATGATGGATTTTCGTGTGATGGGGAGTCGTAAAGTATTGTGAGGAGTCAGATTGAATCTTTGAAATGATACAGTCGCTGCGCTTCGGTGCGTGCTCTTGTCCGTGCCGTGCGACTATGGCCGCGCGTTTGTCTTCAGCAACGCACGTTGCGACGTGGCCGGGCAGGCAGCGAGTTTAGCGATGTAGATAAGATAGTGTCTTTTAAGCTAAAATGCACACACCAAAAATTCCAAAAATTACGCACGATACGAAGTTATTACCAAGCAGCCAGCTAAGCTCTGCTCCTCTATCTCTCTAGAGAGCGAGCTACTTGATTGACTTGAATGGTCTCCACTGAATAATCTACAAGCAACCCGCGATCGACATCATGGTTCTCACGTCTTCCTATAACCGTGGAATTAGGCGTCTGCTCTCATCGGCATCAAGAAACAATCTCCTCTCCCTTCGCCATCATCGGCCAAACTACAACTACACCATCAACGCCAGCCGCATCATGTTCAGCAGCGCATCATCATCGTCGGAGGTAGCAGATGACAACAGCGAGCCAGCCTTTGAAGATAGAATAAAACCTCGTGTACTAATCCTTGGTTCAGGCTGGGGAGGGTTCACACTAGCCCGACGCCTCAACAAGGATTTATACGATGTCCGAGTCATATCTCCCGCCAATCACTTCCTATTCACTCCATTACTCCCCTCCACTGCCGTGGGCACATTGGAATTCCGAGCGATCCAAGAGCCAGTTCGTACCATTGAGGGATTGGGACATTACTATCAAGCCAAAGCGCGTGATATTGATAGCACGAAGCAGATTGTCACTTGTCAGGATTTGTATAAGGGGGTCAGGTTTGATGTTGAGTATGACTATTTGGTAGTTGCTGCTGGGATGAAGAGTAATACGTTTAATACGCACAAGTGAGTAGAGTAACTATGTTCCCTGCTGGATATGTTCACATTACATGTTATACGCACGTAATATGCATTGTTTCTAACCACTCATTTCTGTTCACCCAGCATCGAGCGACTAGAGGGAGTTGTAGTATTCTTCTTGAAACATCTTTTCCACGCTCGACAAATCCGCAATCGAATCGTTGAGTGTTTCGAACGTGCTTCGAACTATACCATCCCAGCAGTCCAACGTGACAGATTGCTCACGTTTATTGTTGTTGGTGGAGGACCTACTAGTTGTGAATTCATGGCGGAGCTGCACGACTTTATTACTAAGGATGTTAAGAAATGGTACCCAGAGTTGACCAAGCATATCAAACTTGTGCTAGTTGAAGCAGGACCTGGAATTTTGGGCTCATTTGATAAAGCGTTGAGTGAATATTACTTACAAAAGTTGAAGGAAAAGAATATTGATGTAAGACTAAACACTGCAGTAGCAGGTGTTGATGAGAGGTATATCGATGGGGAACAAATCACTGTTGCTAGGTTTGCAGATGGATCAGAAATCAATTTTGGAACGATGATTTGGAGTGCAGGACTCTCGCCTGTGAAAATGATTTCTAGTTCTGATTTCAAGCTAAACCGCAGTCGAATTGTCGTGGATGAGTATCTCCGCGTTCCTGAGACCAAAGGTCGTGTCTATGCTCTTGGCGACTGTGCTGCAAGTCCTGATGAGCTACCCCCAACTGCCACTGTCGCTGAGCAGCAGGCGTTATATCTTGCAGACTGTTTCAACAAATACTACTCAGCGGTTGACGTGACAGATGAGAAGAACAAGGATGATGAGATACCATTACCTGGCAACGTGACACCATACTTAATGCCCTTCAATGCTCTCAATTTTCTGAATAACGTCTTCTGCAAAGCGGCGCCACAATTCCAGTACAAGAATCGAGGGGCAATGGCATCAATGGGGTTTGGCGGCGGTGTGACGGATTTGAAGCATACAGATCTGCCTTCGCCCAAAACAACCATGAGTGGAAAAGCAAGTTACTTGGTTTGGTCTTCTACCTATCTGACAAAGCAACTGTCGCTTCAAAATACGATTCTGATTCCGATGTATTGGTTTAAAGCTTGGATGTTCGGAAGAGACATCAGTCGCTTTTAAGTCTACAGTTCAAGGATATATGTCGGACTCATACATGGACAAGTGAGATGCAATCTATCAGGATTGCTTTGATTAGACAACACCAATCTTAAAAATAATGATTACATGGCTAGCTATCAGACTCTTGGTCATCTTTTGGTCCTACTTATGTGTGACCGCCTATCCCAACACGAACACATGCCGCTTTGTCTGCCTCTCTTGATGAATTCGCCCTCTACTACGTCTTGCCAGTAACCGATTCTTCGTCATCTGAAATGTTTGCGCTGTCCATCTGCTCATACATGCGGAGCAAATCATCGTAGAGAAGCAAGCTCGGATGAACCTCAAATGAAAGCTTTGTCTGGCGAACTCCTTTGTTTTGGATGGGCTGCGAGTTTGTGCCCTTTCGACGCTTTGCTGCAGGTTCTTGGAGAGTATTTCCTGAAACATGCATTACTTCAACGTCGTCACTTTTCAATAAGAGAGCCTTCATTCGGTTGAACTCCACTCATTGGAGTAGTGCGAGAATGCATCAGTCGTGATCTGCTGCTGCTGAAGAGTTGGCTCGAACTTGGTTTTGACAAGTTGGCAACTGATCGTGATATTTGTAGTGGTAGTGGTATCCTTGGGGACTGATGAGGAGGACTGGGAAGATTGATTCATCGTGCTGGTAATGGAACTTTTTATTTGTCGGTTGTCGCGTCGGCCGGTTGGAGAATGCTTTGTGGTGATGTTTCATGCCATCATAACTACTGCTACTGATGTTTGTGTTCGCTGTACCATCACTCTTTTCTCATGCACCATCCAAATCTTTGGCTGTGGTGACATAACACCTCAATCCCAAATCATCGGCTGTGGTGACACCATCGGTAATGCAATGAATGATTGCAAAATGCAATTCTCGAGCAACGCAACACAAATCTTATTGCTGACATCTTTGTACAAGTCAAAAACCATTTTGCACCGGGCCAAAATTGTCGAATGTCAGGCATCATTGGGGCAATATTACATATTGCCCTTCATTACCACTTGCTCCAGC
>Ga0209652_1001813_pt1 | contig 17203 bp, 11 predicted proteins | sample SaaInl74LU_5_DNA_FD_184641 | JGI IMG/M metagenome (GOLD analysis project Ga0209652, IMG submission 184641) | Marine microbial communities from expanding oxygen minimum zones in the Saanich Inlet - ESP_74LU_5_DNA (SPAdes) (version 2) | ecosystem: Environmental > Aquatic > Marine > Intertidal zone...
GCAAATTGCGCAGATCCATCGGGATCTCCACAACGCCGTCCTGCTTGGCGATCGGCTCATTCACGAGGATCTGGCCTACGCCGTTCACCACTTGAATCGAACCTTCGAAGGCTTCTGCACCGGAGATGCTTACGACCACCTGACCGTTTGAGGGGTTCGGGAAGGCACGAACCACTTGGTTCAAGCCATTCTCACCCACGCTGATCGTAGAGGTCACCTGGAAGCTGGTAGAATCTGAGGTACCACAGATCGTATCCACAACAACCAAACTAACTGTATACACACCTGCCGTGCCATAGTTGTGCTGGGTCATCATACCCGCGCCTGTAGCTCCGTCGCCGAAGCTCCAATTGAACACATGACCGCTGGATCCCGTCGCATCAAAGTCAAACTGACCAGTGCTTGGATTCGTTTCAACTCCAGTACCCATAGCCATCGCCGTATCTGTGTTAATAGCAAACGCCACTTCTTTACGAATGTCTGAACATCCAGCAGATCCAAAGAAGACCTGACCATTCCAGCAACGTGGGTTATTGACTGGGTTGGGATATGATCCACCTAAGCCTTCCGTAACGGTAAACTTCGGATGGACATACCAAGGGGATGATCCCGCAGTGCCTGTTCCATTCGTGTATTGAACACTTCCACTGCTCAAACCGACAAAGAAACCATAGGTGCCTCCCGTAGGAATAGTCACATTGACCGGCAAATATCCCGTCGCTGCTGAGCTCGTAAGATTTACTGTTCCACTGGCAATTTGACTCCAAGAGGCAGCGGACTGCGTGGTGTAGTCACCCGGCGTATAGTAAACAATCATCGCCGCACCAGTCACACTGCTATTACCCGAGCCAGGGCCCTGAGCAAATCCAGTAATGGTCAATGGACCACCGGAGGTGTTGATGATATTGAACATGTTGCCCGCAGACCCATTACCTCCCGCAAGAGATGTGGTGCCGGAGTCCGCCGTGTTTAGGAACTGAACAAAGTAACTACTCTGGCCAGATGTCGGGACCGTGAAGTCATCTCCAGTGGCCAAGATCGTGGTGTCCGTGGGGCTGTTGAACCAACCATAGGTCGTTCCAGCGACAGGTACCGCACTAAGGGTAACGCTATCCTGAGAAGCACACACCGTATCAACCATTCCAGTAACTACGGGCTCATAAGGCAAATAGTCACTTGAGAAGTTCATCGTGTCATTGTTCGTGCGACCGTCATTCGCCAATTGCGTGTAACCCAAGAATCCAAAGGTTCCACCCGCGTAGGAATTGAAGGAGCCGAGCATGACCGTATCATAGGCCAAAGGAGGCACCGCTCCGGAGTAGGTTGCATTAAGCGTAATCACATTCGCACTAGCGTCAGTCACTTTCACTTCCGCATTCATCGTCGTGATGGTATCCAAGCCTAAGTTTTGGAACGCCATGTAGATCGTTGTGGTAGAATCGCCACAACCACCGGCTGCACCTAAGATTTTTTCAATTGCAGCATCATCAGAAATCGGCGTATACTCGTCCGCACCAATGTCTGGCGTGGTGGTGCTACGCGTATCTCCATCAATATCCGTGGTGACTGCCGCCAAAGGCGTACCTAGGTCATTGGCACCGATAATCAAGTGCAAATCATCTGCACCAAGGAATGTGACCGGTTGATTTACGGAGTACGCATTGAATCCAGGATTCGAGGTCTGCCACGCGGACAACGTGCTCTTTGCTCCGGCCCAGTAGGCCAAATTCGCTCCACCTGTGTAATACAAATTGTAATCTAAGGCGATCATACTATCTGGCGCCGTTGGAACATACATGGCGTAGTTCGTATTCGACGTGAAAATGTTGTTTTGAATATCCAGATGCGTAGCTTTCGCGCCAACCGCCGTCGTCGTACCTAGGTAAACGCCATAAGTGTTTCCGTTGTATGTGTTGTGGTACAGGTTCACATAACGCGGGGAGTACATGTACGAACCGTAGGTTCCTCCTTTAATCATGTTGTTGGCCACCAGGGACTGTGAGCTTGGCGTAAAGCCCGTGCTACCTGAGTTATCATACACATTCGGATAATACAGGTACAGACCATACGACTTGGAAGGCAGGTTGTTGCCCACGATGGTAAAGTCATTTGAGTAGTACATCATCACCCCATAGCCACCAGAAGCACGTGTGTCATGACAGTAGTTATCACTCACATTAAATCCAGTCGTGTAGTAGCATCGAATGTTGTAGTAGTACTGCAAGGAAACATCATTCCCGGTTATGGTGAAATCCATAAGTTTTCCTGATGTGCTTGCTCCATTTACCGAGATACCATAGTACCCACCTTTCACTACGTTATTAGTGATGGTAATGTGATTGGCATTGTTGCCATAGGTCGTGGCGGATGTTTGAGAACCCGAAGCTGCAATGGGAGATCCCGTGACGGAAGAGGTACCCACCGTGTCGGCAATCACTGTACATCCATTAATGGTGATGTACTCAGCTTCATTGGTCAACCAAATGACATGACCTAATTGATTACTTAAAGTCAAGTTATTTAAGGTCACATAGCTCGTGCCATCAAAGGTGGCGGCACATTGACCTGTACTCGCATTGATCACGGCAGTGCCAGACGCAGGACCATTGAAGGTGACCGTATTCGTGGAACTTCCACCGATAACTTCGGCCAAGGTTATGGAACCACTGTAGGTGCCGGCCGCAATGTTAAACGTCACAGGACCCGAGATACCACAACCCGCCAAGAAGGACGTCGCACTATCTAGCGTAGCGAAGTTATTTGCCCCCGTGCCGTTGGCATCAATGGTATAGGTACCGCTCAGCTGTGCCAAACAGTCGGTCTTGAAGGTCACAGGACCTACCATGCCCGAGAAGTCGATACCACCACAAGAGTCGATGACGTAGACGTCATAGAACGTATTGGGGGAAAGACCACTGATCGTGTAGGGGCTGCTCACATTGTGAACCCATGTACCCGGAGTACCAGTACCGTTGTAGAAGCCTTGAGGACCCCAAACAATAGTTGACCCAAGCGGCGTCGTGCCAACAACATTGGCCCATGAGAACGATCCTGAACTCGCAGTAAATGCCGTGTTCGTCAGTACCGGATCCGGACAGGTTGGAATGAAGTCCACTTCAAAATTGTCAATAAAGACATCGGGACCCCAGCCTGAAGCTCCATAGAATTCGAAAATTGCATTGTGTCCGACATAGGAAGTATCCAAATAGACGAACTCATTTTGGAACGTACCTGGCGTCGAGATTGCAGCCCCAGAGGTACCAAAGCTTTGACCATTCAGGTATACTAAGGTATCCCAAACCGCGCTCGTCTCTTTGCGGACACGAAGGGTCATTTGGTCATTGTAGGAGGTGTAGTATTGATTGGAGTGTGACCAGTCAAAACTCACGGTCGCAGCCGCAGAAATATCTACCGGGCGAGAAGTCAAGATTCCCGTATTACCAGCAGTCCAAGACCAATAATTCCAGCGAGCGCTGTTGTTACTGGAGGCATCCGTGTACAACATGACCGTCTGGGTGCCATTGTCTAAGTCCCAACATGGTAGCGGGGAAGTCGTACTCCAGTTTTGGAAGTCATCGCTGTAAGGAATCGACGCCGCTTGACATAATGTCGTGGTGGACACCGGACCAACAGGTGATGTTCCCGCAGAGGTTCCACAGTTGGCATATACATAGAAATCATAGCAGGTGTTGCTAAATAATCCCGTAATCGCCACGGTATCGTTGCTCGTGGTAGTCGTAGAGCCCGTACCCGGCGTGTAGCCACAAGGGCCCCATTCAACCGTATAGCTCGTGTTTCCTGCCGAAGGAATGTATGCAATGGTTGCATTCGATGCCCCGGTTGAGACAACCGTCAAGCCAGTAGGCGGAGGACATGCAGGGACTTCTTCGATAACAATGTTGTCCAAGAAGAGATCAGGCCCATAATCTGACCATGCGAAGAACTGAACTACTACGGTATCTCCCGTAAAGGAGGAAGGAATGAAAATGATTTCACTATTTAGCGTTGCTGATGGCGATGTAGTCGATGCACCAGCAGTTGCAAAAGTGCTCCCCTTGAGCGTCTGGAGAGTAGTCCATGTGCTTCCACTCGCACTTCGCACGCGCACGGATAAGGAGTCGTAAGGATAGCTAGTAGCATACTGGCCAGAGTGTGACCAATCGAATTTGATTTGGCCATCCACATCAAGATCGATCAACGGAGACTCCATGATGAAGCTCTTATCGTTGTTACCCCAATAGTAGGCACGCGCGAGGGTTACACCACCTGTGGTATAGTGTTGCCATGCAGCCGTACCACCGCTAAGATCCCAACATGCAGGTGTCCACGTAGTGAAAGTCTCGGACACAGGCATTCCCTGGGTTAAGCAAGGGGTCGTGAAACTCACCGGACCATACCATGCCGAATATCCATTACCGGCTGCCACACAGTTGGCACGTAAGTATAAATCATAGGTGGTGGCAGGCGAAACGGCTATCGTTGCGGAGGCCGTACTTGTCGTTGCTGTACTACCCGTACCCTGCACATACCCCGTAGGTCCCCACTCTAACTCATAACTGTTCGCATTTCCTGCAAACGTGAAGCTAGCTGAGGTTGGAAGGATGGAGGTGAAGCTCACTCCGGAGGGTTTGGCACACGCAGGAGGCGTGAATTCGTCGGCCCCGATATCAGGCGTGCTGCTGTTCCGCGTGTCACCATCGATGTCAGTCGTGATGCCGGCAATGGGTGTTGCCGTGCCGTCAGCCACCAAACCTTCTACGTGCGCATCTGAAGCGCTCGAAAAAATGGGATCTCCAAATTGACCGTTGGCCTCATTGCTCGAAGCCGTTTGCAAGGCAGACAAGCTCGCGCATCCCGTAGCGCCCCAATTTACCGGGGTGGATGTGGTGCCGTAATACAAGTTGTAGTCCATCTCGCTGTACATACCTGATGTCACACCGTTGGCCAGAATATTGGCCGCTGGTCCTCCAACTGCATTGGCGAAAATGTTGTTTTTAAATTCTGTACCAGAAATAGTACCCACTGCCGTGGCGTACATACCATACGTGTTGGTATTGGTATTTCCTTGGTCCGACTGAACGGCGAAAGTATTGAACCATATATCTGCACTATCAAGGGAATTCGGATAGAAGGTGTAGACGGTCGCAGGTGCCTGCATGTTCACATTCACCATGTTATTGCTCACCTCGGAACGGCCCTGAGCCCCATCGACATAGCCTACATACAGTCCATAGGCAAACGTGGATACCAACTTCATGTTGATGAGGTTATTCTTGATTGTGACCTTTTCCGCTTTACCAGCCGACGAGTTTGACAAGTAAATACCGTAATAGCCAACTTCGTTTAAAACGTTGTCTTGAACGTCCCAGGTTTGAGAGCCCGCGGAGGCGTACATGTAGCAACCATAGCGGTAGCCGTTGACCGTATTCCCTTTGAATTCGGCATGGCCAGAGGGGTAATACAAGTAGTTGTACCCATAAATATTCGTAGTACCGCCTAACTTGTTGAAGGTGTTGTTCAAGATTTTGGGATTCTTGTTGTAGTAAGAATACAGACCATAGTACCAAGTATCCAGGGTGTTATCCTCTAAATAGAGGGTATCCATGGAGGTCGTCGAGCTTCCACGCAAGTAGAAACCATAACTCACATTGGTCACGCTATTTCCCTGAACTCTCCATGTTCCACTCGGGTAACCTGTGGAAACCTGATAATAGAAAGCGGCCAAATTGCTACTGGTTGAACTACCTGTAGCGGCCCCTATCATGGTATTGTCCAAGATTTGAATGTCCGAAGAACCCGTGTAGGTGATGAGGCGCCCGTAGGTGCTTCCACCCGAGGTGATTTTCAAACCTTTGATGATAATGTTGTTCGTAGCATTCAAGTGAATGGTCCAGTTATCCGTCGATCCCGTGGGCGAATACGTGATTTCCGCAGGGGATGTATTCGCCGGATTGGCTTGAAACGTAATGGAATTCGTCGAAGAGCTACCCGTTATGGCCGGAATGGCAATTTGTTCCGTGTAGGTGCCCGAAGCGACATTAAATATGACTGGCCCGTTCACACCATTGGTGGTGAGCGCGCTGAGCGCGGCCGTGAATGACGAATAATTCGTTGTTCCAGAGCCATTTGCATCGATCGTGTATGTACCACTCAGCTGCGCAAAAACTGACGTGGGTAATGCCAGCACAAAGCTGGCGGCCAACACGAACGAAAGAATACATTTTCTCATCGTTCTGAGGTTTAGGTGATATAGAAATCCTAGAATTATCAAAAATGAGACTTTTTTATCCTAAATACAAACGATTTAGCCGCTTTAACGGACATTTTAACATATTTAATTAAAAGTTAAACATTATTAGAAAGCATTAACTTCAAAATCACTTCAAAATCATGATGGCAGCAAAAGAGATTTATTGTAGTTTCGCGGCACGATTGACCAATGGTCATCTCGGCGGGAAGTGGCGCAGGTGGTAGCGCATCTGGTTTGGGACCAGAGGGTCGCAGGTTCGAGTCCTGTCTTCCCGACGCCTTGAAAGCTCTGAGTAACGACTCAGAGCTTTTTTTTTGACGATAAAACAAAATTCCGCTTCGAAGGGTTATCAATTACTATTCAAGCATCTACCCTATGCAGAAACTTCACTTTCCTCCCATGGCTGGGCTTGCCTTCATGGCCATCCTGTTCAGCGCGTGCAATGCTTCACGCATCGTGAGCCCCTTAGATCCTGGAGAATGGCGAGTTGGAGCGGCCTTGGGCGGCCCAACCGTCAATACCTCTCGTCTACCCTTAATCAGCATGTATGCCGCCCACGGCCGCAATGAGCACAGTTCAGATTACGCAGGACTATCCCTGTCCTCTTTAGGTTTTCAAACTATCCAAGTGGACGCAGGACGCCTACATCGCTTATTGCCTCAACAAGGCCTTCGGCCCGAGCTGAACGCCAACATCGGAGGCAACCTCATGGTCGGGCTTCGCGACGGAGCGACCCGCGTGTATCCACATCTTGGCAATCAACTCGTCTGGTCGCACCATCATTGGCTACCCTACATCGGACACGAAATGTGGATTGACCCGACCTACCGCCTGGTGGACAACCAAAAAGGATCACTCCTGCATCCAAGCCTGCACTCAGGTCTCCGGTATGTCGGCAAGCGATTTGAATTCGGCGTCGAAGCCAAATGGCTCAATCCCACCCGCTCCTTTGTTATCCCGCAGCAGACGGTCCCAACCTTTTTGGGCACCGGAGCCAAAGGGCTTTATTTCACGCTAGCTCTCCGCCTCCCATGAAACATCGCTTACTTTTTACCACCCTAGCCTGCATGGCCCTGCTCCTATGGCAATGTGATGTAGACGCCGCGTTGCTCCGAGGCGCCCCGGAAGCCTATGACTTCCCCCCTTCCGTACCATCCGATTCTTTTGATGTCGATGCGGATAAGATCCACTTGTTCCAAATCACTTCGAAAGCAGATCCCGAACATGACGTAGTCGAAGCCAAACTATGGGCGGTATACCTCGGCGACGTAAGCCGAATCAACCAAGACACCGTCATCTTGTATCTGCACGGCAATGCCAATTCCATGAATGGCTTTTGGGGAGCTTTGCGCCAACTAGCCAACTTAGGCGGGCATCATCACTACGGGGTCATGTGCTTTGATTACCGTGGCTTTGGTAACTCCGACGCCCCTTCAACCGGTACATACAGCATGCAGGCAGACATGTATGCCGCGGAACAGTGGCTGGCTGACCAAGGACTTAGCGATGATCGCTTTTATGTGTTTGCCAACAGCTTAGGTACCCTACCCGCCTGCCGCGAAGCAGGACTTCAAGAAGGACCTTTGCATTTTGATAAGTTGACCATTGAGAGTCCGCAAAGTCACGCTAATCTCTTTTTTCAAGATGCTGTTGGACTGAGTGTTCCGAGCACTTTTGCCACCGACTATAGTTTTAATCTGGTCGAAGGCATCAGCACCTATTCCGGAGAACTCCAATGGTTTCATGGACTTAATGACGACGTGGCCCTAGTTGAAAACGCTCGCCTCGTCTATGAGGCACATCAAGGCTCCTACAAGGAATCTTTTGTCATTGCTGAAGTTGGCCACGGATTCCGTTGGGACTGGGGCTTCGAGAACTGGGGCAATGCCGTGTTAAATTTCATGCGCCACGACTAAGCATCTGGGTCTGCGGCACAATTCGTGCTACATTCACGGTATGAAACTTTGGATTTTTACCGCGGGCTTTTTGGCGAGTACGACTCTTCTGGGCCAAACCTATGCCGGCCTAGGCTTTGGCGTCACAACGGGTGCGGGCCTCTATGCCGAACACTACGTTCATCCCAAATGGTCCTTGGAAGCTAACATTGGTGTTCCGGCTGTAGGCTTTGGCGTGAATTACGTGCTGCACGATTCTCGAAGAAGGATCCAAAATGGCAAGCTTTATTCCGCCGAAAAACTTTTTCCACGGGGTAAAACGAGCGTCAACACCGGTCGTCTTACGGCTGGGATTACGTTTACGGGAGCCGTTATACCCGACGTCGGCCTATTTCAATACCGCTTCTGGAATCTTGGACTGCACAAAACGATCCGAAAGACCGACTTCGGCATGGAGCTCGGCCTCATGCATGGAGCTATCGTCAACGGCCCCTCCGGCAGCACGTATCCACAACCCTTTGCCTCTCCAGGCATTCAGTTCACGTTGGGGAGAGCCCTCTTCCAACCCGGGCCTTTGAAGCGTTTGAAGCAACGGGCATCATCGTTCTAGTTTCCCCTGCGATTCCCTCCGGGCATCGCGCTGCCTCCCAATTCCGAATCAAAAAACCGAGCGCCTTCTGGCGCTCGCTTCTTTTTGACCACCCCGGCCGGCTCAAGTACCGCTTGGCCGCCAGGGGTTTCAGCGATTCCCTCCGGGCATCGCGTTGCCTCCCAATTCCGAATCAAAAAACCGAGCGCCTTCTGGCGCTCGGTTCTTTTTGACCACCCCGGCCGGCTCAAGCACCGCTTGGCCGCCAGGGGCGGCCAAAAAAAAACGCCACTCACGTGGCGGTTTTTTGCTTCTTGGTGATCCCGGCGCGATTCGAACGCGCGACCGTCTGCTTAGAAGGCAGATGCTCTATCCAGCTGAGCTACGGGACCGAAGGCGCAAAAATAGGGCGTTTCCTCGGGAAGAGACCCGTTTTAAAACGGCTATCTACGGACGAATATGTAATTTCACTCCCTATCTCCGCTATGAGAATGAAAAAGCTCCCTCAACAGCCGGCTCTTCGCCTTTTAATTGCACTAAGCGTAATGCCTTTGGCGTCCGCTGTGGGTCAAAATGGCCCAACCTGGTCGGACGACATTGCATGTTTAGTGTATAGCCATTGCAGCAGTTGCCACCGCACAGGAGGAATCGCTCCTTTCACCTTGGAGAGTTATCAAGATGCCCAAAGTAATGGTCTAGCCATGAAGCTCGCGGTACAGTCAAACAGTATGCCCCCGTGGCCAGCCGCGAGTAACCAAGGGCATTTGGGATTTAGAAAAAATCTCACCTGGGACGAAAAGGCATTACTCATGCAATGGGTAGATCAGGCCATGCCTCGTGGCGACAGCAGTTCCGAGCCGCCAGCACCAAGCTTTGCCTCCAACTTTCAAATTCCCAATCCAGATTTGGTGGCAGAATTTGGTCCATATACCGTGCCTGCCTCGCTTGCCACAGATATCTACCGATGTTTCATTGTGAATAACCCTTTGAACGGCACCAACTATTTGAATGAGATTGAAGTCATTCCAGGAAATGGGGATGCCGTCCACCATGTGTTACTTTTTTGGGATAACAGCGGGATTCCCGCCCAAAAAGACAGTGCCGATCCTGGTCCTGGTTACACAAGTTTTGGAGGTATTGGCAGTAACTCCGCGGTGCTTGTTGGCGGCTGGGTTCCTGGTCAAGATAAATGGGTAGCCCCTCCAGGCATGGGCTTCTGGGTGCCTCAAGGTGGGGTCTTTGTCGCCCAAATTCACTACCCCACAGATGCCGCCGGCAAAACAGACAGCACGAAGGTCCGTTTGAAGTTTTCGCCCAACCTCACGCGCCCCTATTTTATGAGTCCAATTTTGGATCACGGAGGCACAATGACCAATGGCCCGTTAATCATCCCTGCCAATCAGACTAAAACATTTCATAGCCAGTACACGGTCGGTCAGGATGCCACGATTGCGAGCATTCTCCCTCATGCGCATCTCCTGTGCACCTCAATGCGTGCTTTGGCCATCAAACCCAACGGAGACACCATTCCATTGATCGACATCCCGCAATGGGATTTTCACTGGCAAATGAATTATCGTTTCAAGAATCTCATCAAAATCCCAGCAGGAACAGTCCTCCATGGCTGGGCAACCTATGACAACACGGCGTTCAATCCCAATAATCCGAACAGCCCTCCTCAAATAGCAACCCTAGGAGAAGGCACGACGGATGAGATGATGCTCTTTTACTTTGGCTATACCGCCTACCAACCAGGCGACGAAACGACGGTGATTGACCCCTCAGGGCATGCGACGCACCTGGGCAATTGTTCCATGAGTCATCTGTCTTTGGCCGAAGATGCTCATCCTCAGTCCTGGCACCCAAGCCCAAATCCCGCGCATGATATGTGGTACGTGCATCCTCCGGTTGACGCGCTTTTCCTGCGCATTACAGACTCAATGGGTCGAACGGTCTATGCAGGTGACCCCGTGCCAAGTATAGACGTGCGGGCATGGATGAGCGGGCTATATATAGCGCAGATGCAAACGAAGCGTGGTACTTTTGTCGTCAAATGGCGCGTACACTGAATTTCTTTCTAAGCCTGACACTTTGCTTTTGCAGTCATGCTGCCTGGGCTCAGTCGGGTGAAGGACAGGCAAATCGATCGGCTATCGCCTCTGCTTTAGTGCCTGGTGCCGGGCAATTCATGAACAAGCAAGCTTGGAAGGCGCCGATTGCATGGGCTGTGATGGCCGGTTCAGGGTATTTTTTATACACGAATCAGAGTACGCTGAATCGCCTCAATACCGCCATTGATTTGCGCTATGACAACGACCCGATGACGGTGGACGAGTTTGATGGACGATTCACGAATAATCAACTTTTCACCCTGAAAAGTGAGACGCGTCGATCACGTGATTACGCAATTTTAGGCGTTGGCGCCGCCTATATGTTTCAGGTCTTAGATGCCTATGCTTCTGGCTTTCTTGTTAAGTTCGATGTGAGCCCAAACTTGGTTGGGTCGATCCAACCTAACTCTAGTCCCATGGCTCCCATTGGAGCAAAATTTTGTCTTTCATGGCCTTAAACATTGCCTTGATTGGCTACGGCAAAATGGGCCGTGAAATTGAAGCCGTTGCGAAGCAACGCGGGCACCGCATCGCGGCGCGTGTGGGCCGGGAAGGCGCGGGAGCACATGACCTTTCGGCTGTAGATGTGGCCATTGAGTTCACGCAGCCCGATGCCGCCTTTGCGAACGTGCAAGCCTTATTATCCCAAGGCATTTCGACGGTCTGCGGCACGACAGGCTGGTTTGCGCGCATACCAGAATTAGACTGCCGTCAAACGCCTTTGGTGTATGCCTCCAATTTCTCGCTAGGCGTCAACATTGCCTTTCGAGTCAACCAGTTTATGGCCGAATTGATGGCGCCGCATTCGGACTACCGCGCGGAAATTGAAGAAATTCACCATACCGCTAAAAAAGATGCACCGAGTGGAACTGCCATCACGCTGGCGGAAGGCATTTTGGCCGCCAACCCTGCGCTCAACGGCTGGGCGCTGCAGCCTGGCGCACCCGATGATGCCCTCCCCATCCATGCGGTCCGAAAAGACCCCGTTCCCGGCACCCATACGGTGACCTACGATTCCGCGGTGGATCAACTCAGCTTGACGCATGTGGCCCATTCACGCGCCGGTTTTGCCCTTGGAGCCGTGGTTGCTGCCGAACGCATAGGAACCTTGTCCTCCGGAAGCCATACTTTTGCCTCCCTCCTCTTTCCTCCAGCACGCTAAAACGCGCCTGAGACCATGATCTCCAAGCTCCAAAAGTTCACCGAAAGTGTAACCCTCGATGTTTTAGGCGTCGTCATCGTTGTGAGTGCCTCCATCGCGATGGGCTACCACCTCACAGTAATTGACGGCATTCCCATTGGCATTCTGTCGACCGTTGGGGCGGCCTTTTCCATGATGGCCACGCGGTTGGTGACCAAGCGCAACAACTGGGGCAACCTCATTGGCGTCTTAACCACGGTGAATACGACGATTGTCGATTACTATTTGGGCAACCAAGCCGCCTTGCTGACCTATCCCGTTTCCTTTTTTGGAAATATTGCGTCGTTTTGGTTTTGGCGCAAGAAGGGCAACCGAACGCCGCGCAAATTTGACAACTGGTACTTTGTCAATGCAGGAATTGCCACCGTCATGGCCATTACCCTGAATTACATAGGCTTCAGTGGCTATTTGGCACATGAAATTTTGCAAGAGGACTTGGCCAAATTTTGGGTAACGACGATCATCACGGCCCTCACCTTTTCCGGCACCCTCAACATGCCGCGCATGTACGCCGACACCTGGGGCTTCTACGAGGTCTACAACGGCTTTAAACTCTACCAGAACGTACTCTTCGGCAACATTGCCTACGTGGCCAAGTACATCTTCTACTTGATCAATGCCCTGCTGGGCTGGCTCGTGTGGCACCAAGTGCGCCGCCGCGAGTCGAATTAAGGCTGAGTTTCCTGAGGGAGGCCCCAAGCCCAATAGGCTTCGTGTTTGGCCATGCGTCGATGTGTAACCCAGAGACCGAGGAAGAAATTGACGCTTATGGGCATCAGAAAGGGGTAGTTGACTGGATCCAGAAGTCCTATTCCCATAAACACACAAAACAAGACGGTTTGGAGGAGCCAAACGGCATTGCGTGCCTGACTTTTCCGGCGTCCTGATCGTTCTACCCAGCCAACCACAGCAGCTGCAGCGAGTCCCCAGGGGATGGACACGAAAAAAGCAATGCCCCAGCTGATGAACGTGATAATACCAAAAATTCCCAAGGTATCAGCATCCATCATGGCCACCGAATAGACGGCAGCTAGCATCCCAAAAAGTACCCCTGCCAGGAAGCCTGTCCAAACCCCCACCAAGAAAAAGAAGCCAAAGCGCAGCCCAAAAGAAGCACTCATCCTTGACTGCGTTTGAGCAGTTCGGCGTGCAGCACATCGACTTGCTCCGCCAGATGGGCTTCGTCCCCATCGTTTTCCACGATGAAGTCACCCTCCTTTAGATAGCTTCGCTTTTTTGCATCCGACCATTGGCGGGCCATGCGCTGCTCCACTTCTTCCCGACTCATACCCGAACGCGCCATCACACGCTCCACCCGCAGGTCGCGTGGGGCTTCCACCAAGACGATGGCGTCGCAGGTTTGGAACGTTCCGGACTCAAAAAGAATAGCGGCCTCCCGAAGGATGTAGGGGCTGGTTTGCGCCTGGTGCCAAGTCACAAAATCGTGGTGGACCGCAGGATGCACTAAAGCGTTGATTTGGGCTGTTGCCTCAGGGGTACCGAAAGCCTTCGCTGCGAGCTCCTTGCGCTGCAAAACCCCATCGATATAGATTCCGGGGCCAAAAGTCGCTTCAATCGCCGCTTGAAGGCTCGGGCTTTCCGACATGAGGCGCTTGGCCGCGTCATCCGCCACGTAGACAGGAATTCCTTTTGCGGCAAGGAGTGACGCTACCGTGGATTTGCCCGCACCGATGGATCCGGTTAGGCCGATGTGTTTTGGAGGCATGCCGAAAGGTAGGGCGAATCGCGAATTCGTCGAAAAGCCTCCATGAATTTTGCAGGAATTGCCATGGTCGTGCCTGTGCTACCGGCCACCTTCGTCCTATGAATCCCACGACATTCTTCTTCCTCGCATTGGCCATCATCGTCGTTGAAACCGCTTTGCGCAGCCGCAAAAAACGCAGCACCTCGTGGACGGAAACGGTCAGAAACATCACCCTCGGGCTCAACGAGCGCCTCTATGCCCTTTTGCTCACCGCCTTTAGCGCCAAACTCTACGCCCTCTGGCAGCCTTTTGCCTTTGATGCCCCTCCTGTATGGGCGCAAGTCCTTCTAGCCATCTTGGGCGTGGATGCGGTTTGGTACATCTACCATCGGAGTTCTCACCGAATCTCTCTGCTCTGGGCCGCGCACCTCACGCACCACATGCCCAAGGAGTACACCATGTCGGTGGCCGTGGCCGCCAGCCCCATCGGCGTGGTGGTTCGGGCCTTTCTGTATGGGCATTTGGCCCTCTATGGCATTGCCCCGGAAATCATCTTCTTTGCCCAAGTGTCCAATGCCCTTTACGGCTACATCCTGCATACCGAACTCTGGAACTATCCCCGTTGGATGAACTCCGTGCTGGTAACTCCTGCTTTCCACCGCATCCACCACAGCTGCAGCCCGAGCCACATCGACAAGAACTACGGCAATGTCTTCACCTTTTGGGACCGGCTATTTGGCAGTTATTGCTTAGACGATGCGCCTCTCGCGTATGGAATCACTAAGACGCCCAAGCAACGCGACTACCTGCACGACCAAATCTTCTACCTGGCACAACTCGGTAGGAATTTCTACCGATACCCCTTTGGAAGAGCGCTACGTCTTGTTTTTGCAGGCCCTGAGGCGCAAGACGCCGACCCACCTCACTTGTACTCCCTAGACCTCCGACCGAGTGCCGTGGAGGTCATCCTGGGAATTGGTCTATTTATCCTTTGCTACCACTACGTCTTTCAATGGGAGGCGGGACAGCGTAGCTTTTGGGCCGTCCTAGTCGGAGCGCACCTGGGCATTGCACTTTGTAGTGGACTGTTGAGCACCCTTGCGCGCCGCCTGAGCGGGCTTCGCGCTCAGTCGTAAATCTCAGCGATGCGCGTGAGCTTGCTTACGTCCAAAACTTTCAAGCGTTTTCCTTCACGGCCAATCAAACCGTCTTTTTCAAATTGACTAGACAAGCGGATCAAGGATTCCGTGGCCGTCCCCACCAGGTCAGCCAGCTCCGAGCGCTTCAAATCTATCGCAATGGCACCGTGTTCATCTTCGCCAAATTTGGCGCGGAGCATCAGGAGAATTTCTGCGAATCGCTCCCGAACCGTCTTCTGGGCCATGGAGGATAAGATTCGGTTCGTTTCCGAAATTTCATGACAGGTCTCCCGCAAGATTTCCATGGAAAATGGACCGTTGTGCTGCAGAAAACCCAGCAGCACATCACCCGGCACAAAGCACGCAAACGCTTCCTTCAACGAAACTGCAGAGACGGACAAGGGCTCACCGGCGAGCAATGCGCGGTATCCGATGAGCTCACCGGGGGAAGCAAATCGAACAATGGTCTCCTTGCCATTGGCCGCATGAGTGACCAGCTTAAAATGCCCCTCCTGAACGCAGTACACCCCTTTGGGATGGGTTCCCTCTTTGAGGATCTCCTCGCCCTTCTCCATGGTGTTGAAGCGTTTGTGCTTGCAGAGCACTTCCACTTCCTCTGGGGGCAAGTGCTTGAAGGCCGACAACTCCCGGGTAGGGCAAGAAGCGCATTGAATGGTTTCCATCAGCGAGCGGTGTTTAGCAAAGCGGGTAGCTTTGAGGGTTCTTCGGTACCGAAAGTAAGAAGGTACAAAAATTCAAACGGTGACAATTGTCATGTTTTTAGGCGACGTGGCATCTTCCCTTTGTACCATGGCTAATTCTCGCTACGATGCCCTGCAGAACGAAGACCTCTACGCGCATCTCTTCAAACAACGCAGCCCCGAACGGGCGATGGTGGTGCTTTCTTTGCCTTCGATGCATTGCGCGTCGTGCGTTCGGGCCGTTGAAACCTGGCCCAACCTCGAGCCTGGCTTAATCGATGTGCGGGTGAATTTTAACCAAAAGGAGGCGCATATTCGGTACAACCCGCGGGAGATCAGCCTGCAAGCCATCGCCGAAAAACTTGACTTCATGGGCTATCCGCCCGATTTGAGTTTGGCGCAGCGCGAAGGGAAACTGGGTCAAAACGAACAAAAGCGGCAGGCGCGGCAAAGCATCCTCGAACTGGGCGTGGCCGGTTTTGTCTTTGGCAACACCATGCTTTTTGCCTTCCCAGAATACATGGGCCTTGAGACGGACAGCGGCATCGCAGCACTCATGCGCTGGATCACCGCGGCGCTATCGCTTCCTTTAGTCCTTTACAGCGGGCGCAGCTACTTTAAATCAGCGCTGGGCGCATTGCGCACGGGTCAGGCCAATATGGATGTGCCCATCGCCTTGGGTATTGTGGCCTTGTGGAGCAAGAGTCTTTGGGACATGGCGTCGGGCACAGGAGCGGGGTATTTTGACAGCCTCGCGGGCCTCATCTTTTTCCTACTGGTGGGTCGATGGTTCCAGAACAGCACCATAGCCAAACTGGATTTTGAACGCGATTACAAGAGTTTCTTTCCATTGGCCACGCTTCGCCTATCTGCCAGCAGAGGGCCCGAATATGTTGCGCTCAACGACGTGGAACCCGGGGATGAATTGCGGATTCGGCACGGGGAGCTTATCCCCATGGATGCCGTCATTGTGCGCGGACGGAGTTCCGTCGATGTGCAGTTCATCACCGGCGAGGCCTTGCCCCTGCCCGTGGGACCCGGGGATGACGTAGCGGCCGGGAGCCGGTTGCATGGGGGGTCGGTGGATGTTCGGGTCGTGAAGGCGTTGGATCAGTCCTATTTGACGTCGCTGTGGCGGGAGGATCCCGCCGCGCAGAAGCCGGTGCTTTCTCGGCGCATGGACCTTTGGGGGCAGTGGTTTACCTGGGGCATTCTGGGGGTGGCAATAGTCAGTGCGGCCTACTGGCTGTGGGCGGATCCCTCCAAGGCTATTTGGGCGGTGACCAGCGTGTTGATCGTTGCCTGTCCTTGCGCATTGGCCTTGAGTATACCGTTTGGGTTTGGGAATGCGATTCGGCTTATGGGCCAGCAGGGAGCCTATGTGAAATCGACGGACAGTATTGAGCGGTTGGCGCGGGTGAACGCCTGGGTCATGGACAAAACGGGCACCTTGACCCACCCGGAAGAACAGCGTTGGAGTGAAGAGCCTGCGGTGGCGCCCGAACATGTAGCCTGCCTGCGGGGCTTGGTGCAGCATTCGGCCCATCCCATCAGCCGCTCGCTTCATAGCCATTGGAAGCACGTGCAAGCGTATGTGCTCAGCGAGGTGGAG
>Ga0209652_1001814_pt1 | contig 17201 bp, 15 predicted proteins | sample SaaInl74LU_5_DNA_FD_184641 | JGI IMG/M metagenome (GOLD analysis project Ga0209652, IMG submission 184641) | Marine microbial communities from expanding oxygen minimum zones in the Saanich Inlet - ESP_74LU_5_DNA (SPAdes) (version 2) | ecosystem: Environmental > Aquatic > Marine > Intertidal zone...
CTTGTTCCACAACGCATTTCCCGAGTTGGAGGTTCTGCTGACCCACTTTCGACGTACTTGGCTACCCTCTCCCCTTGGCATCTTAAAGAAGTGCTGCGAAACAGTCCAATCTTCGTAATATTCCCCGCTGGGTCTAGTATGAGTGCTCATCAACTCGTTCAGCTGCTCATCGTCTGAATCCATTTCTTCGTATGTTCTTCGTGAAACCGTTCGGGAAGATGCACGCACTGGTTCAGCAGATTCTTCCAGCAAAACAGACCTATCTCTGCGCCTGTTCTGCCTCGCTCTGTCTCTTCTCTGACCAGCATTTGATTGCCTCCTTCGTTGTGGCGACTCGTTAACAATTTCAACTTCATCAAATTCTTCTTCACTAGATTCATCTTGTTGGTAATTTTGGCGAGATGTTCGGCGTCCGCTGCTTAACTGAAAGTCTTCATCGTCTGCGTCTTCATGATCATGTTCTTCCTCTGAAAGATCATTGAAATCGACCCAACGGTAACGTGATGATAGGCGCGGCGACCTCGAGCTGTTTGAGCTCCTATTATTAGCAGTGCGAGATGGCTCCTTCGAATCATTGCGTGAGGATCTTCCTTTCCGGTCAAGATTGACTATTTTCCCGTCTGTGCCAATAATTGCTGTTGTTTTGCAGCCAGAAAGAATTCCTGGACTTTCCACCATTATCGTTGCTTTCTTTCGGACGCTTTGAGTAAGCATCCCTCCATCCTTTCGAATTGATGCACTCTGAGCACGAATATCATCTCGATTCCACCTCACAACATCTTCTGAAATAGGTGATGGCCCTTCTATATCCAGATATGTGTTTCTTACCTCCTCAGAGTATGAAACTCCTTCGTGTGTGCATCTCACTCCTGTTGGGGCTAAATGAGGTGGTTGTTCAGAACCACGTTCGATGCAGTACCCATTCGAATCATAAAATAGATCATAATAGTCATTGGCAAAGTATTGCTCGATCATCCATGACGGAAGGGCGGGCACACTTTCATTTCGCACGTCTGCTGCTGCGGCAAGAGTATCAAATATTGACACGCGACCATTTTCATCTGTCAGAACGAGGGTTAGCCCATCAGGACTGAACTGGCCTTGCAAGTAACCGCATTGCTTTCCGCGACTGGAGGTTTCGGCAATAGGCCCATGTGTCAACTTGTTTGAGTGAGTGCAGAAACAATGACCTCGCTCCAAGTCCCAAACATTCACTATTCCGTCAGATCCAGCTGATACGATCACTGATTGAACCGTTGGATGAGGTACCAATACGGAACACAGTGAAGTATGAGACGAGTAGATTCCCATCAGACACTTTCCTGAATGACTGTCCCATACGTAAATCATTTGAGAACCAGGGCTGATTTCTGTACCAGTTGATTTCAATGGACTTGATTGCGAGGTCACGACCTTCATATCATCGCATGTCCAAGCCACACCATCACAATTGACGGATTGTGACACCGACGACGATGGTACTCCCTTTCTTCTCGATGTATTTGTCCCGGTAGATTCCCTTTGAGTTACAGGCGTGAGGCGAATCATTACTTGTGACAGATTCGAGAATTTCGTGTGTCTTGCATCTGAATGAAAATCTGAAACAGATGCGTTTGACGAGTGGCCATCTATTATGATTGTGTTCTCTTTGCTCCATGACCAGATACGTACAACTCCATCTTTTTGACTTGCAGTCAGAATTCTATCACCTGCATTCGAATACATCATATCAGTGATGGGGTTGTTATGTCCAGAGAGTGTAGCGAGCAATCTCTCTTTTGATGGGGCTGTATATTGCGAAGAATTTTGGTAAAGTGGTCAGCGAGACTCAAGTACAGAACTAAAAATATGATAACGAATTGCAACTTACCTGTTGACGATCCAAGAACAGCCTTTTGTCTACCCGTCAAACTGCGAATAAAGAGAGGATCAATGTTTGATCGCTTGTTGGTCACTTCCCTTCGCTCTTTGTCAAGACTTTCTACACGCGTATCATCTTCGTCAGCCCAAACACGCCCCAATCCATCGTCTGATCCTGTGGCAAAGTGACCACCAATTGGACATCGAGCTAAGCACATTACCTTGACGGCTTTTCTCCGTGCTCGGGTACCAGCACCTTGGAGTTGGCTCTCATTGACAAGGTTTCCGTGCTGCAATTGTGCAATGATTTCAACCCCTTCGTCAATTGAGTCCCCCGCAACAAAGTCGCCAACATTTACTCTGTTTTCGTTAGCGACACCACCCATACCATTTGCGGCGTTCCCAATCGGACCAATCCCCGCGGCTGCTGGGGGGAGAGGTGGGATAACAAGGTTGTTTTCATTTGAGCCACCATCATCAGCAGCCCTCTGCGGAAGAGCTGGTATATTTTGACTCAAATCATCCACTTTTGTTTCTTCATTACCTTCCGAGTTTTGTTGGTCAGAACCACTCTTGTTTGCCTTTCGTGAGGGCAAAATGTAGTCAGTACGGTCACCAATCATATCGCCATAACGCTTCAACGCTGCCTTACGAACGTCCCACATTCTCGCCAATCCATTCTCGCCACAAGTCACAAGTCGGAAGGGACTCAGAGTTGACCAAGATACCATATTGGCACCGTCTCTATGACCTCGCAGAATTGCCACGGGACATCCATCTCTCAGACCCCATATCCTAACATCACCATCTGCAGATGCAGTTGCGAGTAATGAGTTGTCGGAACTCACATCAATATCAGCCACGACTCCGGCATGTCCTCGCAAAGAGCAGACGAGCACTGCTCCTCGAACATTGGCACCATAGCTAAAAGACATGGCATCATCTGCATCAGGAGCCTTTTTAGGTCCCACTCCAAGATGAAACACTTTCACAATCTGATCATCCGCGCCTGTAATGAAGTATTTACCCGTCTTATCGAAGCGGAGACAATACACTGGATAAATCAAGTGACAACTCATGGTTATTGCGTGAGATAATCTGGATTTGAGGAGTGATAATTGGCTCTCAAGTGGGAATGACTGGCTTTGACGGCCGAGATATTGCTGTGACAGTGCCTTTGGCAAGATAAAGTTGTTATTTCCATGTAGAAAGGATCGCACACCACTTTTAACAATTGAACCAGCAGAAGATGATTTGAACCCATTGAGCTTATAAGGGTCGTGGTATCGATTCTGATTTGACACCAACTCTGCCCAAGCCTTGTCAGCCTTTCTCTTTGCATCCAAAACCTCCCCTCGTGTCACAGAATGATTCAAATTCAACTCTGCCACACGACGTTGCAACTGAGCAACGACGCGATGTAGATCTAAATCCGACTCGGAATCAAACTGTTGTTGTTGCGATAGTGGTTCTTTGGTTGGTGAGTTAGCCGATCTTCGTGCTGCCACGGAACTTAGCGTTCCGCTATTCTCTGCACGTGTTATAGCTGATGCCAATGCTTCACGTGTACTTTCAATTTCCTTTTGTTGATCTACAGCCTTATTGCGCAAAAGGACGTATTTCCTTGACGCTTCTCCTGCCTGGACTGCGGCTGTACGTGAATTTACCGCATTTAGCCCGTTGGGATTTGACCCCAACAACACTGGATTTTGCATTGCTGACCCAGACGACTCATTGGTTGGAACAAGCCACGCCAGACTGGCATTGGCATCCATAGAAGAAGATGCAGATTCTCCAACTCTCCTTCCATAGGATGTCGATTCATCATTGGTCCTGTTTTGTGATGCCCCTGCCAAAGAAGAAGAGACATTGTCATCTATCAAACAACTTCCTTCACCAGGAACAGATCCTTCATATGCAGCTTCCAACAAACTGCATGGCATAGTATTCTCCAAAACATTCTTGGTTGCTTCTGAGGTAGTCAACGAACTCGATGTTACAAGTGAATCAAGCAATGCGACACTTTTATTGTCATTTTGACCAGAGTTGGTAGTTGTGGTGGCGGTGGTGGTGGATGTTGCCAGCAATGGTGCAAATTTACGTGCCATGTCCGAATAAGTCGCCGGTCGACCTACCGTAGACGACGTATTGGTATTACTGGTACCAAATGCACCCAATGTTTGAAACGACCATGCTAGATCTGCTGCCGCCCTTTGGATACGTCGTCTTGCTTCATCTTCCTTGGCTGTTTGTTCGTGTGTTTTGTGATTGGGCAATGTATTCAACGTACCACCGAATGAACCATCATTATTATTTGACGAAGTGGCAGTATTATTAGATTGAAGTGCATCATAATGAGCAATCCAATGAGTCACCAAAAATGGCAAATCAGGATGATGGTGCAATTGTTGCTGAGTTTGATGTTGACGTGAATTTTGTAATGGGGGCAGAGGCTTTGTTGACTCCATGCCAGGAATTAACGGTGCCTCATATTGCTGTGATGGAAATGGTGACGTAGTGTCCATTGCATTATCTTCATTATCCATCATATGCGGTGCTGTTGACCTACTCCTATCAATGCCTGCAACACCAGGACTGCGCCCACTCCCTCCGAGTAGTGCGGCAGTTGCTTCCCAATTCACGGTGTCACGATTAGGCGATGAATCGTCATTACCAATATTTGATTCATTTGTTCGAGCTGTCCCCCCTGAGAAGTAAGGAGAATGGTTTGTACTTCGATTATTTTGAGGGGCATTGTTGGATCTATCATTATTGGGTTGACCTCCATCATCGTCATTGTTGTCATGAGAATTCATAGTTCTTCTGGTTGGCTTGAAGCGATGACAACACGCCAGCAGGTCGTCGGAATCAGTATTGTAAAGCTGGTGGTCTTGCTCGCAATTATTAGGAATATCGTTATGTTTATCACCGCCTTTGATATCATTATTTATGGTGCATGTCATGATCTTCACTTTCACTTTTCTGGGGCAAAATGGGGGAAGGAGAAGGGGGGATTAAAAGGGGGCCTTCATTCGCCTCCCTAAACTTTTATCTACGGTTACCCCCGGCTTTTTTATTGAGGAGTCTAGATTCTGGATCCTAGAATCTAGCTAGGTTAGAAAGGCCTTCCTACATCATTCAAAATTGTTCAAAATCGAGATTCCAGATTCCCCAGCCTGGTGGCCACACGCACTTGACAGAAAATGCCCCTCTACGCGTGACATGGTACTCAGCCGACCTGCAAACAAAATGCACATCTTATCATTTGCCGTTCTAGCTCTGCACAAAACGTTAGACGCTAGATCAACGCTCATAATAATCAAAACAGCCGCAACTAAACACAGCCGCTGTGCTGCGCCTGTGCTAGCCAACATACCCACCCTCTCCCTCTAGGTTTGGCAACTATCTTCACCATGTCCAATACCATCTCAAGTGATGTTGATGATGCCCTCTCGGCATCGTTGAAACGTAAGGCCCCGGAGGAGGAGGAACATGAGCATGACGATGAAGAAGAAGTCCCGCCTAATGATGATGGGATAGGCTTCAAAGTCCATGATGACGCCGCCGATAGAGCCTCCTCTACCAACCCTTCACCACCCCCCGCACGCCGCCGCAAGACGGATTCTTCGTCAACAAGTCAGAAGAAACAACTCTTTGACCAACTAAACCCGGATGACAAGCGTCGTTTCACCGCCGCTGATGACCGCCGTAAGAATAACGATCGGGCCCTCATGGCCGCCCATGCGAAGCTGCTTGCGGCGAAGCAGGAACTATCCAAGGCACAGGCAAAGATCAATGAGGCCAAGAAGGAGTATGAAGCCGCCTCTACCACCGCTCAAGAAAACGCCGAGGAAGACTCCGAGGCCCTCCTTCTGGAACCTAGTCCATGGAACGCCTACTACTTCCAACTCAAGGCCTTTCACGATCGTGAGGGGCACTGCAACTTCAAGCGCTCTGTTACCGATGCTGATTTGGAAAACATGACCGAAGAGCAAGCGAAGGAGATCAAGACACTCTCGTGGTGGACGTGGAGGCAGCGCAAGTACAAGCGTAGGGGAGAGTTGGAGCAGCACAAAATTTTGTTGCTGACCAAATTGGGCTTTATTTGGGATCCTCATGCCGGCCCCGGTCCAGGAAAGTGGCTGAAGAACTATGCCCTCTTGAAAGAGTTCAAGGTAAGTTGTGTGTTGATTAATATTGCCTTTTCGTCCCCACTTCATTGTTTTCATATCTTATGCACTTTTCATGTTTGGTCTCTCTCATCATCAACAACAGGAAAAGTATGGTCATGTCAAGGTCCCTGCCAAAGGTGGTGAGCATGACAAGCTGGGAAGTTGGATGAAGACCCAAATCACCCAATACCGCAACGCCAAGGAGGGCAAGTTGCCAGCTCTTAGTGAGGAGCGCATCAAACTCCTCGATGAGATTGGAATGAACTGGGGTGAGAAGCGCAAGACTACTCCATGGGATGACAGGTATGAAGCTCTCATCCAGTACCGCAAGCGGTTTGGGCACGTCAATGTTCCCTGGCAGTGGAAGGAGAATGTGGCGTTGGCTCAGTGGGTGAACAGCCAGAGAAAGAAGTATAAGGATCTGTTGGATGGGAAGAGGAATAATCTGACTGATGAACAGATCAACAGGTTGAACCTAATTGGTACGTTTGCTTTTGATGGATGTGTTGACTTTAGACTTTTAATTGTTTTCGTGGATTTCATTCTCAACACGAATTAAAATTCTTTTGTTAATAGGCTTCAAATGGAACAGTGGCGGAAAGGGACGTTACACGGTTGACTCTCCTGAAAATGAGTTCGGCGACAGTGACACTTTGCCCACTGTGCCTGATACTCTTGCCGTGCCGATGTTTGTGGGTGCTGCAGTTCCACTGACTGGAGAGATGCTCGAGGCCGCCAGGGTGGCAGCAGAGGGAAATGCTATGGACCCCAACGCGCAGGCCCAAGCCATGGCACCCAATGGCATGGCGGGCTTTGTCACTTCAGCAGGACTCGTTCCTGTTGCTCAGGTTCCTAATAATTTCATGCCTTTCATGGGGAACGGAGTCCAACAGCAGCAGGTCATGGGAATGAATCAGCAAGCGCAAGCCTACAATTATGCGCAGCAGCTTAATCTTCTTCGATACCAGCAACTTGCCCAAGCGCAGCAGCAGGCCCAAGTTCAAGCCCAGCAACAGGCACAAGTCCAGCAGCAGCAGGCACATGTTCAAGCCCAACAGCAGGCTCATGTCCAAGCCCAGCAGCAGGCACAAGTTCAAGCTCAGCAACAGGCACAAGTCCAGCAGCAACAACAACAACAGCAGCAGCAGAATAACCAGAACAATATGATGGTGAATAATGGTATGGTGAATAATAATGGAGGGCATCCATTCGTGAATATGCCCCAGCAACAGGCTCCTCCCAATTTATGATATCATTGAGGCTATAGTGCTACTTCAAAAGGGAGATAGAAAAAGGGATACACATGTGATAAATGTCAAGACGAATGATAATACGGCAATAGAATAAAGGAATAAATAGATTAGATACAAGTGCAATTAAGTATTGTTATTATCACCGCTATCTATTGGTAATTAGAGTTAATTACAGATCCTGTACCCATTCCAACCAAAAATGCACAAACCACGCACACAGCAAACACTCCCACAGTTTCAACACCGTACATGCACCAATTTGAGTTGTAAAATTGACTGAGATTAAAGAAACAAGAACAGTTCAGCATTCATTTCATTCAAAACGCTAAAGGATTCATCACAAGCACTTCACTTACCTTTTCCAAGCACCCAGCAAAAACATGACGATACTTGTGACTCCAACAGATACTGATATTGCCAATGTATCCATGTTGCGACCATTGGCTACACCAAGGGCGTTTGCAATGTAAGGTGCAAACGTGTAAACCAAGCTTGGTATGACTGAGAATGAACCAAAGCTCAACATCATGAAAAAACTTTCCAGATGACTTTCAGACATGATTTCAGAGAACGTCTTGACATCAGGATCCTGGTGCAAATCACTAAATTCGCTGTATGATTCATACTTCAGTCCTTCATGGGCCATCACTCCAGGTGCATATGCTGGTGCTGGGATATTCCATTCAGCTGGGATTGGATTGTACACTGGCTTGTTGGAAGAATTGCCACTAGGAACACGAATCATTCCACCTGCTCCTGCTCCTCCCGCACCACTCCCAAACCCACCCATCGATGACGGTTGAGCAGCACTAGCCCCACAAAAGCCTTCACCAAGGAGTGCACTCACAAACAAATCAGGGTACCCCTCTAGTGTATCTGCTAAACTCATAGCGTCAATTTTCAGCATCCCCTTGAGGAGCAATGCATCCACAAGCCTTGCTTTGGCATCGGAACGACTGGTCTCAAAACTGCGTAATTCTTCCTTTCGCTCTTCAAATGAGGCGCCTGCGACCAAGCGTGTGGACCAGATGTGTCCAATTGCCATACAGACTCCGTCGGAGAAGCAAGCAGCTAAAGTTAATGCAACCAATATCCACTTTCTATGCATATCTGCCTCGTATGACGATGTGTCGGTAGTGCCAAATGCATTCACATGTGATAATATTCCAAGACCGATATAGGCTGCCAATATACCCGACCCAGTCAACATACCGTCAATAGCACCAAAACAAAACGATCGACCAACTTGTTCCGAAGTAAAGAGGCATTGGATTGGATAGCACAAAATCTGGCACAATAGATTTCGTCTCCGACGCCGGCTCCTTTGCTGCAACTCACGTAGTTCAATATCACCCATTGGAAAGTGTATATCTTTCCCCATAAGAGAGTGGGGAATGTTGGAAGAATCATGATAAGAGTGCGGCATTTGTGGCGGATTGTCTCCATAATGAAATTGATGCTGTGTGTGAGCAGCTCCATTGTTGTCCATTAGCGGGAGTTGATCACTTGCTGGTTTATATTGTTGTAACGGCTCATGCTGCAATGGTCTAGCTTGTGGAAAGGACGCAACAGGTTTTGCCATTGTCTCTTTGATAGTGGGACCATTGTTGGATGTTAGAGTTGATGACAAGGCACCATAGTCAGAATGTTGTTGTATTGGTTTCATTGTGTATCCATCCGTAGTCGGTTGCATAGATCCCCAATCCACTGCTTCAAGTTTGGATGTTGGACTAGGTTGCAATGGAATTGAAGACGATGCTTCTACACTTTCACTCTTCTTCAGTTCCATTTGTTGTTGCGATTGAATTGTTTGCAACTGCCTTTGTGCCTGCTTCCTCTCTCTTACTTTAGACGGAGTTAAGTTTTGATCTAAAACGGAATTGTAGGAAACGGGTGAGTCATGCCCTTCAGAATAAGGATACTTTGGGTATAAGAATGGAGGAGTACCTTGCTGGATTGGAGAGGGTGTTGCTCGTTGATTTGGGGGCAAGGAATGTTTTAGCGGTCCTTGATAATTGATGTTGGTATCTCTGTCCATGTTGCGGCTGTTGTCGGCTGGCAACGTTGCGGGTGGCTTCATAGGTGCCATATAATTTCTAGCGGAAGGTGGAGATGTGTCGTCGCTGGTGGTAGCTGATGATGCGGTAGTTTTAGCAGATTCGGCATGCGTGCGCTGAGGCAAAGAAGTAGTTGTTACTAGATCTCGTAAGCCACTAGGACTTGCCGCTGTACCTCCATAATCAGCATTATTAGACATCAGTTGTCGCATAGATGCATTTTGCGCCCTTTGCATCGCAACCATTTGCTGTATACGTGCATTTACCTGTGGGTTGGTGACTGCAGCAGGAGCAGCAGCAGCACTTTTTGATCTCGTCGGAGGTTTTGCACTCGTTTGATTTGCATCATCTTGTGTCTTCTCTTGTTTGAGAGTTTCAGTGTGCCAGGAAACTGTTTTCTTCATGGTTGCCGTTTTGTAACTGCGTATAATGAATAATCCAACAGTAAGCAAGATTCTACTGGGCTTTGGACGTGACCGGGCCTCCGCTATCAAACAATGGAATGATAGGTTGAATGAAAATGCGGTCAAAATCATGAAGCAAAAAAGTCAAAGCTGAAAGCTGGAAGTAGCATGCAGTAGCCATAGGTAGGTGATGGGTATGGTATGTTAACATAACGTAGTTGTGATCAATAGATAGGATGAGAACCGCAGATGCCCAAAGCAGATGGGTTTGGCAGCATGTTTTGATGGCAATCATCAAGCGAATCCCAAGATCCAAAGCAATCTTTGGAGGAACAAATTTGCTGCACCATCGTGTCATAAAACAATTATTCCGATCCTACAAAAATCATCATCAACAACAATAACAATATGCTTCTCCGCAACCTTGCCATCGCTGCCGCACTCTGTGCCACATCTACCCAGGCTTTTGCCCCGGCTCCCACATCCATGAGGGTTCAAACCGCCCGTAACCTCATGTCAGCTGCAGAGGTAAAGTCAATCATCGACGAAGCCGAAAGCTGTGCAGGAGGCGAATGCGCCCTCGACGAAGTCGAAGATCTTATTTTGAGCCTTCAATCTCAACAATCTCTCTTGAGCAAGAGGATTGCTGAGATTGATGGACTTGTGAAGGATTTGGAACATGTCAACGGAAGGGATGAACGTCCTGTGGATGAAGTTAGGGAAACCGTCAGGGCAATCTTCCGAATCTTTGCATTAGGTGTAAGTAGTTCACTGTGACGTTTGAAGCTTATTTCATTTCTATTTCATTACTAATCATTGCCACTTCTTTCTTTGTTTCGCCGCATTCGACTGATACAACAATCATGTATGCTTGATTCTTTCTTCCTCATCCAATACATACTCTGTAGGACAAGGCCAGTGGAAACGACTACCCCTCACTCACTAAGCCTATGGGATACTCTGGAGAAACTGCTGGAGGTGGAAAGACAGCTTACGACGTCTTGCCCCCTAAGCCCATCAAAAAGTAGATGGTTTCGTTCTTTTTGGATTCTGATGAGGATTGAGGCGGGTCATCAACACACAACTTGTGCACATTCTTTCGCTGTTGGACTCTGGGTTCATTTTTCTGGGATTCTCGTGTGTAAAGACGAACTACTTATGGACCCGGGCTGTCATTTCTGTCATATCTTATTGTGCTCGGATCAGCTGAGTTCTTTTAGGGCATCTCCACACACTCTTACGTTGTGATGGAGAGTAGCAATAACTTTATAAAATCATACTTGCTGCGATTAGGACTTCTCTTTCTGCTAGTATGTAATGTAGGCCAAACTCTCGCATGCACTCTCTCTTCAATTTCCTGATTCATCGCATGAAGGAGATTAGATTTTTCTCTGAGTACTTAGTCAAACGTCATCACTTTCGCTAGAGAGTATCTTCTTGTGTCAAAAGGACGAGCAATGCTACATAAAGAAATAAATACATAGGATTGACAACTACAACTCAGACAACAACTTAGTAAATGCTATCAAACATTAGCTTTAGTTTAGCTCTTTTGTTACATTGCCTTATGACAGCATCTCTCCTTGAAGGGAAAGATTCTCTTACTGAATTTTGATTTATCCATGTTGTGTCCGAGCTTCCTCTGGACTTCTACTAACATCCCAAATAATAGATCCCCGTAATCAATACCTAAGTACTAACATCCTTAAGGAGACATTTTATCCGCCTTCCATGGCTTTGGGGGCAAGGCATCATATGCGGTAGTGGGACCATCGCCGATATCTCCACTGAAACCCCTGGCAAACTTTCCGTCCTGTGACACAAGATAGGTATGAAAGGACAGAAAGGTCAGCTAAAGGTGGCATAGTTAAATCAAAAGGGTGCAGTAGAAGCATAAATGAACTTACCGAAGTAGTGAAAACTCGGAGCATATCCTTCACGATTGCACGGACGTCATCCGTCTTCCTCGCCTCCTTCGTATTCGCATGCTGCAAATGAGAAACAACGTTCATGATATTCTCAAGACGCTCGGACAATACCTTTTGCTGGTCCTTAAGTTCGGCAATAAGATCATCGACATCGTCAACGGCACATTCACTATCGACGCATCCGTGTGCCTTGCCGAGAATGGTGGTGATTTCTTCCTCGGTCATGATGAGATTGCGTGCTGTTTCGGGTCGGTGTGTTCGCACAGTATTGGGTGATACCATGAAGGCGGTGGAGCCAGCGGCAAGTAGGGAGAGGAGTGCAAGTCGGAGCATCATATTGGCAGTTGTTGTGTGGAAAGTTTGTTGTCTTTGTTCTTCTGAAATCCTTTTAGATTTTATGAGCGAGCGAGAGGAATCATCAGTGCAGCAAGCTAGCAGTGTTCGTATTGTATCTTTTGAGGTCGGTTGTCGGTGTCAAGCAACCGTGCATGCAAATGATGGGAAAACTACTTTCGTACCTAATTCCGACGTACAGTCTACAGCAGCTGTTCTCATCGTGCCAAGGCGACCATCTGGTTTTCATCCTGCCGCCTGCCGCTGCCGATGATCGAGGAGCGATGATCTTCGAAGAGTTGATGTGATGTGAGAACAAAGAACTAATCACAATGATGGCAAGATTCTTTTCCACGTTGAAAAGCGTCGGCGGCGTCTTGCTGAGTAGAATTGTCTTGCCGTCTCTTCTGGTCGATCTCCGCCATGACACCTAAATCACCTTTCAAGTTGCTCCCGCCGGAGACGCTGCCGTGCAAGCCTATCTTAACGATAGGTCTTCCAAGCATGCTGAATGGGCGGAATCCATGTCCCATATCCTTATATATAACCTACTGTATGCGTCAACGAGCACTTACATGCGTGGTGGAAGTGATTACGAGGACAAATTGAAGCATTTGATGTCCCTTAAAGGCGAAGAGTTGCTCCGTCTTACCAACGAACACGCAGCCTCTACGGTTCTCTCTGAAACTCAGATTTATTATCCAAAGTCATGGGATGTCGACATGGAAACGATTCGTCAACTCGAAAAGGGTGACTATCAGGCGGTTATTATGGATGATACTTGTTTCATTCGTGAGCCAGATTTGACTGCGTTTGCCATGAAACAATACAACAAAGGTGCATCAGTCGTCATAGTTGGGCTTGAGGGGATCTTTGATCTGTCTACTCTAAATAGACAATTCAAAGTCAATTGGAAGTGTGCTGGCTACACGGCAAGATCTATTGAATTGAATTACTTAGGAAAGCAGATCCTTGGTGAGCATTTCCATCTGATCATCACTATGTAAAGGCTCACTTCATCGTTGGTGGTGGGGAGCTTTTTACAGAGTACATGTGTCCAGAAGATTATGAGGATGAAGAGGACTACCCTGATGGTCCACCGCCACCAACACATGGGTCCCCAGTGATCACATCTCTAGGAGAGTCAAAGAGTGTGTCCTATTTTGGGTTTTCAAATCCTCTCGATGTATCGTATATGGTGCGATTATACTGAAGCTCTGCTACGCAAAGGCACCCCAGCATTCTCCAACACCTTCGTCTTCGATTGCAGAAACGAATAAGTCAGCTGTTCCAAGTAACAATCAACATAACCCATTGGGTACGGGGCAGAAGAAGACACCTGCTGAGTCATTGACATCAAAGATGTTGTGGATGATGTTTTTGATTCTGTTGTTTTACATTGCATTTGAGCTGTTTCTTCGCAAAAAAGAAGTAAGCGGCGATAACTATGTATCAGAGTTGTAGACAACGTGTGGCTTTGGCAAATGATGTGAGACTTACAGATACAGCCCATTTGTGTCACATTGATATCTTTTCAATAATTCTGTTCTATTAATTATGAGTTCGTTATGATAGTATGATTCTTATCAATAAACTGTACGAGAGTTGTTATTCAGTATCTGGCGAACCATTCTCTGCGAGTTTAGTTCATTTGGTTGCAGATAGCAGTGCACAGCCTCTTCTCCGCTCTCTCTCATTGTGGGCACCCAACCTTCTCCACTCTTGAGTCGCATCCAGGTGATCTGCTCACCTGGACACGTGACCTTCTCCACCACAAAGAATTCTTGCCCATTTCGGATAGACAAAGCACTGCCACCAGCCTGGAATGAAGGGCCTCCCCTAACTTGCACTGTATTGACTGCAGTACACCGCCACCCGTTTCGATCGCGTTCAATGGAAGGAGCATCTGAGCACTCTTCAAGAATGAGCTGGCCATTTCCAAACACTTGCACCCACTCGCCAGGATATGTTTGCAATGATAGATAACGACTGAGCAATGGCTGATTGCTATCATTGGTGGCTCTGTTTTTGCGATATAATTTGGCAAAGCTCTCTTTGGCAGGAAAACTGCGCCCACGTTGCTTGTCAAAAAACGTGATAATCTCGGATGCTCGAAGGTACTCTCCACATTCAAAGCGAAATGAGGCCCCATTATCAGATGAAATTGATGGCGCGTTTAGAGACGGGCCGTGTCTCGCGTCAATGCCAGAGCTGCACTTTACTCGAAGCCAAAAAGAACCAATCCTAATCTCTGGGGTGCCAGTTTCAACCGAGTAAGACATCCCACCCAAACTACGAGGGATCCAGCCTTGGCTTAAAAGACGAATGAAGCTTTGAGGGCCTTCGCCTGCATCCCAGGATTCAACAGGAACCGCAGTACCACAAGGAATAACAGTAATTTTGGATTGCTTCGTAGGAGTCACTTTCTGCTCTGCTTTAGTCGGGGGTGATTGTTTGCTTGGTGTGCTAACTCTACTCCAAACAGATCCAAGAAATGATGTATTACTCGCAACCGATGCAACTTCTGACTCGAGACTAGAAGTTGATCGCTCAATCTTGAGTGCCTGCTCTGTAATCTTTTGAGGCGTAGTGTGAGCTCCATCTTTGCTCATGGGCTTCTTGTCCTTTGGAGGTAACAAAACTTTGACACCATTTGGTGCAATAACTCGAAACCAGGTCACATCCTTCAATGCCTTTGGAGTCTCTTTTTTAGATGGAGTTAGGCGATGAAGGTGCTTTGAAGATGCAGGGATAATAGCATTCCCTACTTCCTCAAAGCCTCTTGCGGCATTCAAGTCGTTAATATCTGGCTCGCTTCCGTGGAAACTTTTGAAATGCGAAACAAGTTCATCCTCGTATGGAATGATGGCCCATCCACTGCCATCAGCTAATTTCAATAGTCCTTGTCCCTTAGAGTAGAGACTCGAACTTCCCGTACTCTCCATTCTTTGCGATGCTTCAAAAAATTGTCCTCGCGTCAAGTATCTCACCGTGGGAGTGCTCCTTTTCCTCCCACTCGTTAAAGTAGGTGAATTTTCGGCTACCATTGCATTAGTTCTTGAGAATGGCGAAAATCCAGGAGACGTGGAACTGCGAGGAGGCACTTTTGTTGGTGTTGGACTATGGATCAAATTAGACACTTGAAAATGTGGTGCATCCAATATCTTCAACCCTTGTGGTGCAATGACACGACATAGATAACAGGTTTCAGTCCGATTCAGTGAGGATTCTGACCCATCACCTGATATTACAGTTGTCCCGCCTGATATTACCGTCGTTCCGCCACCGCCAGTTATGGAAGATTCAACCTCTTCAAAAGAGTCACCAATATTTATCGGGCGTGAGACATCTGCCTCTCTAGCACGACGGCGAATGTTTCGTTTGCGTTGGGCCTTCACAGCAGCAGGTGTCGCAATGGATGACGACTGTATTGTTGAGTAAAAAGAAGAATTTGCCGTAGAATTCAAGGCAAATGAAGTCATGGATGATGTTTCCTCAAAGCTCATCGACAACGACACCGACTGAGATCCCATTGTTTGATTAAGGCCTTTCTCGTGTGTTACATCGACCATGACAAATGATACGCGTAACTTATTCGAGTTCCCATCCAAAGTCTCAATGCTTCTGTCAGCAACCCATCCTTTTCTTCGACCAAGTCGCAAAAATTGTATCACTTCGGCATCTCCGTCGTCACCCAAAGTATCATCATCGTCAGCATCATTGTTTTCGTTGTTGGCATGATGTCCAGAAGACGTAGTAGGTATTATAACACGAAGTGACACCTCATGAATAGTGCCAGGTAACAACGCACACCGTATCGGAGGAGCATCCAACGATGGGCCCGACAGCACAGTTACCGGAGATGAGGCATTCACACGATAACTAAACAAACCTTGTTCACATGATGATGCTGTGGCTTGTTCACATGGCTCAGCAATGGTTTGGCCGACTTTATTGTGGAGGAGGAGATATCCTAAATGGGAATGTCCATCTTCATTCACTCTGTTGAGGCCGAGTGATGAGGATGATTTTGAGTTGGACCAAGCTATGTCTGGCGAAGCATCCGTTGCGTATCCACCTGTAACAATAGAGTCGACACGTATGGCTCGCACCATTGTGATGGAGTCAGCGTCATCATCGTTGATATCAATCGGTATTGTAATCTCCGGACATGATGTTGCCACAATTTCTCCGTAGCTCACATGTGCCCCACTTCGATGCTTCCCATTATCATTATTATTATCATCATCTGAATCACCAAGCTGTGTAAGTAGTGACACTACCCCCTTGAATGTTATTCGGTAGTATTTCACGTCTTCGTCATTATTATCTGATTTCATTTGTCTGTTAGAGACGCTGCTACTCGTTTGTTCTCTACTAGTATTCAGATTGGAAAATCTTGAGCTGCTAGTGGTCTGATGATTGTCATTCTTGTTATTTCCCCCATTAAAGTGTTGTTGTTGCTGATTATGTTTCCACCGTTGCTGTACGTCACCACGAGAGGAGGTAACTGAGCTACGGTTCTGTGTCAAGCCACTCCGAATGACAAACTCAGCACCACTATCATCAAGCTCACTATTACTATTGCCATAATTCACCCTCTGCTGGGGTATCTCATCCTTGCCAATAGAATCATTCAATCGCAATTTTCTTATCCCCCTGCTTATATTTTGAGTGGGTGTCGTTCGATCACTTGCACCTGAAAATTGCCGGTGATCGTATTTATTCCCTTTAGTAATTGGAGTATCATCGTCGTCACAATCGTAAATTGGTGATAAGGACACATTTAAATAATTGTGGGGTTCATCCTTCTGTGAGATTGGCGTGGATGGAGCGGACGGGGAGGATGAAGTTATTGGTTGCTGCATTCTACTATTCATGTTGTCGGTGGCATCATTGCTGCTAGATTTTTGGGGAGTTGTTGTAGACGAAGATCGCGCTGAGGCTTGTAGGAGGCGCCGTTGACGGGGTGAGAGTCCACCAGTGTGCCTTCTCGGTGATGGAGACATCTTTATTGCAGATTATCATCAAAGTGTGGAGATTGCTCGCTGCACGCTGCCACTACTTTTCGACGCCATTGTCAACAACGTCCTTCCAAGAACCGTTGTCCGGCCGTTGTGATAGATTTTCTTGTGAACTTTGGCCGGGGGGAGATGGGGGGCCGGCCCCCCTGCAGTCTGGGGGGTAGGTAGGT
>Ga0209652_1001819_pt1 | contig 17173 bp, 16 predicted proteins | sample SaaInl74LU_5_DNA_FD_184641 | JGI IMG/M metagenome (GOLD analysis project Ga0209652, IMG submission 184641) | Marine microbial communities from expanding oxygen minimum zones in the Saanich Inlet - ESP_74LU_5_DNA (SPAdes) (version 2) | ecosystem: Environmental > Aquatic > Marine > Intertidal zone...
GCTCGATCACAAGAGAGACGAGAGATGTTCTGTCGTGGCGTTTGAACGAAAAATCGTTTTGTTGTTTGTTGTTTGCATTTGTTGCATTGAACTCTCCACATAAATCTATTGTTTGATATCCAATGAAAAGACTGTTTGGGTTCCGCGCTGCTGCTTCATCGCCTGGAAAAGTGAATGGCACTTCTGCCAGGCATCCTCCCGATGATGACGGAAACGCTTCAAGTGCTGTAGACGATGGCGGGAGTTCGGCCTCCGATGACGACAGTGAAAACGGCAGCTATGATGCCTCTCAATCTTCGGACAGTGGCAGCAGTGCCGATGAGTCTTCCCTGGCGTCACTTGAATCAATGACATCAGTTGGCTCTATTCAATATCTATTTCAAAAGGTGGGCAGAAGTTTTAATGCCGTGCGATCTCGGAGTATTAACGCTGTCAAACTGTCGTCACCGAGCAGAACCAAAAGCAATACTGAGAATATGATTATCCGCAACAATTCATCGTCTGTTCGAGCAGTTCCTGAAGAAGCGGCTGTAAATCATGGCGTTGATGTTGAGTGCACTGATAGCGATTTCGAGCATGGTCTTGTAGAGGGAGATCATATCATACGGTGGAAAATGCTGGGCTACTTGTATCCTATTCAAATCCATGGCATTGTTTTATCAGCTGGTCCCGACATTGTCACTCTTGTAGACTTTGGTTTGACATCTGTAAAGTGTTACGATAAAGTTGGAAAATTTGATGAAGAAGCAGAGATAAAAGTCAACAAATACAATAAGACACGTCGAAGAATGAATGTTATAACACTTGCCGAAGAGAAAGAAATTAAGAAGTGGACAAAAGTTCGGTATGGTGATGAAGTAGAAATCAAGGTACATAACAAATTAAAAGACGGAAGAAATGTTGATGGAGGAGGAGCTACTGGTTCCGACCCATCGGGGTTGGAAATGGAGAAGACGGATGTTAATGAAATACAATCTTCGTCTTCGCGATGGTTCTGTTCTTCTAGCAGAGAGCTTACCAACAAAAATACTCCTGAGAAAAACATGCTAAAGCTACCATCATCAGATCCATCGAAACTAGTCCTTGCTCGATTGCGCTTTCTTCTCGAGCATGGAGAGGATGATCAATCAGAACAGAAGAAAAATATATCTACTCTGCTTCCTCCACATCATCTGTTATATGCCAATTCGGAATGCATTGCGGTGTGGGTGAAGACTGGTCACTGGTCTACACTGCAAGGATCGATATTCCTGCACAGTAGCACGGTAGGCAACGCCAAGCAAACTGCAACACTTGCAATGTATTTAAGTGCGCAAACTGCCACAGTGCCAGCATCTGGTCTTTGGGGGTGGCTCGGAGGTACCACAACGGTTAGTCTATTCACTGCACAACCTTGGGTAGTTCCTGCTCTGATTGGTGGCGGTATGGTTTACGTAGGTTTACCAACGATGCTGTTATGGAAGGCTAAGGGGAGATGGAGCGAAACAGAGAAGAAGTTGAATGATGGATTTTGGAGCTCGGCTGATAACGAAACAATCGTGGCGCTTGTTCAGAACTGGAAATGCTTTTCAGAAGCTAGCATATGAGTAAATGGCCTCTGTTTTGTTCGGATCATATCTTGATAGGAGTAGAATTTAGGTGGGAGGGTTTTCCCCAAATACATACTTTTAATAGCTTAATCAAATACTTATGCCTCTACCATTGCGTCGTCTTCTCTTGCTTGCTCTGCCGCTGCTCTGTCAATATCGTAAGCAGAGTCTTCATCTTCGTTGGTTTCCCACTTTTGCTTGATTTTGGCAGTGAACTCGTCATATTGAGCAACTACATCTTCGCCAACAGATCGTCGGGCCTTGCTCATTGAATCCTCAAAGTGAGAACGTGTAATAACGGGCACAGGATCTGGCAATGCATCGGCCTCTGCCTGTGTGAGCTCACCCGCCTCCACGCGACGTTGACGTTCAATCTCTGCAGCGATCGACTCGCGAATGGCATTCTTGGCCGCTCTTTGACAAATTTCTGTAATATCTGCACCAGAGAATCCGTCTGTAACGTCTGCAAGCAGCTCAAAAGTGATATCTTCTGCCACAGGACTCTTACGCAAGTTAGCTTTGAAGATTGATACACGAGAATCGTAATCTGGGAGAGGAATGTAAATAAGCTGATCCAAACGGCCAGGACGCATGATACCAGGGTCAAGAATGTCGGGACGATTTGTAGCACCAATAATGAACAAAGTCTTTCCAGAACCGATGCCATCAATTTCTGATAAAATCTGGTTGATCACACGGTCACTTGTATCTGAGCCACTGCCGCTTCCACGAGCACGGGCAATGGAATCCATCTCATCGAAGAATAAAATACATGGACTAGCAGAACGAGCTTTGTCGAAAAGATCACGAACGTTGGCCTCGGATCCACCAAAATATGCATTAAGAAGCTCGGGACCCTTGACGGAAATAAAGTTTGCACCGCACTCGTTCGCAATCGCCTTTGCCATGAGTGTCTTACCACAACCTGGCGGACCATAGAAGAGAACACCACGCGATGCTTCCATGCCGAACTTTTCAAAAAGTCCCCTGTGCTCAATGGGATATCTAACCATCTCCTGCAGATCACGTTTTGTGTCCTCCAAACCACCAATATCTGCCCACTTCACATCGGGTACCTCAACCTTGTTCTCACGAAGCGTACTTGGGTCACAAACACTTAGTGCGTGAATGAAATGATCATTGGTGACGACTAGCTTTTCCAGCATATCATCAGGAATAGGTTCCTCGCTATCGACATCAAAGTGTTCAACATTAGAACGGATGCACTCCAAGGCCGCCTCAAGCGTTAATTGTTGCAAATCTGCGCCAATGAAACCGTGGGTATCACGAGCAATCTGGAACAAATCAACATGATCATCTGTTTTCATGTCCTTCATCTTGATTTGGAGAATTTCAAGTCTTCCTTCTTCATCCGGGATGGCAATTTCAAGCTCGCGATCAAAACGGCCAGGTCGTCGCAATGCAGATTCAATTACATTAGGACGGTTAGTAGCTCCAATCACAATAACGTTTGAGTTGGCTTTCAATGAATCCATCAGTGTTAGTAGCTGGGACACAATTCGTTTCTCTGTCTCGCCCTGTGCCTGGTCACGCTTTGGTGCGATAGAATCCAACTCGTCCATAAAGATAATTGCAGGGCTCTTCTGCTGAGCCTCCTCAAAAGCCTGACGCAAGTTCGCCTCGCTCTCTCCTCCTTTCCTCGCCATAATTTCGGGTCCGTTGATGATAACGACATGCGCTCCAGTCTCTTCCATGAGAGCATTAGCAATCAATGTTTTTCCGCATCCAGGTGGACCGTGAAGCAAGACTCCCTTAGGAGTGGGCACACCTGCAGTAGTCCAGAGTTCAGGGAAGCGAAGTGGAAGCTCCACGAGTTCTCGCATAAGTTTGATGGCCTTGCCACAGCCGCCTACTGAATCGTAACCGAGACCTACCTCAACACGATCAACAGAGGAACCGATGATGATTTCCGTGGATGAGTCTACGAGAGCTCCAACCGCGTTGTCTAGGCGAAATAAGAAAAGGAAAACGACATGAATTTCAAGGCCAAGCAAACAAGAAAACTACTCCAGATCAAATCATCCTTCTTACCATCTTCTTCTACCTCATCAACTTCTTCTTCGTCATCAACATCACCCTCAGTATCCAAATGAGTCACAGTAAAATCTAAAGACTTGTTGTTGTCGTCTCTAAGAGTTATTGTGTGTCCTTTCTTCAGTACTGCAGATCCATCTACATCCAAATATGGCTTGACAAATCGTTCAATCAACTCTTCTTCGGCAATCTCGTCTCCACCCTCACTCAATTCTAGTGAATGCAAGCTATCTTTGACTGGAGAAAATGTCACCGAGTGGGCTACGCTAGGTTGGGTAGTCAAAAGTGCCATATCACCACTGCTCTCTTCGGCTGAATCTTCCTCCAATGGAACAACCTTAACTTTGTCAGTACCTCTAACACGCAGATTGTTGGCGAGATTGAAGGAGAGCTTAACGGCACCCTTACTTCCTTTTGCAACATTTACCACAACATATGACGCACGACGACGACGCCCAATAATTCCTACAACTTCGCCCGATTTTACACCAAGTTCTCTGGCTTTTGATGGTGAAATGGTAATGGAATAATCAGTGCCAGCATCTGTTGTGTCCCATTTTCCAGCGACGGTGGCTTCGAGCAGACCGGGGAGGTATAGCTCTTCAACTTCTGCGCCTTCCTCGGCAGAATCGTCACTCTCTGAAGTAGCACCACCTCTTGCAACAGTCAAGAACGATGGTGTAGAAACACTTCCATGAGAGCCAGTGGCAAGATCACTGCCTTTATTATATGTGGAGCGTGTCACCCCAAACAGAGGTGTACTTGATGAGTGAATTGCAGCGGCAGTGGAGGCCACCGCTGCCAGAGCTAAACCAGCAAACTTCATCGTGGCATTAATTATTTTATTGCCTTCCGTTCCTTCAACTTGTGGTTGATTGTGTTGATTGCAAGCGTTCGATTTCAAAGCTACTCGATGACGTCCATCCACTGAGTTCCACGTGAACGGCGTTGTAGAAATGTTTGTCACAAACACTAATTTACACATCTTATCTTACACAGTTAACAAATGTTTTGTCACACTTCTGCAATCACGTAGAATTAGTCACGCTCATCTCCATGAAATCTTCTCAAACTCATCGAATGGGTCCAAGGACAGTGAAGAACTCCTCTAACGATTCCAAGTAATGCAGTGAAGCCTGCAGAGTAATTAGTGCGTAACCCTCTTTACCGCTCAACAGCTGCTCATCCCTGGCAAACTCTTCTAAAAATGCAACTTCGGCATGTAAATGGTCTACGTTGGAAGCCACAACATGTTGACATACCATTACAAGTAGCGTGTCAGCATCGATGCACTTTCCTTGATATAATGTTGAAAAATGCTCTGATATTGATTCAAGGAATCCAACGCAATGATTTAATTTCTCTGCAGGGGTGTGCACTTGTGGTAAGGCCCTGAGCGCAGCAATAGCTGGCTGTGATATGGCTGATGATTCAACTCCACTTTCGACACCACTATCTTTGACGTGGTCACAAAGCTCACGCACTTTATTTGATAGATTTGAATCTTGTTCTTTTGTTTGCTGAACAAATTCCTCATATATATCGCTGTACAATTCTCCGAACACTAACAATTCCACAGCGTCGGCAGATAACTCTGTCATGACAGACGAGGACGACAGGCCTGGCCTCACTTCGAGGAGAGTTGCAGTCACATGTTTGATTATATTGTGAGCGTTTGTTCGGCATATCCGAGATGTGTTTATATCATCTTCACCATCGCTGAGAGATTGTTCAGAGACAGCTTCGTCAAACATTATCATTCTCTTGTGTTTGAGAATGAGATGACGATAAATGTATCCCGGAAGGCTCATCTTGTCATTCAATATCCTATTCACTAGAAGAAATACTTTCTCGCGAACAGCCAGCTCTGCCGAATCTACTTTGATTATGTCAGCATCTTTACCATACCGCAGGTCTGGCGTTGTTGTGTGATTGTCATTATTTGACGAGAGGAAAAAGTTTCCAATACTACTACTAGCACTACCAGATGATGATTCTTTGCTCATTCTCTCCCATGATTTTCTAGCTTCGTCTGCATAAACCACCCATCTAGGATCGCACTCAATCTCGGGTCTAACTAGTACCAAAGTTTTGGATCCCTGCTCCAACAGCTTTAATTCTCTCCGATCCTTCTTGGACGTCAACGACAGGTTAGCTGCAGCAGCCAAGCTCATTACCAAGACACCGATTCCCATTCCACCCTCTATTGCAGCACCAACTGCAAGCGCTGTTCTTCCAATTTGAGAGCCAACTATGCACCCAGCAGGTCCTGCGATGGCTAGCCCAGCCACGCCTCCAGCTACCATGCCCATTGCTGATGCCTTTGGAATACGTTTCGTTGTTTCGGACGTTTTCTTCACAATTTCAACTGATGTTTTGAACATCGAAAGAGCAGTGGGATCATCTTTCTTTTCGTTGTCTTCGACAGGTGTTGGATTGTTTTGTTCTTCTAAACAATTGCTTGACAACTCTTCTTCTTCTTGGACGGGAGGTTCAGGAGATTGTTCTTTGTCATTCTGAGAGTCACCATTACAAGAAGTATTGTTTATTGTTTCATTAATCTCAGATGGCAGTTCTCCGATGGCTTCCATAACAAGAGGTAGATTAATCTTACAAGGAGAAAGAACTGAACCTCCAGACGGTTGCCGAAATGCACATGCTCGATGTGCATATACACCACATGCGACACATTGCACTGTACCCGTTAATGAGGAATAAGAATTGTCGAACGATTGTCCTGCATCATCAGTTGATATGACAGCATTAGCCCCCAGACGACCTTGACAGCCAGAACATTTTTCAAAGGCTGAAATAAATAAAGATCGGGGCGAACGCAATGCCCAGCTACCATCTCCTCCTATCGCAGAAAAGGAATGAAAGTGTATAGGATGAGCACATAAACCTGTCGAGTTCATTAGCTGCACCGCCAGCTTGGACGTAGACGCGGAGACACCGCTATTGTTGTTTGTCGTTTCTGCTGCTGCTATCTTTGTCATGTTGTCATCATCATTAGGGCAGCCATAGCATTAGTAACTCTACCACATCATCTCGTCATGATGATGTTGTGATTGTGTAGTTATCTCAATCATTTCCCTTGTTGCTAATGCTGTGAGTCTGCGCTTGATCGCAGCTCCTATTTAGTTCGGGCCAACTCAGAACTCAGAGGCCGAGGCTTGTCTGTTTTATGTTGTTGCTTCTTGCCTCACTTGTATGTGACTGATCCGCATTTATGACCGGCAAAACAAACAACGGATAGAAAGATGTTTCGCCGCAGAGAAAGTCAAGGCGGTGGTGGTGGAGGTGGCCTCGACGATGACATGACCATAGGCAGCGCTACATCAGTCTCTGATCGCATAATGGGGAGGATGAAGCGAAATCTCTCCTTTGGTGGGAGCAGTAATAAACACAATGTCTCTTCCGCTGGTAGTGTGTCAAGCAGCAAAAGCTCTGGCAGATTTGGACGAAAGAAGAAGCAGAGCTATCGATCAGGTGGTGATTGGGAGTCGGTTCAAAGTGCTGGTAGCCGCACAAGCACAAGGTCTATGAGCAGATCAAAGAGGATGTTAAGAAATAATAATACCAACAACAATTCTGCTGCGAGTGTTACCACGATGGATGAAATGGACTCAAATGAGTCAATGACACTGAAAGGGATATCTATGGGAAGGAGACGTGCTCCATCTGCACCAATTCGTCGACCTATGCAGGAAGAAGAAGGGGAGAGTCGTGTAGTCGATGAGCCAGTTGAGATGTCTTTAGCTGAACTGCGGTCAATGTCAGAATCTGAATTGGAACAATCAATGCTCAAAGCAGGGGTTCCACCTGCAAATATTTCAAGCACAAAAGATGCAGTTATGCAACTAGGCATTGATTCAGGTACAGCTGACGAGAAGCGAAGAGGTAGCCTTGTCGCCTTGTTTGTAAATTCGGGACATGTTCGATTAGTACAGACGGATCGAAGATCGACTCTGTCATCCATCAAAACTAACAGTGCAAGAAGCTTTACAGAGACCACTGCAACAACAACTTCACCAATACATAATAGTAGTGCTTCAATGGACGCATCAGATGCAACATTATTAGAGTCAAAATCAATATCGAGGAAGAGTAAACTTGAAAAGATTACAGAATTACAAGGAGAAAAGTCCACCTTGAAGAAAGAGAACAAAGCACTTAAAAAGACAATGAAGAAGTTACTTATACAACTCTCGGAATCTTCAAAAGAAAGGAGAGCGCTGAAAATGAAGATAGAAGCAAACGCTAAAGAGAAACGTGAGTCGGAAACTGTTGAAGATTCGGCGAAGGGTTCTCTCCACTCAGTTGACCATGACATATCTGTAGCGACTGACACCGATTCGAGGGCTACTCGAAGAAAAGAAAGTAGCGCTTCGCAACGAAGTCGGGACGTTTCAGTAAAAGACGTAAGTAACTTGAAGAAGATGATGAAGAAGCAACGACAAGAGCATGAAAGCACCGAGTTTCGCTTGAAAGCCGAAATAGAAATCCTAACAAAGGAGGTAGACGGTCTCCAGCGTGAGCTAAGCCTCGCCCTTGAGTCTGCAGATGATGCAGAAAAACGCGTCGATGAATCGCATGAGGCTGCATCGAAGCTAAAGAGGAAAATGCGCACCATGTCATCAAAGTTGAACGGTTTAACTGAAGAGGCGAATGCGAGGGACAAACTGATAGAAACATTCACAAAGTTACTTGTAGACAAGAATGGCGGCGAAAATGGAGTAGCTGCTGTAGAAGGCAAATTAGAACTGGCCCAACTGATACACACGGGATCATGATAAGGTCATGATGCCTGGAGGTGAACGAGTGAACGAGTTGTCTTCAGCAAAAGCTTGCCGGGATGAGCCGTAAACAGAAGTTGGCTTAAGTAGCAATGGTCCAAATTTTACTAAATTAAAGACCGGCCCAAGACAACATACAATCGTTGTAAATTAATCATGTGAATAGTCGTAGCTTCCATATCAAGTGTATGGAAATGAAAAGGTCCACCCCACAGCCTCCTACTTCCTATTAAGTCAAGTCTAGAAATCGGCTCCAAAATCAAGCTCCTTTACTCCGCCACCTGCGCCAGATTCTCGCTCCAGATTAGTCATCACTCCACTCTTTTGATATTCGCCGACTCTCTTTTCGAAAAAGTTGGTCTTTCCTTCTAGACTAATCATATCCATCCCTGTTAGAAAAAGCAACGACACGAAACAAAGCAGCAGATGAGATAAAAGGGACATACATAACAAAGCGACATCATCAATACCGCTTGCATAACTTACAATCGAATGGATTTTTGCTGCCGTAAAGCGGTTGGTATCCCAAATCAGTTAGCATCCTATCAGCAACGAACTCAATGTACTGTCCCATTAGTTTTGAGTTCATGCCAATCAAACTCACAGGCAGTGCATCACAGATGAAGCTCTTTTCTACGCCAACCGCTTCACTTATCAGGTTGTGGATTGCTTCTTGACTCAACTTTCGTTTTAGCTTCGAGTAAAGTTGACATGCAAAAGAACAGTGTAATCCTTCATCCCGGCTGATAAGCTCGTTCGAGAATGTTAGCCCTGGCATAAGTCCCCTCTTTTTTAACCAGAATATAGCACAGAATGAACCCGAGAAGAAAATCCCCTCCACTGCTGCGAATGCAACTAAGCGTTCGGCAAACGATGCCTGGCTACCAATGTATTTTTGCGCCCAAGCTGCCTTTCGCTCTACACTCGGCACAGTTGCGTGGGCTGAGAAGAGTCGCTCCCTCGCTTCAGGATCTGTGATGTACGTATCAATCAGTAGACAGTACGTCTCCTGATGAATGCTCTCCATCGCCATTTGAAAGCCGTAAAAACACCTAGCTTCTGGCACAGTGACCTCTCGACAGAATCTCTCCGCAAGATTTTCAACAACTATCCCATCGGCACCAGCAAAAAAGGCAAGCACCATTGAGATGAAGTGTCGCTCATCCGAATTGAGTTTATTGTGCCAATCAGAAAGATCTGCCGACAAATCGATTTCATCTGCAGTCCAGAACGACGCCACGTGTTGTTTATACATGGACCACAGATCTGGATACGCGATCGGAAACAGGGAGAACCGTGATCCTTCTTCATCTGTTCGACAGATTGTCTCAGCTTCGTCTTCTTTTGACAATTGTCTGGAAGGTGCATCATTTACCGATGACTTCTTTGATGCTTTAACATCTGAGCTGGTGTCAGATTTAGCAGCCTTTACCGATCCTCCCCTACGTGCAAGGGCATCCTGTGGCCCTGATGTACTCGGTAGATATGTATCATTTTCAACGTTGAAATCAGGCTGTGCGCCTCCCCGTAAATTTCCTAGGAATGCAAGACCCCTTCTATTTTGCAGTAGCGGCGTAAACTTCGATCTAGCTGGGACAGTTAATGGGAGTGATGCCGAAGCTGTTGCTAAGCAACCTATTGATGCCAACAGAGAGACTCTATTTCCGCGGGGCATTTTCTCTCGTAACAAATGTTCCTAAACTACTCTTCCTTTTCCCTATACTACAGTTAGGCTACAATGATGACTAGTGGCTGTTTGACTTGCTCCCCTCTTGCCAGGATTGGTGTTGATTGGTCGAGATTATGGCAATGTTTGATGGGTGCGATAGAAATCCTTTGGCGTTGTTTTTTTGGCATGCGGCTATCAAGCTGCACGGGCGCCAGCGCAGATGTTTTTGACGGACAGGACAGACGAAAAAGAGAAAAGAGGGAAGAGGGATCTCCTCTCAACCTACATCGTGGCCTCCTTTCTCCTCTCGTTGTTACGAATGTGGTAATGTGGGTCCTTTGTCTCTCTCTGAAGTCCTAACAGGAAGAAGATAGTCCTAAAAGTTATTAGTTTAAATATGCTCTTGTTTTGATTGTTTCATTCATTATAACAGTTCCTGAATAGAAGATGCCTTCATCGAATGCTGGGGAGCCTTTCCCAATGTCTCTGCCTCAACATCGTCAGTATCATCAGAAGAAACGTTGCGCTCAAGCTTCTTGCAGTTACTTGTTGGTAGGGGCCTAGCCTTTTTCTTGATGAATTCGAGGTTTGGGGCTTTCAATGGGCTCTCAGAGGATATAGCTCCAAGACTTCGTTTGCGGGATTTGGATCTTTCATCGGGTGACACTTCAACTGTTTTTTGTGGCTCGCTCTTGGTATCTTTTGTCATTGGTTCCAAACCTATAGATCTTCTGGCGTCAGCGGGAGTCTGTAGGACAGACTCAAGACGTGCTTCGGCCTCCTGCTTGCTTGGAACTCCAGCTGGGTCACTAGTTCTAGGCTGAACCGATGGCCCGTCTCCATCATCTTTCGATTTACTGCCGAAATCCATGGCATTTGCAGCCATAAGCAAAGCATTGACTGCAATTCCTGCGGGGCTATTCTCGTTGAATGATGATGCTGGAGCTGGAGCCTTGCGAGCAGGAGTTGGTACGGCGGCCTTCGCCGTCCTGACGGGGGATCGAGAATGAACGAGTTGCGAGTATGCTCCCCCACTACGATAAGAGGTGTAGTATGGCTGGGGAGGAGGTGGTCGGAACTTATTCACTGGCGGTGCTGCTTTTACTGCAACCGACGCTCCTTGTCTCAAAAACGCCTATAATGCAAAATGACAAAGTCAACGAGGAGAAAGGAAAGTCAGTTGATAAGAAAGATTGTGGCAAAGTTACAGAAAGAACAGAGACATGTTGCTTACCAAGTTCTGCGCAGCATCCAACTCAAGCATTCTTTTTTGTTGAGGAGGAACAGGTGGCATAATTCCTGGCATACTTATAGTAGGAGCAGTCACCAGTTGTTTGTCACCGCCACCAGGAGCAGCTCCGGCACTAGCAAACGAGGGTAGTTCCTGATTCTTGCACCCGGTGCATCGACAGTTTGAACCACACTTGGTGTTTGCATTGAAGCATTCACAATACTTTTTGAGGCACGCAGATTTTCGACACTTGCACCCAACCTTGTGAGCTACCTTTCCAGTACCAGGCTTGGTAATTCCAGGGAGGGAACGCGACTTTAAGAATTTGTTAGGCTCGGCATGAGGATCAGATTTCTCATCCAGACCAAACTTGGTGTCAAATGCGTGTGGGTTTCTACTCAAAATAACTTGAATTGCTAGTGTCCTCGCTTTTTCATTGTCAGGTGTATTCAAGCATGTGTTGCATCTACACTGGCCATGACACATTTGGGATGCTGAAAAACATTGGCAGTACAGCTTGAGGCATTTCGATTTCTTGCAAGTGCAAAGAATGGTATCTGCAGAATCAGATGAGGGAGATCGTTCGCCCTTATACTTGATGTTGATAACAGAAGGAGCAGTGCCGCCAATTGGTCTCATGGGTGAACCCTTGGGTGGAGATTTGATTAGTGCAGCGCCCCCGTTCTTCCGCTTGGGAGATTCATGCTTCAACCGTGGTGGCGAAGGTCTGTTATCAAATGATTCGTCTCTAGGAAAGCCACGATATGGCGTCCCCGGTGTTGATGGGGGATACGGAGTCCTTTCATATCCAGGTGGTAGCTGCCTGCGAGCCCCCGGCGGAGGATGTATCGGATGTCGAAGCCTATGGTAATGAGGGGGTGATGGAGGATGTGGACCAAACTCTGTTCTTGGGCGCGGGGGAACATGTGCATATGGATCAGCACCTCGCTCATAGGGAGGCAGTGACTCAAAATCTGGAGGATAGCGCCGATATGGGATCGCCCCTCGCCCCCTTGGCAGTGCGGGATTCCGGTGGGGATCATACATCGGCGCATGAGGAGGGTAGCCAGGTGGTGGTGGTGGATAACCCCGATCATCTTCCGCCACTCTCAAAATAGGTTGCTGGGGGGGAGGATGATAATGGTCATGTTCGTATGAGCCATTGGCAGCCCTGTGGTAGGGCCCTGGTGCCTCTGCTGGGTGATGCCATCTCGGTTCCCCATGGTGAGCAGCAGCGGCGGCAGCAGCAGCTGCTTCCTCCGGCGATGAGTGCGCTTCCAATTGTTCATAAGAACGCGAAAATCGCTCATCATACTCATAGGGCGACCGCCCGGCTCCTTGCTGATAAGGAGGCTGCCGAGGCGGACGCCGAGAGGGAGTATAGGGGGGAGCATATCTTCCCTCCTCGTACTCTTCTTCTGGGTAATAATAGCCCGCAGGGGGGTGGGGGGGGATGACATATCCAGCTGCATTGGGAGGACGGCCTGCGGCGATGTATTCTGGTGCTACCGCCTTCTCCTGCCCCTCTTCCTTGCTTTCGTCTACCACCATGGTAGGCAGACAATAATAATATCTCTGAGGGGCGGAGGGGATTGTTCTTGATGCTGGCGATGGCTTGGTGGTTACTTCCTCTTTCTTGGTGGTTGAAATCACAACGTTGGTGGCAGAGTTGGAGAAACAAGGTCTCGCTGGCAGTTTCTTGCAGGCGTTCGAAATTTTGAAAATCAAATCCAAAATCTCCTCCGGGGTGTTGAACTTGGCGAGGTGAGGAGGTATTGATTTGCTCTGGTTTCCCTGTTTTTTTATAGGGGGTATTAGTTTGTAAGTGGACTTTCTAGAAGGGGGTAAGGGTCTCCGCGGGAGAATGACAGTTGTAAAAAGCGAGCCTCCAACCAACGCATCGGAAGTTCAAAATCTCTACCACGAAAGACCTACTGATTCCGACGTACACGTGTTAGGCATGCGTTGAGCCAAGTGCAATCTTGAATTTTGATTCGACTCAAACGGGAATTCAAAAAAGTCCTGTCACCAAAAATTCCACAAACTACCCAAGGACAGATTGGTCGTCTGTTCAGACAATCTTTGCGAAAAGGCCCACCGCGCAGGGGCTGATGCAAGTTTGAGAACCTTTTGGGGGGCTGGATGAAGCGGAAAGACTTGTGGCTGCACAAGGCACAAGGCACAAGCTGGGCAATCTTACTGACAACAAACGCCAGTTCAACAATAAGTACGACTCTAGCGTTAGGATCAATCGCACTCAGCGTAGGAGCGGTCAAACAGTAGCATCATGGACGCCAGCCTCTAGCTGTATAGATTTCTGAGCATCTGTCCAGGTAACTCATGGCACCCTACGAAGCCTACATCCCCGCCGAAAGCGGATCGTTCCAACCCGATAGATACACTCAGCCGGCAATTGTCAAGTTTGTCAGAGGTTTGCCTCGTTATGGGCATTCTAAAAACATAATAAGTGTCTTATCAAATGATAGTGGTAAAGACAGCTATGTACAGGGGTGAGTTCAAAGCTCAACATTATTCTTTCATTCTTGCTACAGAACACGCTTTTGCTAACAATATTGTTTCTCTAAAATCAGCATCGTGATATCTTCGTGTGTACTCCTAATCATCTTTCTAGCATGGTGCCTCATCCTAATATTTCTCAAACTTTATACATCTGGGTGGGCATCTGGATCCCTTGCTCCTCCTCCAGAGCCACCACGCAAATTCACTCGGGGCAAAAGAGATAGACACAACAATGATCATGATAATTCTGACAGCGAAGATGAAGAAACCAGCTCTACTTCGCACTCTTCTGGAGAAAGGTCGCATCGTAGCGGTTTGTCAATAGACTCTTCTGTATTTTACAATGACCCTGAGGAAGATGAAGAATTGACCATGGCAGTGATTGCCAGAGAACAACGACGGGACAAAATATTGCAGCGACAAAAACAAAGAACACCGAAAGATTTCAGTTCCACAACGAATGGAGAAATAACATTGGTCACTGCCAAAGACAAATACAGCAGCAGCGGCGATCGCTTCTGTGTGTATGTGCCTCACTCCTTGCGTTTGGCATTACTGCGGACGTACCATGATTGTTTAATACATCCAGACGATGAGAACAATCCCGAAGATATGATTTATGACTACTTCACGTGGAGAGGAATCCGCCGTGACGCTGACAATTACATCAGACGATACCACGAAGTCATGGCTCATGGAGATAATGCAGCCATCGTCATTCATGGTGATGAGGACTCCGATGAAGATAGTCTTGATGACAATACTCCTATAACACTTGATGTGATTGCACGTGAGCAGGCCGACGATGTTGATTTGAAGAAGATGATGGAGCGTGTCCCAAATGTTTTCAGTACTGCAGCAAACGGTTCTGTACAATTAATAACTGCGCGGGGAAAAGACAAGAAGTACAGAATTGTAATTCCGAAGAGCTTGCAAGCCAAAGTCATGAAGACTTATCATGATTGCTTATGCAATCCAACCGAGGAGAACAATTTCGACAAAGTGTTGTACGTACATTTTACATGGAATGGTATACACCGTGATGTCGCAGATTATGCTAGGAATGAAGGTTTGACGGATGAGATGATAGACAGAAGGGGTGTGAGGAGGAAAAAGAGCAAGAAAGATTCCAAGCCAAGAAGACGCTGCTCGAATGATAGTGATTACAGCAACGAAGATTTGTTGGGATCAAGGCTAACACTTAGAAGTGGTGGTAGTCAATACTCCAGTGTAGAAGAGGAGTCAGAAAGTACTCAACCCATCGGCCTTGATGAAATAGCCAGAGAGCAAAAGAAAGATAGAGAATTAAGGCAATTGAAAAAGGAAGAACCATTTGTGTTCTCCACCGTACGCTACGGTAACACTCTATTGACTACGGCGCAGAATTTTCGGGACAACAAATATCGCATTGTCATTCCGTATAGTCTTCAGGGGCGGATGCTCCAAACTTACCGAGATTGTCTAATGAACCCGACCCCGGACAGGAATTTTGACACATTATTATACAACCATTTTACTTGGAATGGAATTCACGATGACGTTGATTACTTCGTGAAGCACAGTGGTCGTGTGCCAAAGAAAGACGGCGAAGAAAGAAATCGTAGCTATAGTCAACTGGTGGCGAAAAAGTCTGCTAAAGGGAAGGGGTTCAAGAGCAGCGCGAAGAACGAGAGCATTAGACATAATCAAGGAAATGACACTGAGTATTTAGAATGGGCACAGGAGAACAAAGTTTTCCATCAGAAACTGAAGAAAATACGGGTCTGGTTTCTTTTGAGTGGGTTCTTCTTGATCATATCGAGCATTCTGTTCTTTGAACAAGGTGTAAAAAGAGTATTCAATTCACTTGATGATGCACAAGCAGGCTTGCATGTAAGTTTGCTCGTATTGTTCTCTACTGCCATGCATCTCTCGGCTTTAATCGTCTAATATTCAGCCATTTCCTCCTCCACTAACAGGTCACAGAAGATACGGCGAACCAAGCCTTGGAGATAACGCACGAGTATTTTGAAACTCAATCAAATGTACAAGAAACTGCAAGAATGATCGGGACGTACGAAGTGTCACAATGGTGCCCTGCTTTGCCAACTGATTTGGATGATTTCTCACAAGATGTCCGTAATGCGACCTACCAAATTGGCATCCAGTTTCGAGACACCGCAATTCAGGTTGAAACAGAAGTGAAAGGTATTCAGAACGACATCGAGGGATTACTTGTCACTGTGCAAGACGCAGACGCGACTCTTGAGGACTTCAAAAGATACATCGGTGCTGCCAAGGTTCTCGTAATCTTGATTGATATAGTTGCACTGTCATTGATGCTAGCATGTATACTGGCATGGACGGAGACACAGCATTACGTAACAATATGCTTCAGAAATTCATTCATCATTCCAATCTTCGTGGTTTTGATCATCCTGTTTTGGATATTCTCTACAGCTTCGCTGCTAGGAGCTATGGCAGGTTCTGACTTCTGTAGAATGCCAGATGAATCAGCAACGGCACTCGTATTGGGAAGACAAGAGAGCTTAAGTCCTCTTGTGTTAGCATTTTTGTTGTACTACATTACGGTGAGTGTTCATTGACAGATTTTGACTCAGTTTTGAATGACAAGGTGAACCTAATGACAATTCCTTCAAACAACAGGGCTGCCTTCCTGATAGGGTACCACCGAAGCTGGAAACATTGTCTAATGCAATATCTCATACTGGCAATTTCTTGCATAGTCAAATTTCGAATCTTGTCTCGAACACTAAAGATTTCCTTGCAGAACGATGCGGGGAGACAGGTCCTTCGGACCTTGTGTCAGCATTAGAGCTCACAGATGTAGCCATGCATGGCGTATATGACATCCTACTCGAAGTCAGACAGCTCATGCAATGCCAACATTTCAATCCAATTTACACTTCTACAACTTATGACGCGGTATGCATAAGTGGTGTAGGCGGCTTATCTTGGGTCTTCTTTACCTCTCTGGCCATGGGCATTTTCAGTATGACAATGGTTACAATGAGGATTGCGATAACTCAGTACTGACACAATCAAAAACGTATGATACTCAGAAGACATTCATTATGATATAATTAATAATTCGATATAATCAAATACTAACCCAATAATTACCACAATTGAAGAAATGATTTTATGAACAAATCAAACGACGGAATATAATCTGATAAGATGGAAAGAAAAGAGATTTGTCAATACTAATGCTTTTTTTCTGCCATGTAAATGACCTGATGAGGTCCAATTTGGGATGGCCGCCAGCACTACTCTGAACCATATCGGATCTAGCACTTTGAGTATGGCAATC
>Ga0209652_1001820_pt1 | contig 17172 bp, 17 predicted proteins | sample SaaInl74LU_5_DNA_FD_184641 | JGI IMG/M metagenome (GOLD analysis project Ga0209652, IMG submission 184641) | Marine microbial communities from expanding oxygen minimum zones in the Saanich Inlet - ESP_74LU_5_DNA (SPAdes) (version 2) | ecosystem: Environmental > Aquatic > Marine > Intertidal zone...
AAATGTTGTTTCTACTATCTGTAATCTTTACGATGCAGATGGTTTATATGCAATAGATAGTACACAACATTCTCCACTAATTGGTTTTGCTTATGATGGCTTCCCGATTTATGGAGCTTATGGTTATGCAAATACAGATGGTACAGGAGGAATTGTTAGAATAAAATCGAGCTATCAGTTAAAAACAACCAGAGGCACTGGTAATGTTCCATCCGAAACAACTTGGCCACTTGGAACATTTAGAGAAGACTATGAATATGTAGATCATAGCAGCCAATCTGATTATTTAGATGAACACAATGGTCGCTTTTGTGTTACACCAGAGTTTCCTAATGGTATCTATTGCTATTTTGCTACTGTAGATTCCAATTGGAATTCTGCCTACCCTTATGCAGTAGGGCCTACTTTTTATGGTGTTTATCAGAACAGAAAGGTTAATTCGGTAGACGAGACTACAACTGTATATGACGGAACATTGTCAACTGTAGAAAGTGATTTGGAAAATAAAAATATCAAAATATTTCCTAATCCAACATCAGACTTTATTGCTATACAAATTGAAGGGTTAAATAACCAAGGTTTGTGCATAAAATTATTTGATATTCAAGGGAAATTGCTTAGAGAATCTCAGATTAACAAGGGACAAACCATTAGTTATTTTGACATTCAAACGGTTTATTCAGGAACTTATATCATTGAATTATCTGCTAACGGATTTAGTACATCAAGAAAAATAATTATTGAGAAGTAAAAATTACTACCACCAACAATTAAGCTCTAACAAAGCGCGGTAAGGCCGCGGTTCTTTGGGGCAGGTGTTGCACCCTTGCTACGGTGGCGTGGCACTGCTGCTGGCTATGGGGATTCAATAAAGTTTTTCTTTGCGATGGCAGCTTGTGAAGATTTGATGCAAGCAAAGTTGGAGGAGCATACAGGAGAAAACGCCGAGTGTACGAGCACAAAACGGGGCAACAAGGTGCATTTTTGAGTGCAATATGCTGCCTCTTGCCTTGCTTTTCAAAAACAGGACATAGCAAGAGCGCATCCGCAAAATGACTTTTGCATCGGTTTATCCCCACTACCTCGCCAAAAGAAAGGCCATGGAGAAGATCCTTCGAGCTTCAATTTAGTGGAGTAGTGAGCTACTTATTCGACTAGGGAAGTTCTTGTTTTTGAAGGATTTGGGTTTTCAAGTGTTCCGTGTCTATTTTTTTATTTTGCCATTAATTGGTTTGTTATGTTGAGGGGGAATTTCTACTTTCAGTAAATAGAACCTTCAAGGTCATCCTTTTTAGAGTTAAAGGTTGTTTTTAATCATCTGAAAATCATTTCCCCATCGCGAAGCACTATCTTTGCACCCGCTATGGAATTCTACACCTTCACTCTTCCCAACGGGATCCGCGTTATTCATCGTCAAACACCACGAGAAGTGAGTCATTGCGGACTCATCATCAACGCGGGCTCAAGAGATGAATTGGAACACCAACAAGGCTTGGCGCACTTCATCGAGCATTCGATTTTTAAAGGAACCCAGAAGAGAAAGGCCTTCCACATCTTGAGTCGCTTAGACAGTGTGGGAGCAGAAATCAACGCCTACACCACGAAGGAAGAAACCTGGGTGTACGCCTCGATGATGGAACAGCACTTCGAACGCGCACTCGAACTGATTGCCGACATCACCTTCAACTCCATCTTTCCGGAAAAGGAGATCAACAAAGAAAAGGACGTGATTGTGGATGAGATCAATTCGTATTTAGACAGTCCGGGAGAGCAGATTTTCGACGATTTCGAAGAGCAGATTTTTGAAGGACACGCCATTGGGCGAAACATTTTGGGCACGGAAGAGAGTGTTCGTGAGCTTGGGCGTGAAGACATTTTTGAATTTATGGGGCGAAGGTACCGCACAGACCAAATCGTGTTCAGCTCTGTGGGAATGACATCGGCCAAAAAAGTAAAGCGCCTTTGCGAAAAGTATTTGGGCGCTTTTCAAAGTGAAGCAAGTGTTGGAAAACGACTGCCCTTCGATGATTACATCCCAAGGCACATCGCTGCAGAACGCGATACCTTTCAAATGCACTACGTACTGGGTGGAGTGAGTTACAGCCATGCCGATCCCAAGCGCACGGGCATGATTTTGCTCAACAATTATTTGGGCGGACCAGCCATGAATTCGCGACTCAACCTGCGCATTCGTGAGAAGTATGGTTATGCATATAACATTGAATCGTCGTACCACAGCTATTCAGACACCGGTGTTTTTCAAGTGTATTTGGGCACCGATCCCAAGTTTTTTAACCGCACCAAGAAATTGGTAGATCGGGAGTTGACTTTGCTTCGCGAAAAAGAAATGAGCGCTACGCAATTGCATCAGGCCAAACAGCAGTTGATGGGACAAATTGCCCTGTCGCAAGAAAGCGGATCTGGAACCATGTTGGGTTTAGGAAAGAGCTTTATGCTGTATGATCGAGTGGATTCTTTGCAGGAAGTGTATGCAAAAATCGAACGTTTGACGTCCAAAGAAATTTTAAGCTTGGCTAATGAAATGTTTGACCCGAAGGTTTTAAGCTCCTTGACTTACGGGGGGAAAGTTTAAATCAAACTTACTCTCTGGAGATTTTGTGCACATCATTGTTGTCCCACTCAATGCTGTTCTTCACCGCGCGCATTTTTAAAGCCAAACCGGCCCATTCTTTTTCTTTCAGGTTAAAGAGCTGACGAAGTGCATCATCGTCGTTATCCACGGCAAGTGCCATCGTGTGGAGCAAGATGAAGTTGTTGTTTTTAAGCCAAAGCAGGGCAGAGGGATTCCCTTCAGCGCCATTGATGAGCGCCATGAGTTCCGGGTGCTTGTTGTCCATGAGCCATTTTCGCGCTTCGTCTTTATTTCTTAGGGCAAAGCAAAACACCCCCAGTTCTTCAAAGCCGTTTTTCATCAACCAATTGCGAATTTCCACATTGCCTGAAATGGCTTCACCCCAAGCCAAGAGTATTTTCACCGGATAGCTTCTCATCGCCATAAAACAAAGGTCAGGTCTTTTAAGATTTCAGCCAAGGATTATTGGCCAAGCTTTTATAAAATTTGGGCACAAAGAGTTCCACTTTTGTTTCTGGGCGAAGAATTCCTTCGTGTTCCACCCAACCTACTAGTCCGCGAAGACCCATACCCGCTTTCGAAAAGGGAACTTTCGTTTTTCCTCCAAAAGCCTCCTCGATGTAGGGCTGAGGGAGATGGCAGGGGTAGTTCTCTTCGTACACCACCAGCACCACATCGCCCATCTTCAAACGGGAAAGCGGCGGAATTTGAGTGAAATTGGGAATCCCTTTGAACATCAAGTTGGCACCAATTAATCCCGGGTCAAGATTTGAAATGCCCATTTTCTGTTCGATCAAGAGCAGTTCTTCCTCAGAGAGTGCCGACCAAGAACGGTGGTTTTTGATCTCGGTTCCTCTTTTGTACAAGGCTTTTTCGCGCGCTCCCGCACCTTTTTCGAAACCGTGGTGCCTGTCTTGCATAATCCCGGGCAATTCCAGGTCCAAAGTAAGAAAGGGGTAAGTGGGCAATTGCTTATCGCGATCGTTGGCAAAGAGTCGGGTCAAGGTGCCTTCAGCGGCGAGGGTGAATTCCATGCAGTAAAGATAAAGATTCCGAGAACGCCAATTCAATTTATTGAGAAGTGGCTTGAGAAGAACAATTTTGATTCTAGAGATATCAAACACAAAAGAAAGCTGTAGAGCGATAAAGTTCATCAGCGGGCATTTGTTTTCTGATGTACATTCGTTTTGCTGGTTAGGTGAGTGGGGGTGGGGGGCTAGGGTGGGGCCCGGGACGGGCATGTTTTTTTGTACGGTTCGATTTTTTTTCTTGGAGCTTATTGATTCGAGTATTCGTGCATAAAAAAAAGCCCCGAAGGGCTTTTCTCACTGTAGTTTGTTGTTACCAAGAGGAGTTCGTTCTCGCACCGTGGTTTTCTTCATCTCGATACTGAACTTGTAATCGCCATGATCCATTTCAATTGTTTGACTGTCTTCTGTGCTCGTTCTTGTGCAAGCGCAGTTTTCCCAGTCTTCGAAATAGAAACCATTTCTGTTACAGATCAGTAGGAGGTAGGTGTCTGTTCCGTCCAAACCAGGCATGTTGTTCGCTTGACCAGGCTGACCATGATTCACCCTTAAGGTGTAAGTACCGTACCAGTATTCGTCCTGGTTAATGAAGTACTCAAAGTTGTATGTTCCCGGGCTTGATCTGTACATTTCTCCAAACCAAGGAGTATTGGGCAGTGATGGGTTGTTGTCCCAGTAGCTGTAAGGTTCAAAAGTGTCGTAGTCGATTCCGAAGTAGGCTTTACCGTCTCTTCCGTGCGGACCATAATCCATTTCTTCGATGAAAATACATCCTGTAAGAACGCTTCCGAGCATGAAGAAGCTCAACAGGAAAAATATGGGGCGTTTCATTAGATGTTTCATGACCTTTAATTTTAATGGGTTTGGTATTGGAAAGGCAAGCTTCATGCCATTCTTCATAAAGTAGGTGTACCAAGCGCCATTTTATAGCCCTTAGCTCATCTGAGAAAGCTACCTTTGCAGCCGTGAATTCAAGTCCCAAAATTTCCCTTTTCAGCAGGTCTTTCCTACTTCTTTACGGAGGTGCGGTATTGTTTATGGCCAGTTTCAGCATGATTTTGCCGGAGCTGCCCAAATACCTGAGTGAGCTTGGGGGCGAAAAGTACATTGGGTTCATTGTTGGACTCTTTACGATGTCTGCCCTCATCTCAAGGTTTTTTAGCGGTAGGATTTCCGATAATGTTGGAAGAGTTTGGGTGATGATTTTCGGAAGTGTGGTCACCATCACTTGCGGCTTGGGCTACCTTTTGGTGTGGTCGGTTCCCAGTTTTTTGATTTTGCGCTTTATTCATGGTTTCAGCACCGGATTTAGGCCAGTAGGCTCCACCACATATCTTACCGATATCGTTCCCCCTTCGAGAAGGGGAGAGGCGCTTGGCTTTTTAGGTATTGCAGGCTCAACAGGCATGGCTTTGGGTCCGGTTTTAGGAAGTGTACTCGCCGTAGAATTTGGTTACAACTCCATGTTCGTGGCCAGTTCGGTTCTCGGAATATTGTCTTTGCTCATTACCTTGAAATTGCCAGAGACCTTGGAGAATCCAGAGAAGATTGCCTGGAAACACGTGAACGTTTTTAAAGGACAAATACTCGATTGGTCGTCTTGGCCAGCCGCTGTGTTCTTGTTGCCCGTTTGTTTCGCTTTTGGTGTTTTCCTCACCGTTTCACCTGATTTTGTGGCTTCCTTGGGTTTTAAGTACAAAGGTTTGTTCAACGGAATCATCGTGGTGAGTAGCATCCTCACCCGTTTGTTTGCTGGAAAAGTAAGCGATACTTATGGGCGAATCCCTGTTTTGCGCGTGGGGATGGTACTCTTGGTTTTAGGCATGGCTTTGATTGCTTCTGCTGATAGTGTTTTAAGTGTGAGCATTGCTGGTTTTGTATATGGGATATCCGTTGGGATCAACATGCCTACCGTATTTGCGTGGACTACAGATCTGGCCAAGCCCGGTAAAATCGGACTCGCTTTGGCCACCATGCTTTTGTCTTTAGAGTTAGGGATTGGCTTAGGAGCTTTTACTTCCGGTCAGTATTATGCTGGAGATTTATCGCACATTCCTCATGCTTATTGGGCCTGCACTATTTTCGGTGTTTTTGGTTTGATCTTCATCTTCTCACGAAAGCGCTGAAGCTCAATCAATAGCTTCTCCATCATCACCCCAAATAGAAAATGTAACTATTACACTATTGGCTGTGAACTATTTTCTAAGGGGCTTCAAAAATGCCAAATGCATCTTTGTTACTTCGCAGTGTGACTTTCTGAAATTGACTGCGTCAGAAGGTGGTATACTATAGCCTCAGCCTTGTTTAAAAGGAAACTTAAAAATATCTCAGACGAAGAATTGGTGAAAATCATTGTGGAGAAGAAACGCCACGACGATTTTGGGATACTTTACGACCGCTATGCAGAAAAGGTATATCACAAGTGCATCTCCTTTGTAAAGGATGTTGACTTGGCCCAAGACCTCGCTCATGATGTGTTTTTGAAGACCTTTTTGAACCTCGCAAAGTTTGAGGGGAAGTCGAAGTTTTCGACTTGGTTGTATTCACTCACTTATAATTTTTGCATCGACTATCTGCGAAAGAACAACAAAACCATGATTTATACCGCCGCCAATTCTATCGGTGTTTCGGGTTCAAAAGCCATAGCCAATATTGTTTACTAATTGCTCTTCATATTTATAGCCATTACCGCCTTGAATCAAGCAGGTGTTGATACCGATATTATCACTTCCAACATCACCTTAATCTTAGGTTCGATTCTTTTAGCTTTTGCTATTTCTTACGGTTTTGCGAGCAGGAATTTGGCAAGCAACATGCTTTCCTCTTATTACGGGAAGGGTAAGTTTACTGAAGGTCAGCGCATCAGAATAGGCGATGAAGAAGGCGTCATTGTACGAATCGATAGCATTTCGGTGACCCTTCAGCAAGAGAAGCAACAACTCGTATTTCCTTCCAAACGATTAGTTGAAGAAGAAGTGATTATTCTTTCAGGAGGAAAAGACCAAGAGGAAGAATAGAAAATACAGTTTTACCAAGCCACGCTACTCCTCCATGGATGAACGACCATCCTGAAATCAAAATGGAAACCAACTATTAAATACTTAAAACATGGAAAATTTAGACTTAACAAAATTGTGGGAAAAGGGCTCGGAGATGATACTCGCTTACGCACCCAAAGTACTGCTAGCTTTGCTTGTACTTTTTGTTGGACTGCGCATTATAAAAGTGATTCAGAAGCTCATACGCAATGCTGCAGACAAGAGTAAAGTGGATGATGCTTTAAAAAGTTTCTTCGTGAGTTTGGGCGGCTGCATTTTAAAAATCCTTTTATTCATAGCTGTTGCGGATATGTTTGGAGTGGAAACAACAAGCTTTGTTGCCATCATTGGTGCAGCAGGTTTGGCCATTGGGCTTGCACTTCAAGGTACTTTGGCTAATTTTGCGGGCGGCGTATTGATTATGCTCTTCAAACCTTATAAAATTGGCGACTTGGTAGAATCTCAAGGGGTACTTGGATCGGTAAAAGAAATTCAGATTTTCAATACAGTGCTATTGACTCCAGAGAACAAGACAGCAATTCTTCCCAACGGTGCGGTCATGAATAATCACATCATTAATTATTCAAGAGAAGGAAAGATCAGGGTAGATACCAATATTGGAGTAGCCTACAACAGCGATTTGAAAACAGCTAAAGCGGTTTTGATGGATGTACTAAAAAACGACGTACGTGTATTAGCTGAACCGGCTCCTTTGGTGGCTGTTTCTGAGCTGGGCGACAATGCCGTGAACTTGGTTGTTAGACCATGGTGTGACCCTGCAGTATATTGGGATGTTTATTTCGACACCCTTGAAAATGGTAAAAAGGCACTTGATTCTGCTGGAGTTTCAATTCCATTCCCGCAAGTCGATGTACACATGATAAACAAGTAAAACAAATCAACTCAAAAACTCAACAATGAAAAAAACAATGCTCCTTGTATTTTGTCTTGCCGCCGTTACGGCCTTTGGTCAAGATGCAAACAAAGTGCTTACTACCGATGAGCAAAACAAGGTAGATGCAGCTTTGGCAACACCTGCAGCAGAACCAAAAGACACCTCTTGGACAACAGGAGGAACCATGGGATTAAACTTTACTCAGACTTACTTAGACAACTGGGCATCTGGTGGACAAAGTTCTATCTCAGGAACAGTATTGGTTAGCGGTTTCGCGAAGTATGCGAAGGGTAAGGCTACTTGGGACAATACCATTGATTTGGCTTACGGTTTACTTCGTCAGGGCGATAGTGGTGGTGTTTTGAAGACTGATGATAGAATTGACTTCTCGTCGAAATACGGACACAGAGCTACCGAGGTTTGGTACTACAGTGCTTTGTTGAACTTCAGAACTCAATTTGCACCGGGTTACAATATTGTTAATGGTGTTCAGGATGAAAATCAGTTGATTTCTGACTTCTTGGCGCCAGGTTACGGTTTGTTAGCCTTGGGTATGGATTATAAGCCAAGCAGCAAATTTACCGCCTTCATTTCACCACTCACCTATAAACTTACCGTTGTAGGAAACCAGGCCTTGGCAGATGCGGGAGCATTTGGGGTTGAAGGAGCTCAGTTTAACGACCTCGGAGAGAAAATTGCCGACGGAGAGAACCTTCGTAGTGAACTCGGGGGATTTGTTAAGATGGAGTACAAAACGGATTTGGTTGAAAACGTCAGCTTGCAAACAAGAATCGACTTGTTCTCGAATTACGCCAACAATCCACAAAACATCGATATCAACTGGGAAACGTTGATCTCAATGAAAATCAACAAATACCTTTCTACAACCATCTCAACACAGTTGTTGTATGACGACGATGTTGATGTAGTTCGTGGAGAGCGTCAAGAAGTAGTTGACGGTGAAACAATCACCATCCAAGATATTGGTCCAGCAGTACAATTCAAAGAAGTACTTGCCATCGGATTTAACTACAAATTTTAAGCAAGAGAACTTCTAAGAAATGAATTTAAAATGAGGGATGCACTTGGTGTATCCCTCTTTTTTATGCTGTTTTCTGTCTGAGTTTTATCCTGATCTACTTGAAGATTTGTATCACCTCATAAGTGTCTTGATCATTAATGGACGAAACGTGTTCATAAAGAACCATGAACTCAGCATTCTCTTCAAAGACGTATTCACCGCAGAAGGGAAAAGAAGGATTCAATGACCCGCATTCGAGTATCCACAAGCTATCTGTTCGAACCAACAAACGCTCAAAAATTAGTTCTTTATTGGAGTACACTCGAAAAGTTGAATCATAAGCCACTTCAATCGGGAGCTCGAGAAGTCCCATAAGTGGGGTAATTTCAGCATTGAATGGGTCCGATTTCGATCGAACCATTCTATCATATGAATAAATCCTGTGAAGCCCAGGAACTGTTTTCACGGAGCTACTGCGTTCTTGCGGAGACGATGTGCTGGATTCAGGAACAAAGTTGAATGAGCCGTATTTGGAAAGCAGAAAGAAGAGAGAAAAAAAAGACACGATAAAAAGTGTCGCTCCGAGAATTCGTTTTGGCCGCCCGTTTTTTGAGATCATTCCGAAAATAAAAACAGCCAAACCCAAAAGGGTGCCCAATGCACAAAAAATACTCAAGATTCCACTTAACGCCATGCTACAATCTTACCATTAATTTAACAAAGCAACAAAGGCCGGTCTTTCATACTTGAAGTATTTTTGCGCTCAGAACTTGAAAACCATGCATTTCTCCCTGAAAGTCTTCGCTTTTCTAGCGGCGATTTTTTTCTTTCAAAGTACAAGCGCGCAGTGTCTTATTGGTACAATAGGGGCGAGTGGAGCAGGCTGTGGCTGTTTGTCTGGTTGCAACCTCACTGCTTTTGGCGGACCAAATTGCGGAAGTGGTGTGGGAGGGAACTGCGACGGAGGAGTTCAGAGCTTCAGCATGGAATGGATGCTTCCTGCCACTTGTGGTGTTCGAGTTGAAGCGAGAATGGCTAACCGACCAGGATGCACGGCAAGTGGAGCGGATAGCGGAGATCGATTAAAAGTGGAAGGGAACAACCCGAAATCTTGGCAAAACGGAGCCAGTAACTCCACTTTGTTTGATTTTCAGAGCCAAGTTGGTGGGACTCTTGGCGTTTATGCTCAAGCAAATCGCCGCGACGAAATTGTATCCTACGAACTCTTTTTTGAATCGGGAGCTTGTCCCTTTTGTATCCTCCTTCCAGTAGAACTGGCTTCTTTTCATGCTTTTGCTGAAGGGCATTACCTCTGGTTGAACTGGGAGACGTACTCTGAACGAGAGAACAAAGGTTGGTACATCGAACACAGTAGCGACGGACTTCATTGGGAGCAGGAAGGCTTTGTGCCCGGTGTCGGAACAAGTGCTACTTTGAAAAGCTATGAGCAACACCTCTTGTTGCCAGAAAATGGAGTTCATTATTACCGTTTGCGTCAAGAAGATTTAAATGGAACACAAGGATTAACTCCTGTAGTGAGCTTTGAAGTAGTGGGAAAACGAGAATTTGAAGCTTTGGCACTGGGCAGCGGTAAGTTTAGATTACTTGGTGTTGAAGAAAGCGAGCGATTGAAGACAATAGATGTTCTTGATCTTTCTGGTCGATGTGTTTTCTCGTGGAAAGGAAATTTGTCTGAACAAGTTGAATTTTCCTTAGCTGCTCCTGAAGGCCTTTATTTGGTTTTGCTTCGCGATGAGCTGAGAGGGACGCAAAGCACATCGAAATTGCTGCTTCGATAAGCAAAGTTTTCTAAGTTTGCGGAAAATTAATTCGGATGTCGAAGAAAGCATATGTATTTCCCGGACAGGGAGCGCAATTCATCGGAATGGGCAAGGATCTATACGATCAAGGCGGAAAGATGAAAGAACGATTTGAGCAAGCCAACGAAGTTTTAGGCTTTGATATTACTTCAATCATGTTCTCAGGAACCGATGAAGAATTAAAAGAAACCAAGGTTACCCAACCAGCCATTTATCTTCACTCTACTATTTTGGCCGAAGCGCTGGGTGATGCTTTTCAGGCAGACATGGTTGCAGGACACTCCTTAGGGGAAATTTCAGCACTCTGCGCAGCGGGCGTTGTGAGCTTTGAAGACGGATTGAAAATTGTAGCCGTTCGTGCCCAAGCCATGCAAAAAGCCTGTGAAGCGGAGCCTTCTACAATGGCAGCTATTTTAGGATTAGACGATAAGGTGGTTGAAGATATTTGCAAAAGCATTGATGGAGTTGTTGTTGCTGCAAACTACAATTGTCCTGGACAATTGGTTATTTCAGGAAGTGTGGCTGCGATTGACGAAGCTTGTGAAAAACTCACCGAAGCAGGAGCAAGAAGAGCAATGAAGTTAGCTGTAGGTGGAGCCTTCCATTCTCCTTTGATGGAATCTGCTCGAGAAGAACTTGCTGCAGTGATTGAAGCTACTGAATTCAAAACAGGAACTTGCCCTGTATATCAAAACGTGAGTGCTCAAGCTGAAACAGATCCACAAACAATTAAAGCAAACCTCATTACTCAATTGACATCACCTGTTCGTTGGACTCAAACCATGCAAAGCATGATTGCCGATGGTGCAGAAGAAGTTATTGAAGTTGGTCCGGGTAAAGTATTACAAGGACTCTTCAAAAAGATTGATCGCCAGTTTCCTACAAGTAGCGCTACGGTGTAATTAGCCAAGACGGGTATTGCAAGCGATATGAAAAGCAAATGGGGTTCTCCAAGTCATTGGGAACCCCATTTTTATTAACTATACAAAGGCATCAACACTAAAATGCTTTCGTTCCATTCTCAAGAGAACAGTTGATTAGCGAAGTTACCTTCACACTGCAATACGTATCAAAAAGTAAAAAGTTGGAGTATTCGTCGATTATCCTTGATTATGGATAAATGAGAAGAGGTTTTGAATGTGCGCTTCTCTTTCTGCAAGCTGATCTTTGAGTTCAAGGTTTTCTTCACGCAAACGCACAATTTCAGCTTGCAACTCAGAAATCCCAGCTCCTGGAGTTAAAAAATCTTTCAATTTAGCCTGGCGCTCTGCACCTTTGTCGTTAACCTTACTCATCTTATTTGAACTTGCTACAAAGATGCCCTTTTTTTCCTCACTTCTTATTCTATTTTGTAAATGATACTAACCGTTTTGTGTTTATTCAGAAATGTCCATTTTCTTACCTAATCTTTTGAAATTCTCGGTTTTAAGTGAAGTCAATGGGCTTGATATTTCGCTGGGTGTTCATAATTGAGCGCGGGTTTTGTGGTGATGCCCTTTGAGGGTTCTTTTTCTGACTTGATCAATAATGCTTACCTTACTCAGCAAAGCACAATGATGGAAGTAAAACACTTGGGAGGCCTATTTATTTATACGAATCAGATCGAGAAAATGGCTGATTGGTATAAAAAAGCCTTTAAACTCACTTACGATTATGAGCAAGCTGGAAGTTTGCATCTTCGCTCATTTTACTACAATGAAATCGATGGAGGCAAGCGGTATTTGGTGTTTTCTTTGGCGAAAGCGGAAAGCGAGTTACCAAGCGGACCAAAATCCTTTGTTTTGAACCTTCGGGTGAGCTCAATGGACGAGGCATTGGCTTATCTAAAAGATGCTGGCATCGATCACGAACAAGAACAAGTTCATGAGCAAGGTCGTTTTGCATGGCTCACTGATCCCGATGGAAACCGGGTTGAAATCTGGGAAGACACCGCCGTTTAGTGCTCAGGAACTGCAGCTTAACATGGAACTTCCAACTTTGTTCTTTGCCCAATCTGGACGTTGAGCATACCACTTCTCGTGCTCCATTTGCTCGTCATAAGGTTGTTTTAGTAGCTCGTGGAGTTCATTGATCAATTCGAAATTGCCGGCTTCTGCGGCTTCAATAGCCAATTGGGCCATGTAGTTTCTAAGCACGTATTTTGGATTTACCTTACGCATGCCTTCTTGACGAACAGCGCTGCTTTCAGCTTCTTCTTGCCAGCGCGCCTCGTAATCTCTAAACCAATCTTCCCAGTCTAATAAGGTATCGCCCACCAAAGAACTGGGAACATAAAAAGCCTTGCTTACTTGCTGAAGCAGCTCTTGCTTTGTCCAATCGATATGAGAAAGCTCACGGAAGAAAATGCTCATGTCGCAAGGACTCAATTGCAGGCAACGTTCGAGGTCGAGGATGAGGTCTTCATCTTCGTCTTTTCTCAAAGATAAGCCCAGTTTAGTCCGCATCATGTTTAAGTAAGCTGAGTGGTGATCACCCCGAAAAGATTTCAAAACACTTTCGAAAGGTTCAGGGTCATTTGTCAAGGGATATAGGGCATTGGCCAGTTGTAAAAGGTTCCAATTGGCGATATAGGCTTGATTTCCGAAGCGGTACCTGCGTTGTCCGCTATCGGTGGTGTTGGGTGTCCAATTGTGATCGTAATCATCGAGCCAGCCGTATGGACCGTAATCGATGGTTTCGCCCAAGATGCTCATGTTGTCTGTATTCATCACCCCATGAACAAATCCCACGCGCTGCCATTCTACAATCATCTCAGAAGTTTTATCACAAACGGCTTTGAACAAACGCGCTGTGCTTATGGCGATATCTTCGTGCTGACATTCAGGATAAAAGTGCTTCACGGTGTGTTGAACTAGGCGCTCAAGTTCTTTAATGTTATTTCTTGCGGCTAAGATTTGAAAGTTGCCAAAGCGAACAAAAGATGGGGCTACTCGGCAAACCACTGCTCCAGGCTCATAGGCCGCGTTGCCGTTGTACATCACATCGCGAAGAACTTCATCGCCAGTTAAGATCAAAGAAAGCGATCTTGTAGTGGGTACACCGAGGGCGTGCATGGCTTCGCTACAAAGGTGCTCTCGAATAGACGAGCGCAAAACGGCCAAACCATCTGCACTTCTTGAGTAGGGCGTTTCTCCTGCTCCTTTTAATTGAAGCGCCCAAGACTTGTTTTGGTGCTCTACCTCACCGAGGTTAATGGCTCTACCATCGCCCAACTGACCTGCCCAAGACCCAAACTGGTGTCCGCCATAACACATGGCGTAGGGCACACTTCCTTCTGCCTGTTTTTTTCCAGAGAACACTTCTAGAAATTCGTCGCTCCGAAGGTCTTCTTCATTTAGTCCAACAAGCGCAGCTGTTTCTTTGCTTGCATGCACCAATTTTGCTGCGCTAGGTACGCGGGTCTTCACCCAGCTGAAACTGGCATCACTTACTTGTCTTCTTGCGCTTCCCTCGATTGGATCGGCGCTTAATTCTTTGCTGAAAAGTGACTTGAAGTTTAGTTTCATGCTTTCGAAGGTTCAAGTTGATGAGGAACTCCTTCGCTCAGAACAAGGAAGTTCTCCTTTGAAATTTGAGCCGCTTTCATGGCTGTTTCTAACTCATTGATGGGGTCTTCCATGTTGTCATCAGCCAAAGGAAAGGTGTTAAAGTGGCAAGCGATGGAAAGCGGTTCGCCAAGATCTTTGTGCACCTGAACCGCGAAATGGGGCGAAATGTGAATGGGCGACATGAACCAATCTGGTTTGTAGGCACCAATGGGGATAATTGCGGCTTGCATGGGCTGGAGTCGTTGACCGATGTCAGTGAAAATGTCGCTATAACCGGTATCGCCCACATAATAAATCCAATCTTTACCAGTATTGATTCCAAATCCACACCAAAGCGTTTTGTCTCGGTCAAACATGCCTCTGCTGCTAAAATGGTTGGCCGGTGTGGCGCAGGCCTTCAAACCGAAACCCAAATCTGCTTCTTCCCACCAGTCGAGCACCTTGATTTTGCTGATTCCTTTCTTCTTCAGAAAGAGGTCAAGCCCCAAAGGAACAACAAACAAGGGATCGTGCTTTTGAAAGAGTTTTTTCACCGTTGGTAAATCGAGGTGGTCGTAATGATTGTGGCTAAGCAGAACGATGTCAATTTTAGGCAATTCATCGAAGTCCAAACCTGGAGTACGTGTTCGTTTTGGTCCGGCAAAGCTCACGGGGCTGCATCTTTCGCTCCAGATTGGGTCGCTAAGAATGTTCGTGCCGTTCACTTGAATAAGGAAGGTAGAGTGATTCACGAAGGTAATTCGCGCTGAAGCTCCTTCAACAAGATCAAGGGGTTTTGGTCCGTAAGGCAGCTTTCTATATTCTGGCCAAACACCTGGTTTTTGGGTACGCATGTATTTGAGAACTCCTTTTAAACCCTTGGCTGATTTTCCGGAAGGGTTGAGGAATTTCTTGCCGTCGAAATGATCGCTTTTTGGCCCTTTATAAACGGGGGCGGAAAAAAGTGCGCCAAGAATAATTGGCGTGGATGAAAGTAGGATAAGTATAAAGACGAACATCTTTCAAAAGTAGGATAAAAAAGAACCCCGAACTCAATTAGAATTCGGGGTTTTGGGCTTGTTTAAGCTTCTTTGGCTTTGAATATCGCTTGAAATGTTTCAGCCTTTCTTGTGTCCTTTGTGCTCTTTTCCTTCTTTGTGCTCTTCTTTCATCGCTTTGAGCTTTGCCATTTGTTCCGGACTCAAGATGGCTTTAATTGCTTTTTCTTGGTCTTTTCGAATGGACATCATTTTTTTCTTGCGGGCTTCTTCGCTCAATGAGCTATCTGCTTTCACCGCTGCTTTTTGAGCGTCGTACTTTTCATGAATTTCCATCCACGCAGCACTTTGTTTCTCAGTAAGTCCTAATTCTTGAGCCATTTTTTCATGACGTTGAGCTTTCCCTTCGCCTTTGCGTTGGTCTTTTTTCTCGTCTTTCATAGCTTTCCATTTGGCAGCTTGTTCCTCGCTCAGTAAAGCATTGAGTTTTTCATCCATTTCGGCTTTCAAGGCTTTGGCTTTTGAGCCTTTCTCTTCTTTTGAAAGGCTTTCGTCTGTTCTTAAGGCCTTGATTTTTGGTCGGTATTCTTTGTGGATGGCCGTCCATTCAGCGCTTTGTTCATCGCTCATCTTGAGGTCTGAAATCAATTGCTCGTGATGTTCTTTCATCGCATTTTTGCGTCCTTCTGTGCTTTCTTGAGCTTGCAAGGTTCCGAAGCTAAGTGCCATCAATAAAATGGCTAGGCTGTTTTTTAAGTGTCTCATAATTTTCCTTTTTAACTCATGTTTTGACGAAGCACAACTTGAAAGGTTTAATGTACGAAAGAAAAAAGTCTTATTCCGCTACCAATACTGCGCCCTCAGCGGCAATCCAAGCGGTGGTCCACGCTGCTTGAAAGTTAAAACCGCCAGTGATGGCATCGATGTTGAGCACTTCTCCGGCAAAGAACACTCTTGGGTGCTGTTTGTGCTGCATGGTTTTAAAATTGATTTCTTTCAGATCAACGCCACCGGCAGTAACGAATTCGTCTTTGAAGGTACTTTTCCCAGTTACTTCAAAAACCTGATCGGCAAGGGCCAAGCTCAAGCGCTTCAGTTGTTTATTAGAGGCGTTCCCCCATTCCACATCGAGAAGTTCATTCACCTCTAAAAGTTTGTTCCAAAATTTCTTGGTGAGCTGAAATAAAGGCCTGCTCTGGATTTTTTTTCCTTGAAATTCGGAGCTGTTTCGAGCATTTTTTAATTCCTCAAAAACATCTTCCTCGGGTGTTGATGTCCAGTTCACATGAATGTTGAAGCGGTGTTGTTTTGCAGCCAAGTCAATTGCTCCCCACGCTGAAAGTCTTAAAACAGCAGGACCACTTAAGCCCCAATGTGTAATGAGCACTGGTCCGAATTCTTTGAGTTTACTCCCCGCAACTTTAACGCTCGCCTCGGGAAATACCGTTCCTGGTAAATCGCTGAGGAGGGGGTGCTTGATGTTTAGGGTGAAGAGGGAGGGCACAGGGGGGATGCATTTTACTCCAAAATCGCTCAGTGATTTCCATGTTTTCGGACTGCTTCCAGTGGCCACAAGCAGTGCTTTAGTGCGGTAAGTGGATTTTTGTCCGCGCACTTCGATGTAATCCGCTTCTTCAATCAGTTCTTCCATTCCATCGTGCTCTAATTCGATGTTTAGGCGGAGGCGTTCGTTTTCGAAGCAATCGATGATGCTTTGTGATTGATCAGAAACGGGAAAAACACGGTTGTCTTCTTCGATTTTCGTTGCAACGCCGCGTTCGTCGAGCCAGGCCATCATGTCGCCCGTCATGAAACGGTGGAACGGACCAAGTAATTCTCGTTCTCCTCTTGGGTAGAATTTCGTTAGTGCTTTAGGCTCAAAGCAGGCGTGGGTAACATTACATCGTCCACCACCTGAGATGCGCACTTTGCTTAACACTTGTTTGCCTTTTTCAAGAATCAAGACTTTGGAGCCGGGTTTGAGTTCTGCAAAATGCAATGCAGAGAAATATCCAGCGGCGCCACCACCAATAATTAGGTAATCATAAATCATGATGTTTGCTTCTTGATTTTAATGAAGCAAAGGTACAGAAGTGAAAGCGGCTTATCGCTCATAAAAACGAATATGAGCAGCTCTTGTCTCTCATCAAAAAAGTGAATATCGGCGGGGAGATAAAAAAATCCCTACTGCATTACTGCAATAGGGATTTTAAATATTTTAAAAGAATGCCTTACTTCACTTGGAAACGAAG
>Ga0209652_1001829_pt1 | contig 17127 bp, 14 predicted proteins | sample SaaInl74LU_5_DNA_FD_184641 | JGI IMG/M metagenome (GOLD analysis project Ga0209652, IMG submission 184641) | Marine microbial communities from expanding oxygen minimum zones in the Saanich Inlet - ESP_74LU_5_DNA (SPAdes) (version 2) | ecosystem: Environmental > Aquatic > Marine > Intertidal zone...
TTTTTGCAAATAGAAGCGCGTGACTGCTGCTCAAGGTTGCTTTCTGTTCTTCATAACTTGAATTCGAATCACTAGAGACTTTGTTTCGTGAAAAATCAGCAGTGACATTACATAACTCTACACCAACCCCCAAGAATAGACCACCAGATTCTTCATGCACGTAGCCATGTCTCCGGAACAAACGATTCGTATTCGCACTATTCTGCAGGATTGAGTAGTCTTGGGATGCAATCATCAATACCATCGATGGACATTTTGCGGATATGAACAGAGGGCAATTATCCTCTTCCTTTACAGCTTGCTCACTCTCAGACGCTGCAGCCTCAGGTAATGGTAATCTTTTGACCATATCAGATAATCCAGTAATAGCTCGCTCGTGATAAATGATTTCAATTGGGTGTAGACTAATATCCACTCTGCGAGCACAGTCATTCACCTGACTTCCACCATCAGACAATTCAATCCCAACTGAAATACATGCTTGAGTCTGGATGGTCGGCTCGCCATCATCGCAGTATTCTGCATCGTTAAGAAACCGCACCATAGACTCATTCAATGTTGCACCATTGCTTTTAGCTATCTGGCTCTCGATTTCGAAATGTGAGACGCTGACGTTTAGCTTTGAATTCCCTCCAGAGCGACAATCGACAAAGCGTATGCCTCCCACTGACATTAAAATACAATCCAACACGTCATCTTGCCGCATGATTGATCTGAAACATCGCGTACTGTCATCAATCAAGTTCACTTTCAATGTGAATTCGGGTATGGCTAAAGCGAACTCAGATTCTTTCACATTTTCAATTAAATCTTTTGCCGGATGTTGTTCGTGGCGATCCTCTTTACTATCAGTCATGGAGTAGTAATAGCTCACCGAATGATCATTTGCATCAAAAAATGTATCAAATGACAAATCTTCTTTGTCATTTTGAGCTGGAACAAGAAGACCCCCTCGAAGTTCTCGCGTACGAGCTAGATGCCTTGCCTCTGTGAATTGTTTCATGATTTGATCATACGTTTCTTTGTAGAATTCATCCCCAAATTGCTGTACCAAATCATTATCATCATGCTGTGCTGGTTCAGCTTCTTGATCACTTTCACAAGCATCCACAAAATCATCACTCTCAGGAGGCATCTTCATTGCATTTAATATCTCTACCATTTTGGTCAAGGATCTTGGATCAACATCGACAGCGATCCGCTGCTCAAATGAAACGTCAATCTTTTGTCTCTTCGACAAACACAACGGCTTCTCTTTCGTAGAGGTTGTTGATGACCACTGTTCAATCACAGTAAATCGGATTCTAGCTAGACCTGTACTTTGAAGTATAGTTTGAGGACTTTCAGATCGAATAAGACTATCGATGCTATTTGAGTCTATTGTCAGTCCTTCCAAGTCAAGAGCTTTCGACATTGTTGTTTTCTCATTGCTATCTGCACTGGATACGGGGTTTGATGATTCGATCAAGTCATAATATCTAGCAGAAGCCAGACGAATATCAACCCAACATGCACTTGAAGAAGAGCTGCTACTAGAGTAGTCATCTATTTCATCATCCACATCATTGCCACTGCCACTTGGAGTGTCGTTGTTAAATCCGCTGCAGTAATGAGAACAAGTACGTACTTTCACCCCAGTCACATTGATTGAGAGACGAAGTGACTTCATTGCCGAGTCAACCATCGACGCAAAGAAGCCAGGTGCAGCCATGTTTTCATCTCCTTGGTCAGAGGATGCAGTGTTAGGTTGCACATTAATGTCACAATTGTCGTGTTGTTGGTTTTGATTGTTCTTCCGTACACTATTCCTCCCAGCAGTGGGAGACAACACGAACGATAACCCATCCAAGTCCACATGCACCTTTAATGCCACACCTGCAATGTTTTCGCTGTTATCAGCATTATTAGCAGGAGTAGCTCCAAATACATTTCTCAGTATGGCAGCGGTAGCCAAGCGTGTTGTACTACTGGATGATGATGAATCGTGATCAGAACTATCCACAAGTCCAATGTTGATTGAAACTCGGCGAATGCAAGCTCGCCGCACTGAAAGATTGAGTCCACCATCGCCACTGTCATCATTATCAGCTATAATTGAATTCAAATGATCAGGATCAAGTTCTACATCCACCAAAACGAGCTTTCCTTCTGACCAATCAATGTCTAGTATAGAGCGGTGTAGGTCAGCAGTGGATTCTTTGGTTAGAAAAGGACCCAGAGCACGTCGAAGTAGAAACGCGTAGAAGCGATGTCTCCACGACCAGGAAGAAAGAGATGAGGAATTCATCGTCGCTGTAGTTATTTACTGTTGCTCCGTCGTGAGGGTATTTCATACTATGAGCTCGGAGTTAGGTGTTTCCATCCATGACAGCAACAAAATGAGAACAAAGAACTTTTGTGAACGGACATGTACGTAACTAAAGATACGGAAGTACTGGTATTTTCCATTTATGTATTGTAGATAAGCTGTACCAAAGGCTTCATCTTCGCTTTTCGCTTCCTCGCACACAAAATCAAATCACAAACATCTATCAAAGCAACGGAGGAGCATCGATCAAAATGGGCAATCAACCTAGCGGGACGGGGTCCATGTCAGGCTCTCGCCACCAATCTGGCCAGGGTAGCTCCTACGGTGGCCAGCAGCAGCAGGCGTCAAAGCCTCCCGGCGGCGCTGCACCTGTAGGTTACATGAGTGCACATGCGCAACAATATGGTGTCAGCAACGATGGGGGAGGCGGCAGACCAGTGAAACGGTCGGCATCTGACACGTCCATGACAGACATGATGGCAATGGGACCAGGAGGAAATACAGGCGGTGCAAATATTCCCCTTGACTTGGCATCAATATCTGCAGCGGAGGAAGACACAGTCCCCACTGTCTTTCGTTGGGAGCATGGTGGACGCAATGTTTACATCACGGGAACCTTTAATGGCTGGTCGCGGCAAATACCCATGCATCGCTCTGGTAATGATTTCACCTATATTCACAACTTGAAGCGGGGGAAGCATGCATTTAAATTCATTGTGGATGATGAATGGCGCTTCGCCCCCGATCAACCCACTGTCGCCGACATTGAGGGACGGATTAACAACTTTATTGATGTCACTGATTTTAAAGCCTACACTGGGGATAAGGAATTTGAAAATGAACGACACGCCGATCATTGCGCAGTATTCCACGCTCAACAAACCTATGCCGGCGATGACTCCACGGGGGGTGATTCCACTGGTGATAAAAAGGGTTCACAGGGGAGGGCTGATCCCGATGGGGAAATCTATGGCCATGCCATGCCAGATTTGGATGAGTATACGAAGGAACCTCCGCCTCTCCCCCCTCATTTACGGCATATTATTTTGAATAAGCCGCCGCAATTGCAGGATACGGCGGCGTTACCTGTGCCACAGCATGTTGCTTTGAATCACTTGTATTGTACGGCGATCAAAGATAATATGATGGTTTTGGGGATCACGCAGAGGTACAAGACAAAATCTTGCACGACGGTGTATTATTCACCATGTTAAACAAATATCGCTGCAGCTAGATAAAAAAACCCAACTACCATACATATAAAAGTATACTGTAACTTTCGAATGAAATGATAATAACAGTGCAATTTACTTAATTTAATATGGCTTTCAGGTGAATATTTTTCATGTCGTTTCCTTTTTACGCCAAAGCTGACTTGTGTGGGATTTTAATAAAGGGGAGCCTATCTTATAAGTCAAAAACACTTCCCTTGTTTTGTAGCTTTTTATATTCTGGAGGCTTGCGGGATCCCCACGTTGCATTATTCCTTGGAGAGGACCTTGCCATACTCGGCATCACCCTGTTCTGGTCCATCAACCTTGACTATCACACCAATAAAGTTAACAATATTGTTATCGGCATCTCGTAAGGCAGCAATGAAGAGATTGTTCCAAAACGGGGTCCCATCAGAAGTGTAATTGGCAAATGTTACACTAACATCTTCCCCTACCTTCACTGCCTTGCGGATGAGGTCAACCTTCTCTTGACTAGTCTCATTGCCTTGGAGGAAGCGGCAATTACGACCAAGAACCTGGTCTTGTGAGTATCCCGTGAGCGTAAGAAAATCATCTGACGCGTAGACTATTGGGTTGTCATGCAGACTTGGGTCCGTTATGATGAAGCATTGCTGAGAATTTTGGATGCTTGAGATGAGATTAAAGTCCTCCTTATCAAGCTGCTTGACAACGCCATCTCCATCAGCAGCAGCGCTACCAACACCATTCTCATCTCCAGCCTCTCCACTGTTTGCAATGCTGGGTAGCTTTTCATTAGCATTGCATTGGGATAGGAGCGCTTTGGCATCGTCTGGTTTCAGACGAGATCGTACAATGCTTTTCAAGGCTGCATTTTCCCGTTGTAAATCAGAGACATCCTTCTGGAGTGACTCAAAGAAGAACTTCTTTCGAAGGCGAGTGCGACGAGCAAGAATTCGATTGCGTTCACGGCGTCGATCAATTTGAGCTTGAGATTTTGGTTTCGACGCGTCTTCAGCTTGCTCAGCAGCAGTTGCAGCAGCAGCTGCTGCTGAAGCGGATGCTAATGAAAAGGAGGTCTTGGCAACCTGTTGAGCCGGTTGACCTCCCCTTACGACTGGAACATCCACACGAGGCCGCTTATTGGGTTGAGACGTATTGGGAACAAGAGGACGCACTAACGTCTGTTGGGGGACAGTCGTAGGTGCGGGTGCTATTGGTTCGGTCTTTACCATCACTGGAGCAGGAGCAGCCACAACAGCAGTCGGGTTTGTTGGTGCTTGTGGAAGTTGAGGCTGGACAGTTGGCTGTTGAATAGGAGCTGATGGTGCTCTCGCCTGATTGGCAATCATTTGCTGCACCTGAGACAACTCATTAGTCATATCACCATTGATAAGAAGGTTTGGATCCGATAAAGGGTCGGCAAAAAATGAAGGATCCGATTGATGGGGAGTGACAACTCCGGGATCCAACTTATATTGCACATTAGTAACATTTGGAGGCGTAACTGTGGGATTCTCGGGGCTATTTGCAGCACCACAATTTGATCAAGAAAATAAAAATCAGTTAGATGATTGATCTGAAAGTCCAAATACGCACGAGGGGTTGAGAAGTTGTTCATGACACCAACCTACCTAAAATCGAATCCACCTGATGCGCCTAAATCTTCCAACAAGTATTCTGCCAGCAAGTCAAAATCTAGAGCGCTATCCATAGTGTTAAAGCAGTCAGCGTCGGTAGATTTGTTACTGGGGGCTGTCGTGTATTGCGGGATAGCTATGCAGGACGCGGAGGGGCTCATTGGCACGGCGTTCGGATTACAGATGAAGGGTCAGTGCAAATACTATTGCGCCGTCTTACTCACTAAAGGAGCAGTATATATATATAGATATCCAACTGATGGATAATAATGTTGCGATAGCGTAACCAAATCAATGCCTCAACAAGCGTTCCAATGAAAAGATCAGAACAACCGGTGCCGGGGCATCACATCAAAAGGCAAAAAGGCTCCCTTGATTGATTTCATCTTTGACGCTTGTCGGGGCGTCTGAGAGGAACCCCGCAGTTGGATAACTAAGGTCCACGGGTATTCTCCGTTCATTCCTAATAGACCTCATAAAAAATCAAGCAAGGCCTGTGGCCTGTAGAATACTGATGATCCCAGTCCCTAATTGAAGGACGTCTTGGGCGGAATAAGTATGATCTCTGATCTCCTCCAAAAGTGAGTCACGTGTTCAAAGCACGAAATCAAAATCAACACAGAAATGCACAAAAAAAACGGTTCTGAAACTTCTTCCAGTTGGCTTGACGACACATACACCTTGCTTCGTAGAACAACATAGCTTCGACCGATCTTCACAGCATTCATGATGCCAAGGTTAGGTAGGGCCTCCCCTACCAAAGGCACCAAGGGTCCTAGCACCAGCAACAATGACGAAGTTCAGCCTCCATCAATCAAAACTCCATCTCCGTCTCAGGTTATATCGGATTTAATTGATGCAACCTGTCACGAAATACTCTCACTTCAGGGAGATGAGGAAAGCGACTCCATTCCATCCGTTTCTTCTTTCGCTGTCCTAGCTCAACGGCTGGATTATTATTTGGATCAGTGTTTGTCTACCACATCAGATGAACCGTTGCTGGAAGATAACATCAAAACTCGCCTCCTCTTGGCCAAATTGGTACTTGTCATGTGCGTGAGATCGGCATATCCTTCTGATGATCTCGTCGATAGTGATGATGAAGATGCGGACACGGCACCACAAGAATTGCCTCCTCTTATTGAAATGACAGAAGAAGAGTGGAAAAACTTGCGTCTTGAGCTTGGAACGGTGGCCAAAAATTTATCTTCAATGGAGTGTACTGATTCAGACCCCCTGGAGGGTTTCATTTGTCAGATTGAAGCGTTTGAAGCACTTGCTGAGTTGAGGAGTCAACTAAAATTAGCTATTTCCGAGATTGAGGAAGATGAGAGTAAATCACCCAGTAAGAAGAAGCCCCCTACAACATTTAGTTTCATAAGTGGCCATGTTGAAGAATACAGAGCAAAAGCGGAAAAAATCAATGGCAAGCTGGAGTCCATCGACAAAAATCTCTTCGTTCCAAATGAAATGCTGTCCATGAAGCGTTGTTCTACCATTCAACGTGTGAAAGCGTCTGCAGAATCTCTCGTTGCAGGCATTGAAGACATGGTTGCCAAAAAAGTCTTTCCTCTGAACTACTTGCAAACTTCTCTCTGGGAGCTTCTTCAGAAGTTGGAAACAAATTACCTTCCTGCTCCAACGTTATATCAAGTTGGATACTTCAATGATGGATCTTCTAAACCTGCTGCATCACCAGCGTCAAGAACGAAGATATCTGAAGCTACGACACCGGTGTCTCCATCCGCAGCGTCTTCAAATGGACATGCATCATCTCTCACCGAGAGAATTCTCGCTGAGAGAAGGAAGGCCGCAAAGAAAACCAACCATGCTGATGATATTAGCAGTGACTCTGACGAAGACGAAGCCCCAAAGAAGAGAAAGATTACAGAAGGGAAGAAGAAAGAGGCCTGCCAATTTGATTTAGAATCAGATGAGGAAGAAGTCGAACTCCAGCTCGAACCAGTTAGGAAGAAGAAGCAGAAACGAATTCCATATTCTGAGGAAGAGAAGGGTGCCCTCCTTCAAGGTGTGGAAGAATATGGTAAAGGTGAATGGAGGAAAATCCGTGATCACTACGCTGATATCTTTGATGCCAATAAGAGGTCAACCGTCAACTTGAAAGATCTCTACAGAACGTTAACAAAGTGAGAGATGATTGGTCGTTACTGCGATCGGTCAGTACTGCGCCAAAGTGAGGCGTCATGCATCCTATGTGTTTGTTTGTTGATTTTGCATAATAATTTAATTAATCCAGTATTGCTGCGTCATTAGCCTCATCTGTGAGTTCATATTCGTCTTCTACGACCACATCAACAATCTCAGGAATTCGTCCCATCAAATACGCTCCAACACGTGTTAACACAGTTGGTCTCTGATGCCAAAATCTTCCCTTCAAATGAACCACGACTATGGATAAACAGAAACCTCTGGTGAATCATCATACTCTCACATAATATTAAATGACATGCAGTTCACATCTTTACTTACCTGTAGGGCCATCTAAATCGACATAATCCACGCCTCCTGTAATCCCCACTCCTCTATTCTCTGCTTGATAACCAAACATTGTTCCGATCTCCTGTCTACACGCAGCTAGAACACCTTGTACATTCTCCTCACTCAATTCCAATTGAGATCCGACAGGAACATCTATCGGTTCTCCATCCCAATAAACTTCAGGTGCATCAAGTGCCTGGCCGGCCATTGCCTTGGCGACTGGATCATCATTTTCATCTGCAGCTTTGAAATCTGCATCAACGCCTGAATCTAGCAATTCGTCGTCGTCATCGTAGGAAAAGTCATCCCAAGAAGACATGAAATGTGTCCTGATGATAGGTTTGTGCGTAGCGACAGCATGGAAAGCAGCTGACAGCGGCAGCAAACTTGAGCATACCACTATGGCAGCTGGGCATATAAATTTAGTGAGCATATTACAAGTTAGCGGAGCAACGTTATGATGGAAGTGTGGAGATGCTGACGTGATGAAGCGCGCCATCTTTTCAACTTGAAGACCCACTTTTGATCTCTCTTCAAACAGAAGCATTTCAAAGCGTTCATAATATTATGTGTTGAGAAGCCGCAATGGCGAAGACAATAGCGGCACCATGGTGCATGGTGCTTGCCTTCCTCTTGGTCACCATCTCACGACCGGTCAAGGGAAGCAGCAAGTTCCATGCACCGACTAAACAGCTGGGCATACATCTATCTCGTGGCGGAGCAGTCCTCGACGGTGTTAGCACAGCATTGGAGCAAATAGCACCAAACAGCACCATCCCAGATAGCTCTACTTTATCTCCTCGGAGACGGAAGAAGAATCGCTTCATACTGTTCCGCATCTTTCGGCGGAAGAAGAGACACGCATCGGCCAGGCACAAAGGGAAGAAGAAGAAGAAGAATCAAGCTGCGGCAGCATTCACCCTTAAAATGAATGAAAAGTTGGAAGAAGCAAGACGCACATTTCTAGACCGTATGGCAGCTGTTAGTTTCTCGCTAATCAACCAAGAACGGGATGCAATGGTGGTGAATAACGACACCTTCTTTCAGTTAGATGGAGACGACGAGGATATAACACCTCAATCTGACTTGAGTTTGCCAAACAGGAGTATTTTTGTTGTCACAACAGCTGCTCTGCCATGGCGGACTGGAACTGCAGTCAATCCGCTTCTTCGAGCGGCCTATCTTTCTAGAAAGATGAAAGAAATCAATAACAACAACAATCGGACAAATGTAACAACATTAGCACAACAAATGGTCACTCTAGTCATACCCTGGTTAGAGCTAGAAGAAGATCGGCTTGAACTATATGGCAATAATCACAACTTCACTACGTCACAACAGCAAGAAGATTACATACGAGATTGGTTGCGAGGAGCAAATATGAATGAAGAAGCAGATCCTGTCAATGGATTAAGGATCTTGTTTTATCCTGCTAGATATCACAGTGGGCTCAAGAGTATTTTCGCAATGGGAGACATATGTGCGACCCTACGCAACCAAACAGAAGGTAGTCTTCTCTCAGATGCAGTTTGTGTGCTGGAAGAGCCAGAGCACTTAAATTGGTATCGATGCCCTGGAGAAGGATGGACAAAAGTGTTTGGCTTTGTGGTAGGAATTGTGCACACAAACTACGTTGAATATGCCAGTAGCCAATTTATTCACGGATTGTGGACAGCGCCGGCGATACAAGTCATGTCATCAGCAATGATTCGAGCCTACTGCCACAAAGTAATAAAGCTCAGCGGAGTGCTGCAGACTTACGCACCAGAGAAAGAGTGTTGCGAAAACGTACATGGTGTGAGACAAGATTTCATACAAGAGGGAAGAAGAAGAGCACTAGAAGTAGCATCTCTCAGTGGGACCAACGCAGCGCCAAGTGAATTGAATGAAGAAGTAGAAGGCCAGGTGTATTTCATTGGAAAGATTTTGTGGGCCAAGGGCTTTGAGTTGATGCTACAGCTGCAAGAATTCTATCACGAATGTACGGGCAAGTATTTTGCAATTGACGTCTACGGAGGCGGCCCAGAAGAAGGCGAGATAAAGCGTGCTTTTCATGGAAGAAGAAACAGTTGGAATGGAGAGGAGAGCGATTCTGATTCAGACTCGGAAGATACATTTCGAGATAATCTGAAGAAGCTCAAGTCTATTGAAGTTCCGAAATCATTATATGAGTGGCGTCGGAAGCCTATACCTGCCAATTTCTGTGGCCCGGTCGATCACTCACTTCTTGGCAAGTACAAGACATTTGTCAACCCGTCAACATCGGAAGTCCTTTGTACAACAACTTTCGAAGCTCTTGCTATGGGCAAGTTCGTTATAATACCAGTTCATGAGTCAAACAAGTTCTTTCTGCAGTTTCCAAACACATTGGGGTATCGCAATAAGTGGGAGTTTGCTGCGAATCTACGCTGGGCTCTTACACACGAACCAGAACCTCTTACACCAGAGCTTGCCAAAGAATTCACCTGGGAGGCAGCAACAGATAGACTCATCCGTTCCTCTGCAATCACAAGACGCGAGGCTAAAGAGAGATACAACCTAGGTAAAGCAAAACTTGACGAGAGGATTGCTTATTTTCATCGTGAATTAGGAAAACATGATGCACTGAGGCGTGTTTTGGGCGGAGGTCCAGCCTCCAATCAAGTCAGATACGAATTAGAAAGGCAAGGCTTAGACCAAGATAACTCGGAGAAATTTGCAATGTCCTCCTTCGTCAAGGCCATCAAGTCAACATTCATAAGCAACAACCATCACAGTCAAGCCGCATCCTTAAGCGGCGGCAGTGCTGCATAGTATTAATTGTAAAATTTGTTTCTATTTAAACTTCTAGAAGTAAGCGATAACGTTCTTTAATAATAGTTTATGCTGTGAAGTCGTGATGTCCAAGGCACAAAGCAGTTGCCAAGATACCGAACACAAAGAATGGTTGCGATGATGCCTGGTACTTCACGTCATTGGCAACAGGATCCGGCAAGAGCAAAGTGGCCTGGAAATAAATTTGTGGCAACAGTAACGCAAGCAAGCCTGCTGCGTAATTTGTTTCACCAATGCTGTAAAGGTAGGCTGCTACACCGAGTTGGGTCAATGTGACTGATCCGGCACAGATGTATTTGGCTCCATCAATTCCAAATGCAACAGGAAGGGAGTTGAGCCCAAGCTGACGATCTCCCTCAACAGATTTGAAGTCATTGACAATGGCAATTCCAAGTCCAGCAATGGAGTAGAGGATAGGAAGGATGAAGTACACTGGGCGATCCAGCTCTCCAAAAACAGCCTGTCCACACCACCATGGCAAACTGATGTATGAGCATCCAAGTGCGTAGTTGCCTGCCCATCCATTCTGCTTCAACTTTAATGGAGGAGCACTGTAGATGTACGAAACCCAAGAACCAAAGATACTCAATGCAAGCACTGTAGGGAAATCATGCCCAGCCCAGACGTCAAGTCCATATGCAATTCCTAGTCCTCCAAGAAGCAAGAACCAGATCTGGAAGATAACTTGTCCTTCACTAATAGCTCCAGAAGGGATAGGACGATAAGGTTCATTGATAGCATCAATCTCACGATCATACCAATCATTAATTGTTTGAGTGTAACCCGTCAAGAAAGGTCCAGCCAAAATCATGGCAACAAATCCCTTGGCGGTATCTTCCAAACCAAGCATAACATCTCTGTCATTGGGATCAAATGGGTTCCAGATCCAGTGGTAATTACCAGAAGCTGCAGCTCCGCACATGACTCCCCAAACTAATGGAATCCAAGTTACTGGCTTGGTAAGCTGGAGACGAATCTTCCAAATATCCTCAGATCCTGCAGCGCCCTTGACTCCGAGAAGCTGACGCAAATCTGCAGATCCATCAGTGACTTCATCGTTGGATGTGGGTGGTTTTGCATCGAGACGGAAGTTGGATGACGATTCGGTGGAAGGGAAGGGGTAGAAGGAATCTTCATTGTTGTTGTTTGTGGGAAGCATAGACAGAGAAGATTGCTGTGATACCGTTGATGCTAGCCCAGTGTAGGAGCGTGGTGCCGTAGAGAACGCCGAAGCGCTGGCGACGAGTAGGGAGGATACTGCAAGAGATCTCATGGTTGAATTGTAATGTCGACACAAAGATCGGAGTTGGGAGATGAAAGAGGAAGAGTCAGTTTCCAACTTGGGACGTGGAAGCAAGGTGGGGAGTGTCTCACGTGTCGTTATAAATAAATGTGACACAGACGCAGAAGTACTTATGTAAGTAGGTACAGAAGTACCATTACCTTATTTTTCAAAATCTGAAATTCTCTGAAACATCATTTCTGCCTTCTTTAACGGGAGGACCAAGAGAGAGGACTTCTTTTCATTCATCGCAATGGAGGCTAATTCTAGCATCAAGTTCAAGTCAAATGATACTCCTAAATGCGATGATGTTAGCAGCATCCAAAACCTGAATCTACTCGAGCTCGAGGCCCAAGACAAGGACTGGCTTTCAAATCTGCCCGAAGACGTCCTCTTCAGTGTGCTGCTTTACGCTGGACCCAAAGATGTCGACGAAAGCGTCAAATTCGTCAATCAAAGTCTCCACAATGCGACATCCCATTCATTGCAATTGTGGAGAGAATTTTGCATTCTCACAGGCAAGTGTCTTGAGAAGAAGTATACACATACAAAAGCCGATAACAAGTGTGATGCATTCCGCCCAATGACATTGTCTGGCGGACTCGAGACAGACACTGTTGGACCTGGGGAGGAAAATCAGTTCCGATCATACTACTTTCGGTAAGTGAAAGTAGTCGATGATACCTTTGCCAGATACCTTTTCTTGAAAGTGCACTCACCTATATTTCCTTAACTTACCAAGTAATCCTTGCGTTCCAATGGACTTCGAGACAATAGACGCAGCCTTGGCCCATTGTTCAAGAACACCAATGAAAGTGCTCGAGGATGACTCTGAATACGATTACTCAGCCACTGGAACTGTCTGCCTAATGCCAGGTGTGTACAAAGAGAGGATTGTCATCAAGGGCGAAGTATGGGGCGTCGGTAGCACCGGCAACAAAGCAGTCTCCATCCGGGCTTGTTTCCCACAGCATGGAGCAACTATCATGCATTACACCGACTCACAAGATGCCAAGAACCAGCCTTGCGTGTCTGTTTCGACACGAGATGCTGAAACTTTTGAGGGCGTCCAGAAAGGAATCTCCGTCAATCTCTCCCATCTTGCCCTCGTGCACAGTACCAGCGGATCCGATCTCTGGGGCGGAAATACTGCAGTTGTCGTAGATGGAGCGAGAGCCCAAGTTGTCATGAATTCTTGCGTGGTACAGTCGCATTCCGGACGAGGCATTGTCGTGACAAACCAAGCGCAGCTCCAAATGTCGGAGAGTACCGTATGTGATTGTGCCGCAACGGGATTCTATCTCGGAGACTGGGGTTCTAGAGCGCATGTGACCGGGTGCAACATTGTTCGGAATGGCTTTGGGTCAAGAAAGAAACTTGCTTCCGACGAAGGAAGACAAGAGCTCGACTACGTCTTGACTGAGTGGACGCGTCTAAGAGCTGGTCCAAATGCAGGAGTTTCTGATGCTCAATTCGACGTGGTCCCCCCTGGCCACTCTGGTATCTTTATTGAAGGCGCGATGTGTTGGATTGAGAACACTCTCCTTGCGTCAAACTGTCTCACGGGCACGAGCGTGGTCCGCAATGGCTTCCTGAGCTTGTCTGGCTGTGACATCACGCAGAACACTGGGAATGGACATCCAATCTCAATCGAAGACGAGCACGATGTAGGGAACAACAGGCTCCAAGGAGCCCGTATCCGTGGAGGTGTTGTAGAGGGTCCAAGGCACAATGATTACTCCAACTCGCAAAAATACCAGGACAAATTGAGAGGCGGTGCTTCGTTCGCGTATGATGACTTAGTGAGAGCTCCCATGACAGAAGAAGAATTACAAAGTATCCTTGATGCTGTTGTTTAGGTTTACTTCCTTAGCAGTAGTGATACAAAATAGCATACATTCTCCTCATTAGATCTCCCTTGATGTAATGAAAGGCCACACTCTTTGCCGCACAGTGATCAATGCCCCACTGTAATTTCAGTATCATGAAAGGAACAAGATTAGTTGGCACATCTCCTCTCATGTTGAAAATCTAAACAATAAATACAAGTGAACTTCTACTCACCTTGCAATTGATACTATAATTGCTATACCAGTCATCCTTTGGATTTGCAGGAGGATGATAGTTCAAATGATGACCTGGCGCAAAGGGCATGTAACGTTCGCCTCCAGCCTCATCTTTTGTATCGTACGGTAAAATGTTCCTTTGTCTCAAACAGTTCGCAACCATGACATCCTCTGAAAATGTGTGAAAATGCGGCCTGCACTTAGGGAGTCCATCCACTACAAGAGTCTTCAATGTGGCTTTGTTCATTGTATATCCGCTACCTCCTGAGATGAATATCCTATCCAAGTTACCGCCTTCTGCAAATCGTCGACCAAGGAATAATGGCGTTTGGGTTTCCTCCGAGCCATTCGGTAAGTATTGCCCTCCATTCGAAGCCAGTTCTATTTCCTCACTTTCGAGGTATAGTCGTAGATTCTCCACAATGAGATACAAATCATCGCCTCCAATGTGGAACCAGTCATACTTTAATGCAATTAGCCACAGAGAGTCAGTTACAAATATGCGGAAGACAGAGTGAACAAATTTCATTTCAGCCAACTAACCTTCTCGTAATAATTGTCGTACACATAACTCCACATTGAGCGGACTTTTTGCCAAATGTTGTTGTATTCTTCAGGTCCCTCGTGTGGAATATTAACAGTCCCTAATTCTCTATCTGTCTTTGTTGATGCCACCATGAAGCCATCACATTTTTTGCTGTATTGCGTGATATGGAAGGAAGATTATCGTGAGTATGGGTTATTACAGACAACGATCTAATGTCGTCAGTTCAAAACTTACCCCCAAGTCTCCTTAATGGCAGGGATTGTGTGATGATTCTTCTCAATAGTGTAAACCAAGCAGAAGATCTTTGCGCGTCCCTTCTTCGCAAGTCCGTGCTCAGCTCTTTTCTCTGCGGCTTCGTGATTAGGAAGGTCAACGTATACCTTCTTCGTCAACATTTGATAGTTTGGATCTCCTTTCTTGCACAAGACTCTACGGTCTTTATCATCTTCAATCTCGAAAGTCGGTGGATTCTTGATGAGGAATGTCTCATCGTGGACATACCCAAATTTGCCGTTCTCATCCGTTGCGCCTTTATGCGGATGCTCGGCATGGCCACCAGAGGCATCGACGTACTTGATATTGACAGGACTGGCTTTTGAAATGATCGCCATGTTTTCTTCGTTAAGTGGCTTTGACGGAAGATTATTTTCATCATCAGTAGCACCTTCCTGTTTTGTTGTTGGCCCGTTCATCCATGCCTTTTTCTTTGCATCGTTGACGTCTTCTTCCTCGTGAAAATCATTCTGCGGGTGGACATTCTGAGCATACCACGAAAATGGGCGGCACTTTTGGCCAAGGCCTGTTGGAAAAGAGGACGAGTGCTTGGCTTCCGAAGATATCCTGACAAGCATGTCGTTCAATACCTTAATTTTGTCCACCAGTATCTTTCTGTCCGACATGGAATGGTCCTTTGTCATGCCAAGAATGCTATCCTGTGCTGATCTTTCTGCCACAGCACGAAGTATTTTATCTGCGTAGACATCATTTCCATGTCCAGACATCCAAGCACTCACAATTCTTGCTGCTAATGGCCCTGATATGTCCTTTTCACTGGAAGAAAGAATCACCGGATCGACAACCACCCTGGCATAGCTGCTGGCTAATACATCTATCCCGTCAGCGCACATCCACAAGTTGAATGATAACTCCAGATCAGCACTGTAATGACTCGTGAGCGCATCATCACTAGCAGGGAAGGCATTGTATGTGCGCAGTCGAAGCGCCGTCGCTGACTGAGTAAGCGGGGTCGGATAAGATTCTCCGTTAGAAAGAGCCAATTGCTGTCCAGTCGCCGAGGAAGGTCGAGGTCGCAATTTTTGATCGAACGAGAGGGTTTCTCCAACATGAGATGAATGAATTTCCACATTTCCCTCGGTGTCGGAGGAGGAAGTGTCGACTGCGAAAGAAACAGCATTAGATGGTTGCATTGTTCCATCTTTTGTTTTGGTATCCACCTTGGAATCCTTCTTCGCACCCGATGGAAATTTGTTACGAATATCTTGATTTTGTTTAATGGAGGGAGACAATATCAGTGCATCAGTTACATCATCCAGCCACGTCCGATTGTCATCATCAAATTCCTTCAAGCGCGAGTCCACAGATAAAAATAGTAGAATTAAATCTTCGTCAGGAGACTTGATCCCCGCTTGCTCATGTTTCCTCGAAAGTACATTGATAAAGTGAACAGCCTCTTTCCTGGACGCAGATACCCCCATCCCTTCATGGTTGTAAAGTGTATGAATCTTTTCGGAATGATAATGCCCTTCTCCTTCCTTCTTCTTTTCTCCCTCAAGTTCATGATGGTGATCATGCGTATGAACCTCTCCTCCATGTCGATGCATCGTCCTGCCTGCATCAATATCATCTAATTTCGCCTCAAACGTTCCCACCTTTCCACGCCCATCCATAACAACCGTAACGATAAAGATGCGATTACGATCAGTCGTCAAGAAGACAGATTGCACAGCGTCAAGCGCCCCTTTTAATATACGACTTTCTTCATCACCTTCACCACCACCACCTTTTGCTCTTCTTCCCACATTACTTGGTTGTGGCACTACAACCACCACTGCCACACGTGGTCTATCTGGGCCGTATCCAACAATATCCTTTCTCCGTAACAATGTGGACATTTCCTCCCGAAGAAATTGTGTCTTGGCAGCTAAATTGACACGACGGGAGGTGACTGCCCGAATATTGTCAATTTTATCATGTGCACGCTTCTTAATAGATTTAAATTTGTTGGTGAATGATTTGTTGTTGGAATTGCTGTCGGAGGAGGAGACTCCGATCATTGTATCTGACATGCCCGCAGAAAGGATGGCCATGTGAGCAGGATCTGCTGTTGGTGGGGGTATGATGAGAAAGAGGAGGGGCCATAAACATGCTAGGGCGAGCAGATTTCGTGCCAGATGCTGCCTTGATCTTTCAGGGGATACTTGCGCATTGCTGTTGTTGTTGCTGCTGTTAATATTGCTCATCGGTAAAAAATGTTCACTTTCATTGCTGCTAATACTTGATGCCGATGCGCCACTGTTTGGTGCACGGCGAATAGGATTGCCGGCTCGGCTGCTTGGTTGCAGTCTTCTTCTTCCACTGCTGCGGATTGGAGTTGACATGGTCTCTAGCTTTTTCTAATTTTCAAGGCAGCCCGCCAGTAGTAGAGGAGTACATTTCATGGTCGAAAGTGTTTTTTTGCAACAACTGCTGTGAGCACGTATATTTTCAACAGTTCAAATGAGCACGTTTTGTGTGTATGCAAAGAGCCTTTCGATAGAG
>Ga0209652_1001830_pt1 | contig 17126 bp, 15 predicted proteins | sample SaaInl74LU_5_DNA_FD_184641 | JGI IMG/M metagenome (GOLD analysis project Ga0209652, IMG submission 184641) | Marine microbial communities from expanding oxygen minimum zones in the Saanich Inlet - ESP_74LU_5_DNA (SPAdes) (version 2) | ecosystem: Environmental > Aquatic > Marine > Intertidal zone...
TCTCGGGTGCGCCATTTCTTTAAATGTGTTCTATCATGTCATTATAAATATCTAGATCTAGCCTAACCTTTACTCACACTTATCATGTGTAAGAAAGAAAATACAAAAAAGTATTTAGCATAAATCATTGATATAAAATACTTTCCCACCATTCATGGCGTGAATTATCAGTATCACGTGCCTAACCTATGGGCATTGATGTGTTTTTTACTTATAATCATACAGTTAATCATTAATGGATTTAAAAAAGGCGTTACAAACGATGAGTTACTATTCTGAATATTTGAAAGAAATTGAAGTTCGTAAAAATGAACTTGGTCTTCACCCAAAACCGATCGACAGCGCTGAATTGTTGTCAGAAATCATTGAACAAATCAAAGACACGGGTAATGAACACCGCGAAGGATCACTGAATTTCTTTATCTATAACACCTTGCCAGGCACAACTCCTGCCGCAGTTGTAAAAGCCGCATTTTTAAAAGAGATTGTGTTAGGTGACAGTGTTGTCGCTGAGATTACGCCTGAATTTGCACTTGAACTACTTTCTCATATGAAAGGCGGCCCTTCAGTAGAAGTATTACTTGATGTGGCTTTATCAGATCATACACAAGCCGCTGCTGCGGGTGACATTTTGAAATCTCAAGTATTCCTTTATGATGCTGATACTGCTCGTCTAGAACAGTCTTATAAAGCAGGTAACGCTATCGCTAAAGATATTTTGGCAAGCTATGCTAACGCTGAGTTCTTTACCAAACTTGATGATATTCCTGAGCAAGTCAAAGTCGTTACCTATATTGCAGCTGAAGGTGATATTTCAACCGACCTTCTTTCGCCAGGTAACCAGTCGCACTCACGAGCAGACCGTGAATTACATGGCTTATGCATGATTTCTCCGGAAGCTCAAAAAGAAATCAAAGAATTACAAGCGGCTCACCCTGATGCCAAAGTTATGCTTATTGCAGAAAAAGGCACTATGGGTGTAGGTTCATCACGTATGTCGGGTGTAAATAACGTGGCATTATGGGCTGGTGAAGAAACTTCTCCATACATCCCATTTGTAAATAATAAACCTGTTGTTGCAGGAACAAATGGTATTGCACCTATCTTCTTAACAACAGTTGGCGTTACTGGCGGTATTGGTCTAGATCTGAAAAACTGGGTCAAAAAAGTCGACGATAATGGTGATGTGGTACGTGATGAAAATGGCGATCCAGTACTTGAGCAAGCCTATTCAGTTGCGACAGGTACTGTATTAACAATTGATACCAAAGCGAAGAAGCTTTACAACGGTGACGAAGAGCTTGTTGATGTTTCTGATGCGTTTACACCTCAGAAAGTCGAGTTCATGAAAGCGGGTGGTTCATATGCAGTTGTTTTTGGTAAGAAGTTACAAACCTTTGCTGCAGAAACATTAGGTATTGAAGCGCCGGTTGTTTACGCGCCTTCAAAAGAAACTTCTATCGAAGGTCAAGGCTTAACCGCAGTTGAAAAAATCTTTAACCGTAATGCAGTAGGTGTAGCGTCTGAAACTCCTCTTCATAGCGGTTCAGACGTTCGTGTTAAGGTGAATATCGTTGGTTCTCAGGATACAACTGGGCCGATGACATGCCAAGAATTAGAAGCGATGGCTGCTTCTAAGATTTCACCAAGCGTGGATGGTGCATTCCAATCAGGTTGTCATACTGCATCAGTGTGGGATAACAAAGCGAAAGCGAATACACCTAAGTTAATGGCCTTTATGAATGCTTTTGGTGTTATCACTGCACGTGATCCTAAACACGTTTATCATTCAATGACAGACGTTATTCACAAAGTATTAAACGATATTACTGTGGATGATCGCGCTATCATCATCGGCGGTGACTCACACACTCGTATGTCTAAAGGCGTTGCTTTTGGTGCTGACTCGGGTACGGTTGCGCTTGCATTAGCAACAGGTGAAGCAGCAATGCCTATCCCTGAATCAGTCAAAGTTACCTTTAAAGGTAGTATGCAGCCACATATGGATTTCCGTGACATTGTTCATGCGACTCAAGCACAAATGTTAAAGCAATTTGGTGGTGAAAACGTCTTCCAAGGCCGTGTAATTGAAGTCCAAATTGGGACCCTTTTAGCTGACCAAGCCTTTACATTCACAGATTGGACCGCTGAAATGAAAGCGAAAGCGTCTATCTGTATCTCGACTAATGAAACCTTAATTGCATCATTAGAGCTAGCTAAATCACGTATCCAAATCATGATCGATAAAGGTATGGATAATGAAGCAAATATGTTGCAAGGTCTGATTGACCTAGCAGATAAGCGTATCGCTGAAGTTAAGTCAGGTACAGCTCCTGCGCTTGCTCCAGATGACAATGCAAACTACTACGCAGAAGTGGTTGTCGATTTAGACACAATCGTTGAACCAATGATTGCCGATCCAGATGTCAACAACGATGATATTTCTAAGCGTTACACTCATGATGTGATCCGTCCTGCTTCTTATTATGACGGTCGTAAAGTTGACTTAGGTTTTGTGGGTTCTTGTATGGTGCATAAAGGTGATATGAAGATCATTGCAGCCATGCTACGTAACCTAGAAACAAAAGGTACTATCAGCTTTAAAGCCCCTCTAGTCGTCGCTCCACCGACGTATAACATCGTTGATGAGTTAAAAGCGGAAGGTGACTGGGATATCTTGAAAAAATATGCTGGTTTCGAATTTTCAGACGAGAATCCAAAAGAAGCTGCACGTACTAAATATGAGAATATCTTATATTTAGAGCGTCCGGGATGTAACTTATGTATGGGGAACCAAGAAAAAGCGGAACCAGGTGATACTGTTCTTGCGACTTCTACACGTTTATTCCAAGGTCGTGTTGTTGAAGATAGCTCTGAGAAGAAAGGTGAATCTCTATTAGGTTCAACACCAATGGTTGTTCTTTCTAGTATCTTGGGCCGTTTCCCAACGTTGCAAGAGTATCAAGAAGCTGTTGCTGGGATTGATTTGACCACGTTCCAACCGCCACAAGAAGATTTGGCAGTTGCTGGTTCTGACATCATTCCTGCAGTACGTGTATAGTCACTAAAGGCTAAACATTAAAGAACTAAAAGCCAATGAGTGTCATGCTCATTGGCTTTTTTGTGCCTGTCATAAAATGCGTGTCACAAGCAGTGACGGGATGACTTATAAACTAGCTTTAATACTCATATAAGCTGTTATAATGACAAAACAATTTATTCAAACATGAATCAAAATAGAGGTCATATGAAATTCATAGTCATAGGTATCATCGCTGTTTTTATTATCTTTTTTATGTATAACAACGCAAAGAACAAGAAATTAGCGGCAGAAAATAATGCTATCGGCGAGCAATTTTTGTTAGCGAATAAAGCAAAAGATAACATTCAAACCACAGCATCTGGTTTACAATATGAAGTACTCAATCAAGGTGATGGCACAAGGCATCCTAGTGCAACGGATACTGTGAAAGTACATTATCATGGTACATTATTAGATGGTGTGGTATTTGATAGTTCCGTTGACCGTGGTACACCGATTAGCTTTCCATTGAATCGTGTGATCAAGGGGTGGACTGAAGGCGTGCAGTTAATGAAAGTAGGGGATAAATACCGCTTCTTTATTCCTGCAAATCTAGCATACGGCAACAGCGCTACTGGCAGTATTACGCCCGGTTCGACACTAATTTTTGAAGTAGAATTACTCGATATCGAATAAGTACCTTCCCCCATGTCAATACGTAACAAAGAATGTATTTAATTGAAGATGCTACGCCTGCTGAGAAATACAAAGCCATTTTGGGTGTGGTAAAACGAGTACCCAAGGGCTGTGTTGCGACTTATAGTCAGATTGCAGATATTGCGGGGCTGCCGGGTCGAGCTAGAATGGTAGGCAAAGCCCTCGGTGCTACCTTTGCTAGCAGCGAAATTCCTTGGTTTCGAGTTCTTCGTGCGGATGGTCGCATTGCATTTGGGGCTGATACACATATTGGGAAAGAACAAGCGATGCATCTTAGCAATGAAACTATTGAAGTGAAAAATATGAGGGTTAATCTAAAGTTATATCAGTGGCGTCCAGAGTCATTGTGGGGCGATTCAACCGATTAACGTATGACTGCCCCACACTGAGATGTTACTAACAATCTGACTAAATACTACTGCGCCTCAGGATTGATCCGTAAGCTGGAATTGAAGCGCACCTGACCTCTTAGTACCGCGTTCGTAGCGGATTCACAGTTTTGTACAAAGTCCACTGACAGTTGCGAGAGCACTCCCTGAGCGTCATAAGCAATTTCTAAAATTTCAAAACTGGATGATGATGTGTTACAGCCGCGTCCATCACCAGAAAAATCAAACCCAGCAACACCTGGTGGTTGAAACGGCCAACGTCTCGCTTCTTCATAAACACCAATTGCTAACGGGCCATCATCAGGACTTTGAATATGCATAGACCAATAGCCATCGATTCCATCATAGTTTAAGACGAGCTCATTTGGAGAAGTATTCGTAGCGTCGGTATTAAAACCTACGGCGCGATCCATGAACCACATTTGACCTTGACCTATGTAATCACCCACATCACTATCCAAACTAATGTAAGAGGCTGGAGTAGACTGGTGTGATAGCGTAATTTGTGTTTGTGCCATTCGACCACTTTCATTACTCACGGTTAAACGGATTTCGATATCATCAGTCACTGAATTGGCGACATTGTTCGGGATGCTTATTGACGTAATTGCTGCGGTTACATCCGTAAACACGATACCGACATCGCTAATTTCTTCCCAAAGATAATTGATTTGAGTCCCTTGATTGATTTCACTTTCTGAGGCATCAAGGATAGGATAATCATTTTGACGATAAGCCCGTGATGATGCGGTTAATTTGGGGATCACTGCATCACTGGTCATAAATTCGTAGAAAAAGTTGTAAGCGCTTGTACCAAATTCATCGACCATTGAGAAGCTTGATATGGTGTAATTAGTCGCAGGTAATAAAGGTCGCGTCGGTGTTAAGGTAACTAGTCCACCGTCAATGCTGATAGTAGCAGGCACATTATCTTGTATAAATGAACCCGAGCGGAACTGTATTTCTGTTTCTAGTATGCGCGCAATAGGGCGATTCATCGCGAACCTCACTAGCGGTGCATCGATATCTGAGAATACTAAGAAATTATCAATCACACCTAAATTTTGGAAATTGTCAACGCGATATTCACTGAGGAAACTGTCTTTGCCATCAAGTGAAAAAAGTGTCCCTTCCAGGATATTATTCCAACGTTGTTTATATTCAATACCATCGATAACGAGATTAAAATTATCAGAATCAATGACATTGTTCGGTGTAAACCCAAATACTTCATTAGAATCTTTATCGGTCATTCTAATTTCACCTATATTCGGGTATTCATTAAAGAAACCAGAGATAGGCGTAATGGTATCAACGGTAAAGCTTGCATTAGTCAGAGGCTCAAATAGTTCAGCATCGACAGTGATACTGTAACGACCAGTTCGCAAATCTTGCGACTTGACTACGTCCAATTGTGAGATTTGAAGAAACGGCACGTTTAATAAACTAAACGTCAGCGTCTGTGGAGTATTTGCAGTGTAATTACGTGTGGTATTTGTCTCAGACAAGGTAAATTCGATGATGTTATCAACGGTAATCGTTGCTGCGCTATCATAACGGTCAGAGATGACTAAGTCGTCAAGATTGAGCGTCCCTGCGATAGTTTTATCTCCAACCGATGCTAGCGTGATGTTAATCGTTAATGAGCCTTGGACATATGCATCCAGCACCGATGACAAACAATCTTCATAATCCACTCTAAGGGAGTCGCCGGTACTGACCAAACCATTACTATCAGTATCGTTGTGAGTGATAGTTTCTAAACCCCCATTGTAACAAACCACCCGATTTTCATCGTTTATTTGGGTAATGTTATTGATACTTTGACGCGCTAACTCTGTGAGTTGTAGATAACTTTCTTTGGCTGAAAATACTGCCGTTGTGTATAACTCCGCATTATCTTCAAAGGTGTTTTTGCTCTCTACGTAGATGTCATAAGCAATCATATCCGTGGTGTCATTACCATCCGATGCAACAACACCAAATAAGACATATTCTGCGCCATTACCAAAAACACCAGGGGTTTGAAATGTGAGTTGATTACCGTTGACAGTATGCTCTACTGGTTTGCCATCTAACTGTTGCCATGTATAGGTGACATTACCAGTTAAGCTTGTTTCTGCAGTCAAAGTCACGGCAGTTTTTTCTAATATACTCCCTTGTGGTCCGGTAATGTCTACGGTAGGTGCCGGAGGAGGTGTTGTCGTTGGTGGTGGAGTGCTAGGTGTAGAACTGCTTCCGCCACCGCCACCACATGCAGTTAATACACAACAAACTAATAATAATACTAAGTGATTGATTTGCACAGTGGATATCTATTTCTATATAATTTGGATAATTATTATTATAACAAATATTCTCATTCAAAAGTGAGTATGAGGTAGCATAAATGATGATGAACAGGGTTAATTAGCACTTAACCCTTGCTTGTATAATGCTAATGCTTCATCTGAATTAGCTTGTTGGGCTTTAATTTCAGCAAGTAACAATATGTCTTCTTGATGATTATCCAACTCTAACGCTTGATTAAGTGCTTTCTCTGCTAAGATTGCATTGCCTGAGTGAAAAGCAACGTGAGCAAGTGTTGAATATAACACTGCATTTTGATTATCTTTCTTGATCCATTTTTCTAATAGTTTAATCGCCGCAGTTGGTTTGGGTAACTGCAATAATTTGAATAACGGCAGTAAGGTTGTTTCGGGCCCTGATTTTTGTGCGGTAACCAGTGCTTTTTCAGCTTCTTGGTGCATCCCTTGAGCAATCAATTGTTCAATGTAAGCTTTTTGATGCGGGATCTCTTTTTTATAGCCACGGGGGAGTTTTTGCCATTCTTGCATCAGTTCATTGGCACCATCTCTATTGGCAATCTCAGCGAAGTCGGCTTTCGATGCTAGTTCAGCCCAATAAGGATAGCGTTGACCTAATGGCTTTTTCCAGCCACTTTCTAACCGTTCACGTAGTGCGTGCCACTCGCCAGCCGCAGCTAATGCACTCGCCCAGGTCTCGATGACATTGGGTTTTTGTTTTTGCTGAATAGACAAAGAATCAATAATGCTGAGTGCTTGCTTACCATTATTCTGACTAATTTCAAAACGCGCCATATTGAGTTTAGCTGCAAGCTCACTGCCCTTGATAGCTGCTGCTTGCTCCCAATACTGCATCGCTTTTACTTGATGACCTTGTTTGGCTTCAACGTCTGCCAACGCTAATAAATTGATACCGTCAAAATCGGCTTTAGTCGTCTTACTTAGCCATTTCTGAGCTTGATTTAAATCTCCTTCTGCTAACGCTTGCATTCCAGAGGTATAAAAACGCTGACGACGACGCTCCCCCCAGCTTCCGAGCCAATGATGTGATCCTGAGATCGCTCCTACTATTCGTTTAACTGCCCATTCAAGCACCAGAAAACCAATAACAGCGATAAAGACCATGATCCCTAAGCTAATGACGCTCATTTCAATCGTGGTGTGCTTTAGAGCAATCAGCACATAGCCTTTTTCACCGACTAAATTAGGCCCTATCATCAGCCCGGCTACTAAAAATACTAATAACAATAGTACTCTGATCATGATTATTGGCCCCCTGCGAAGAGGGTCTGGATACGCTGTTCGATAATTTCAGCTAATGGTTGCTGGGCATCTAGTTGGCTTGGCAATTTTCTAGAAGTATCGATTAAAATCAGTTGCTGGATTGAATCAATATATGCTTCGACTCCTACATTATCTAATTGATAATGGGTAATCACAATATCTAGACTTTGTTGAAGTGCCTGTTGATATAATGTCGTTTGATGATTTAGAACCGCTTGTTGAGCATTTAATAACGCGAACTTGAGCTGCTCGCGTGCAAGCCATTGCTGCTTTGTTGAAATAAATGGCGTGATTTCTGCGCTGCGTTTTTCAACTGATATAAAATCATCAACAATTGCATTCCAGCTTGATTTTAAGTTAGCCTGCCAATCTGTGACATCATCACTGAGTTCAGTCTTGGTTTCAGCCATCTCTGCCTCTGGCAGTTTTAATGTCTCTAGCGGTAAATTGTCGACTTGTGCAATAAGCGCTGAAACTGACAATGCGATCGATTCGGTAGAGACTTGATTCACTTGCTGTAAAGTTTGGATATCTTTAGCTAAAAGGGCACGAATTGGAAGTAATGATGCATCGGCAAGGTCTGTGATTCTTACATCAGCAGATTTAAGTAACATAATTGCACTTTTAACATCCCCTTCTAACCATAATTTCTTGCCTGCTAATTTAACTAAATAATCAGCTTCAGCTAATAACCAATCTGCTGGACGACGGCCAGAGACATCGGCAATGCGTTTAGCAAGTCCTTCATTTTTTAATGCATTTAAATTTACACGTTGTGCTAAATCATCTAAGTTTTTAATCTGTTGTATCGAGGTATCAGTTAATTCTGATAATAATGTTTGCTGTTCAATATTCTGCGTTTCAGTTGCTACGAGTGTCGATGATAGTTGTGATAAGTCCGCATTTATAACTCTCACAGCGTTTTCTAATGCGATGATTTTAGGGTTCGGTTGCGTTTCTTGGTTTTGTTGTTGCATCCAATACCAATAGCCAGCTGCTGCGAGTGACAGAATTAATATGAGGTTAAAGAAGCCTAAAAACCATACGCCTTTATGTCCACTCCCTTTAGTATCATGAGAGGTGTCGGATGGTACCGCCGTTTTCGTCGTTTCAGGCTCATTTTGAGAGCGCTCAACTACCGTCGCTTCTATAATATCGTTATCTGATGCCCCAGATGAATTTTCAGGGGTATCATTAATTGCGTTATTATCTGCTTGGTCCTTCGCATCGGCTGCCATGCTTTACTCCATTAATTGATTTATATGCGCTATTAGTGCCGCGTCATCCGCACTTTGTGAGATAGAAATTTGTTGATTCGGTATCCCTAGCTTTAAAGCATACTGCGCTATTCTAGGACTCACTACTACCCATTTTAGTTCAGTTAGCCAAGAATGTGGATAAATATCAAAGGCTAATTGTAATTGTTCGTTACTCGTTGCAGTTATACCTGTTATATCAGTAACTTGCCACGCTTGTGTGCTCACAGGGTTATTCAGCGTTATACGTTCATATACAGTACATTCGGACACTACCGCACCACGCTCGCTTAGCGTATCACGCAAAGTTTCACGTCCCCCTAAGCCTTTGACAATGACAATGCGTTGCTCCGTCACATCTGATAATGACGGTAGAGATAATATCCCTTCACTCGTTTGCTGGTGTGCCAATGGCATCATTAGCTGATGGTTATTACACCAGAAAGGATATTGATGTGTCCATTGTGCTAAAGTCTGAAATGTCGATTTCCCAACGGCATACACATACGTATGACTGGATAAGTCGGGCATAAACGGCAAAGCAAATTGGGCGGCCATCTTACTAGTGAAAATGACGTTATCAACGTGGTGGAAGTTAACAAGATGGACCTGCTCTGCAATATCATCTCTAGGCAAGATTGTTTGGAGCGCTAGGCCAATCGAAGGTATTCCTGCTTGTTCAAACGCGTGCTGTGAAGAATCAATCTTATGTTCAGGTCGCAGCACTAACCACATTTGATATTAACCTAGTTCAACGGCAGCAAGAATATCCGCTGCACCTTGCTCTATAAGTTGTGAAGCGATGTGTTGACCGAGTTGGATAGCTTGTTGAATATGGACTTCTTCAATTTGTTCCAGTGGGCTATTGAGTGTCACAGAGGTATCTGTGATGTCATTCATCATTTCTTCCGCAGTTTTAGCTAATATAACGCTTCCATCTGATTCAAGTAACACACTGCCGTCAACGGTTGCCACTAACCCTTTTAAATATAATTCACGATAACCATCTTGACTGGTCTCTAGGGTAGCAAAACTCCCAATAGGTACCTGGCAACCTCCTTGAAGCTTGGCGTTCATTGCGCGCTCTGCCATCACACGGATGGTGGTTTCTGGGCAAGCTAAACATTGTAATACATCAATCAGTGCTAAATTATCATCCCGACACTCGATACCCACTGCCCCTTGACCTACGGCAGGTAAACTGGTGAGCGGATCAATCTCTGAGCGGATACGATCATGCATTTTTAGTCGAATCAAACCGGCACAAGCCAGAATAATGGCATCATATTCACCGGCATCAAGTTTGGCTAAGCGGGTGTTGACATTGCCCCTTAAATCTTTGATTGTTAAATCAGGACGACGGGCGCGCAGTTGCGCTTGGCGACGTAATGAGCTGGTTCCAACTACGGCACCTTTGGGTAAACTATCTATATCATCATAAGTATTTGACACGAACGCATCAAAAGGGTTTTCGCGAGGACAGATGGCGTGCAAACCAAACCCTTCAGGAAACTCAACCGGCACATCTTTCATAGAATGCACTGCGATATCTGCTCGGCCTTCTTGCATTGCTACTTCAAGTTCTTTTATGAATAAACCTTTGCCACCCACTTTAGCTAGAGGGGTATCTAGAATTCGGTCGCCCTTAGTGCTCATTGGCACCAAATTGACGCTCATGTCAGGGTAGTGTGCCTTTAATTGGGCTTGAACATATTCAGCTTGCCACATAGCGAGTGGACTCTTGCGGGTAGCGATATTAATAGTGGAGATTGATGTACTCATTAAAATTGCGTTTCCGTTGCATGATAGTGATTAATAGAAATGACCAAATTTAGCTTATGGCGCTAGTACTTTTTGTAACCATTGACTGATGTGACCGACTTCTTCAGGGCACACATTATGTTGCATAGGGTATTCATGCCATTTGGCGTTATATCCTAATTCATTAACACGCGCAAAAGCGGCCTTACCCATGGTCACAGGAACGACGTCATCATGGCTACCATGAGCGACCATTATCGGCACAATACGAGAAATTTGACTGTGTTCTTTTGCTAATGATTCTGGCTCTGCCATATACGTGGATAAACACATGATCCCAGCAAGGGCTTCCTCTAAACGTAAGCCTAAGTGATAGGCAATAACACCGCCTTGAGAAAAACCGGCTAACACGATATCACGTGCAGGAATACCAGATGCAATTTCAGCATCGATAAGCGCTTTGACCTGTTCTGCCGACTCGAGCACACCTGGCATATCAGCGCGCGAGTTAAAATCCATACTTTTAATGTCATACCAAGCACGCATGAGCATGCCATTATTAATGGTCACCGCTCGGTTAGGCGCATGAGGGAAAATAAACTTTACGCCTAATTCATCAGGGATATTTAACGCAGGGACGATAGGTGCAAAGCCATTGCCTGAATCACCCAGTCCATGTAACCAAATAACAGTTGCGCGATGCTCGCTTTTCGCCTCAACGACGACACTAGGTAATAAATCACTCATGAGTTAGCTTAAACCTAACGCAACAGGTTGTTCCGCCTGTACTGTCATTGCTGCATCTAAGAATGCCCAAAATTCACCAGCGCCGCGTTCATCAATCCACAAACCGTCTTCATAATTAAAGTGATGACCATTAAATTTGGTTGCAACCCATAATTGAAGTAACGGCTCTTGTTTGTTTAACACCATTTTTGAGCCATTTTCAAACGTTAATGTCAGGATACCTTCGGCACTTTCTGTATCAATATCAACAGGGTATTCGTCGAGCACTTCTTCGATGGATAAAAGTAATTGGTCGACTAGTTCATGGTATTGGCTTTCTGTAATTTGTGCTGTCATGCGAAGATACCTTTTATAAAATGCGGAAAATCCGGAATTGGTTAATGTTACCATTGTTTGTATAATGCAATCTATTGCCTCGGGTCAAAAATACTAGGAATTCACCATGACAGACGTAAATTTACCCCCACCCAAGCATTTGGGTCACTTGTTTGTAGTCTCAGCACCCTCAGGTGCGGGTAAATCGAGTTTAATCAAAGCATTATTGGCACAATATAGCTCTCAGGCGAATCCGCTCAAAGTGTCAGTATCCCACACTACCAGACAGCCACGAACGGGCGAAAGTGATGGTGAACATTATCATTTTGTCGATCACAGCCAGTTTGAAGCCCTCATTGAACAAGGTGCCTTTTTTGAATATGCCAAAGTATTTGATCATTATTATGGTACCTCTCGGTTAGCAATTGAAAATACGTTAGAGCAGGGTGTTGATGTATTCCTTGATATTGATTGGCAGGGTGCGCGTCAGGTCAAAGCACAATATCCTCAAGCGCATTTAGTGTTTATTCTGCCGCCAAGTGTGAGTGAGCTAGAGCGTCGTTTAATTGGTCGCGGACAAGATTCAGATGAGGTGATTGCTCGTCGGATGCGGGATGCGAAAGCTGAAATGTCACATGTTGATGAATTTGACTATGTACTTATCAATGATGATTTTGAGCAGACATTGCAGGCATTTCATGCGATTGTATTGGATAAACGTCAAGCATTGACCCATCAATCGTTACGCCACGCACAGTTACTTACAGATTTATTGAAAGACTAATTAAAGACTATCACTGGCGGTATAATTGGTGTACAATCTGCGCCCATTTTTTAAAAAATAACCTCACTTTCGGAGAATGTTATGGCTCGCGTAACTGTAGAAGACGCTGTTGAACAAATTGGTAACCGTTTTGATTTAGTGTTAGTTGCTGCTAAACGTGCTCGTCAAATTGCTACTGAAGGTAAAGAACCTATGGTTGACATGGGTAATGATAAGCCAACAGTAGTCGCACTTCGTGAAATCGAACAGCAATTAGTGACTGCCGATTCTTTAGAAGCTGCTGAGATTGCGGAACAGCATCAAGCAGAACAAGCAGAATTTGCATCAGTGGCAAATATTCTTAGCGAATAATCCCCCAAGTACTGGCATCGCAAGTGATTTACACGTATTCTTAGGATAGTGTGATAAACCAATAACTTGTGATGCTACGTGTACTTATTTGAAGGTCTAAAATCCAAAGTCTCCGCTTACCTACCAGATGACAAAGTGCAGCTGGTGCAAGAAGCATTCGTCCTAGCGAATAATGCTCACGATGGGCAAATGCGCTCGAGTGGCGATCCCTACATTACTCATCCTGTCGCAGTAGCGGGCATTTTAGCCGATATGCATTTTGATCATGAAACGCTCATGGCCGCATTATTACATGATGTCATCGAAGATACGCATTATTCTCAAGAAGATTTAGCCTATAATTTTGGTGATGTCGTAGCTGAGCTAGTAGAAGGCGTTTCGAAGCTAGATAAAATTAAATTCTCCAACAAAGAAGAAGCGCAAGTCGAAAACTTTCGTAAGATGATGATGGCGATGGTTCAAGATATCCGCGTTATTTTGATCAAACTCGCTGATCGTACCCATAATATGCGGACATTAGGGGCGCTGCGACCTGACAAACGTCGCCGAATTGCGACTGAAACGCTAGAAATATATGCTCCGATTGCACATCGCCTTGGGATCCATGACATGAAAAATGAATTGGAAAACCTCGGCTTTGAAGCCATGTATCCCATGCGTCATCGTGCGCTTCGTAGTGCGGTAAAACAGGCACGAGGTAATCGTAAAGAGATTATTGATAATATTTTTGGTGAGATCCGTGCACGCCTTGATGAACATGGACTGGGTGCTGTGGTTACCGGTCGCGAAAAACATTTGTATTCGATTTATCGAAAAATGCGCAACAAAGAACTCATGTTCAATGAAGTGATGGACATTTATGCCTTTCGCTTAGTATTTGAATCGATTGATGAGTGTTACCGTGCGTTAGGTGCCATGCATGGGTTATATAAGCCGATTGAAAATCGCTTTAAAGATTATATTGCTATCCCGCGCACCAACGGTTATCAGTCCTTACATACTTCGTTAATCGGCCCGCATGGGATCCCTGTGGAAATTCAAATTCGCACCAAAGATATGGATATTATGGCTGATAAAGGTGTTGCCGCGCATTGGTTATATAAAACACCAGGCGATAAAGATACTTCTTCACAGCTTAAAGCAAGAAAATGGATGCAGTCGTTATTAGAGTTACAACAAAGTGCAAGCTCATCGTTTGAATTCATCGAAAATGTAAAATCAGATTTATTCCCTGATGAGATTTATGTTTTTACGCCTAAGGGCACTATCATCGAATTACCGACTGGTTCATGCGCCGTTGATTTCGCTTATGCTGTTCACTCAGGAGTAGGGAATACGTGTGTCGGGGTAAGAGTTGATCGACGTAATTACTCATTATCAGAGCCGTTACAAAATGGACAAACCGTCCAAATTATTACTTCACCTAGGGCAAAACCGAATGCGAATTGGTTGAACTTTGTGGTGAGTGCTAAAGCGCGTGCGAGTATCCGCCAATACTTACGTAAACAACAAACTGAAGATGCTTTAAGCATGGGAACGCGGTTATTACGTCATGCGCTAGGCCACACTAATTTAGATAATATAGCTCCTGCAGATATTGCGCGAGTGGTAAAAGAAACAAAGCATACAAGCTTTAATGCATTACTTGAAGATATTGGTTTGGGGAATGAGCTCAGTGCGATTATTGCACGTCGATTGATTGGCGATAGTGAGTCACTGGCCGATACTAAAGTCGATAAAGTCGCTATTAAGGGTACTGAAGGGTTATTAATGCATTATTCAAAATGTTGTTATCCCATCCCTGATGATGAAATTGTTGCGATTTTAAATCCAGGAAAAGGGATGATGATTCATCAACATGGCTGTACCAATATTCGTAAACTGGCGAAAGAAGAGCCCCAACGAGTACTTGCGATGGAGTGGAGTGATAATGTAGAAGGCGACTTTAAAGTATCTCTACGTGTAGAGCTCATTAATCATCAAGGCACTTTAGCTAGCTTAACTAACACCATCACTATGTGTGATTCAAATATTATTAATCTTGCGACCGACGAGAAAGAGAGCAACGTATATTTTGTTGATATGGAGATCACGACCCGCAATCGTGTTCATTTTGCCGATATTATGCGTAAGATCCGTCATATGGATCAGGTCCAAAAAGTCTCGCGTCATAGTCAAAATAAACATAATTAACCATCATTAGGAAAATTCCCATGACTAAATCTGTCATTCATACAGATAATGCTCCTGCCGCTATCGGCACTTATAACCAAGCCATAAAAGCTGGCAGCACTGTTTATCTTTCTGGTCAAATTCCATTAGTACCTGCTAGTATGGAAATGGTATCAGATGATTTTGCAGAGCAAGCTCATCAAGTATTTAAAAATTTATGTGCCGTATGCGAAGCCGCAGGTGGCGATATTAATGACATGGTCAAAGTGAATATCTTCTTAATCGACTTAAGTCATTTTGCTACAGTGAATGAAATCATGGCGCAATATTTTAACACCCCGTATCCTGCACGAGCAGCAGTGCAGGTTTCTGCATTGCCAAAAGCGGCGCAAATAGAAATTGATGGCGTTATGCAATTACCTGAGTAACGAATGGTATGACCCCGACACGTTTTGAACGCATTAAACAGATGCTCATCCAGCGTCAAACAGATCTTACTGTGCTGATGGAAGAAGTGCATAAACCGCATAATGTGGCTGCATTGATTCGAACTTGTGATGCCGTTGGGATCCATGAAGCTCATGTCGTATGGAATCAAAATTACAGTTTGCGAGTCGGTACCTCTTTAGGTGCGCATCACTGGGTCGGCATGCACGAGCATAGCGATATCGAAAAGGCTATTGCGCATCTTAAAGGTCAAGGTATGCAAGTATTAGTGACCAATTTATCCGATGATGCGGTAGATTTTCGTGAAGTGGATTATACGTTGCCCACTGCGATTATACTGGGGCAGGAAAAGTTTGGCGCTACTAAAAATGCGATTGCGTTAGCAGATAAAGAAATTGTCGTGCCGATGGTAGGCATGACGGTTTCACTCAATGTATCAGTAGCTGCGGCGGTGATTTTGTATGAAGCGCAGCGACAACGTGAAGCCGCTGGGATGTATGAAACGATGACACTACCAGAAGCAGAATGCCAACGTCAGCTCTTTGCTGGCGGTTATCCGCAGTTATACCAGCAGTGCCGTAAATTAGGGCTTGTGTTACCCCAGATTAATGATGAAGGTGATATTGAGGCGGATGATGCTTGGTGGCATGCAGTACGACAATCCCCCGTAGAAACGTCGGATCCATCAACCTCCTAAAAGGAAAATAGTGTGAGCCAGAGTTTGCCTGCATTAGGTCATCAGCCCATTACTGCGCTTAAAGGTGTTGGGGCAAAGGTGGCTGAAAAACTCCAAAATTTAGGGTTAAGGACCGTTCAAGACGTCTTATTCCACTTACCTCATCGTTACGAAGATCGGACACATATTTATAATATTGTAGATTTATATCATGGTATACATGCGACTATTCAAGGCGAAGTGATTCAAAGTGATATTGTGTTTGGTCGACGCCGAGCACTTGTTATCAAAATCAAAGATGCGTCAGGTATTATTACTTGTCGATTTTTCTATTTCTCTGCTGCACAAAAAGCCCAATTAACTCCTGGTACCCAAGTCCGCGCGTTTGGTGAATATCGCCGAGGCAAACATGCCTTGGAATGTGTCCATCCTGAATATAAAGTTGTTAATCCAAATGACGTAATGCCGGTGGCTGAAAGCCTTACTCCAGTATATCCCACCACTGAAGGCGTTAAACAAGTTACCTTGCGTAATTTGACCGAGCAAGCTTTGTTAGCACTAAAGCAAGGGGCCTTGGCTGAACTGATGCCCGATGGTATGTATGCCCAACAATTATCCTTAAGTGAAGCGTTACACATCGTACATCGTCCACCGCCTGATGTATCACTGCATTTGTTTGAAGAAGGAAAGCATCCTGCCCAGCAGCGTCTCATACTAGAAGAGCTAATGGCGCATCAATGTAGCGTGCTGAAGATGCGTGCCAATAATGAAGTCCAGCCTGGCTTTGCCATTGCCCAAGATGAAGCTCTGCAGCAAGCATTTTTGCAGACGTTACCTTTTTCACCTACCAATGCCCAAGCCCGCGTAGTGCGTGAAATTCAACATGATATGCAACAACC
>Ga0209652_1001832_pt1 | contig 17113 bp, 15 predicted proteins | sample SaaInl74LU_5_DNA_FD_184641 | JGI IMG/M metagenome (GOLD analysis project Ga0209652, IMG submission 184641) | Marine microbial communities from expanding oxygen minimum zones in the Saanich Inlet - ESP_74LU_5_DNA (SPAdes) (version 2) | ecosystem: Environmental > Aquatic > Marine > Intertidal zone...
GCGCTTAAGCCAGCGCTGCCACCGGTGCCACGCTCAATCCCTGCACGTGGTGCTTGGCGATCAGTGAGGCCACTAAGCCGCTACGGATTGCGTGTTGAGAGAAGGCTTGTAAAAAAGTAGCCGCCGCCTCGTTGCCTCTATGGGTCCCGATGGCTTGTTGTATGGCTGTAAATTGGCCGTCAATGATGCGCGTCCCCGCAATCTCCTGCACGTCTTTGAGCAAGGCGGGTCTTAGGCATGCCAAGGCGTCTAGGTGGCCGTCCACGAACGCCGCCTTTGCGGCGTCAAAGCCTTGGCGATGCACCAACTCGGCGGCGTGGATGTTCCTCACCAGCCACAAGTCGTAAGCCGTGCGCTCTGACACGGCGATCCGGACGCCGGGTGCATCAAGGTCGCTAACTGTTTTAAAGCGCGCGTCTTCCCACACCAAATAAGTCGCCTCAATTTCAACGTAGGCCGTGCTGAAGGCAATATGCTCGGCGCGTTTGGGCTCTGCGCCAATGAGGCCAATGTCCCACACCTTGTCGACGGCGGCATCGGCCAGTAGGCCCGGTGCGTCAAAAGGGACTAAGCGCAACGCGACGCCTAAATGGTCTGCAATCGCCTGCGCCATGTCTGGCGCAACGCCGACGGGATCATCTGTTGGCGTTCGCCCCGTGACGAGTAGGAAGTTGCTCAGGTTGATGCCCGCGCGTAGGACACCCGTTGGCGCCAGTTGCTGAAGGATCTCGGGGGTAACGGTGAGCGCGGCAGGTGAGGACATCATGTCAACTTGGAGATAAGGTAAAAGGGCACTATAGCGGCTGTGGCGCTAAGATATTTCTCATTCATTACCTGATTGTCACTATGTCTACTCCCCCCTCTGTGTCTCTCACGTGGCAAACCTTGCACCAGATGGTGCGCAAAGCGCAGCAAAAGCTCGATCACGATGCGTGGGACTACATCGTCGGCGGTACCGAGACCGAAACGACGCTGAAACGTAACCGCCTTGCGTTGGATACGGTCGCCTTTCGCCCTCGGATATTGCGGGACGTGAGCCACACCCGCGCAGACACCAGATCCTTTGGAGACGCGCTACGCCTGCCCATTTGTTTGGCACCGGTGGGTAGCTTGGAATTGTTCGCGCACGGGGCCGCTGTGCCCAGCGCCCTAGGGGCCAAGGCGTTCGGCTGTGCCACCATGTTGAGCTCGGTGTGCCAGCCAGGGATTGAGGCCTTGGCTGAAGCCGCACCCGATGCGGCGCGGTGGTTCCAACTGTATGTGCACGGCGACCCCTCGTGGGTGGATGATATGGCTGACCGCGTGCAGGCGGCGGGTTATCGCGGGCTGATCCTCACCGTTGACTCTGCGGTGTATACCCGCCGCGAGCGGGATATTTCAAAAGGAAATGCGCGTCGGGTGTCGGTGCCTGGCCGTGAACACCAAGAGCGGCTGACTTGGGCGGATATCGTTCGCCTGAAAAAGCGCCTGTCCATTCCCATTGGGCTAAAAGGCATCATGACGGGCGAGGACGCCGCGATGGCGATTGATCACGGCATCGACTTGATCTATGTCTCCAACCACGGTGGCCGGCAATTGGATCACGGCTTGGGTACCTTGGCCGTTTTGCCCGAGATTACCGCTGCAGTCAAAGGCCGCGCGCCGATTTGGATTGACGGAGGCTTCTACCGAGGGAGCGACATTGTGAAGGCCCGTTTGATGGGCGCTGAGGTCGTTGGACTGGGGCGCATGCAGTGTTGGGCGCTGGCTGCCGGCGGTGAGGCTGGTGTGGTGCGTATGCTTGAGCTGCTCGAAGCGGAGGTGAAGCAGTGTATGAGCTTGTTGGGCATAAGCGATTGGTCGCAGGGGCATGCCGGCTTGTTGCAGTCGGCGCCGCAGGTCACTGACCCCAGCGTTTTCAGCGCCTTCCCGTTGCTTAATGTGGGGTCGTCTGACTGGTACGCCTGAGCCGGCGGCGCGCATGCAAATTGTCTAACGTGGAACCTCGCGGTGGCGTACCATTGACGTGGCGATTCCGCCGTTTTAATGAATGCCCCTTATGACTATTTCTATGTACCAGGCCAGCGTGCCCCGGTTGGTAAACATGTTGACCAACCTCAGCGCTATTTTGGACAAAGCGCAAGCCCATGTTGATGCAAAGAAGATTGACGCTACCGCGTTGACGGCATTCCGTTTATTCCCCGACATGTTGAGCCTGAGCCGTCAGGTTCAGATTGCCAGCGACACCGCTAAGGGCGTTGTTGCGCGGCTTGCGGGCGTGGAAATACCGGCTTATGCGGATGACGAAGTCAGTTTTGCCGACCTCAAGGCACGTGTCGAAAAAACCATTGCCTTCGTCAGCGGCTTTACGGCCGAGCAAATTGATGGCACGGAAGACAAGGCCATCGTGACCAAGCGAGGTGACAAAGAGACCCACTACACGGGGATGCAGTTCTTACTTGGCCACGCGATGCCCAACGTTTATTTCCATGTAACGACCGCCTACAACATCCTGCGCCACAACGGTGTTGAGATCGGTAAGCGCGACTACTTAGGCAAACCCTGAGCGTTGTCTGTGAGTTTGTAAAGCCCACTTCGGTGGGCTTTTTCTTGTCTGTACATACCGAGGGTGCCGTCTTGTGGTGGCCTACCGTCGCTGTCACATCGGGTGAGGGTAGGGCGAAGGGCTTCCCATAGAATGAGGCCCAAGATGCCATATCAAGCACGGTTAGCCCATGTTTTTAGACGCCGACAGGCGCTCAAGCGCGGTGCGCGTGACGCGCTGGGCTCTCCGATGTTGGTCTTGTTGGCTGGCATGTTGGCCTACGGGTCAGTCGCCCATCAGCAAGGCCTCGATGTATGGATTACGAGTCTGGGGAGTGTGTTCATTTTTGCGCTCCCGGGACAAATCGTCATGCAGGAAATGCTGATTGCTGGCGCACCGCTCTACTCGATTGTGTTGGCGGTGTTTGTGACCGCTACCCGCTTTGTCACGATGTCGATTACCTTGATTCCGCAGTTTCACCGACGCGACCGTGGGCCAATGCTTTATTTGTTTGTGCACTTGGTCGCAATGACGTCCTGGGCGGTGTCGATGCGCGCGTTTCCCACGCTAAAGCGGGCGGAGCGGTTGCCGTATTTTGCGGGCTTTGCCTTCACGGTATGGCTGGTTGCTTTTCCCGGCACTTTCTTGGGCTACGTTTTAGCTGAGGATGTGCCGAGGTGGATGGGGTATGGATTAGCGCTCATAAACCCGCTATTTTTCCTCATGTCCTTTGCCGAGCTACGCGCCAAAGTCAGCTTACTGGCTGTCTTTTTAGGCTTTGTGTTGGGGCCTATCACCTATGCATGGGACCCCGCAACCAGCTTGCTTGCCAGCGGCTTTATTGGCGGGACGCTTGCCTATTTTGGGTTTGAGCATCTCGCACGGTGGTCTGCTAATTGGCGCGAGGCGCGGCGCACGTGAGTACTGCGGCGGCACTGCTTACGCTGGTTTTGGCCAGTCTTGCGACGTACGCATGCCGTGCGCTTGGGGTTGTGTTGTCCTCGCGCGTGTCCAACACAGGGGCTGTTTTTCAGTGGGTGTCGTGCGTGACCTACGCGATGATCGCGGCCTTAACGTCGCGCATGATTTTTATGCCCAGCGGTGTGTTGGCCAATGTGCCCATATGGGTGCGCGTCACCATTTGTCTGCTGGCGTTGCTGGTGATGGTGTTTGGTCGCGCCAACCGCTTGGTGTTGGCGCTGACCACTGGCGTGATGTTGGTTTCTGTCTATGCGCACTACTGGCTGTAAACAGACCCGCCAACGCGATGCGGTCTCACCGCATGAATTGCTTCACGTAATCACCGCCTAGACCAACCGCTTCGAAGTGCGCGCGGTACTTTTCTATCCGCGTAAACACATCGTCGTAGCCTGTGGCCTTGCCATCGGGGTCGACGAATATCAGGGCACCATGTACGAAAAACAAGGTCAACATTTCATTGCAGCCCTCTGGGACAACGAGTGTATGCGTCTCCCCGGGTGGCTCAAAAACGTAGCCACCTTCTTCAGCGACCCAATCATGCTCCAAATAGTGCCAGCGTCCCTTCAGGGTATGGGCGTGTACCGCACCGGAGTGGCGGTGGCGCTGGATAAGGCCGGCTTTGTTGACCCGCAGCAAATGCACGTAGTAACCAGCGGTCACGTTCAGGTGAATCGGGCGCGACCAACTGTTAGCGCTTAACGGTGCCCAGAGTCGCGGATCATCCGTTAGCAGGTCGTTGATGACCATGTCGGGGGGCATGCCCCAAGGCTGCGTGCCTTGAAACGGAATCAGGTCGGGGTTGTTGGTTTGGGGGTTGCTGGCGTTCATGTGTGCGTCTCCTCTAGCCTTGGATGGTAAGGCGCACACGCAAGCCCTCTGGTTGCCCAAGTGACAGGGCGTGTTGTTGTCGATGGGGCACTAGACTGCGAGCGCAGGGGCCCCCACGGGTAGCTTTGAGACCATGACTTGGTCGATGCGGTAGTTGTCCACGTCCAGCACCTCGAAACGATAGCCTGCCCAGATGATGAAGTCGGTTCGCCTAGGCACGCGGCGCAAGCTGGCCATGAAAAAGCCCGCCAACGTCTCGTAGTCGCCTTCTTCGGGGAAGCTATCAATCTCCAAGGCTTGGATGACATCGGTGATGGGGGTCACGCCCTCCATCAACCAAGAGTTTTCGTCTCGCTTAACGATCAGCCCCTCTTCTTGGAAGGAGACCAAACCACTCATGACGGTGCTCATCACGTCATTGAGAGTGACCACGCCGACGACCAAACTGTATTCGTTGACAATGAGGGCAAAGTCTTCTTGCGCCACGCGAAATTTTTCTAACACTTCTGCCAGCGTGAGCTTATCGGGCACCACCAGCGGCGTGTAGAGCAACTTCTCGCTTTTTAGGTTAATCGGTTGCCCCGTGAGCACAAGTTGAAACAGGTCTTTCGCATCCACATACCCAACGACATGATCAATATCGCCATCACAGACAGGATAGGTTGAAAACGAGGCGGCGATGATACGAGCGCGCACGGTGGCATCCGAGTCGTCTTGGTCAAACCAAGCAATACGCTCTCGGTCGGTCATGGCGCTGTTAACGGTTCGTGTGTCGAGGTCAAAAATGTTTTTGATGACCTGTTGTTCCCCACGTGCCAGCAGACCCGCCTTAGCGCCTGCCTTGGTCATGGTCAGGATGTCTTCGGAGGTGATTTGCTCAATTCGCGTCTTCGGTAGCCGAAACAAGTTGAAGATAGCGTCCGTGGCTTTGCTGAAGATCCAAACGATGGGGTTGAGCACCGACATCAAAAACAGCATGGGCGTGACGCACCATAGGGCCAGCTTTTCTGGGTTGACCATACCCAAGCGTCGCGGGAACAGGTCAGCAAAAATAATGAACAAAGACGTGATGAATACAAAGGCGCCCAAAAAACCCACCGTTTGCGCCGTATCGGTGTCCACTATGCCCAAGAGCAGGTTGCTGAGATAGGGCGACAGATTACCCTCGCCCACGATACCGCCCAAGATGGCGACCGAGTTAAGCCCGATTTGAACGACCGTGAAAAATTGGCCAGGCTGTTCATGAATACGGAGTACCCGGATGGCTTTGGGGTCGCCTTTCTCCGCTAGCTGTGTGAGGCGCAGGCGGCTAGAGGCCGCCAGAGCAATCTCTGATACAGAGAAGAAGCCGCTGACGAGGAGCAGCGCTAAGAGGGTCAGTAGACTTTCAGAAAAACTCATACATTTTTTGTAGCCGCGCGTAGGCGGATAGCACCCTGTTTGCAGCCCCCTAGTGTAACGATCCTTGGGTGGGCGTGACGCTTGTCGCGTGCTACGCAGGCCGCTAATGAGTGCCGCACTATAATCAGACCGCCTTGTTGGCAAGTGATCGATATCCTATGACGGAGAGAGCCATGCGCGCTGCAGATGCCCCCGATTCCGACGACGTTATACAGACCGATGTGGTGATTGTCGGGGGAGGGCCTGTGGGTATGGGGCTCGCCATAGAGCTTGGCCAACGGGGCGTGCGTTGTGTGGTTGCCGAGCGTTATATCCAGCCACAGCCGATACCTAAGGGGCAGAACCTCACCCAGCGAACCATGGAGCACTTTCATTTTTGGGGTGCTGAAAAGGCGTTGCGCGCCGCTAGAACCATACCGCCAGAGTATGGAATTGGCGGCCTGACTGCTTATGGAACGCTTTTGGGGCCTTACTTCTATGACTGGTTGCAGCGTGACTTGGTGAAGGCGTACTACTTCGCAAAAAATGAACGTCTCCCGCAGTATGCAACTGAGGCGGTCATGCGCCAGCGCGTCAGCGAATTGCCGGCGGTGGAGACCCTTTATGGGTGGTCAGCGGCCTCTGTGGCACAAGACGCCCAAGGGGTCACGGTGACGCTGACCGAGCGTAGCGATGGCGCGCAACGCACGGTGCGTGCAGCCTACGTGGTGGGGTGTGACGGTAGCCGATCCGTTGTGCGAGAGCAGGTGGGGTTGACACAAACCCTCAGCGATCACGACCGCATGATGGTGCTGCTGGTGTTTCGCTCGCGCGCCCTGCATGATCTGCTGGCGCGCTATCCCGGTAAGTCTTACTACAACGTGCTGCACCCTGAGCTCGAAGGCTACTGGAAATTTTTGGGGCGGGTGGATCTGGGGAACACGTGGTTTATGCATGCGCCTGTGCCGGTTGGGACCACGGCGGATAACTACGATTTCACAGGGTTTTTGCACGATGCCGTTGGGGCGACCTTTGAGGTTGAGTTTGATCACATCGGATTTTGGGATTTGCGCTTTGCCGTTGCGGACTCTTACCAAAAAGGGCGCGCGTTTATTGCTGGCGATGCGGCGCATAGTCACCCGCCATACGGTGGTTACGGAGTCAACTCTGGGTTAGAGGATGCGCGTAATCTTGGCTGGAAAATAGCGGCAACGCTACAAGGTTGGGGTGGTGAGCGGCTCTTAGCCAGTTACGACGCCGAGCGTCGACCGGTGTTCCGCTCAACTGTGGATGACTTTATTGCCAAATCTATAGAGAACGACAAACAGTTTTTATCGGATTGTGACCCCGCAGTAGATAAAGAGAAGTTTGAGGCCGTTTGGGGGCAGCGGGCCAAAGGTGCGATTGGCGAGGTGAATGCATTTGAACCGCACTACGAGGGCTCGCCCATCGTCTCATCAGGCCATGCAAGGCCGCAACCATGCAGTGCGGTGGGCTCCCACCAATTCGATGCGCGGGCGGGTCACCATCTCGCACCGGCATTGTTGTCTTCGGGGGAGAATGTGTTTGAGTCGCTGGGAGCGGGTTACACACTACTGGCGTTGGGTGAGGGCCTGTTAGATGCTGACATAAGCGGTTTCGAGGCCGCGACAAGAAAGCGGAAACTGCCGTTGACCATTGTCCGAGATCTTGGTACCGAGGAGACGCTGCGCTATCAAGCGCGTTGGGTTCTCGTGAGACCAGATCAATTTGTGGCGTGGGTAGCGCATGATGCGGCGCTATCGGCTGCCGAAGTGGACGAGGTGCTCTCCTTCGTTAGCGGCGCCAACAGTTAACGGCGGTCTCGCGATGTCCGACAACGGTTGGATGCTGGCAACTGGGTTGCGGTATATGATCAGCGCGTTTTCAATGAATGCGGTACCGCGTCGCATAAGATTTATTTAAATCGATCTAATTAAGAGCAAGGATTAGCACATGTCTAGAAACGCTTCAAAGCCTTATTTGCGTATTGCAACTGAAGAGGCATTCGCCACTAAGGAACAGCTTGAAATCTACAAGCGGATTTTGAAGCAACCGGACGTTGACCACGGTTTCGCACACCTGATGGGTTTTTATATGTCTAGCCCTAGCGAGCGAGCGCAGCACATCATGCGTTGCCTGATCGATTTGGATGACTTGCGCATCGCGCACATGGACGAAAGTGGGATCGACATTCAGGTGTTGGCCCTGACCTCGCCCGGTGCACAAATCATGGATAGGGATACCGCAGTTACTTTCATAAAAAATGCGAATGATGAGCTGGGTGCGGCCATCAAACGCCATCCCACCCGATTTGCAGGCATGGTGGCGCTTGCTCCACAGGACCCACTTGCATCTGCCAGGGAGATGCAACGTTGCGCTGATTTGTACGATTTGCGCTCTGCAGTGATCAATTCACACACCCATGGTGAATACTTATCGGACAAGAAGTTCTGGCCGATTTTCGAGGCTGCTGAGGCATTGGCCATGCCGATTTATCTGCACCCCAATTCGTTACCTGCAAAGATGATTCAGCCGTTTATTGAGGCCGGATTAGACGGCGCAATTTATGGCTTTGGGGTTGAGACCGGCTTGCATGCGCTCCGTATCATTACGTCCGGCGTGTTCGATCAGTTCCCAAATCTGAAAGTGGTTTTGGGCCACATGGGAGAGGCCCTACCGTTCTGGGCCTATCGCCTTGACTACATGCACAACGCCACCGTGCGCTCTAAGCGCTACGAGAGTGTTCAGCCAATTAAGCGCAAGCCAAGTGAGTATTTAAAAGACAATTTTTACATCACCAACAGTGGCGTAGCATGGGGCCCTGCATTGAAGTTTACGCAAGACTTTATGGGCGTTGACAAGGTACTTTACGCGATGGACTATCCGTACCAGTACGCACCTGAAGAGGTAGGATTGTTGGAGGCGATGGATATGACGGCTGATGTCAAGCGCAAGTTCTTCCAGGACAACGCGGCCAAGGTGTTCAGCATCAAGTTGTAAGCTGTTTTAAGCCAAGGGCGCTGGCCTACGATTGCTTTGGTAATGCAAGGTCGTTAGCAGCGCACCGGCGCCAAGACCAATCCAGTCGGTGTAGTGTCCGTATGGCATCGCCTGCGCGGGTATCAGCGCAAGCAAACCGGCAAACCCAAAGCCTACGCGTAAGGTGAGGCTGATTGCGCCAAAACCGTAGCCGACCATTGCCATCGATACCCACCAGATGCCCAGCACGGCCGAGACAATGGCCTGCGCCACGGCGGTTGGCGCACCGATAAGTAGCAGGGTGGGTGAAAAGACGAAGAGCACCGGCACGATGTAGGCAGACCAGCCCAAGCGCATAGATGAGAAGCCAGCGTCTACGGCATTGCAGCCAGCGATGCCAGCCGCTGCGAAGGATGCGATTGCAACGGGCGGTGTGATCATGGACATCATGCCAAAGTACATCACAAATAAATGCGCGGCTTTAGGTTCTACGCCGACCTTAACTAGCGCGGGCGAGACCAATGTGGCTAATAGGACATAGACGCCTACCGTAGGCAACCCCATACCCAAGACAATGCACACTAGGGCGGATAGGATCAGCAACAGAAATAGGTTGCCGTCACCGATACTGATGAGTGCCAAGGTGAGGTTGAACCCGAGACCAGAAATACCCAGTACACCAATCACGATACCCGCCGCCGCCGTAATTAAGACAATGTCAACCACGGCCAATCCGGTGTCGCTGACGGCTCGTCCAAGCATCTTGAGCGTTGGCTTCAGGCCGGGTGGTGCCAGGACCAGCGTCAATGCGAGTAGCGCGATCGCCGACCACACGGCGGCAGTCGCTGGTGAAAAATTGAAGGAAAACAACAGCATCACCAGAACGACAAAGGGCAGCACAAAAAACGCGTTACGAAGAACTCCTTTGGCCGATGGAATCAGTTCCTTGGGGACTGGCTTTAACCCAAGCTTGGCTGCGTCCAGGTCAACCTGGATAAAAACAGCGATGTAGTAAAGGACGGCTGGCACCAATGCAGCCAATACCACCTCGACATAAGGAATCTGAAGAAATTCCGCCATCAAAAATGCTGATGCGCCCATAACGGGCGGCATCAGCTGCCCACCAGTCGACGCAACGGCCTCGATTGCCGCTGCGTGCCGGGCTGCATAGCCGCTACGCTTGATCAGTGGAATCGTCACCACGCCGGTGGCGACAACGTTAGCGACGGCGCTTCCTGAGATGGAACCAAACAGAGCGGAGGCAAGAATGGCTATCTTTGCCGCACCCCCACGGAAACGTCCCATCAACATGAGTGAGAAATCTGTAAACCAACTGGCGGCGCCGGTCGTAGATAGCAGGACGCCAAATAAGATGAATGGCACCACAATCGAGGCCCCAATTTTCAGCGGGACACCCAGAATGCCGTTTACGTCTACGGCCAAATAGCCGGCGAGTTTCTGCCAGTCAGTCGCACGGCCTTCGACGCTGACTGGAACCAAATCTGCGCCGACGGCATATAAGATGAATAAAATCACAAGGCCGACTAGCACGTTGCCAGCGGCACGCCGTAAACCGACCACAACAAGTACGATGGTAATGCTCGATGCAATCACGCCGTCTACAGGCCGCAGCAAGACAAGATCGACGAGCTCGGGGTATTGCCACGCGAGATAACCAACCGCGCCTAGCGCTGCGACAGCACTGGTGTAGTCAAACGCCAGGGCCGCTAGATTATTGCTCTGTCCAGCACGCGGTTTGATAAATACGAGGGCAAGTGCAAGCGCGAGTATCGCTGCCGCGTACTGCTCGTCATACAGTTGTAGGCCGATCGAAGCCCCCACGCCAACTGCCCAAGACACTGCCAATATAGTTAGACAAAAGGCTAAACCGGAACTGACAGTGCTTCGAGCAAGAGACATTTACTTAACCAAGCCTACTTCACGATAAAACTTCAACGCACCGGGATGATAGGTCAAGGGGCCAAAGTCTTTGATCATCGATTCCGTCGCGAACAAGCGGAACGGCGGGAAGTCTTTACCCAACTCTTTAGCGTTCTCGTACATCAACTTGGCAACTGCGTAGGCGACATCGTCAGGTGTCTTGGCGCTGCCAAAAACCAGCGCATCGTAGGCAAGCGAGTAACCTGGCTCTAGTACGCCAACGTTACCTGGTGATGGCTTTTCAGCGCGGATATAGCCAGGTGAGTAGTGCTTCTTGATCGCAGTAAGGGCCTCAGGCGTGTTGGGCATAGACAGAATGCGAATACCGCCAACTGCGGCGTCCACTTCGCGTGGCTTTGGTGAGCCCAAAGCGAAGAAGAACATATCAGTCTTGCCTGCTGAAAAAGCGTCAGCACCCGCGCCGACGTTAGGGATTTGCACGCCCTTCATGTCGCTGGTGGTGAGACCAACCGTTGCGTACATAGCATCCAGGATTGGCAAGATCACCTTCTGGCTTGTGAAACCATCGACGACTCGGCGACCTTTTAGGTCAGCCAGCGTTTTGATGTCGGAGTCTTTGCGCACAAATATGGTCGAGCGCAGGGGGTAGGCGACGCTGATTGCCCGGATGTCAGTATAGGGGCGGCCTTTGAAGTGCTCTTTACCTTCCACAGCCCAAGTTAGGTCGGCAATATTCGCCATTCCCAACGGAATTTCGCCCGCGTTAATGGCAGGAATGAACACGCTCGGGCTGGCAAACGGCTGGATAGTCGTTTTCAGGTTCATCTTTTCTGTCAGCATCTTGGCCAGTACCTGGCCAGAGCCGTGGTAAATCGAACCAGGGTTGGACGTCGCGATGGAGATCGCTTGCGCACTAGCTGCCGATACAAATGTCGACAGCAGGGCGGCGCCGAATAATTTTGTCAAAGTACTTTGACTTTGGGTGACTTTGCTCATAGAGTAATCCTCAATTTGGGAGCCTGATGTTGGCGGGTGAATGTGAACTTAGAAAACGCTGACTATATCTCGAAATATCCTCAAATATAAATGCTGAAAACCCTTGATTGCCTCTGATTCTTGATTGAAAACAAGCGCAAAAATGACTCAAATATCAACCGTTACAACTGCTGAAAGCTTGTTAGAGAGCTTGGATTCAGTAGGTATCAAATACGTTTTCGCCAATCTGGGTACTGATCACGTGCCCATTATTGAGGCCTTGGCCAAGCGTCGCCGAGAAGGCAAGGCGTGCCCAGAGTTCGTCCTTTGTCCACACGAGAACATCGCTGTTCACATGGCCTTGGGTTATGCGAGTGCGACTGGAGAAGGGCAAGCGGTGATGGTGCACGTTGATGCAGGAACGGCGAATGCGGCGATGGCCATCCACAACGCTGCCCGAACCCGGGTCCCTGTGCTGCTTTTGGCGGGCAAGTCGCCCTTTGCCGTACAGGGTGAGTTGCTAGGCGGGCGAGATAATTATGTGCACTTCATGCAAGACCCGTTTGATATTGGCAGTCTTGTGCGTCCCTACGTCAAGTGGGAATATGTGTTGATGTCGGGTTGCAATGTGGGTGAGGTTACGCGGCGTGCACATACCGTTATGCATACCGAGCCGTGCGGCCCTGCCTATTTGGTGATGCCGCGCGAGGTGTTGTCGGCTCCGTGTGAAGCGCCTTCACCGCGCTTTACCCAAGCGCGTTTCGGTGCTACTCGCCCCACTGCGTTGAGTGCCGGTGCGACCGCTGAGATCGCACAGCGCTTGTTCGACAGCCTGTCCCCTGTGCTGGTGACCAGTTATTTGGGGCGCAATCCCAAAGCGCTGGCAGTGCTAGGTGACTTTTGCGAGCATTACGGCGTTCGCGTCGTTGAGGCCAATCCAACGCACCTAAACATTTCACGCACATCGGCATGGGCTGCAGGGTTTGATGCAAGTCAGTTGATTGCGCAAGCCGATACCATCTTGCTGATGGACACCGACGTGCCATGGCTCCCCAAGTTCGCCCAACCACATCCCGATGCGTATTGTATTCAGATCGATGTAGATCCCAGCAAATCATCGTTTCCTATGTGGGGCTTTGGTGCAGAGATCCGCGTGCAGGCCGATACGCTTCAGGCTTTGCAGAGTCTCAACGCCTACGCAGCGGCGCACGCCACGGAGGACTTTAGGGGACACGTGGCTGTTAGGCGTGCGCACTTGCTTGGCGAAAAAGCAGCCGGCCAAGCTGAACCTACCTCGACCTCGAAACCGGTTGGTCCCGTTGCGGTTGCGCCGGTACTGCAGGCGCTTGCACGTTTGCTAAGCCCCCAGGATATCGTTGTCAATGAGGCCATAAGAAACGCACCAGTGGTCTTGAAAGCGCTACCGCGTAGCGAGCCGGGTACGTATTTTTCCAACGCAGGTGGAGGTCTTGGTGCTAGTGGTGGTTGGGCGTTGGGTCTCAAGCTGGCCCACCCAGATCGCCGCGTGGTGCAAATTGTGGGAGATGGCAGTTTCCACTTCTGTACCCCCACGTCGTTTTACGTCGTCGCAAGAAATATGAAACTTCCGGTTCTAACCATCGTTTTAAACAATGGTGGGTGGCAGGCAGTGAAAGAGGCGGTTTTGCGTATGTATCCCGATGGGGAGGCGTTTGAAGCCAATAAATTCCAGGCCAATCTGCAGAGCAATGACACGCGGTTTGCGCTCGTCGCCGAGGCATTCGGCGCGCGCGGACTAGAGATTGCAGCGATGGATGAGGTTGAGAGTGTGTTGGCGGAAGCACTCGCAACCTTGGACGATGGAAACTCTGTTTTGATTGACCTGAAGCTACCTCCCATTGAGTAGGGGAGCGGCGCACTGTTTCGTGCAGACGTGAGGCGGCCTGCTAGTTGCCTCAGGGGTAGGCGCAGCGAAAGCCTATGTACACCGCATAAAAGTGCGCAGGCTTCCACGCGGCATCGCTGGCTTGCATACGGAAGTTGCCGTACCACCACGAGCCGCCCATGGTGCGACGCTCATCGCCACGTGCGTCAGCCACCCATTCCCACACATTGGCGCCCATGTCGTACAGCCCGTTGACGCCCGCCTTGGTTGCGCCCGCAGGTGCCGCCCGCTTCCAAGGGTCATCGCCGGATGTATTGGCGCCAGCGGGTGAATCGCCTGTTGGCCAAGGGTAGGTGCGCCCGCGCACGAACGGTGCCGGGGTTGTGGCGCGTTGTTCTGTAAAGGCGGCATGTAGCCACTCGCGCGCGGTGGGGAGTCGACCGCCACGCCACGCGCAATACGCAACCGCTTCTGCGTGATTTAGATGCACGGCAGGTAAGTGGGGGTCGGCGTCGGCCTGGCCATCGGGCGATTGCCAGCTCCACCCCGGACGTCGCTCCCAACCCGCGCCATATTCAAACCCGCCCCCTTCTTGCTCTGCTTTGCTGCGTTGCTTGGTGGCCTTGACGTAGGCGCCGTACTGCGCAATGGTGACTTCTGTTTTGTCTATGGCGAAGCCTTGCAGCTGGACGGGTTCGCTCAACGCATGACCTGCTGCACTGGTTGGCCCGGTGATCATCAGCGTGCCGAGGAGGGTGATCGCAGACAACAGGCGCTGGCGGGGTTGGGTTCTTCTTGTGTTGTCTGTTTGTCTCATGTGGTTGTTACCCCAGCGTTTGCGCGATGCCGACGTAGAACGGTATCCCGAAAATAATATTCAGCGGAAAAGTGACCCCCAGCGATAAGCCAAAGTAAAGGGACGGCTGGGCCTCTGGAATAGCAAAACGCAAAACCGCTGGTACCGCAATATAAGACGCGCTTGCGGACAAGACCATGAGCAGCGCTGCGTCCCCCACACTGAGTGAGAACCATGCGCTGAGCGCAAACGCAATGCTGGCGTGCAGCAACGGTCCCAACACGGCGTAGGCAATGAGCTTGGTCGACGCATCCTTTAAGGTTGACAGGTTGCGTGCGGTTAACAGCCCCATGTCTAGCAGGAAGAAGGCGAGCATGCCCTTGAACAAGTCCACGGAGAAGGGCGCCATACTTTGTTGACCCGCCTCACCAGTCATAAAGCCAATCAGCATGGCGCCAATGAGTAGCAGCTGCGCCCCATCGGTGAAGGCCTCGTGCAAGACTTTGCCGAATGGCGTTCGGGTGCGAGACGCGTCGGGGTTGGCTTGTTGGCGCACCATATTGGCCAACAAGACCGCCAAGATGATCGCGGGTGACTCCATCAGCGCCATGGCCGCGGCCATATGGCCGGAATAGGCAATCCCGTTGGTATCCAAGTATTGAACCGTTGTAATAAACGTCACCGCGCTAACGGAACCATAGGTGGCGGCCAGCGCGGCGGCGTTTAGCGGGGAGGTCACACGGCGCAGATACTGATAACCGATGAGTGGCACCGCAATCGCCAACAACACAGCCGCCCCCAAGCCTTTGAGTACATCCAGTGAGAACCCGGACTCGGCGAGTGCAAAGCCACCTTTGAGCCCGAGTGCCATGAGCAGGTACAGCGACAAAAATTTGGAGATCGCAGGCGGAATCTCTAAATTGGAACGAATCAAACCAGCCGCAATTCCGAACAGGAAGAACAGAATGGCGGGGTCGATTAAATTGTGCAAGGGAAGCTTCCGATCCTGTGAATCTGGTGTTGCAAGCGCAACGCCGCGGATTCTATCAAGCGGGTTAAATCCCCCTATGCGGTGGGTCCATTCAGAACAAGTTGACGTGCCTGAGTGCGAGGCGCAGGCGTATCGGGTCACCCGCCCGCACGGGGTCATCGCTGGGAATACTCGCAATGAGTGGTTGGCCGCAGGGGAGTTGCACCGTGCAAAGCGCATCCGCGCCACGGAAAGATCGCTTAACCACCTGTCCCTGAATGGGGCCTTCGCTGTCCGCAACCAGCTCCTCAGCACGGACGCGCAAATGCGACGTCTCTGTTGGCAGCGTCTGCGCCGACACCGAGAAGGTGCCCAGCGCAGAGTCAATCACCCAGTCGTCACCGTGGGCGCGAGCGGTGGCGGGCACAAAAACACTGTCGCCAATAAACTCGGCCACAAAGCGCGTCAGCGGTTGGTTATAAATCGTTTGGGGGGGTGCCCACTGCACCAGTCGACCGCCTTGCATGACGCCCACGGTGTCCGCGATGGTGAAGGCTTCGCGCTGATCATGCGTCACAAAGAGGGCCGTGGTGCCAGCACGCTTCAAGATGGCACGCACTTCTTCGGCGAGTTGCTGGCGTCGATCAACGTCTAGATTAGAAAACGGCTCGTCCAGCAAGAGAATGTTGGGCTTGGGTGCCAAGGCACGCGCCAAGGCAACACGCTGTTGCTGTCCGCCCGATAACTCATGGGGCAGTACCGCGTCCGCACCGACGAGGTCGACCAGCTCGAGCATCTCTGCGACGGTTTGTACACGCTCGGCCTTGGATTGATGACCGAGACCATAGGCCACATTGGCGGCGACGGTGAGGTGGGGGAATAAGGCGTATTCTTGAAACACCATGCCAACCGGGGACGAACGGCCAGCGTGCATGGCCGGCCCCGGTGCGCCATCGACCCCCAAGGGGGAGAGGGTCACCGTGCCGCTTGCGATGGGCTCCAGTCCGGCGCAGGCGCGGAGCAGTGACGTTTTGCCACAGCCTGAAGGGCCTAATAAAACGCCAATCTCACCCGGCGCCAGTGACAGGGATACCGCATCAACCGCTGGGCGATCGCGTTGCGCGTAGCGGACGGACAGTTGGTTAATGCGTAACGTCATATGGGCTATTTTAGATAGCAAAGGCGTGTAGATTCAGGGTCACTACAATTCCCTTTTACGTTTCAAGACCATGCGGACGCCTTTTACAGGGGTTTGTCCGTGTCGGTAACCTCTGCCCAAACCGTGACGCTAAACAAATCGCTACTTTTGCTACTGGGTGTCTGTGCGCTGATGCTGGCGCTGCCGACGCTCTCGATTTGGGGCGCCTGGTTCACTTGGAACGACTCCGGCGATGGTCTCATCAGCCACCTTGTCGCTACGGTGCTCCCCGACTACGTGGTCACCTCCCTGTTGCTCTGTCTGGGGGTGGCCTTTGGGGTTACCGTACTGGGTGTGGCGTCTGCTGTGTTGGTCACTTTCTTTGATTTTCCCGGGCGCACCACACTGTCGTGGCTGCTACTGTTGCCCATTGCAGCCCCTGCGTATATCGTGGCATTTGTCTACACAGACGTCCTCCAGTACAGCGGCGGCTTGCAGGTTGGCCTGCGTGCGCTTACCGGATGGGAGGGCGCTTTATGGCCAGACATCCGCAGCGTGGGGGGCGCGATCATGGTGTTCTCAGTCACGCTTTACCCCTACGTTTACATACTCGTGCGTGCCGCTTTGGTGGAACGCGCCAGTAGCTTATTTGAGGCCGCTGCGTTATTGGGGGCGGGTATGCCCCGCCGCCTCGCGACACTGGCTATCCCCCTGGCCAGACCCGCTTTGGCTGCGGGTGTCGCGCTGGTGCTCAT
>Ga0209652_1001834_pt1 | contig 17103 bp, 17 predicted proteins | sample SaaInl74LU_5_DNA_FD_184641 | JGI IMG/M metagenome (GOLD analysis project Ga0209652, IMG submission 184641) | Marine microbial communities from expanding oxygen minimum zones in the Saanich Inlet - ESP_74LU_5_DNA (SPAdes) (version 2) | ecosystem: Environmental > Aquatic > Marine > Intertidal zone...
CCTTTAAATTTTTAGCTTTTTTAAAAGCATGTTGTAGCAATTGCTTTCCAATTCCTTTTCCTATAAAATTGGGTAAAACAAACAACATTTCTAATTCACAATTATTGTTTTGTGGTTGGTTTAAAATATAGAAACCAACAATCTTATCTTCTACTAGAAAGTTAAAAGTATATGTTTCTAAAATTAGGTTTTCTGAAACTGATAAATCATCTACCCAACTATCAAGTTGCTGTTTTGTGTAACCCCAAAAGCTTTTAGAAATTATTGCTATTTCAGAAAGTAAACTTGCGTCTGAAATGTTAGCTTTTACAATCATTTTACTTTTTAAGTAATCTTCTTATCTGAATGTTAAAGGCCGCAAATATAAGTGTCATAATTGGGCTTAAATAGTTAAAGATAGCATACACAAAATAATCTGCTACACTTACACCTAATACTCCAGATTGATAGGCACCACAAGTATTCCAAGGAATTAAAACAGAGGTTACTGTACCAGAATCTTCTAAAGTTCTACTTAAATTTTCTGGGGCTAATCCTCTATCTTCATAGGCTTTTTTAAACATTTTACCTGGCACTACTATGGCTAAGTATTGATCTGATGCTACAATGTTTAATCCTAAACAACTCGCTACTGTACTTGCAAATAAACCAAAGATTGATGTAGCTACAGATAGTAAACTTTTTGTGATTTTTGCTAAGGCTCCAATACCATCCATTACCCCACCAAAAACCATAGCACATATAATTAAATACACTGTCCAAAGCATACCTTGCATGCCTTTAGCAGAAAATAATTGGGTTAACTTTTCATTATCTGTTTCTACTTGGGTTTCAATTAAAATAGAATCTAATATAGATGTAAATTTAGAATCAGAAATACTTAACAGCACATCGTTCTGAAAAATTAAGGCTAACACTATTGCAGATAATACCCCAATTCCTAAAGATATTAATGGTTTTACTTTAAATACAATAAGTACAATAACCAATAATGGCACTATAAACAACCAAGGTGTAATATTAAAAGTAGATTGTACTACATTTAATAAGTTACTAACGTCTGCATCACCAGTAGTTTCAATAGTTCCGCTTAAAACAGAAAATACAATTAAGGTAATTAAAATGCTTGGTATTGTTGTATAAAACATATACCTAATATGTGTAAACAAATCTGTACCAGCCATTGCTGGTGCTAAATTTGTAGTATCTGATAATGGAGACATTTTATCGCCAAAATAAGCTCCAGAAATTACAGCTCCTGCAATCATACCTGTAGGTATACCTAATGCACTACCAATACTCACCAAAGCAATACCTACTGTTGCAGAAGTAGTCCAAGAACTACCAGTTGCAATAGAAATAATGGCTGCAATAATAATAGAAACTGGCAAAAATAAAGCAGGACTTAATACTTGTAATCCATAATAAACCATCGCAGGAATTATACCACTAACCAACCAAGTACCAGCTAAAGCACCTACTAAAAATAAAATGGCTATGGGTACTAAAATACTCTTTAAATTTTCGAGTATTTCTTGAAACATTATGGCAAATGGCACTTTTTTAAATACCCCAACTACTGCAGCTGCTAAACCTCCTAATAATAAAATGAACTGATTTGTATAGGCACCAAACCACTCTTGATCTTCAACAAAAAAGATGTTGTAAGCTAATAAACTCATTAAAATAACAACAGGAATTAAAGATTCTAAAAGATTTAATTCTTTGTTTTCGATAATTTTTTGATGATCTGTTTCTATTTCTGAGAGTTTATTTTTATCGTCCATTGAAGTTTTTAATTATGAGTTGTAATGTTACGATTTTGTAAAGACTTACACAAATATAATCTGTTTACTAACTTTGCTTTATGGATTCGTTAACTCAAATTATATTAGGTGCTGCTTGTGGTGAAGCTGTATTAGGAAAAAAGATAGGAAATAGAGCGCTTTTATTTGGGGCAATTGGGGGCACTATACCAGATTTAGATGTATTTATTGGTAGGTTATTGTACCAAAACGAAATACAAGCCATGGCTTTTCATAGAGGGTTTATGCACTCTATTTTCTTTGCGATTATCGGTTGTTTTGTATTTGGATGGCTTACTTACAAACTCTATGATTTTGGCAAAAGAAAACAAATAACTACATTAAAAGATTGGGTTTTACTTTTCTTCTGGTCTATATTTACCCATCCTATTTTAGATTGCTTTACGCCTTATGGCACCCAATTATTTACGCCATTTACAAATTACAGAGTAGCCTTTAACAACATCTCTGTTGCAGACCCTTTGTATACAGTTCCTTTTCTTTTATGTATGATTGTGTTAATGTTTTACAATCGAGAAAGAACTAGAAGAAAATGGTGGTTAAAAGCAGGAATTTATACAAGTTCTGCCTATATGATTTTTACCATAGCTAACAAATTTCATATGGATGCTGTTTTTGAAAAATCATTTATAAATAAAGGTATAACCTACACTCGATTTTCTGCACAACCTACAATTTTTAACAATATCCTTTGGTATGCTGTTGCAGAAACAGAAACACAATATCACCTAGCCTATTACTCATTATTAGACAAAAGCAATACTACAGATAACGTGATAACAGTAGATAAAAATCACGGTTTATTAGATATGAATGATAAAAACCTTAACACACTCACATGGTTTAGTAAAAACTATTTTAACCTATCAAAAAAAGAAGCAGCAGATACCTATAAATATACAGATTTACGATACCCCATGTTAAATCCTAATGACCCAAACACCTCAGTTTTTAATTTCACTCTCTATAAGAACAAAGGTGAATGGGATATTTTACCTTTTGCTGGCAGCCCACCAACTCAAGAAGATTTTAAAGTGTTTATTAAACGTTTAAAAGGAGTTTAAGTTTTGGTTTTTGGTTAACAGAAATAAAAAATATGCTATATTTTAAACTTCATTCACCAAACTTCAAACTTCATTCATCAATCTTCACTCACCAAACTTCATACATCAAGCATCAAACATCCAACTTCAAACATCATTCACCAAACTTTACAAGATAAACCCTATAAAACACCAACTTCTTTCATACAGGTTTTCATCATTTGAAAGGTTCTTTCAATATCATTATCTAAACCAATAGAAAAACGAATTAAACCATCAGATAAGCCCATTTCTTTTTGTTCTTCTTCAGGTATTTCTGATGAAGTAGAACTACCAGGAGCAGAAAATAATGTTTTGTAGAAGCCTAAACTTACAGCCAAATACCCAAGATTTTTATGCTGCATTAATTCCATTAATTCATTTGCTTTTTCTAGTGAACCCACATCTAAAGTTAACATACCTCCAAAACCATATTCTGCATTCATCATTTTTGAAAATAATTTATGAGAAGGATGAGAAGCTAAGCCAGGATAAACGGTTTTTAAACCTTCTTTTTCAAATTTAGAAGCCAAATACATTGCATTATAACTATGTTGCTTAATTCTAATATGAAGTGTTCTTAGGTTTTTTAATACAGAAGCCGCTCGTAAACTATCCATAGTTGCACCAAGTAACATGCAAGCTCCATCATTAACATTTCTTAAATCGTTAATAAATTCTTGTGTACCACAAACAACACCACCCACAGTATCTGAAGAACCATTGATAAATTTTGTTAAACTATGACAAACAATATCTGCACCTAATTTTGCAGGAGAAATAGATAGTGGAGAAAAAGTATTATCTACCACTAATTTTAAATTATATTTTTTAGCCAAAGCTGCTAAGCCTTTAATATCTGCTACTTCTAAAAGCGGATTACTCACAGACTCACAGTACAAAACTTTAGTGTTTTCTGTAATTGCTTTTTCAACCACATCTAATTTTGTAATGTCTACAAAACTAGTAGCTATCCCTAGTTTAGGAGTAAAGTTTTTTAAGAAAGCATAGGTACCCCCATAAATAGTTCTACTAGATACAATATGATCGCCAGCATTACATAATTGTAATAATACTGGGGTAATTGCGCCCATACCAGAAGCTGCTACATTGGCTGTTTCTGTACCTTCCATTGCAGCTAAGGCTTCACCCAAATACAAGTTAGAAGGAGATGAATGTCTAGAATATAAATAACAACCATCTGCATTACCTTCAAAAGTATCGAACATGGTTTTTGCTGATAAAAATGTATAGGTAGATGAATCTGAAATAGAAGGGTTTACACCTCCAAATTCGCCAAAATATTGTAAATCTTGAATTTGATCTGCTGGATTGAATTTCATAATTATATGCGTTTAAATACAATTCAAAACTAATCGTTAGTAGTTTTATAATCAATAAATTATTACATATATAGTTTATTTTACTAATTTTAGCATTTATAAAAGAAAATATATCTATTATAATGCTATTTATGACCAAATTCTAGAAAAAATGATGCTCGATAAAACAGACAAAACACTCATTAACCTCTTACAAAAAGATAGTAAGCAGACCACAAAACAGCTATCATTACAACTAAATTTATCGGTTACTGCAGTTTACGAACGCATAAAAAAGTTAGAAAAAGAAAAAGTGATAGATAGGTATGTAGCCCTGATTAATAAAAACAAAATTGAAAAGTCTTTTTTAGTTTTTTGCCATGTAAAATTAATTCAGCATACTAAAGAATATGTAACCACTTTTGAAAGAGAAATTTTAAAATTAGAAGAAGTTTCTGAATGCTTTCATGTAAGTGGAGATTACGATTACATTTTAAAAATTTACGTAAAAGATATGGATGAATACCGAAATTTTATGGTTACAAAATTGACTGCTATAAAACATATTGGCAGCACACACAGTACTTTTGCCATAGAACAAGTTAAAAACACTACTGAAATAAAGTTGTAAAAAAGAAAACCCAAAACTAAAAGTTTTGGGTTTAAAAAATGTATGTAAAATTATTTTACATTATTTATTGGCATGTGAACCATCGCAAAAACCATCTTTATCAGCTGTATTGCCACAACCACATTTTGGTCTGTCTAATTTTAATGTTTTCATCGATCTAAGAATTAAGCTTTTGTTACTACTGTAAAAGACATTTCCATCATATCATCAATAAATTTATCTTTTAAATTATCGAAGAAAGATTTAGAACCATATTTTACATTAAACTCTGCTCTGTTTACATTAAAAGTTTCACTTTTAAAAGTTGTAACTCCGTTTTCTGTAGTTACAGTTGCTGGTATTGTAATGCTTTTTGTAACGTCTTTAATTTGTAAGTTACCAGTTACGTGTACTTTATCTCCTTTATCTTCTACATTGGTAATCACAAATTTTGAAGTTGGGTAAGTTGCTATATCAAAAAAGTCTCCACTAATTAAATGACCTCTTAATTTTCCATTGCCTTCGTTATCTGCAGGAATATCTAATACTTTAATAGAGTTCATATCTATTACAAACTCACCTCCTTTTAAAGTACCTTCTTCTACTAATAAATCACCATCTTTTAACATTACGTTTCCATTGTGCGATCCTGTTGGCTTAGTCCCTTTCCATGTAATTACAGATGCAGCTAAATCTACATTGTTTAATTCTGCTACATTAACGGCTACTTTTTCTGCTTCTTTAGTGGCAACAGCTTCTTTTTTCTCTCCTTTACAAGCAGTTAATACAGATGCTACTACTACTAATGCTAAAACTAATTTTTTCATTTTATTTTAATTTTGTTGGTTATTCATTTATTTTCCATGGCAAATATACATGTAATTTATTTTCCATGGAAATTATATGGTTCTTTTTTAATAGAACTTTAACAATTAGAGGTTATTCTCTGTTTTTTGAATCGATAAGTATGGTTACAGGCCCATCATTTAGTAACTCCACTTTCATGTCTGCCCCAAAGGCTCCTGTTTGTATGGGTTTTTGTAGTGCCCTTTCTAAGCTGCTTATGAATTTTTCATATAAAGGAATGGCAATATCTGGTTTGGCTGCTTTTATATAACTAGGTCTATTTCCTTTTTTGGTAGAAGCATGTAAGGTAAACTGACTTACCAAAATGACATCTCCTTGAATATCTTGTAATGATAAATTCATGACCTGGTTTTCATCATTAAATATTCTAAGGTTTACAATTTTTCTAACCAGCCAATCTACATCTTCTTGGGTATCATTATTTTCTATACCTAAAAGTACTAAAACCCCTTTTTGTATAGCTGCCACTTGTTTTTGATTTATGGTAACACTAGCCTTAGAAACTCTTTGAATAACGACTCTCATAATTAATCTTCTTCATTCCAAATATCTGTTCTGTAATGCTCAGATTCTTCTTCTCCTTCTATAATTTGCAGATAGCTTTTGTAACGAGACCAAGAAATCTCTTCGTTTTCTAAAGCTTCTTTAACAGCACATTGTGGCTCTTTTAAATGTAGGCAATTGTTAAACTTACAGTCTTGTTTTAATTTAAAAAACTCAGGAAAATAATCGCCTAGTTCATACTTATCCATATCTACCACTCCAAATCCTTTAATACCTGGTGTGTCTATTATTCTTGCATTAAAACTTAAGTCGAACATTTCTGCAAAAGTAGTAGTGTGCTGCCCTTGCTTGTGTTGGTCAGAAATTTCTTTTGTTTTTAATTGTAAAGAAGGTTCTATGGCATTTACTAAGGTAGATTTACCAACACCTGAATGCCCAACAAACATTGAGGTTTTACCTAACATTTCTGCTTTTAAAGCCTCTATATTTTTATTTTCTATGGCAGAAACTTCTAAACAGGTATAGCCAATAGCTTCATAAATATCTTTTAAATACAATACCTCTGCTCTTTGTTCTATTTCGTAAGCATCTATCTTATTAAAAATTAAAACAGTGGGTACTCTATAGGCTCTAGTAGTCACCAAAAAACGGTCTATAAAAGTGGTAAAGGTTGGTGGGTTATCTATAGTTACCAACAAAAACACCAAATCTAAATTGGCTGCAATAATATGGGTTTGCTTAGATAGGTTAACCGATTTTCGAACAATAAAGTTATCTCTATCATGTATTTTTTTAATAACCCCTACTTCTTCATCACCAATTTTTTCGAGTTCAAAATCTACTTTATCACCAACAGCAATTGGGTTTGTGCTTTTAATATCTTTAATTCTAAATTTCCCTTTTATCCTGCATTGATAAAAAAGACCTTCATCAGATTTAATATGATACCAACTTCCTGTAGATTTATAAACTGTACCTGTCATTAGTACAAAGATTAAATTTTAATATTTAATTTTACAATAAGCGTTTAATTATTTTTTAAAAATTACCTTATAAAAAGACAATCTTAACCCTAGTTTTAGACCTAATGTTAATACGCATTAGCTTTACTCCAATAATTAGTAGCCAACCTATTTTTAATTTTACTTATTACGTAGTCTTTTAAATTTTAGCCAAAAACTCATTAAAATTACCTTCAATAAATCTTGGGGGTTCTTTTAAACCTAGCGCATTTTGTAATACTTTATCTTCCCAAACAACTGTAAGACCCACTTGTACATTTATGTTATAATTGTCATCTCTTTCTGTATAACCGCACATCAAATAGTTCTTATTTTCAATATTTTTAAAGAATCTAAAAAATACAGCCATCACATAAAAAATGGTATCATTACAATCTCCAGTAATATCATATCTATAGAAAATAGGTTGTTCTAATAATTTGTAATTGGTTAAATGTTCTGCTCTAAGGTCTTTATTAGATAGCTCTCTGTTTCTTAATTTTAGATAAGCCTCTTTCTTTAAAGGTAATACTATACAATGACCAGAATAATACCCAGCTTTACCTGTAGAAATAAAATTAAGTTCGGGTAATAAGCGAACAGCTTCTTTAATTAAATCGCTATTCACATAAGCGTTATCTCTCTTTTGGGTATTTATAAATTGGTTAATATGCTTAATATCTACATTAAAATTTATAGTTCTTATGTTATTAGTAGTAATATCTATTTGGTCTAAGAACCAACTTAATTTAGGCATTTCATTAGTTTGCTGCGAAAGTGAATATTTTCTGGTATTAAAATCGTAAAAAGTAGGTATGGGTACAGTAGCATTTAAATTATGAATAAGTTGATAGGGCATTAAAGTAGCCAATACTATTTCTTCTTCTTTTTCAGATTTTATGAGCGTTAAATCGGTTTCCCAACGCTGTATAGTTCTTAAATCTACATTTAAAATACTTGCAAATTCTGATTGAGACAGTTTATTAAAATTTCTATAGGCAATAAAAAGGCTACCTATTGTATTAAACTTCTTCATTGATACTTTTTAGAATTATAAAAATAAAAAAAAAGATTTTACGACATTTTATGTCGCATTAAAAACAAATGTGTCTTAGTAATTTTGTGGTCCTTTAAATATAAAAGTTTAAAACACAATTAATACAACTAAAAGGTTTAAAATTAGTTACCAATAAGTTGTATCCAATATTAATAAAAAATGAAAAAGATATCATTAACAATTCTTGTCTTTTTAATTCCATTTCTTACAATGGCACAAATAAGATTAGAGATAAATGGAAATGTAGATAAAAAAATTACATACAAAGTAGGCAGTACGTCATCTACAATTGCAGAAGGAACATCAGTTACTATTAAATCTATTTATAATTCTAAGGGAGCACCTGAAGTGCAAATTTATAATAATGATAAAGATGTATTGTTCTCTATCTTTATAAGCCAGTTAAGTAATATATCCTTTAAACCTAGCACTGTAAAACAGTTTTGGCAAGTACAAGCATTAAAAAGTGAAGTTTATAATAATATTACAAAAAATGGCAATCAATACGAACTCCGTAATGAATTAGAATTAGAAGCCATTGAATATATAGATTACACAGAAAAAAATAATTTAATTTTTAATGATAGTTATCTTGAAAGTTATCTTTATGCATTAGCTTATAAAATATATCCTTCTCGTATTGATGATGATAAACCTGGTTTAATTAATATAAAAATATTAAAAAGCACTAAGCCTAATGCATTTATTTATGCAAATGGAACAATGTTTTTGACAACTAGTCTATTGTCTAAAATAAACTCAGAGGAAGAATTAATAGCTATAATGGCTCATGAAATAGCTCATTTTGTTTTAGATCACTCAATAATCAACATTAATAAAGCTGAAAAAAGATTAAAGAGAGCTAAGTTCTGGGCTGGTCTTGCAACAGGTGTTGCAGCAGCAGCAGATATCTCTATGGCTGCAAATAATGACAATTATACACCTGGCGCTATCACATTAGGCACTTCTATATTAGCATATAATATTGCTTCAGAAGTTAACGAAAGAATGGGTTTAAAATACTCAAAAAAACAACAATTAGAAGCGGATAAGTATGCCACTGAGTTTATGAAGTTTGTTAATATTGACCATACAGCACTATCTTCTGCTCTTTTAAAAATAAAAAATGATGAGATACCTAATAGCAATTATACTTTAGCATTATCTTCTAATAATGAATCTAAATCAACAACCGAAGAAAGAATCCAAGCTATAGGTAGACCTACAAAAGAATTTATGAATCTTGACTATGATAAAACAGTATCATTAGTTAATACTTTTAATGCCGAAACACAACTAAACATACATCATTTACAATCATGTATAGATTTAATAAATAGAAATATAAATGCAGATATTGCAACAGAAGATGATTATATTTTACTGGCAAAAGTAACCAACCTAATGTATGACAACGAAGCAAAAAATAATGAAGCTCTTCTGCATATTAACAAGGCAAAATCTTTAAATATAGCACCAACTATTGACATTTTTAAACAAGAAGCTATTATATTAATTAGATTAAAAAAATATGATGAAGCTAAAATAGCTTTGCATAAATATTTGGATTCAATAAAATTATTTAAAGAGAAAGTATGGGCTTTAAAAATGATTAATAAAATAAATAAGATGAAAAAACTGGAGTAAGTCATCTATCAATTCTCTTAGTTTAAGGTCACCAATCGAACAAATAAGAAGAGCTAATTTTGGTCTTTATGTATTTATTACAGAAAATATAAATCTTAATGACCATCATTGGGGCGAACAAAGAGTGCCTATTCGTAATCTTATTGTAATGATTAACCATAAACCAAAAGGCCAATTTAAATATGTTAGTATAAAACTACTAAAAGAAATTAACGACTATATACACTATTTTGAACCTGTTTTATCTAATAAGCAATTTAATAGCATAGTAACTAAATTAAAATAAAACGCTTTCGTTGTAAAAGAAAAAAAACCGCCAAGTGGCGGTTTTTTTATGCTCCATTGTTCATTTTTTCTTGATGATTAAGAGGTTCTTGCATCTATAGTTATTGGTTTTCATTTTTTTTACCATGAGTAAAAAAAGTGATTTTACGACATCATATGTCGCATTAAAAACATTTGAGTATCCATAATTTTGTCGCCCTTTAAATAAATACAATAGAAATTAGATGTATAAAAAGAAATGAAAAAAAATTTTAAAAAAATTAAATTAAAGCGACTTCTGATTTCGTTGTTTTATTTATTAGTTATTGGTTACTATATCTATTATTATGGCTCTAAAACAATATTAAAAACATTAGATATTGTTTTTTTAGTACTCTTAATAATCTTGTTTGTTTACCATCTAATCATCTTAATAAAAAAAATAAAAAACTAAACCAACATTACTACAGTCACAAATACGTAAGTACATAATAATACTTAAAATTAGTTTTTCAGCTTTTTGTATATCTGTTTTACAGTATTCCTAAACAAATGGTAATTGTAGTACATCTAATTAACCCACAAATCCTATTTAAATTTAATACTATATGAACGCAAAAGAAAATACCAAAACCATAATAGTTGAGCAAAAAAACTCTAACAATATAGGTTTGGCAGGCTTTATTTTATCTATCATTGGTTTACTATTTGGCATATTACACCCTATAGCATTTATAGCTCTTTTTGTTGGTTTTATACTCTCTTTTATTGGTATGTTTAGAAAACCAAGCGGATTTGCTGTTGCTGGGTTTTTAATTGCGCTAATTAGTATAATTGCAATTATAGCATTAATTGTAATGGTTATTTATTTTTTAGGAAAAACTGAATTTTATAATTATTTATCGTAATATGGGTTTCATACTTTTTCGAAAATAAAACTATATTAGAGTCGTAATTTTTAAAAATAAAATAATGAAAAAAACAATCTTACTACTAGTTTTAACCTTATTCTTTACCCTAATTAATTTTGCGCAACAAAAATATGAGTATAAAGTTATTACCTCAGTAGAATCTATTATTCCTAGTGGTTTAGGAAGATCTAGACTTATTGATGCTAATGAAAAAAGAGATTACAAAGAGTTTACCTCTGAAAGAACAGAAGAAAATGACGAAAGAAATAAATCTAAACGATCTAACATTAGAGTAAAAAACTTCGAAGAAACTAAACTTTTAAATTTTTTTAATATTGCTGGTATAAGGTTTCAAAATATAGCTGCAAATGACGTAGTAACAACTTCTAAAATAAATGCTTTAGCAGAAGAAGGTTGGGAACTTGCATTTACAACAAGTGCTGTAGAAAGTTATGCTGGTAAAGGCGACACTAATGGTATATTTATTACAAGATATATTTTTAAAAGAATAAAAAAAGAATAAAAAAAACCGCCATTAGGCGGTTTTTTTATTATCCATTAATAATTTTTTCTTGATGATTAATCGATTCTTGATGAATGGCTTTAAACATTCTTAATACAAATTCTTCGCTTAATCCTTTTTGCTCCCCTTCTAAAACCATATTTCCTAAAATCTCATTCCATCTTCTAGATTGTAATACAGCTACGTTTTGTTCTTTTTTAAGTGCCCCAATTTGGTCTGCAACTTTCATACGCTTGCCTAACAAGTCTATTAATTGGTCGTCTACCACATTAATTTGTGCACGTAAATTTTCTAAAGAACTTCTATAACTAGAATCTGTTTCTGTTTCTTTTCTAATTTTTAAATCTTCCATAATTTGCTTTAATGAAGTAGGTGTTACCTGTTGTGCAGCATCAGACCAAGCATTATCTGGATCAAAATGTGTTTCTATCATTAAACCATCAAAATTTAAATCTAAAGCGGTTTGCGAAACATCAAAAATCATATCTCTTTTTCCTGTAATATGCGATGGGTCACAAATTAATGGTAAATCTGGAAATTTGTTTTGGAACTCAATAGCAATTTGCCACTCAGGGTTGTTTCTATATTTCGATTTATCATAGGTAGAAAATCCTCTATGAATTGCTCCTAAGTTTTTAACGCCTGCAGTATACAAACGCTCAATACCACCTAACCAAAGTGCCAAATCTGGATTTACAGGATTTTTAACCAATACAATCTTATCTGTTTCTCCTAAAGCATCTGCAATTTCTTGCATAATAAAAGGAGATACTGTAGAACGTGCACCAATCCATAATAAATCGACATCATTTTCAATAGCTAATTTAACATGAGCTGCATTAGCTACCTCTGTACAGGTTTTCATACCTGTTTCTTCTTTTACTTTTTTAAGCCATCCTAAACCTAAAGCCCCAACACCTTCAAAATTTCCTGGTCTTGTTCTTGGTTTCCATATGCCTGCTCTATAATAGTTTACATCAGAATCTTTTAATTCGTGTGCAATTTTTAAAACTTGTTCTTCAGTTTCTGCACTACAAGGCCCTGCTATTACTAGTGGATGTTCTAATTTCATATCATCCAACCATGTTCTTAATGCTGCTGTATTCTTCATTATTCGTCTAATTTTGGCTTACTATTTTATGCCGTTTAAAATTTGTTTTATATGATTTGTGCTTTCCATTTCATTATAAATGGATTCAAAATTATCTTGTTGCATTAGCTCTTTAAACTGTTGCAAATTGTGTATATACTCTTCTAACGTTTCTATGACGTTTTCTTTATTTTGTTTAAATATGGGTGTCCACATTGCTGGGCTACTTTTTGCCAAACGCACTGTAGATGCAAAACCAGAACCAGCCATATCAAAAATATCGCGTTCATTTTTTTCTTTTTCAATTACTGTTTTTCCTAACATAAATGAACTAATGTGAGACAGGTGCGAAACATACGCAATATGTTTATCGTGCGAAACTGCATCCATATAACGAATACGCATTCCAATAGCTCTAAAAAGGTCTAATGCCTTTTCTTGTAATTTAAAGGTTGTTTTTTCTACCTCACAAATAATATTGGTTTTCCCTTTGTACAAGCCAGCTATCGCTGCTGTAGGTCCTGAGTTTTCTGTACCTGCAATTGGGTGGCATGCTAAAAAATTGCGTCTTTTTGCATGATGTTCAACCACCTCACAAATGGCTTTTTTTGTAGAACCTGCATCTATTACTAAAGTGTTATCTGCAATATGGTCTAAAATGGTAGGCAGTAATTTTACAGTAGCATCTACAGGTATAGACACAATAACTAAATCTGCATTTTTAATATCTTCTAGCTTTGCCTTTTTATCGATTAAATGTAACGCTAACGCTTTGTCTAGTGTTGTCTCTTTTCTACTAATACCATGAATTACAGTGTCTGGATAATGTGCTTTAATATCGATAGCAAAACTACCTCCTATTAACCCAATACCAATCATATATACATTTTTCATAGTCTTGCGATTGCTTCTTTAATAATGGTTGATGTTACACATAATGAAAAACGGATGTAGCCTTCGCCTTGCGAACCAAATACAGTACCAGGGGTAATAAAAATATCGTGCTCGTATAATATTTTATCGGTCACTTCTTCTGAGGTTGCCCCTTCAGGAATTTTTGCCCAAACAAATAAACCTGTGGCGTTTGTATCGTATGTAGCATTTAATTTATCTGCCAATTGCCAAATGAATGCTCTGCGTTCTTCGTAAATTTTATTTTGTTGTAAAAACCAATCATCAGATAATTGTAAGGCTTCTATGGCTCCTTTTTGTATGCCATAAAACATCCCAGAATCCATGTTCGATTTTACTTTTAATACTTCGTTAATATAGGTGGCATTACCTAACAACATCCCTACTCGCCAACCAGCCATATTAAAAGTTTTGCTTAAAGAGTTTAGCTCTAAAGCCACCTCTTTTGCACCTGCTACTTGTAAAATACTAATAGGGTTATCGTTTAAAATAAAACTATACGGATTATCATTAATGATAAGAATATTATGTTTTTTACCAAAAGCCACCAACTGCTTAAAAGTGTCTAAAGTGGCATTGGTACCTGTTGGCATATGAGGGTAATTTACCCACATCATTTTTACTGCTGATAAATCTAATGCCTCTAATGCTTCAAAGTTAGGTTGCCATTGACGCTCTGCATCTAAATCGTAAAAAAGTGGAGTTGCCCCTACCAATTTGGTAACAGAGGTATAAGTTGGGTACCCAGGGTTAGGTATCAAAACTTTATCGCCTTCATTTAAGAAAGCCATAGAAATGTGCATAATACCCTCTTTACTACCCATTAATGGCAATACCTCGTCTTCTGGATTGGCTACCACAGCAAACTTGTTTTGGTAAAACGTAGCAATGGCTTCTCTTAATTCTGGTAAACCTTGGTAAGATTGGTATTTATGTGCTGTTGCATCTTCTAAACTACTAGAAATAGCCGCTAATACTTTAGCAGGTGGTTGTAAGTCTGGTGAGCCAATACCCATATTAATAATGGGTTTACCTGCAGCAGCTAAGCCCCTAACCTCTCTTAATTTTTTAGAGAAATAGTATTCTTGAACCGTATCTAATCTTTTTGCAGCCTTAATCATCCTCTTCCATTTTTATACGTTCCTAATATTTTAAATTCTTCTGCCATTATTTCTAAAATAGATTCCGCTTTTTTATAATCTTGATAATCGTTAAACGTTACATCTACAAAAAAAGAATATTTCCAAGGGGTTTCTATAACTGGTAACGATTGTATTTTAGTCAAATTCATTTTACAATCGCTTAACACATTTAATATGGTAGCTAAGCTACCACGTTTATGATTCAATTGAAATTTTAAAGACGCTTTGTTAATGCTATCTATATCATTATTGGGCACTTCTTTTTGTACAATTACAAAACGCGTAGCATTGTCTTTAATGGTTTGTATATCGTCTTCTAAAATGGCCAAGTTAAAAATTTCTGCAGCTATGCTTGGTGCAATGGCTGCAATACCTTGTAATTGTTCTTTAGCAATTCTTTTAGCTACCTCTGCAGTATCTACATCTTCTACCAATTTAATCTGTGGGTATTTTTTAAAGAACTCTTTACACTGTAACAATGCCATAGGATGAGACCACACTTCTTTTATATCGTCTATACTTTGCCCCTCTAAAGCCATTAAATGATGATGAATGTTTAAGTACTCTTCTCCTGTAATGTGCAAATTATAGGTATCTATTAAGGCATAGTTGGGTATAATAGAACCAGCAATGGTATTTTCTATGGCCATAACCCCAATATGGGCTGTATTGTCTAATAGGCTATCTACTAGAGCATCAAAAGACATGCATTCTTTTAACGTAATTGCATCTCCATAAAAGTCTAATGCCACCTTATGATGGTTAGATCCTTGAGCACCTTGTATGGCAATTATTTTTTTCATTTTTACTCAAAAAAAAAGCCTCGAAGTAAATTCGAGACTTTATATTTTTATTATTTGGTTAACAACAATATACAAAGTCTCTACTCTTATTATAAAAATAAAAGTAAAAATAGAAACGAGACCAAGTTGTTTTTAACATCTTCATTTAGAATTGAAAAACAAATCTAAAAATTAATTTTTGATGCACAAGTATTATTACAAAACTTTCAAAAAAATTATGAATAATGTAAAATTTGCAAATTATTTTACCTAAAATGTAAGGTAATCTTTGTTTTATTTTTAATACTATAATAGTATAACAAACGTTTATTTATTTTACATCGTTTAGAAAATCATGAAATATATCATGTATCTAATGTTTTCTAATTATTACTTTTACATTTTTTAAAATCAACCTCTTAAAATCAGGAAAATGTTACATCACTTTAAAAAATACATTTTATTTAGTTTTCTGCTTAGTTTTACTTTTCTATTATACGATTGTAAATCTGATAAACCAGCGACTACTAATACAATTAAAACAGAAGCGCCAAAAGGTATGGTTTGGGTAGAAGGAAAAACCTTTTTACAAGGGGCAAAAGCATCAGATAAATATGCTATGCCAAGAGAAAAACCAGCACACCAAGTTACTGTAGATGGTTTTTATATAGATGTTACAGAGGTTACTAATGCACAATTTAAAGCCTTTGTAGCTGCTACTAATTATGTAACTGTAGCCGAACGAAAAATAGACTGGAAAAAAATGAAAAGTCAAGTACCTGCAGGCACCCCAAAACCACATGATTCTATTTTACAACCAGGCAGTCTTATCTTTAATAAAAATGTAAATGCTGTGGTAAACATGAACAATTATACACAATGGTGGACATGGAAAATTGGTGCAAATTGGAGACATCCATATGGACCTGGATCTAGTATTGAAGGTAGAGACAATTATCCAGTAGTACATGTTGCCTTAGAAGATGCTTTGGCCTACTGCAAATGGGCAAATAGACGTTTACCAACAGAAGCAGAATGGGAAGCTGCTGCACAAGGAAAACAAACTGATGCTATATTTACTTGGGGGAATGATTTTTCTATTTTAAATGCTAATGCCAATACTTGGCAAGGTGTTTTTCCAACAAAAAACGAATCGAAAGATGGTTTTGAATTTATTGCAGAAGTAAAATCGTACCCACCTAACAGTATTGGCTTGTATGATATGTTGGGCAATGTTTGGGAATTAACTAGCGATTTGTTTCATGTAAATTACTACAAACAATTAGATACTACATCACCAATTCTAAATCCAAAAGGGGCAGCTAAATCGTATAGCCCAAGTAACCCTTACCAAGTAGAACATGTTATGAAAGGAGGTTCTTTTTTATGTCATGATTCGTATTGTGCTAGTTTTAGAATTTCTGCAAAAATGGGAGTTACTGTAGATTCGGGTTCCGATCATATGGGCTTTAGAACTGTGGCTACACCAGCTATGTTAGAGCGCAAATAATAGCGATTTCTCGATAGAATCATAAATACAAATAACACGTCATTACGAAGGAG
>Ga0209652_1001835_pt1 | contig 17088 bp, 12 predicted proteins | sample SaaInl74LU_5_DNA_FD_184641 | JGI IMG/M metagenome (GOLD analysis project Ga0209652, IMG submission 184641) | Marine microbial communities from expanding oxygen minimum zones in the Saanich Inlet - ESP_74LU_5_DNA (SPAdes) (version 2) | ecosystem: Environmental > Aquatic > Marine > Intertidal zone...
TTTTGTCCGTGTCCGTCTAATGTAACATAGTATGATGCTGGCCGAGCGATGGATTCTTCCATTCTATCATTGACTCTGCACCATACCAGTCGGAGAGAATGTTCCAACAACGAGGACATGCTTGTGATACAGATTGTAGTTAGAGGCGGAATTGTTTGTGGGTTTAGTGTTGAGGAGAGGCAAGTTGTTCCCAACTCTTGTAAAGTAAATCTGAACAGATTTTGATGAGACGACGGAACAAATGCTGACTCTAATCCGTGCATTCTAGAACTTGAAGAGAGAAGAGTTTTTCCATAGTCTACCTCACTCTTCATTAGATCGTACTTTGTCAAGCTAGATATATCGCGTTGTTTTGTCATCATCTTTGTGTCATCAACACTAACGCAACATGAATCGAGAGTTTGGATAAGAACCGATGTCAGCGAAAGCCACCGTCGATCCAATGTAGATAAGAACCCATGAGAGAGTAGATTGCGCAAATTGATGCCTCCAACTTTTGTCGGGAGTAGTAATGTTTTGAGGATGGGCGACAAGCGTGCCAACGGAAATAGTTTGTTGTATTCCAGCGAAGGATCTGTGTCGAGCTTGGACATTTCTGCAATCATGTTGCTAAGGAGTGGAGCACCTTTCGTTTGATGATTGCTGTTTTGTGGACGAATTTTAAGCAGGGCGGAACGTATGGATGACTCGAGTAGGTTGACTGACACCATTGATGCTACAACAATGGCAGAAGTGCTTTCTCTAGATGATGAGTCTGAGCTTGTTGATGTTGATGATAGTTGAGATAAGCAGATCAACCCCAATATCTTCTTTTGCACATTTAGTGTGTTGGTATTTCCTCCAAATACAATGTCATCGCAGTGATTTGCAAAGTGATGAAGCTGATCTATTGGCATGATACTTGCATCTCCCATACCCATAGAAACAGTTCCTTGTTGCTTCAGCTGCAGTGTGAGCGTATCTGGATCTACACGAAAAGGAAACGATGAGTGCTTTGTCGTAGGATCAAAATTGTTGCAAAGTATCCCATCTCCAGTCAGCATTTGAGCAATGTCTGGATGGATGTATTCGTACCCTTCAATCATTTTGGAAGAGGAGGACATCATAAAATTACTTCGTGACATATCTTGTCGAGCACATGATGTGATGAAGCCGTTTGCTACTGTTACAGCTGCTGATATGATGGCTGCGACGAGTCTATAGTGCCTCCTCTTCCCTGGCATCGTCATGTACGAGGCTGCGACTCTCTCAATCCCAAGTAGGCCCCTTCCACCTTGACAGCAACGATCTGAAAGCATGCGTTGCTTCTGCTGATGAGGATGATTTATTTTATTGATGGGCTACGAAATGAGTAACTATTATTTGTAGCTCCTTTACTGCTCCAACGTCAGCGCTCTTTCCTTTCCACCACTTCGCACTTTGCACTTTGCAATTTGCACTTTGCTCTGCCCCACCTGGTGGCCCGGACTGTCAAGCTAGTAGCTGCATTACTCTGTCTTGACTAACATCCTAACACGCGACAACACTCCTACAACGATGACATACACAAACAAACCACTAATCATAGGAATAGCTGGCGGCACCGGAGCCGGCAAGACAACATTCGCCAAGAGCATTTACCTTGCTTTTGGTGGCCAAGAGTGGGGCAGTCCTGCTGCTGCTGCTGCTGCTGCTGCTGCTGCATCAGAATGCCACATAACCCACCTCTCTCATGACGACTATTACAAAGATTTAACTCATCTAACCATGGAAGAACGTGCCTGTGTCAACTTTGACCACCCATCATCACTTGATACCGATTTACTCATTTCTCATTTGAAACAACTAATTCAAGGACAATCGGTAATTGTACCGCGATATGATTATACACGACACTGTCGATTCCAAGAGGGGGAGGTAGACGGGGAAGGACGTAGTACTGGGAGAGTCGTCGAAAGTAAACGAGTTATATTAGTTGAGGGCATTCTAATTTTAAGCGTGCAAGAACTTGTAGACTTGATGGATCTAAAGGTTTTTGTCGATGCTCCATCGGATATCAGGTTGAGTCGAAGGATTCAACGCGATACTGTTGAGCGAGGGCGCACATTGCCAGATATTTTGAGTCAGTATTCCAAGACTGTTAGGCCGATGCATAATCAATTTGTAGAGCCGTCGAAGTTAAATGCCGACTTGATTGTTTATGGTCATCATGACAATACTGAGGTTAGCAAAAAGAGGATGGATTTGGCCATGAATGTTATTTGTAATCATTTGAAGATGGAGACTGCTTTGTAGATAGGTAAAACGATACGTCAGTTAGGTAGATGAGATTATTCAGGTTTGTGCACTGTTCGATTAGGATGTCGATCTCTCTGTGATTTCATTGCAAATGCAGCTGCTTCGATGAAACACTTTTTGTACAATTGACCATATTTCTCTGTATTGCCGCCACTGCCATTTATCTGCTGTAAACGCTCCTCCACTCTATCACAATTCCACCACCACCGTTGCATCAATTCCATCACCGTGTCAACATTCAATGGTTCACACGAGGATAATTCTTTGACACGTAACTCGTCTAATGGTAGCTTTGCGGCACGTATATTCAGTGACTCTTCAGCACGCCGACGTGATCGATCTTCTGTTATTCTTCGATCAATGAGCATTCCTACGATCACTATTCTTGGAGGACGACAGGTTGTTGGAAGAGTATAAGATGCATCTGGGGAGAGGTAAACAACTTCTTCCTGTGATTCTTGTGTCGATGATGTGCAATTTTGTTTATCAAGAAACTGGCGAATTTCAATGTCTGGATCAAAGATTATTTGCTCTGTCGATGCTTTTGTTTGTGTCCCAAGCTCGTCTACGCGAGTTTTGACGGATTCTATGTCTTTCCCTTTACCAAGCACATGCACATGAGAATGGATATTGTTGCTATTTTTCTCTGTGGCTTCTGATCTCCATTGTAAAAAGTTGGTCAGCTGACGAGATACTGCACGCACTCGTTCGTTCCTTGGGCGCTTTTGTGTAGGAAAGCCGTAAAACGCATCACATAGAATGATTGGTGTTGATGCTGCATCTGGCTTGCACTCTAGAGTTGATGATGCTGCTGGCGATTCCGCGGCATCATCGGTATTTGCATCATTGCTGATTTGAAGACGATCTAATGCTGCGGCTGCATCTGTGGCGGCATCGACAGCTGCTGCGTCGCTGTCCATGCTTATTCTCAGTTTGCCTCTATCCTCGGGATTGAAGACCTCTTCAATGCAAGAAGTGATGATGTCGAACAACCCGCACTGATCGCGATTTGATTCATGGTGGGGAGGTTTCTACAAGACTCACGTAGGAATTGGTACACAAAATTGCTGTCAGCCTCTTCTTCTCTCGGTAATGTCAAGCTCATATTAACCTACTTAAATCACAGCAAGTAGCAAGATGAGATAGTAAGATATAATACAAACTATTACTTCTTAAGCATCATCTTTCCAGTATCGGTGTTCTATCGACTATTCGTTATTGTTCCAAGCTAACATCATTACTTCATACAATACTCTTCTGCCTTCTGTCATGCTAACAGCCTATTATCAATAATATAACTTATTTCAACTTCCCCTATCCGCATATCATCTCAATGCATTTTCTGTGTTTGCTTACTGTTCCTGCCCCTATGATGATTGACTTTATTTCGCAGCGACGGCAGCCTCAATAGCTGCCTGCTGTGCCTCTCTCGCTGCCCTCTGTGCGGCCTTGGCGGCCGCCTTTTCTGCCTTCAACTCTGCCGCTGTCGGTTCTTTCTTTTGTGGGGCTGCGGCGGCTGGGGCTGCAGCTGGTGCGCTAGGAGCAGCATCAGATGAGCTATAAAGTTGTGTGGTACATAGATCAAAAGTTTGGTGAGTTTTAGGCACATCTTACGAGCGGCATAGGTGTATATTTCTTCTCTGCAATAATATTTGTATCAAAAGCCTTACCTAGTTGATGATGATGCACTTGAAGCTTCTTCCCCAAACAAATTCTTCTCTCCCTTGAGATTGGAGTTGAGCTCAGCAGTGAGAGCATCTTTATAAGATGGTAGCGAAAAATCAGTGAAGTCAGAGCTAGAATACTCTGCTGAAACCATGAAAGAACTGCTGCTGCTGCTACTTGGTGCTGTAGGATTAGTTAGAGGCGAAGCAAGGCTGGGACTGGCACTCATCGCCCATAATCCCAATGCCAAAGTCGTTGTAGCAGCAATGTTGGCGGACACTTTATTGATAGAATCTTCTTGCTGATTGATATTGACACTCTTCAGTGCCGAAGGTGGATGTGACACTCCATCAACAGCACGATGTGTAGAGGTCTTTGTCGCTGAATGAGTGAACCCATTGCAATAAGTGATTGATAGAGTCTGTAGAGACAGTACGAAAGCAAAGAATCTCATGGTGCTGGCTTCTTTTCGGTGCTATTGTAGGTGCCTGCTGATGATGGGCAAGTGAAGTACGTGACAACGCACACCGCATTCCTTCATTTGCAAAAGTGAAAAATGGCGCGTTCTTTTGTCGAATGTCCCGCCATTTCTGAGTTCCACAAAAACAAAACTGCCGCCGCCATCACCACCCATCATTTTGGGAGCTACAATACCAAGCAAGCAAGGCACTACTTATCAGCCTAACCAGCAGCAATGAAGAGCTTCCTCTGTTGTATATTAGTCTGTGTGCTTAGTCAGCACCACCAGCAGGCGTCGGCTTTCACTAGCCCGCTCACAACAACTAATACCGTAGGCAGAAGAACAGCACCACGTGATGTGGCGATGATGGACATCAGCGATAGCACTGCCTCCACAGCTACTGACGAGGCAGCTAATGCAGATGAACTTGCTCTCCTACTTCCCGGTCAGACTCTTCGAATCCAAATAGGTGATGTGTCCTCGTCACGAAAGGCGTGGAAGAAGAGGCGACGCAACTCCAGTCCAATTCTCATTCCTTGCAGTATTTTGGGTATGAACCGCGAGTGGATGGTACGATGGAATGTCATGACATTATTGCACCAGGTTGGAGAGGAAAGTAATGCAGCTGATGGAGCTGTAACAATCAGTTCTGGAAAATTAGGTCGTGCGTATAAGAAACGATTAGGTGGAGATCTACAATCGCATGCTGACGCTTTGGGTTATGCTTCGGTTGAATCTCTATTGCAAGCTTTGTTTGACGAGAGGGTCCAAGCGGAATATGGTGTGTCTGCATTTGTTGAGCCTACTCATGGGAATCTCATGCTCATGACGGCATTGACACGAAGGCAGGCAAGAAATTTCTCCAACTCTGCTGGAATGGTGCAATTTCGACCTGATGAGGTTGACGAGAACCAAAAAATGATTCATACTGGTTTGGCATCGGTGCGTTTGTCGTCCAGTATTGGAAGAATGCCAAAGTTCACTCAAGAAGTGCTGGGAGCAGCTTTACGTGTTTCTCCATATGATGAGGCAGCCGAGAAGTACCAACAGGGTGATGAATTCAATGCATTTGTCTACTCTTACGAAGTCGCTGGTGATAATGAGTCACCTCTGTTGGTTTTGACGGCTGATGATCCAAGAGGCAAAGGTATTGCTTTGGGTGGAACTGGAACTTTTGGAAGCAGTACTCGAGTATTCAAGAGGAGAAATACGAATTTCCAACATGACACTTACGAAAGAGAGTTGAGCAACCTAAGTGCTGGTGAAGGTCCTATCTCCGCAAACGTTGTGGCTGTATCTTCTCACTCAAATGCTGTCTTTGTGGATTGCGGCGTTGGAAGGAAACGAGGAAAGAAGTATGGTGGAGGCACTACAAAAGTGCTTGGAATGCTAAGACTAGAGGACATTGAAGGAGAAATGGATTTTGAAGCGGGTGATGAGATTGACGTTTACATCAAGGCAGTATCACCCCAATCTGGCCGTTTTATGGTCACTCAAGATTCATCCATCAAAAACAAAAAGCAAAAGGATTTGAAGATGGAGAAGGAGGCTGACAAACGAAAAGATAGGCTATCGAGCAAGTTTAGTATCGACATAACTTCTGTGATTGGAAATGAATACGACGGAGTAGTCAAGGCACAATCAAAATCCGGGGATTGGTGCTATGTGCAACCCATCGTCGGTGAAGGAGAAGGTTTTGAATTACCTGTAGGCGTGGCCAACATTTTACAGGGGCAAGACAATGATAATTCGTACTCATCTGGAGATAGTGTTCGTGTGAGAGTTGAAGGCATTGATGAAAAGAGAGGACAACTGTCTCTAACATTGTTGAATTGATTTGTCTCTTGAAATTTGTGAAGTACAGTTAAGCTTTAAATCATAACCGTAGCTATAATATATTATGTGCACCGTGGTCTATATTCTCAAGAGGTGCTCACCAGAATATCCTCTTCGTCATCGCTACTTTCCAAGTCCTCAGCAGAGCGCGTATAATTGGGCTGTGGAGCTTGGTTACTTGCCACTTTTGGGCTTGCTGGTGATTCGTTTTGTCCAAGCATGCGGAAAAGAGATCCTTCGATCTCTTTCTGTCTATCTTTCGTCATTCCCAATGTCTCCACATCAATATCATTGTTATCAACATCATTATCGTCATCAAAGTCCAATCCAGAAATAGCTGCCGCTGCTCTCTCTTCATCCACATTAATTGTAGAGTTATAATCCATTTCAACAGACTCTTTTCTTGTAGGGGATGTCACTCCTGACGCCAGTCCCCCTCTTGGACTCTGACCTAAACTTGATCTCGTTGACTGATTCCTCTGGCCTTGTGATCCTGGATAACGCCAAGGGGGAGACAGGACATTCATTGAAGGATGGATTCGTAATTGCCACTCAGCAGGAATTTGTAAACAAGCTTGCAAAAATATTGATACTGAATCAAACATAAATCGAGGGCGATTGGAGTTGTGATCACCATCTACTACAATCATATTGGCATCTCCAGCATAAACATCATGCATAGCGAGCGAGTGTGATTTTGTAATGAAATCATCATTTTCAGCAGCCACAAACAAGGCGGGTATGTAGCAATGTGGAACATGAGAGATTGGGCTAACGTCTTTGATATCAAAATCGGCTTGTCTGCGGACACTACCGCGAATCATTCGTATAGCTACAGATGAAACAAACCCTGGAACATTGATGCCCTGATCACGTGCTTTGTCTACCATTTGTTCGCATAGAGCTGACAAATCAGAGAAGGGACTGTCCAAAACCATAGCTGCAATAGATGGGTCGCGATCTCCATGCATTAAGGCGGTGACTGGATAAAGAATGCAGTGATGACAACGTTAGAATCAAATGAAATAATAGCACACAATATTATGAAAGAGATGCACGCAATTCTTGAACTAACCTGCACCCATGGACCTTCCCCACAAAGCAATCGTTGAAACAACATCAGTCGCCCTCAAATGTGCAACAACACACATCAAATCCTCTCTCTCATAATAACCCAAAGTAACATGATCCCCATCACTCTTTCCACTCCCCGCAAAATCAAATGCAAAGACTGCCACACCCAATGCCAGCAGACAAGTTAATTGGGGCAACACTTCGACACGCGCACTGGAATTTCCATGCATGTAAATAACCACGGGGATTCGATCAGAGGAACGTTCGACAGGTTCCCAATGGGAACATTGCAAATTCAATCCCCGTTGGGTACATAGTGTAAAATCAGTACGTGTGAATCGTTTTCCCAAAAATGAAAATGCTGGTGGACCCAAGTGTTCTTCCCGGTATTGACAGCGGGGTGGTCGAATGATGGCATTGACAAGTTCCTGATAGCCAGATTTTGCCATTTGCACATACGAGCCCAGAGATCCCTTTTCTGGTGGTGTAGGTGAATGACTACGTGAATTGCGCAGTGACCCACTAGACGACTGTGAATCCAATCGACGGTTAGTAGAACTACCACTGCTGCTGCTATTTTGTCGTAATTGTTGCTCCACATAGGCTCTATGCTGCGTGTCATTAATATCCAATAAACTAGCTAAACGCTCTGCCTCCCTAATTTCCGCCCGCCGGTTCCGTTCCTCCTCAGCACGCTGCTGACGTAGACGTTCCTCTTCAATTTCTTTCATTGTGTGCTTTGGTTGGCAGTTGGGGGCAGAAGTCCCAGCGTTGACTTTTTGGTTCACGTCGGCGTGATTTTTGTCCAGGCGGCCTTCGGAGATCTGGTAGAGAGATTCGAGGACCTTGCGCTCGTCGTCTATTACTGATGATTGGTCGTTGCCCATGGTATTATTGCTTATTGCATGGATTATTGCTGGCACTACTAACGGTTGATATGATTTCACACGACAGATCCGAAATCCGAAACGCATTTTCGCATTGCAAAAAATATTTACCCAACTTGCGTGCAATACCGTACTGGTAGAGAAATCCGTACATACTTACGTGACCTGTGATTGAGAGAACACTTATTATTGTGACATGTGACATTTACAATAAGTAGAAAGTAGGTACATCGCCCATCCGCCATGCATCTTCTCAACTCTTTTCCTTCAATTTCCGCGAGGATTCATCAGATTCAACCAGCCAGGATTCGCAATGAGACACTGACTATTTGCCGAAAAAATCTTTGGCAACAGCGCAAGGCTGCTTGGTTGTCTCATAAATCGAATCTTTCATCATTGTTGCCAACATAATTGACATACAACCATGCGCTTTGCTCTTGCATCTGCTCTACTTTTGGCTGCCAGCTCGGCACCTCATGCCGCCGCCGACGATGTTATCACGCTGGCAAAGAGGCACTACTACTCCTATGGATACGAAGGAAATACCACCAGTGGTGCGCCTAACGGGTGAGTTGATGACTTGTTCACGTCTTGTGTCTATGCTTGTGTCTTGTGCCTTGGTGAGCATACAAATGATTATCCTATCGCTATCGTAGTGTGTACCACTTCTCGATGATACATCGGTCACATCTACTTACATCTCCACATGATAATTGGACACATTTTCCCTAGAGATTAAGAATGACATGACTTGTATCTTAACATCTGCGTCTTAACAACCACTCACACCTACAATCGATATACATCATCGTAACAACAACAGGTATGCATATGGAATGGGAGGTCTGGAAATCATGTCATACGACAAAAAGGAAAAGATCTTGTATGGAGTCTCTGAACAGGGATTTGTAACCTTAATCGACCAAACAAATGCTCCTGAAGTTGCGCCTCAACTCCCAATTGTGATCAAAGCGGAGGGCTCCTTAACAGCTGTTTCAGTGTGTGCGAACCGAGGCCTCCTCTTTGTTGTTTCGAAGGATGATCCAAATCTCGGCCATGTTCTTGTCTACAAGGCTAGTTCCAGGTCCGAAGATGGTACTGTCTCAACTCCGGAACTCTTAACCAAGGTTGAAGTAGGCTATGGACCGGACATGGCCCGACCAAACAGCGAATGTACCATGCTTGCTGTTGCCAACGAAGGCGAGGGTGTGTACGATGACACTTTGGGTTTGATCAATCCTCCAGGATCAGTCTCCTTGATCAATTTGAAAGATCTTGACAACATCTCTTCTACCAACGTCCCGTTCTTGTGGACTGATGAAGAACTCATCGCAAAAGACATCCACTTGCCTCTATCAGAGAATGCACTTGAGTATTGGGATGAACATTCTTCCATTGCAGGAGATGTGAACTTCACCCTTGCAAGAGCTACGTATACTACTGATTCAGGTCTTGAACCTGAATGGGTCGAGTGGTCAGCTGATGAGAAGTTTGTGCTTGTGAACCTTCAGGAGAATGCTGCCCTTGTCAAGGTTAATGTGGAAACTGCTACTGCAGAAGATATTTTCTCTTATGGTCTCAAGTCTTGGGAAGAAACTCCCATAGATATCATTGAAGATGACGGCTGTGCAACTATGCCTACTGTCCCAGGGCTTTTCTCCGTCCGAACACCTGACTCTATCGCGGTGATCAATGTTGATGGTCAGACATACGTAGCAACGGCCAATGAGGGCGATGATATTGGTAAGATGGATGGATACTGACTTTATTCGACACATTTTTCGGTACATTAATTCTTACACACCTTTGCGTCTATCTTGCAGAATATGGTGACTTTGCAGAAAAGCAAAAGTCTAAGGATGTGTTTGATGGCTCTTCTCTTGGACTAGTTGGTGCAAGCGCCGATCCAGCTGTCTTCGATCCCATCTCGCCTATGACTAGCCAATCGAAGTACTTCAATGCTGAGTGTGATGAAGCTGAAGTAGGCTGGTGCGCCAAATCTATGAGATTGGCTCTGGGTAGTACCATGATTGATTTCAGCGATGCTACTGCTCCTGTCATTAAGAAAATGGTAGCCATTGGAGGGCGTGGTATCAGTCTCTACAAGCTCACTGATGACGATCTTGAACTCGTTTGGGATAGTAAGAGTGAGTTTGAAACAGAAGGGTGTAAAGCATTTCCTTGGGCACACAATGGTGTCCACGATGAAGAATTTGCCGATGTGAATGGCACGTTATGGAAAGCTGATCCAGATCTCCATGAAACTCTTTTGGAGATGAATGATCCCGAGGAAGATGGATGGTAAGTTTAGGATTGCTCTGTATCAAGACTTACAAAAACAATCGTGCCTGACTAATTGTGTGTTTGTTATATTCATAGCAAGGATCGTGGTGATGGTACTCCAGGAGCATGCGCTATGGGAGACACTGTTGATGAGCGCTCACTGAAAGATGGCTACGCAGCAGAAGCCATTGTCAGTGGAGAAGCTTGCGGTAAGCGTTACTTGGTGACAGTGAGCGAGAAGAATTCTGTAGGGTTCCTCTATGATGTGAGCGACATCGAGAACCCAGTTCTTGCGCAGGTTTTCCACCTTTCTCCGGGCTCTGAAAAGAGGAACCCAGTTCTTGCTTATGCCGATGGAACGCTTGGTGAAATTGATGCAGAATCCATCATCTTCATGGAAGCAGAAGATAGTCCTAATGGAAAGGCTGGTATCTTATTTGCTGGGGCATGGTCGACCAGCACGTCGTTCTGGGAATTCAATTGTGGAGATGGCCCTATTTCTGAGGAGAAACCTGCAGGTGGAGATGACTCTACAATGTCTACTGAGGAGCCTTCGTCTGCTTTCACTTCTTCTCAATCTCTTTTTGCAGCTGCTGCCGTCGCCTTTCTAGCAGCCTCAGCCTCCTCATTGATGTAATGTACCTTGGCATGCGAGATACATAAAAAGACAAAGATACTTTAAGATTATGTTTACATTTTACATCAGTTACAAAAGTTTGGGCACTTCACGCCCGAAAAGTATTACACAGAATGTGTTCTGCTGTGTAGTAAAAAAGGATATCTCTCTTTCTGCTGTTGAACGTTGGAAGAGCTGCTCCTGTTGCCTCCAAAGAAACAAGTGGCTGCAATCATATTCATCGCTATCAGAAAGATAAATGGTAGTGAAAACTCTGGTGCAGATTCCGCGATCGACTCGGCTTGTAATAATCTGAATAGAGGTATGGCCATAGAAGTGAGAGTGTTTGAGAGTAAGTGAAATACGACCAGAACCGAGTTTTCGCTCATTTGTGAGATCTCCACTCCTCTTCCAGTTGAGAGTGTTTGTGAGGATCCTACGATGAAAGCCACAACCAAGAGACTTGATATCAATCCTGCAAATGATTCCCATTCCATGGCAATCATACACATCATCAGCGCTACAACTCCAGCAAGAAGAGAGGCCGATAACAAGCTGTGTCTGTGTGTTGGATCTGTCCATTTATCCACGATGAAAGGAGAAATCATTATGAATAGCTGAAAGGCACTCCCGATCGCCCCTACTAGTATCTTACTTGATGTTGAGGTGCCCAGAAAGTAAGACATGAATGTGATGAGAGAATTGGCAACGACACCAGAGGTGACGAAGGCGATCGAGCAACGAGTAGACCCCTCCTTTGAGAAGTACGTCATCATTAATGCCAAGACTTGGTCATTCCGTATAGTTGTCTCATTATTGCGTGGTGTGACTTCAACTTGCTGTGGCACCAGGGCCTGAATCTGACCATCAATTTGTCGAGGAGTAAAGCTTCCTTGAAGATTAGGAAATGGCGAACTTGGTTCTATGGAGCCGTAACTGAAAGTGTTCGAGCCGTAGCTGAAATTGTTACGATGGCCTAGCCCCTCTTTGATCTTTTCTGTAAACACTCTCGAAAAATCTGATGCTACTGAATTATGATTTCCGTAGTTGGAGTCGCTGTTTCCAGTAGATTCGTTCGTGTCTGTGAATTCCAAAGCTACATCGTGTGGTTCGACTGGGAGTTGTTGCGTAAAGATATTCTCTACTTCTTTGAATACCATGCTTGTCTGTGGTGTAGGTGAAGGAGGAGCTCCTTCAAAATGAAAGACCATAGCGATGAATAGTATCATGGCAATCAAAATGATGCATTGGAAGTAAGGGACGATATCACTCTCAGATGAGACCAAAAATGTCCCGCAAAGGAAAGAGAACAGTATTCCAAGATGATTGCTTTGCAAAACAATTCGTAGCATTGCCGTGTGTTCGTTGGGAGGAAACCATGCTGTCACGACAAAAATAGGAGTGATCTGGTAAAGGGGCTGACTAAGTCCAGCAATGATGAAACCGACATGTAATCCCTCGACAAAGCCCGAAGACGCACAGCAAACATACAGTCCCACTAGTAACAGGAGGGCACCAAGCAACACTGTACGTCGAAGACCGAGAAATGAGAGCGTTGCCGGTGCACAAAATGTGGAGACAGCACTTGCAATGAGGAATAAGCTGACAAGACTCTCTGCACCAACATCTCCTTCTAGCATCGTTGCCACGGGTGCCACAGAGAAGCATATCCACCCAGAGAGAAGATTCAGCATTGACAGATACAAGAGCATCGCCCATCGCGATGGATGAAGGTCATTTGTTATCAAATCTGGAAATGAAGCTGCATTTGGTCTCCAATACATGTGATCTCGATCATCGTCGTCGGTGTAGCCACCTGTACTTATTGGAGTGGTTGCGTTTGAAGTGCTCTGTGGTGTCAAACCCTCAGTAAAATGAATATCCCTTTCGTCAAAATTAAGGTATGGACGATGAGCTAGAGGCGCAGTTGCTTGCATCTCAGCTACCTTTTGAGCACTCTGCTGGCTGGAATAAAATTGCCTTGCTCCTGCATGCGTTGGAGTGGAAGTATTTGAATCGAAATTAACGGGTACATTCCGCCCAGACGGTATCATCTCACCTTCAGGCAAACTGAGAGGAGTAGACATCCTTGTTGGAAGATCTTCATCTATACTTTCAGAATTATCACTGGAATAAACACCGCTGCTGGAATAAGATGTCCAGTTATTTCTGTCGCCTTCCATCGGATGGTTTGCGGCATTCATATTATTTGCTTCCAAATATCCAGCAGATTGTGAAGGAGAAAACAGAGGCTCAGAGTTACACCTCATTTTTAACGTTGGAGCACGCACTCTGCTTATATGTACAGATGAAGATCTTCTTGCTTGATTTGGTAATGGCAGTAATTCAAATTGATCATGTGGAAGCAGATTATTGAACTGGACTTGCTCGTTATCATAAGAAATTGGGGTCCCTCTGCCACCAAGCGAGGAAGATAAAGATTCAGAGTTGGTCAACGATTCTTTGCTATGGCGACCAATCAGATGCACTGTATTCTCATAAGAATGAGAAAAATTCTGTGCTGCTGTTGTTGTTTCATCGAAAGTAACCTGAGATCGTTTGCCTGGAGACTGATCCAATAATCTGCCAACCATTTGTTGATGTTCAGGTGAATCATGAGGAGAATATTCCATGTTAATCTCTGGCGATGCTTCTAATTCCGAATTCTTTCGGTCAGGACTAAGTTCCTCATTTGAATAATCATCTAATCCGCCGGAAGTCGACGAATCATCAGATATGTACGAGTCGTAGGATTGCATGCTCATCAATGAATGACGCCGTGGTGGCAATGTTTCCGGTTTGCCCGCAGGTGCCGCTACCAAACTGAGCCCGAATGCGTCATAAGTGTCAACATCTGGAGTATGAGGTTTATCCGGTGACAAAATGTTGGGGCGCGGCTGCAGCGTTGCTGATACTTGGGGTAGTATGGTTTCCTTTGCTTTGAGGGGTGAAATTTCTTCGCCCTCGACGGCCGCAGTTTTCACAGTGAACCTGCCCTTCTTCTTCACTTTCATTGGGGAAGAGTCACCATCATCAGTTGCTGTCGATAACACAAATGGAGATGAAGCGGTGGAGGTGTCGCGGTGTGCTTTGGGAGGGGATAGCGGAACACCTGGCTCCGAATCGTCTCCCGATGCCACGGCATCATGAGCAGCATTATTGTTGTTGCTCATCGCTCATTCATTGGTGCTTCTTCTATTCATTGGTGCGTCTGCACTCTCTCTGTGATCATTGCTAAAGGCACTGCCGGCTCCAGCTCCGGCAGAGATTCAGCAGCAAATTATTGAACTTGTTTTTGGAAAAGGGAGCGGAAAAGGTATAGGACATGCGACATTCCGTGTCGTTCCGACAGAAGATGCGAAAGAGATATTCTAAAGGACCAGACGCCGCCCGCTGCTCCCCCGCCCAGTAGAACTTGTTCTGTATTGTATTGGTTGAGGTTGAGGCCACCTTCGATGATGAAAAGGGGCTTGCCATCAAGTCTTGAAAATAGCCCTCTCTGATAGCACTTTGCAAATGAAGCCTTCTGACACAAGTCTCCCACGACACTACAGAAAATGAATACATACAAATCAGCCTGAGGATAGAGTTGAAGAAAGAGCACTCCGGCAGCATAACTCTGTTGCACATCTTCGTAGGCATCTCCATGTCGAGGCAATTATCTAGCCTTGCAGAAGTCAAGTCAACACTTGAGCTTGAGTTTACCATTTCTGCCGACGCCAATAGATCTACGTAGGTGACACCTTGGAAATGCAGATAATCAACAGCACTGGCGAAAGAAGCAGTCACGCGTAGTCACCTGCCTAGGGATCTCCCTTCATCCACTGATGTTATGGCCTTCTTCTCTACCTCTACCATGTATACTTCCCAGCTGCTGAAGCTACTGCGCAATTACTTGACTGATCTTGATGGATTGATGGAGGGAGTTCTTAGCTCAAATTTCATTTTTATCCGCCAATGTGGAATCTAGCCTCGGATGCACCGCCAAGAGGGTGCATGATGGAGCTTGATGCTGTTAGTGTGAGGTAGAACCACTTACATCTCACCTACCCCAGCTGCTGAAGCTACTGCGCAGAGACTTGAATTATCTTGAGGATTGACGAAGTTCTTGGCCCAACCCAATTAAATCCCAAAAGTGCAATCTAGCCCCTCCAAGATGATGAAGAACTTGGATGCACCGTTAGAAAGGGATTATGATGACTATCGACTACGCGCGGGGAGCCTGTGTTATGGTAAGATGGAGCCGCTAACATCTCAGCTTCAAAGGCAATATCTTGAGCTGTGCATTGAAAGAGTTTTATCATCTGATTCCTCCAACTTATCCTTGAGGCACTTATCAAATACTTGGCACCATTGGTCACAGACTTGGTGGTCGCTTCTCTGTCTTGGCTTGTTCATCGGAATATTTGACGGATTGTTTGGGACACAGGATCAAGTCCAGAATATGGATGTCGTAGATACACGGATGAGAACGATCCCGCTCCCACTCTTCGGCCTAGAATGATCTCGCCTCTCCTCTGGAATGGTGCTATTGTATCCAATGGCAAACGACCAATGGCAATAGGTCATGCGGAAGTCTTTTCCGTGGCGTGCAATGTCGAAGGTCGCTGCTTGTGCGTGATGCTGGGAACTGGGAAGATCGATGCTGGGAAGATCACGCACACGGACAACCGTGATGCATGGTCTGGGATCTGATGGTCGAAAGAAAAATGAGTTTAGTTACAATGAGACCTCATATACGTAGGAATTAAATAAAACCATTGCTTTTCGCCTTTTACATGTTTAGCACGTGTATTTCACGTGAGGCGAGAATCTCTTCTATCTAGTATTGTTCTTCAATCTTCAATCTTCAAGTAGCAGCAAACTTTACGAGTAGTCGATCGCTGTCTTTTCTCTCGCTCAGCATTAGCACGTGATGACAAACTTACTTACTGTACCTACCTCTCTAGTTATGATAGATAGATTATTTTAGTAGCTACTCTCAGGCACTAAAGGTATAATGCTATGTGGATATCAAGCGCCGAAAGCCTCTGCCTAATGTAAAATCCCATAGAGTTGGTCAGTTAAAATTGGATCTCCCAGAGTCTTCAAATTCTTTCGACTTGAACTCAACATGAGTGGTAAGTAGTGGGAATAGAAGAAGAGAAGAATCGCCACCGATATCATTACTTGTTGCGGCATATGGCCAACTGCTTCTTTTGTGATATAGCTAAACTCTTTTGTTGGACAATTGCCCTGAATTAATGCCCTGACCAGATATAATCTTTCGTCAGGTCTGGTGCAGCTCAGTCTTTGTCTGTCTTTTCATCTCTACTTCTTTCAGTTGTGTTGATTAACGACTTATTTGGTACTTTGAACTTTAGGGCATCAGATGGATCCCATTCTTGATAAACTTTCTTTTGAGAGACCCATTTGCTCTGGCCAGTCCCTACAGTTGAACTCCTTCTCTTCTCTTCACCACTACCAAGATAATCACGTCCTGAAACTGAGGATCCCCGGCCATCTGGATGTCCTAATGTGGCTACTCCCCACCTTCGTTTCAATGATTCAGCAGGTTTCACTGGCCGTTTCCGGGAAACTCCTGCAACGTCAGTTCTATCTTGTGCAATCAAATCTCCGCTACGCCATATAGCAAATGACCACTCTTCCCACAAATCAGTCCTATGCGTACCAGATTTTTTGTTATTCATTAATTTGTCATATGCTTCTTTCACTACACGAAATCTATTTAATGCTTCAGTAGGCTCTAGGTCGGAAACATCTGGGTGTAGCTCTCTTGCCATGTTGCGATAGGCTTCCTTGATATCCGTCGCTGTTGCACCCCATGAAAGGCCTAACGCTGCGTATGGATCCGATTTCTTCATTTGATCAGTGTTTGTAAAGTAAGAACGCTTGGAGAAATCATTGCTATTATAATTTGTTGTATTCTGAAAATGGTAAGAGATGATATGTTGCTGATTCCTCTTCTGCTTTGCGCAATGCCTGCAACT
>Ga0209652_1001837_pt1 | contig 17068 bp, 17 predicted proteins | sample SaaInl74LU_5_DNA_FD_184641 | JGI IMG/M metagenome (GOLD analysis project Ga0209652, IMG submission 184641) | Marine microbial communities from expanding oxygen minimum zones in the Saanich Inlet - ESP_74LU_5_DNA (SPAdes) (version 2) | ecosystem: Environmental > Aquatic > Marine > Intertidal zone...
CGACTTTTCGCCTCTCGCATGCCCGAGACGGGCCACGAGAACCTGCTGCACGCCAAGGTACACCGCCAGATCATCCGGCGTTTTGGCCGCTTTCCGTTCCGCAACGTGGCCCTTGGACGGCCCTCCACAGCGGTTGAGCAAGCCTGGCTTGACGCTGGCGGTTATGGGGCCGAGTTGCAGGCCATGCAGGCGCCGGCCATCTGACTTGCGCCGGTATCGGCGGTCAAACGGGGATTGCATCAGGTTGATACCTGCCATGCGCTTGCCCCGTCTGGTCCCGCATCCAGAATTGGTTTAACGTCAAACTAATTCGAACATGCGGAGGAGACAGACATGGCCGCCAAGACCTACGATATGATTGTCATTGGGGCCGGCCCCGGCGGCTATGTAGCCGCGATCAGGGCCGCCCAACTGGGTCTGAAGGTTGTCTGCATCGAGCGGGAGAACCTTGGCGGGATCTGTCTGAACTGGGGCTGTATCCCGACCAAGGCGATGCTGCGCTCTTCCGAAGTATTCCACCTAATGCACCGGGCCAAAGAATTCGGCCTGAAGGCCGAGAACATCGGCTACGATCTTGACGCCGTCGTCAAACGGTCCCGCGGCGTGGCCAAGCAGTTGTCCGGCGGCATCGGCCACCTGTTCAAGAAGAACAAGGTCGACGTCATGATGGGCGAGGCCACCGTGACCGCCAAGGGCAAGGTGTCGGTCAAGACCGACAAGGGAGTCGAAGAACTGGCCGCCAAGAACATCATCCTGGCCACCGGCGCCCGTGCCCGCAACCTGCCCGGCCTTGAGGCGGATGGCGAGCGGGTCTGGTCCTACCGCCACGCGCTTGTCCCGCCGCATATGCCCAAAAAGCTTCTGGTCATCGGATCGGGCGCGATTGGCATCGAATTTGCCAGCTTTTACAACACGCTGGGCGCCGATACGACAGTTGTCGAAGTGATGGACCGCATCCTGCCGGTTGAGGACGCCGAGATCAGTGCCTTTGCCAAGAAGCAGTTCGTCAAGCAGGGCATGACGATCCTTGAAAAGGCTGTGGTCAAGCAGCTGGACCGCAGCAAGGACAAGGTCGTGGCCCACATCGAGGCTGGCGGCAAGATCGAGAAGACCGAGTTCGACACCGTCATTTCCGCTGTTGGCATCGTCGGCAACGTCGAGAACCTTGGTCTTGAGGCTCTTGGGGTCAAGATCGACCGGACCCACGTCGTCACGGACGAATATTGCCGCACCGGCGTTGAGGGGCTGTGGGCCATCGGCGATATCGCCGGTGCTCCTTGGCTTGCCCACAAGGCCAGCCACGAAGGTGTCATGGTGGCCGAGATGATCGCCGGTGGCCATCCCCATCCGGTCAAACCTGAAAGCATCGCGGGCTGCACCTATTGCCACCCCCAGGTCGCCAGTGTCGGCCTGACCGAAGCCAAGGCCAAGGAACAGGGCTACGACATCAAAGTGGGCAAATTCCCCTTTATCGGCAACGGCAAGGCCATCGCCCTGGGCGAGCCCGAAGGACTTATCAAGACAATCTTCGACGCCAAGACCGGCGAATTGCTCGGCGCCCATATGGTCGGTGCCGAAGTGACCGAGCTGATCCAGGGCTACGTCATCGGTCGCCAGCTCGAGACCACCGAAGAAGACCTTATGAACACCGTCTTCCCGCACCCCACGCTGTCCGAGATGATGCATGAGAGCGTGCTTGATGCCTACGGCCGCGCGATCCACTTCTAGGTTGCCTCAGTACTGGGCCTCGCAGGCCCCTAAAAGACCGGAGAGAAGGCGAGACATCGCCGCCTCTTCGGTCGCACCTTCCCGAAATAGGTAATCAGCCTGAAGGGCATAGGCCTCTGCCTCCAATGCGGCTGGGCAAGCTGCGTTGTGTTGTCGACCGGCCCGGTATTGGGCCGCGTGGACCAGTTCGTGCAGCAAAAAGCCGCGTCCTTCTGCCGTGGCAAGGTCAAGGTGCAGAGCCAGTTCGATAGCGCCGGTTTCAGGATAATAGGCCCCCGCCTGCGAACGTTGGGCCACAGCCCCGCCAAGCGGCGCAAACCGAATGTCGGGGCAGGTGGCCGCTTGGGGGTAGCCCGTCACCTCAGCCACCTCGGCATCAAGGCGCAATGCCAGATCGCACAAGGCCGGCTTGGCAATGTCTCCTTCCGCCATGGACCTGTCAGCAAGGCTCAGGAGAAGGATCGCGGTGAAAGTTGTTGCGAGGGTTGCTGCAAGCATCGTCATATTTCTGAAGCATAATCGTTACAAAACTTTTGCAAACTCTAAATGCGGTGCAATTCGTTGCTTGGGATTGCTGCGTTTACCTTTTGTTCTTACTTTTTGATTGGAGACTCAGTTCATCTCGCCTATCTCTAGGCAATCGTAGGGGTAGGTTATGGCTGAACAGAAATTCATCGAGGTTCGCGGCGCACGCGAACACAACCTCAAGAACGTGGATGTCGATATTCCGCGCGATCAGCTTGTGGTGATCACAGGACTGTCCGGATCGGGCAAGTCCTCCTTGGCGTTTGACACCATCTATGCCGAAGGGCAGCGGCGCTATGTCGAAAGTCTTTCGGCCTATGCCCGCCAGTTCCTAGACATGATGGAAAAGCCCGATGTGGACCATATCAGCGGGCTGAGCCCGGCGATCTCGATTGAGCAAAAGACCACATCGAAAAACCCGCGTTCCACCGTCGGCACGGTGACCGAGATTTACGACTACCTGCGCCTCTTGTTCGCCCGCGCCGGCACCCCTTACAGCCCTGCCACCGGCCTGCCTATTGAGGCGCAGCAAGTGCAGGACATGGTCGACCGGGTCATGGCCATGGACGAGGGGACGCGGGGCTACCTGCTGGCCCCCATCATCCGTGACCGCAAGGGCGAGTATCGCAAGGAATTCCTTGAGCTGCGCAAGCAGGGCTTTCAGCGCGTCAAGGTGGATGGCCAGTTCTACGAGCTGGACGAGCCGCCGACGCTGGACAAGAAGTTCCGCCATGACATCGACGTTGTCGTCGACCGGATCGTGGTCCGCGAGGGTCTGGAAACCCGACTGGCCGACAGCTTTCGAACCGCGCTCGACCTTGCAGACGGTATCGCGATCCTTGAGACCGCGCCGAACGAGGGCGAACCGGAACGCTTTACCTTTTCCGAGAAATTCGCCTGTCCCGTCAGCGGGTTCACCATCCCCGAGATCGAACCTCGCCTGTTCTCGTTCAACGCGCCCTTCGGGGCCTGCCCATCCTGCGACGGCCTTGGGGTAGAGCTGTTCTTTGATGAACGCCTTGTCGTGCCGGATGTCACCCTCAAGATTGCGGATGGGGCGCTGGCACCGTGGCGCAAGGGCAAGTCCCCATACTTCCTGCAAACCATCGAGGCGATTGCCAAGCATTACGGGTTCAACAAGAACGCCCGCTGGAAGGACCTTGATGAGAAGGTGCAGGAGGTATTCCTGCGCGGCTCTGGCAGCGAGGAAATCCAGTTTCGCTATGACGAAGGCGGCCGGGTCTATCAGGTCAAGCGGGCCTTTGAAGGCGTCATCCCCAACATGGAACGCCGCTACCGCGAGACCGACAGCAACTGGATCCGCGAAGAGTTTGAGCAGTACCAGAACAATCGTTCTTGCGGGACGTGCCACGGCTACCGTCTGCGGGAAGAAGCGCTGGCCGTTAAGATCGGTGGCCTTCATGTGGGCCAGGTGGTCCGGATGTCGATCCGCGAGGCCTATGACTGGTGCCTGACCGTTCCCGAAAGCCTGTCCAACCAGAAGAATGAGATCGCGCGCGCCATCCTCAAGGAAATCCGCGAGCGTCTTGGCTTTCTGAACAACGTGGGCCTTGAGTATCTGACGCTCAGCCGCAATTCCGGCACCCTTTCGGGTGGCGAAAGCCAGAGGATCCGGTTGGCCAGCCAGATCGGATCGGGGCTGACGGGCGTTCTTTATGTGCTTGATGAGCCGTCCATCGGACTGCACCAGCGCGACAACGACCGTCTGCTGACCACCCTCAAGAACCTGCGCGATCAGGGGAATACGGTGATCGTCGTCGAACACGACGAAGAGGCGATCCGCGAGGCTGACTATGTCTTTGATATTGGTCCGGGGGCAGGGGTCCACGGCGGGAGGATTGTGTCCAAGGGCACCCCGGCCGAGATCATGGCCGATGCGGCCTCGATCACCGGGCAATACCTTTCGGGCGGCCGTGAGATCAGCGTGCCCGCGACGCGTCGCAAGGGGAACGGCAAGAAGCTGTCGGTCATCAAGGCAACGGGCAATAACCTGCGCGATGTCTCGGTCGACTTTCCCTTGGGCAAGTTTGTCTGCGTGACTGGCGTGTCGGGCGGCGGCAAGTCGACCCTGACGATCGAGACGCTGTACAAGAACGCCGCGGTCAAGCTTAACGGCGCCCGCGAAACACCCGGCCCCTGCGAGACGATCAAAGGGTTCGAGCATCTCGATAAGGTCATCGACATCGACCAACGCCCCATTGGCCGGACCCCCCGGTCGAACCCTGCCACCTATACCGGGGCCTTTACCCCGATCCGCGACTGGTTTGCTGGCCTGCCCGAATCCAAGGCACGTGGTTACAAGCCGGGGCGGTTCTCCTTTAACGTCAAGGGGGGGCGCTGCGAGGCCTGCCAAGGTGATGGTCTGATCAAGATCGAAATGCACTTTCTGCCCGATGTCTATGTCATGTGCGAGACTTGTAAAGGCGCCCGCTACAACCGAGAAACTCTGGAAGTTCGGTTTAAAGGCAAGAGCATAGCCGACGTTCTTGATATGACAGTCGAAGACGCGCAAGAGTTCTTCAAGGCCGTGCCTAGCATTCGCGAAAAGATGGATGCGCTGGTGCAAGTGGGGCTGGGCTATATCAAGGTCGGTCAGCCTGCCACCACCCTGTCGGGGGGCGAGGCGCAGCGCGTGAAGCTGTCGAAGGAGCTGGCACGGAGGTCAACGGGCCGCACCCTCTACATTCTGGACGAGCCGACGACCGGCCTGCATTTCGAGGATGTGAAAAAGCTTCTCGAGGTGTTGCACCATCTGGTCAACCAGGGCAATTCGATGATCGTCATCGAACACAACCTTGATGTGGTCAAAACCGCCGACTGGATCGTCGATATCGGGCCAGAGGGCGGCGATGGCGGGGGCATGGTCGTGGCGGCCGGCACCCCCGAAGAGGTGGCCGCCGTCACCTCAAGCCACACGGGACATTACCTTGGCCCGATGCTCAAGTCTCGCAAGGTGGCTGCGGAATAGGTCGTAAAATCATTCCCTTGCGCGCTGTATCGCAAGGGAGTGGACCGCAATGCCTGACGGTTGGCGCCAATCGGACAGCAGTACGGCTGTCCCGGTGACCCTGCCAATCCTGTGTCATTCTCATGTTTCGGCGGCAGGATCCGCCCGCATCAGCTGTTCGGTTTGGTGCTGATGCCAAGGATCCTGTAAAGCGGGCACATGCCCACAAGGCCGGTCACCAGTGGCACGATGCCGATCAGCTTGGCGTAGTGCCAAAATCCGCCGCCCTGATCCATGAAGAACCAGCCAAGCAGGACAACGCCGACGACGACGCGGGCAATTCGGTCAAATGCGCTTTCGTTTGTGGTGAACATGATAATCTCCCAATTTGCATTAATTGCAAGACTAGCATGTTTGCGGAACGTACAAACTGATCTGGGTCAATCGGGGCGACTGCGTCCCGAAAATCGCGGCAGCATTGCGCTGAAGTCCTGGCCGCGTCCGCCCTCATCCTCGACGAAGGTCCGATAAAGGCCGAGGGCTGCGGCCCCCATCGGCGTATCGGCGTCAGCGCCTGCCGCGGCCTGCTGGCTAAGTCGCAGATCCTTGAGCATCAGTTCCGCCGCAAAGCCGGGTTTGTAATCGTTATCGGCGGGTGATTTCGGGCCAACGCCGGGGGCCGGGCAATAGGCGTTGATTGACCAGGATGCCCCGGACGAGGTTGAGACCACGTCAAACATCCTTTGGCGGTCCAGCCCCAGCTTGTCGGCCAGGGCAAAGGCCTCGCAGGTGGCGATCATGGTGACGCCCAGGATCATGTTGTTGCAGATCTTGGCCGCCTGTCCGTTGCCCGATGGGCCACATAGAACGGCCTTCTGTCCCATGACCTCGAACAGGGGCAGGACCTTGGCAAAGGCGGCCTCGGTCCCGCCGGCCATGAAGGTCAGCGTGCCGGCCACTGCGCCGCCAATACCGCCGGACACTGGGGCATCGATGGCACTCAGTCCCAGCACTTCCGCAGCCTCGGCCACGGCGCGGGCGCTTTCGACGTCGACGGTTGAACAATCCAGATGGATCGCTCCGGACGACATGGCGGCATGCACCTCTGTTGCCACCTGCCGCAGGATCGGACCATCGGGGAGCATCGTGATGACCACTTCTGCCCCCATCGCCGCCTCTGATGCGCTGCCCACCACGGCGACGCCCTCGGGCCGGGCGACAAGATCAAAGCCCGACACGTCATGCCCGGCCCTCACCAGATTAACCGCCATCGGCCCGCCCATGTTGCCCAGCCCGATAAACCCGATCTTCATGTTCTGTCCTCCAAAGTGAACGCATCTTCGCCCAGCGGCAGGGTCATGCGCAGCACATCTGCGCCACGCAGGGCCTGCCAGTCCACGTGCCGCCACTTCGGCTTGCGGTCCTTGTCGATGATGGCTGCCCGGATGCCTTCTAGGAAATCGCCATGCTCCATCGCCCGAAAGGTAAAACGGAACTCTTGATCAAGCGCATTCTCAATCGTGGGGCGCTGACGCACCCTGCGGATGATCTCAAGGCCCACGGCCATGGCGAGTGGCGCATTACGCGACATAAGCCCAAGGGCATGTGTGAGTGGTTCCGGAGGGGTATCGGGTATGGCGCGATAAATGTCGCCCAGTCGCTCACCGCCAAAGACCTTGTCGATCTCGGACTGCCAGCCCGCAAGGCGGCTGTCGGGGGGCGGCAGGGCGGTGGAATCAATCAGGGTCCAGTCGCCCGTCCGGGTCAGGGCGGAGATCAGCTCGGGCCAGGCATCTTCGGGGATGTAATAGTCGGCAAAGCCACAGTGGATCGCGTCGCCCGCCGCCATCCGGTCCCCGGTCAGGCCAAGATATTCGCCCAGTCGTCCCGGCGCCTGCGCCAGGATCAGGGACCCGCCCACATCAGGGACCAGCCCGATGGTGCATTCGGGCATGGCGATGCGGGAGGTGTCGCCCACCACCCGGTGGCTGGCATGACAGCCGATCCCGACACCACCGCCCATGGTGAAGCCCTGCAAAAAGCTCGCCACAGGTTTGGGAAAGGTGAACAGGCGGGCATTCATCCGGTATTCATCGCGCCAAAACCTGCGGCCATAGGCATAGTCGCCCGCCATGCCGGTCGCATACATCTCGGCGATATCGCCACCCGCACAAAAGGCTTTTTCGCCAACCGCGTCGAGGATGACCATCGCCACATCGGGATCATCGGCCCAACGGATCAGGGCGGCGTCGATGGCCAGACACATATCATGGGTCATGGCATTCAGGGCCTGCGGCCGGTCAAGGGTGATGCGGCCCACCTTGCCTTCTTTGCGGATGATGCAATCGGTCATCTGCCCACCATCCCCCGCGCCACGATCAGGCGCATGATCTCATTCGTGCCTTCGAGGATCTGGTGCACCCGAAGATCCCGCACGATCTTTTCGATCCCGTAGTCCGCCAGATAGCCATAACCGCCGTGCAATTGCAGGCATTGATCGGCAACACGGCTGCCTGTCTCAGTCACCAACTTTTTCGCCATGGCACAAAAAACGGTGGCATCGGGGTGCCCTTTGTCCAGCTTCCAAGCCGCTTGCCGCAGGAAGGTGCGGGCGGCCTGCATCTCGATTTCCATATCGGCCAGTCTGAATTGCAGGCCCTGGAACCGGTCGATGGGCTGACCAAAGGCCCGCCGCTCGGCCATATAGGTCATCGTCGCATCAAGTGCCCATTGGGCGGCACCCAGCGAACAGGCCGCGATGTTGAGCCGGCCGCCATCAAGGCCCGCCATGGCATAGCGAAAGCCTTGGCCCTCTTTGCCCAGCAGGGTTGCCGGGCAGGCGTCCATCTGGACCTGCCGGGTCGGTTGCGCGCGCCAGCCCATCTTATCCTCAAGCCCGCCGAAGGATAGGCCGGGGGCACCGTCATCGACAAGAAAGGCACTGATCCCACCGGCGCCTTCGCCGCCTGTGCGGGCCATGACGATATAGGCGTCCGAATAGCCCCCGCCCGAAATGAAGGCCTTGGTCCCCGTCAGGGCATAGCCGTCTCCTGACGGTGTGGCGCGGGTCCGAAGGGCGGCGGCGTCAGAGCCGCTGCCCGGTTCCGTCAGGCAGTACGAGACCAACCGCTTCATGCTAACGACATCATCCAGATAGCGGTCGCGCAGGGCGGCAGAGCCGTAGCTGTCGATCATTCGGGCGCACATGTTGTGGATCGACAGGAACGCTGCGACCGAAGCGCAGGACCGGGACAAGGCTTCGAACACCAGCGTTGCGTCAAGGCGGGACAGGCCTGACCCGCCCGCATCCTCGCTCACGTAAAGGCCGCCGAACCCCAGTTCGGCGAGTTTGGGCCACAGGGACTTTGGGATCAGGCCATCGGCCTCCCATGTCCGGGCATGGGGCGCAATCTCGGCCTCGCCAAAGGCGCGGGCCATGTCAAAGATGGCCGTTTGCTCGTCCGACAGCGCAAAATCCATGGGGCGTCCTCAGCGGCTATTCAGCCCCGCCTTGATCGCGGTTTGGCCCCCGATTGGCAAGGCCAGAGCGGCGTCAGAACGCGACCTGATCGCCGCCCTTGAGGTCAAGGATCTCGCGGGCCTCATCAGGGCTTGCCACGGACATCCCCATGCTTTCAATCAGTTGCCGGGCAAGGGTAACCTGATCGGCATTCGATTTGGCAAGCTTTCCGGGACCCGCCCAGATCGAATCCTCCAACCCGACCCGGACGTTGCCCCCCAGCGCGATGGACTGCGCTGCAACCCGCATCTGGCTGGCACCGGCCCCCAGAACCGACCAGCGGTAGTCGTCGCCAAACAGGCGGTCGGCGGTCCGGCGCATGTGCATGACGTCTTCGGGATGTGGACCGATGCCGCCCAACAGGCCGAATACGGACTGGATGAACAGCGGGCCTTTCACCAACCCACGGTCATAAAAGTGTTTCAGGTTATAGAGATGCGAGATGTCGTAGCATTCAAACTCGAACCGTGTCCCGTTCTCGGCGCAGGTGCGCAGGATGTATTCGATATCCTTGAACGAATTGCGGAAAACCAGGTCGCGAGAGTTCTCAAGATGCTCGCGCTCCCACTCGAATTTGAAATCTTTGTATTTATCCAGAAGGTGATAGAGGCCAAAGTTGAAGCTACCCATATTGAGCGAGGCCACTTCGGGCTTGAAGGTTGCGGCCGGTTTCACCCGCTCTTCCACCTTCATGAAGGGGCTGCCGCCGGTGGTGATGTTCAGGGCGGCGTTGGTCTGCTGCTTGATCCGGCCAAGGAAAGGGGCAAAGGCCTCGGGCGTCTGGTCGGGGCGGCCGTCCTCAGGGTTGCGGGCGTGCAGGTGCAGGATGGCGGCCCCGGCCTCGGCGGCGCGCAGGGCGTCAGCGGTGATCTCGTCTGGGGTGATCGGCAGATAGGGCGACATCGAGGGCGTGTGGATTGCCCCTGTGACGGCACAGGTGATGATGACCTTGCGGGATTTTGCCAATGTGTCCTCCATTGCGTTCTTTAAAGTTGCGAGGATGCTGCCCGATGATCCGGTGCAACGCCATGGTTTTGAGGCGTCTGTTCCGCGGATCGCCGCCGGCAGCGTGATCAAACGGAAAGAGGGGGCGACCTTCGTCACCCCCTCTTGCGTCATTATGCCATTTTGGCGCCTGGCTTAGTCCATCGGCTTGAAGTTGAAGGCCGCCCCTTCCTTCATGCCCGATGGCCAGCGCGAGGTCACCGTCTTGGTCCGGGTGTAGAACTTGAACGCATCCGGGCCGTGCTGGTTGAGGTCGCCAAACACCGATTTCTTCCATCCGCCAAAGGTATGGTAGGCCAGCGGCACGGGGATCGGGACGTTGATGCCGATCATGCCAACGTTGACCCGGGCGGCAAAGTCGCGGGCCGTGTCGCCGTCGCGGGTGAAGATGGCTGTACCGTTGCCGTATTCATGGTCCATGGCAAGGCCAAGGGCCTCTTCATAGGTTTTGGCGCGAACGGTGGACAGGACGGGGCCAAAGATCTCCTTGCGGTAAATCTCCATGTCCTTGGTGACGTTGTCAAAAAGGTGGGGACCGACAAAGAAGCCGTCTTCATAGCCTTGCAGGTTGAAGTTGCGGCCATCGACGACCAGCTTGGCGCCTTCGGCCACTCCGGATTCGACCATGCGCAGGATGTTGGCTTTGGCGGCGGCAGTCACGACGGGGCCATAATCCACGTCCTTGCCAGAGGTATAGGGACCGACCTTCAGCTTTTCGATCCGGGGAATCAAACGCTCGATCAACGCATCGGCGGTTTCGTCGCCCACGGGGACTGCGACCGAGATCGCCATGCAGCGTTCGCCTGCAGCACCGTAGCCCGCCCCGATCAGGGCGTCAGCAGCCTGGTCCATGTCGGCGTCAGGCATGATGATCATGTGGTTCTTGGCACCGCCAAAGCACTGCACCCGCTTGCCGTTGGAGCAGCCACGACCGTAGATGTATTCCGCGATCGGTGTCGATCCGACAAAGCCGATGGACTGGATCACGTCATGGTCGAGGATGGCGTCGACGGCCTCTTTGTCGCCGTTGACGACTTGCAGGATGCCTTTGGGCAAACCGGCCTCTTCCATCAGTTCGGCGAGCATGAGGGGGACGGATGGATCCCGCTCGGACGGTTTGAGGATGAAGGCGTTGCCGCAGACGATGGCGGGGGCAAACATCCACATCGGGATCATGGCGGGAAAGTTGAAGGGCGTGATGCCTGCGGTCACACCAAGCGCCTGCCGCATGGAGTACATGTCGATGCCGGGACCGGCGCCGTCGGTGTATTCGCCCTTCAGCATCTGGGGGGCGCCAATGCAGTATTCCACGACCTCAAGCCCGCGCTGTACGTCGCCAGCCGCATCGGGCAGGGTCTTTCCATGCTCGCGGCTCAGCGCCTCGGCCAGCTTGTCCATGTCGCGGTTCAGCAGGTCGACGAACTTCATCATCACCCGGGCGCGGCGCTGCGGGTTCACGGCGGCCCATTTGGGCTGGGCAGCGGCGGCGACCTCAACGGCATGGGCCATCTCGTCGGCATTGGCCAGCGGCACGCGCGCCTGCACTTCGCCGGTGGCCGGGTTGAAGACATCGGCAAAACGGCCAGAGCGGCCTTTGACGTGTTCGCCGCCAATGTAATGGGTCAATTCGATCATGGTGGTCCCTTTCCTCAGGCGTCTGGCCTGTTGTCTTGGGCGCAGTTTACGCTTGCCTTTGCCGCGGGAACAGAGAGAGTTCGTCAAAACCATTTTGCATAAATGCCGGGGTGATATGGCTGATTGGGATGACATACGGGTATTTCTGTCGGTGGCGAGGGCGGAAAGCCTGACCGGTGCAGGCCGCATCCTGCGGATGGACCCCGCCACGGTGGGCCGCCGCATCGCCCGGCTGGAAGAGCGGTTGGGCACCACCCTTTTCGCCAAGTCGCCGCAGGGATATGCCCTGACCGACCGGGGCCTTGCCCTGCGCGACCACGCCGCCGCCGCCGAGGCCGCCCTGCGCGAAGGGCTGGCAGAGGGGACGACGGGCGAGGGCCTGTCGGGCCAGATCAGGATCGGTGCGCCTGATGGCTGCGCCAACTTTTTGCTGCCCCAGGTCTGCGCTGCGATCCAGCGTGACAATCCGGGGCTTGAGGTGCAGGTGCTGGCGCTGCCCCGCGTCGTCAACCTGTCCAAGCGCGAGGCGGATATGGCGATTACGGTCAGCCCGCCCGATGCTGGTCGCCTGACGGTGCAGAAAATCACCGACTACCGGCTGCATCTGGCCATGCGGCGCGAGGCAAGTGGGATCAGGACGCTGGACGGCCTAAAGGGCCGACCCGTCGTCGGCTACATCCCCGATATGATCTTTGACAAGGAGCTGGACTACCTTGGCACCCTTGGGGCGCAGGGGGTGCAGATGGCCTCCAACTCTGTCTCGGTCCAGTTGCAGATGCTGCGGCAGGGGGGGGTAGGGATCGTCCATGACTTTGCGCTGCCCTTTGCGCCGGAACTGGTGCGGGTGCTGACCGAAAGCGTTTCCTTGACCCGCGCCTTTCACCTTGTGCGCCATGCCGCCGACCGGCGGTCGGACCGGATCAACCGTTTTGCAACCGCCCTGATCGCCGGACTGCGGGCCGAGGTGGCCCGGCTGGAGGAATTGGCAAGCTTGACAGGGTGGTAAGCCCTCGCCACGCTTCAACTCCCACGCGACTTTTGAGGAGGATACCCGCGATGCTTGTCCAGCAGATCCTGAATTCCAAGGCCGATACCGGCGTGATGACCGTGCGACCCGACATGAGCGTCAGCGAAGTTGTCGCCCTTTTGTCCGAGAAACGGATCGGGGCGGTGGTCGTCTCGGCCAATGGTGAGACGGCAGACGGCATCTTGTCAGAGCGGGACATCGTCCGCGAAATCGGCCGCAGGGGCGCCGTCTGCATGTCGGAAACTGCTGGCGACATGATGACCAAGAAGCTTGTCACCTGTAACGTGCGCGACGACGCCAATGAGGTGCTCGAGATGATGACCAACGGTCGGTTTCGCCATCTTCCTGTCGTTGAAGGGGAAAAGATGGTGGGGCTGATTTCGATCGGGGATGTCGTCAAGGCGCGGCTTGCCGAACTGTCGATGGAGAAGACGGCCCTCGAAGGCATGATCATGGGGCACTAACAAAGTTCCTGTTCAAGACCTCTTGCAAAGGCGCGCGCAATATTGTTGCGTGCCCAGAAATGAATGGCCGAAGCTGACTGGCCCAGAATGAGGACCGCCATGCGCACAGGTCTATACCCCGGCACGTTTGATCCCGTGACCTATGGTCATACCGACATCATCCGGCGGGCCTGCTCACTCGTGGACCGGCTGGTTATCGGTGTTGCGATCAATCGGGACAAGGGCCCGTTGTTCACCCTTGAAGAGCGGGTCGCGATGCTCGAATCAGAGTGCCGCCCGATAGGCGAGGCGATGGGCACCCAGATCGAGGTCCATGCCTTTGAGAACCTGCTGATCGACTGTGCCCGCGATGTGGGCGCGGGCGTCATCATTCGCGGACTGCGGGCGGTTGCGGACTTTGAATATGAATTTCAGATGGTTGGCATGAATCGGTCCCTCGATAACTCGATCGAGACTGTGTTCCTGATGGCCGATGCCAAGAACCAGGCCATCGCGTCAAAGCTGGTCAAGGAGATCTGCCGCCTTGGCGGGGACGTGTCCAAGTTTGTCCCGCCTGCGGTAAATGTTGCCCTGACAGCAAGATTGCGCGCGGATACATAAAGGCCGCCCCCAATGAAGGGGCGGCTGGGGTCGTCTTGCAGTGTGAAGGCTGGTTTAGCCGTAGATCGCCTTGCGTGCGATCTTGTCTGCGTCACCGGGATAGATGTCCAGGTCAAGCGCGACGTCGACAGGCAGGGATGCCAGTTCATTCCGGGTGCGAACATAGGCGGCGCGTTTTTGAACGGCGGCGCGGACAAAGGAAAACAAGGTCATGGGTATGTCCTTTCAAGGATTGGCCGTTTCAGTTGATCCTTAAATAGCGATGCTGCACCGCAGCACCAGCCATGGTTTCGTCGGGTCCGGCATGCGAAAACTGCATGCCAAAAGGGCCGCCCCGTGAGGGACGGCCCATTTAGAACAGCCTATGCGGTCCAAAGATCAGATCAGCTTGCCCATGGCGACGGCAGTATCGCTCATCCGGTTGGAGAAGCCCCATTCGTTGTCGTACCAGGTCAGGATGCGGACCATGCGGCCTTCCATGACCTTGGTCTGGTCCATGTGGAAGATCGACGAATGCGGATCGTGGTTGAAGTCGGTCGATACCAGCGACTCTTCTGTATAGCCCAGAATGCCCTTCAGCTTGCCATCGGCGGCCGCTTTGATCGCGGCGTTGATCTCTTCCACGGTGGTATCGCGGGCGGCCATGAACGTCAGGTCAACGACCGACACGTTCGGTGTTGGCACCCGGATCGCCACACCATCCAGCTTGCCCTTCAACTCGGGCAGGACAAGGCCCACGGCCTTTGCAGCACCGGTGGAGGTGGGGATCATCGACAGGGCAGCGGCGCGGGCCCGGTACAGGTCCTTGTGCATGGTGTCCAGCGTCGGCTGGTCGCCGGTGTAGGAGTGGATCGTGGTCATGAAGCCTTTTTCGATCCCGATCTCGTTGTTCAGGATCCAGGCGACGGGCGACAGGCAGTTGGTCGTGCAGGACGCGTTCGAAACGATCAGATCGTCGGCGGTCAGGGTGTCATTGTTGACGCCAAAGACGATGGTCTTGTCCGCACCTGCCGAAGGGGCCGAGACCAGAACGCGGCTTGCGCCGTTTTCAAGGTGAACCTTGGCCTTGTCCTTGTCGGTAAAGATGCCGGTGCATTCCAGCACGATATCCACGTCCGCCCAGGGAAGTTCTGCGGGGTTGCGGATCGCTGTAACTTCGATCGGGCCGCGTCCGACGTCGATCGTCGTCTCGGTCGTGGTGACGGTCGCGGGAAACCGTCCATGCACGCTGTCATAGCGCAACAGGTGGGCGTTGGTCTCGACCGGGCCAAGATCGTTGATAGCCACGACTTCGATGTCGGTGCGGCCGGATTCGATGATGGCGCGCAGAACGTTGCGCCCGATCCGGCCAAAGCCGTTTATTGCCACTTTGACTGCCATGAAGGGGTCCTCCGGTTGGGAAGCAGGGTGCGACGGCAGGGGCCCGCCGCGTCTGGCGCATACATTGCGATTTCGGCGGAAAGGTCAACCGCGATCAGGAAAATAAGGGCTTCAATTCCTAGAGTTTCTAACGCCAGAACGCCACCCAGGCGATCAGCTCCATGAATTTCCGGGCCATCAGAAGTCCTGCCCCCATGTGAAGGACAAAGTGGTCCAGCGCGAAGAAACCGATGATGAAAAGGCCAAGGGCAAGGGCGATGTGGTTCGTCATGACGCTCTTCTAGCGGGGAGCCGTGATAGGATCAAAGGAAAGCCTAGGGTTGCCTATGTCTAGGCACTCGTTAGTTAAGGATCAGTGAGGAACGGAGAGTTGGTCGATGAGTGGATTGCTTGCCCTGTTGGACGATGTGGCTGCCATAGCCAAGGTCGCTGCCGCATCCATTGACGATGTGGCGACCCAGGCGGTCAAGGCCGGGGCAAAGACGGCCGGTGTGCTGATCGATGATGCGGCGGTGACGCCGAAGTATATCACAGGTTTTTCCGCTGACCGCGAATTGCCGATCATTGGCCGCATTGCCCTGGGCTCGATCCGCAACAAACTGTTGTTCTTGCTGCCGGCCGCCTTGTTGCTGTCATCCTTTGCCCCGTGGTTGGTGACGCCTTTGCTGATGTTGGGCGGGTGCTACCTGTGCTTTGAAGGCGCAGAGAAGGTGTTTCACTGGCTTTTTCCCCATGGCGACAGTCATGTCGCGGCGGACCTTGACGTCAAGGACCCCGTCAAGTTGGAGCAGGAGAGGGTTGCCGGGGCGATCAAGACCGACTTCATCCTGTCGGCCGAGATCATGACAATCGCCCTCGCGGCGATACCCGAAAGCAATCTTGCGATGGAGGCGGCGACCCTTGCCCTTGTTGGCATCGGGATCACCGTGGCTGTCTACGGCAGCGTTGCCCTGATCGTGAAGGCGGACGATATCGGGCTTGGCATGGCAAGCCGTGGTCGGCTGGGGTTGACCCGCGCGGTTGGCCGGGGCCTCGTTCAGGGTATGCCGGGCTTCCTGCGGCTTTTGACCATTGTGGGCACGGCTGCAATGGTCTGGGTCGGCGGGTCAATCGTGATCCATGGCCTCGACGTTCTGGGCTGGCCGGTCCTTTACGATGTGATCCACAAAGTGGCCGTCGCCGCTGGCCATGCTTTGCCGCAGGTTGAAGGCATTGTCGAATGGCTCGTTACGGCATCGTTGGACGGCTTTGCGGGCCTCGCCCTAGGGGCTGTCCTGATTCCGGTCGCCACCCGCGTGATACAGCCGGTTCTGGCGCGGTTCAGCGGCCAGCAAACCCAGGCGCATTGATGACCGCCAGACCACTCAGCCCCAGCTAGCGGGCTCGCAACTGGGCCACTGTGTAGCGATTGCGGATGCCAAAACCGTCGGCGAAGTCGTAGTTCGGATCGACCGCAACGCAGCCTTGCCCACAAATCAGCAGGGCAGCCTGCAGATCATACTCGACTCGCCAGACCCTGCCGCCGGGCGTGCTGACGTAGCCATCTATGCCAAAATGGAAATCACCCATCAGGTCGTCGGGTGATGGAACTTCGTTGTCATAGCCGTCATCAAACGCGCCGTGGGTATGATACGAGGCGAACACATCCGCCCCGGGGGCCGCCTGCGTGCAAGAGGCCAGATCGCCCGGAACCGGCGGAGTTGCGGCGATATCGCCAGATGGAGTCAGGACGAAGTATCCGCAAAGCTCTCGGTGCTCGGCAAAGGATTGGAGCTGGATCGAGTTGAGAAAGGCGATGGCAAAGCCATCGGCCTGATCTGCCGGTGGGGCAAAATTGGCCGGTCCACCAGACCGTTGGCCGGGGACTGAGCCTTGGCTGATGGATGTGTACGGCGACGCGACTGTGTAGGGGATCGGACCGGATAACCCGACGCCAAGCGCACCGGTGCTGACCGACCCGCCGCCACCGGCTGGAACCAACCGGCCATCCTGCGGAGCCGTTGGGGCGCTACAGGCGCTGACGGCCAGTACGGTCGCAAGGACAGGTGCCAACGAGCGGCAAACTCCGGACAAGGGCAGCGACGTGTGGGCCGCCGCCCCTGAGGTCACCGGTCGCTTCATCCGAGCAGGGACTTGACCTTGTCGGCCGTGGCCGCTGCCGTGATCCCCATCTGCTCAAACAGCTCTTCTGCCGGGGCAGAGGCGCCGAAATCGTG
>Ga0209652_1001838_pt1 | contig 17063 bp, 19 predicted proteins | sample SaaInl74LU_5_DNA_FD_184641 | JGI IMG/M metagenome (GOLD analysis project Ga0209652, IMG submission 184641) | Marine microbial communities from expanding oxygen minimum zones in the Saanich Inlet - ESP_74LU_5_DNA (SPAdes) (version 2) | ecosystem: Environmental > Aquatic > Marine > Intertidal zone...
TCCAAGTCTCCCAACTTTTCTTGAATAGAAAAGTCTTCCGCCTCGGCGTCACCTGATCTAGTGGCAACATTTTGTTGCTGCTCAATTTCAGGAGGACGTTCCCCCCCAGAAAATATCTCGTATAAGACCAGGCCTAGGGAATAAATATGCTGAGTTCTGCTCCCATCATGCTTTGCAACGCCATCGCCATCATGATTATCTGACTTGAACATAAAGGGCAATAATTCTGCTCTAATATTATCAAGATCATCTTCATGGGCATTCTGTGCTTGATCTTCAGTGGTGTTGCCGATAAAATTGCTTCGCCTCCCCCTACCATCTGGATGCAAATGAATAACGATGCTGTCCGCCCAATTCGTTCTTGGCACAGGCAGTGATTGCCCAGCAGTTACTTGTTGTTCCGCTTTGCACATTTGATCAGCTAATGACCATGCTACTCTGAGCGCAGGAATTAAATAATCATCGGAGCATAATGCCAGCGTATCACGAACTTCTGCTGTAAATGATTGTACGGGAGCAGGGAGACGATTCGCTGCCTCATTGAGCGTCCGGCGGATCCACTCTGATAGGAGGGAAGGATCCTCCTCTTTGCTGCTGTTGTTGATCATCGTTTCAGTTGTTGTGTGTCGCTGGATGCAACTGCCTTAAACTTTTTGTTTAAAAAAGCTCAGGGCACAGATCATCATTGGTGACTAAGTACAGTTAGTAGCTGATAGAATACTCGGGATGCTGACGCAGCTGCATGCGCATCGCATGCAACAACAGTACTTAAATAAGTCTCGGATAGGCTACAGGTACAACCTTTTCTCATGTAAAGGCGAAGGATGAGTTTTATTTGGAAGGGGGACTCTTTCATGTTCCATTGAGTTCTGAGCCGGGGGTGGCCAGGGGTTAATAATATTTAACCCCTGCCCTGGACGGGGGCAGCTCGCTCAGCTCGCACTACATTGTACATCATGTATTATGCTATGTGGGATCAGTGTCCGTCTTCCTGTACCGAATCACACCCACGCAAGAGTCGAGAAGCACCGTCATCAAGCGTTAACTAAAATGCATGAGCTCCGGCATGCGACCATGCGGCACGACATGTATGTACGGCTGGGCTCAATTTGCACTTTGCAAAGGTCAGAATCAGAAGAACCACTATTGAGATGCCATCGAGGGAAAAAGCTAAAGGCGAGGCCAAGGCAAGAAGAAGGCAGCAGCAGCAGCAAGCACTGCAGAAAAAGCGGAAAACAAGAGGAGCGGCTTGATTTGCTACAATCAAGATGCGCAAAACAAGAGGGCGCTCGTCGGAGGAAGCTGTCAAGCTCGCTACAGCCGAAAAGAGAGCACTGAATGAGCTGTCGGAGTCACTGAAGGAGCTAACCAATGAAACACGGCGGCTGAAGGATGAGCTCACTGATGCACAGATACAGTCATGTCTGACTGATGAAAAGGTAACAAAGCACGTGAAAGATGTGACGATTCTTCTTCCGTCGAGTGTAAGCATGGATATGCTCATCTACCCGTCGACCACATTTGTGTACAATTTGTGAATACATTTATCAGAGAATATCATTTTGCAATTGAAAGGAATGCGGGGAAGTTTGTTGTAGGGTCTGGAAGTACATTTTGAAACTTCACGCTAGAATTATGCAACAGTCGTCAGATATTCAACTCCCGTACCCAATATCAAAAGAACATTATTCATATGATTCATCATCGTTTCAACGTACTCCATGAAATCTACCGACTCAGATGCCTTGTGCAACAATGGCAAGTGAGTTACCACCAAACTAGCTGGCGAGCTGTGCCGCCGTATCAGATTGTTGAATTTCTTCGCTGTATCCAGAGATAGACACCGAGGTTGCTGTTTTTGATGTTGCCGCATCATCGAGTCTCTTTCATGGTTGTTATCAAATGGCATATTGTTCACAGTCGGAAAAGTGGGAGGGGTAGATTCCAAGGTGCAAGGCATGCATGAATTATGCCAGAATGGCTTGCTGCCATTACAAGGCGACGGCAAGCCACCGTACGTGTATGATGCTAGTGAAGAAGCGACGGTCAAATCATCATCATCGCCTCCTTTTTTCAGACCAAATTTCTCGCAAACAGTTAGCGTTGGTACACCTGAGGGACAGTTTTTATCCCACGGGTCTGCTCGAAAGTCATCTTGTAACGAAGCATTTTGCAAATCGACTGTAATAACAACGGCATCAATTCTCATTTGCTGTAGAAAGTCCACCACAGCGTGTTCCACAACTTGAGGATTTTCATCCGCGTCAGTCAGCACTACAAACACTCGTATCTTTACCCCAGCTCGCCAAACTGTACTCCGAGAAAGGATGTAGCTCATTAGGAGGCAGATACCACCATCATCCACCACCCAGTAAATGTCGATTGTGGATCCGCGCGGCATTTTGTCACGACTTTGGGGAAAAGACAAACCCTTCAAGATGCAAACAACTCGCCTCATATTGATTAATCCCTTCAATGTATTAGCGTAGTCATCAACTGTACGGGCTTTGTTGTCGTTTTCCGAGAAAGCAGCTGCGCTGTCGTCTTCGTCTTGCGTCAATAATTTTTTCCAATCTGTCACCCAACTCATTAATACCGTATTGGGACTGACAGGGCCGAGACCTGAATTCATCACAGCATTCCACACTGTTTCTGGGTAATTCTCTTCGCTGAAAATTACCTTTGCATATCCCTGTCGTGGCGAGTAGTATTCAATAGAAAGGAGTTGTTCTGTAAGTACACGAACGTACGGGCATCAAACATATAATGTGTTTGCCAAACGTGAAACTTACCGTCAGCCTCTCCTTCTCCATAAACTTCTTCAAAGTCGTTTTACAGTGCTGAGACTTCTCGAATACTCCATCGCCCAAGAACGAGCCATCTTTAATTGAGATGACTACATTGAGTCCTCTACCCTTTTGTAACTGAGCAGCCAATGCCAACACCTCTGATTGCAGCGGGTAGCCCCCATCGTCCGTGTCAACAACCGTCAGGATCTGCGGCATCCAGTTCTTGGCATGAAAGTTTTCGCTGCCCGTTACTCGTGCCAAGACTGCTGTAGTGAGTTTATACTTGACTGAATCAATAACTTCTCCCCAGTCGGCTCCAGGAGAGGAACCCCCTCCCTCCAACCGATTACCAGATGATAAACGAATGTATTTGAATATCACGTAAACGAGACCCAAGGCAAGCGAAGCCATTTGCCAAGATATGACAAATGCAAGGCCGATACACCACAAGAAGCCCAATAATGCAATCCCTTTTGAGAAGTACTTGAATTGGGGACGAAAGCCGGGAGAATCAACCCAAGCCAATAAGAAGCAACAGAAGTTGATCCCACCGTACATGATGAGATAGAACATTGTCAAAATTGGCGTAATGTGATCAATGTTTCCCAGCAGTGTGCCCAACGAGGCTATGCCCCAACTGAACCAAACCGCACGTTTCGAATTTTCCGCCTCCACCTTCTCTGATGCCTCGGACTCAAAGTCGACATTGAGTGGTAAACTTTTATCCAAACTTCTCGACAGACCAATCCCGTCGAGTCCTAGCACTTCAACCCCTTTGGTATTTGTAGTCTTGATCAAATCATTTCGCCGTCGCTTCTTTCGTGTCAAGAACTTGAGGAATGGGATGACATCATCTGCAGCAATCGCACCAAGAAGCTGAGGTCCACCAGCCATGCATTGCAAAGCTGCCCCAACACACGCAGTCACCACACCGAGCTTGGCAACAACTGGACTGGGAAAGGCAATGGCCGCCACGACTAATTTGTTGTGTATTAATGTTTCATTGCTCACCACACTCCCCAATAGCCACGTTTGGAACAGATACAGCAATGTGGTCACTCCAATGGCACCAATAGTCCCTTTCGGAATGGACCTATTCGGTGTTGCCAATTTACTACTCCTATTCGTCCCAGCCAAAATCCCCGTCATGGCAGGATAAAACAACGCCACTAAATCCCAAAACGTGGGCGTATCACCCGTACTCGAATCAGGTCGATAATTCGGATGTAAATTATCATGAAAGACACGATCCTCCTCACTCAAACTTCCATCATAGCACCCAGCCGCAAACAACATTGCCCCCACCATGATGGACAAGATCGACAACCCCACCGCCCCCAGAAAGAAATTCGCCGCCCTCGTCACATACTTACTCCCCACACTCACAATGGTCGCAATGGTAAACATCAACATCAAACTCCACACCTGACTCGGCACCGTATCCACAATACTCAAAAATATCCCATAATTATCCAACTGATACGGCTTGCCATGCCGTGAATGCGTCATTGTCTCAACTGCTCCCATGACATGCATACTCGCTCCCAGTGTGGTGCCCAGATAGAATAATATTCCGAGTGCTCCCCCAATTTCGACACCGAGTGTGCGACTTATGATGTAGTATGGTCCGCCTGCCTGAATGGTTCCGTTGGAGGCAATGGCGCTGAGTGAGAGTGACGTTACGAATGTGCTGAGGACACATACGAATATTATCAGGGTGGTGTGGAGAGTTCCCGCTTGACCGGTAATGGTGGGAAGACGCAGAAAGAAGATGACTCCGACGATTTGAGCGAGGCAGGGGAGGAATACACCGTTGTAGGTGTCTAATTTCTCTTCTGGTCGGTTTTGGCTGTTGTTGTTGGGGTTGTCGGATTTGGAGGGAGAAGCTGTGAGAATGTATTTCGGTCGACGGCCGTGGCGACGGGATTTTTTTTTGTTCTTGGTGGTGGGAGTGTGCTCCGTTATTATTTGAGGTGGTGCTTTGTCATGGTAATTGTTATCTGATTGCCTTTGTTGCTGCTGCTGCTGCTCATGTGTGGATGTGCTCGAGGCGACCGAGTTCATTAAATATTGGGGTTCTGATTTTGGATTATTGATATTGCTGTGCTGCGTCAACGATGATTGTCGAGATGATAGCACTGGCAATTCTATATTCAATCCGGCAGTAGCGGAAGGCAGTGACGATGATGACGTTGTCGTTGCTATTGTTGGTGCTACGTAGTCAGAGTCGCCAGCTGCTGGTGCTGCGATGGTAACGTCGGCGGCGGCGTATTTTTCGTCCGTCATTTTTTAATGTATTGAAAAGTTGAGGAGCAAAACAAATGAACCTCGGCCACGACGATACCGACTTTAGAGAGGATTGTCAGCAGAGGAGGGATGGATGGGGCATGCACCACGGCCTTTGTTGAAGAGACTACACAAGATAGTATTGTATTATTGCCAAATGCCACATGCTGCGAACTCATTGTATTGAGCATTGAGCGAACTCATTGAGCGAAGGGTAAGTTGTGCAAATTGAGCGAGTGAGAAAGAATGACGAACCCGATGAGATGGGCATCTCTCGGGAGAGAACCCGAGAAATACCGGATCGATCAAAAAGGGTACCATACCGAATACCGAGCAAAGTGACTTCTGATCGGAATGACAAGTCCACTGCTAATTCTGCTTGCGTCTGATGAACCATTTGCAGATTGTTGAGTAATATTATGACGTCGTTGTTGTATGGTGAAAAGTATGTTGTTGTAGATCAGCAGCGTTCATTTGGTAGATGTGGTGGAAATCATTCTGAATACTACATCGTACTATTGACTATTGAAGGGGCTTCATTACTTTCACTGTTATCATGTCGATGATACGATGATAGTCCGATGATAGTCGTCATGGTGCTCATTCGATGAGATTAGAAACAAAACAGATATTAGCCATCTTGACGTCACATCATGATGTTGGATTGATGCGAGCTGACGAGTTGGTGGCTGCTGCTGATTCTGCCGCTGTGTCGCTCCAAGGCCAAAGATGATGGCTCCTACATACTTAGATCGAATGGTTCTCAACAAGAATGCTAGTGCCTTCATGTTGTCACATGATAGATCATGAATGTGAATGAATAGCCACGAGCACAAACTATCTAGCTGCGTTGTGTCGCAAGCTGGTCTCAACACATGGACAACAAGTAGCAAGTGGACACCACGTGCCCAAAGGGGATGAGCAAAGCCAAAGCAAGAAAAGCGGAGAAAGAGGCCTGCGATCTGAGAAGGTTCTGAGAACATAGAAATAAGTACATAAGTAAGATGGAGCGCAGCTCATCCAACCGCAAAGAAGGCAAGTGTACTTGGAAGCAAAACTGAAGAAAGGAGCTTGCGCCTAGAATAGAGCTGTCCTACAGTATGCAGAGAAAAGAGATCTCTTCTCTATGGCTATGGTTGATAGCATTGCAGTACCTAGACATATTAATGTTAGAAAAGGAGGGAACGCAGCCAAATCCTACACCTACAACCTCTCTGCAAACAAATGTCAATCTTCTTGCGAGGTCGAGACTGTTTCATGACAAAGTGCAAGAGCAAGAGGCTTTCCCTCATTGTCCTTATCTATCTGGGGTGCTGCCTGCCGGGCAATCATAGCTTGAGCTTGAGTCTTGAGTAACAAGCTTTGGCTTCAGAGCTGATAGCTGCATATCTTCTCAATACTACTATGCATCGAACATAAGTCGAAAGTAGAACTAAAAGTTTCAAATGTTTCTGAGCGTGTACTTAGCAGGGAAGAAGCCTCAAACAAAAGGTACAGGTACAGGAGGTCCGTCACCATCACAGCGGTCTCGCTCGGTACCCTAACTTGGTTAGTCATAGCAGGCTATTCCAACTTCAACTGGCACGGCGAGGATTATTTCCCGAAGAGGGCTGTGCTACTTGAACTTACTTTTTTGCACGGACCAGCGAGCGAGGTGAGGGCCATCAATGTCTCTCTTTTTCGGTACAGCCTGTGCTGTGTAGGTAGATGACCTCTCAAAAATTCAAGAGAGACAACCCAGCAGCAGCAGGCATGCATAATACATAATACAATCTACGACCATGGCAAACCTCGAACGAACACCCTCCAATGACCCCAAACCAACACAAGCAGACAGCTTGGCAGCCTTTCTAGCCGATTGGAGTGAAGATTCTGTCTTCACTCCAATGCCGGAGGCCGAGACAGAGACTGATCATCAAACTCCTCCTCGCCGACCCTCATCTCCACATCATCATCCGCCTGCTGCTCCAGATCTTCCGTCCGGTGGGACTTTAAGAAGACGACACAGCAGCAACATCGTCGCAACTGCTAATAATAGTGATGACGGCGGTACCAATGACGATAGAGCAATAAATTCACATGCTACAATTTCTCTGCAGCTGAGGAGATCATTATCAACACCATCACTTACAATGCATGAACAGTTTCAGATGAATCAAGACGGTCCATCGCCGTCATGTGCACGTGCAGTGTTGCACAAAGAATTCTCAGGTAGATCTAGAGGAGGAGGTGGTGGTGGTGGTGACATTCGCCCTCTTCCATTTGCTGCAAGACCCACCGAGCAGACACAGCAGCCATCATCTGCTTCAACTTCAAGTATTGTATCTAGTAGTAGTAGATTGACGACAAGTCTTCCTCTCAGCATGGATCATCAGCAGAATGATGGAGCCTCTTCTGTTAGATCTTATTCTTCTGGCAACACATGAAAGCGTCCTACCGCTGAATCCTCATCCTCAACTGCAGATAGAGGCATACACTCCTAGTGTCTAAGAGGAGCATAGATATACAAACAGAACTCAGCATAAAAGTATGTGGAGAAAAACTCTTCTTGCTGCATCTATATCCCCTTCTCAATAGTTGTACGGATATAATACGCAATTGTAGAATAGATTATATAATCACCAACTATGCGTAAAAGCACCTCTAGTACATTATATGTATGATGAATCAAGTTATCATTGTGTATCAGTAATCGGCATGTACGACAGCTCATGCTCTCGTTTCATGATCGTGGTATAATGTTCACTTTCACATGAACACCGCTACACAAAGAGTTTTAACTAATGTGCTTTCCAAATGTGATAGATATAGTCTTTGGAGGATGCCAATCTATCCATCGTGCCGAGCCCAGATCGTCCGAGATCAAAGTGGGCCTGAAGGTATGAGTATGAATCATACCTGCACGAAGAACAAAGATTCCAATCAAACCCACAGCCGCCAAAGATCGATCTATTTGTCTCAAGCAGAAACTTTTCTAATCCTTAAACAATGTCCAATGCACTCTCTCAAATAATGAATTTCAGACTAGTAGAGGTAAGCGAGCGGAGTGGAGACAAGTCAATACATATGGATACATAGAAGAAGAGTGGGGAAAATAGTGTACCTGCATTGTAGTATTTAGCTTCTCTACCTGCTGAAAGTATCATAATCATTAACGAGCGTGGAATGGTGCAGTGAGATTGTAATTATTTTTATTGTGCAGTGGACGTGCGTGACAAAGGTTCCATCGCTTAGGCTTAGGCAGCATCCTTCGTCTCGTCGCATCAAGCATGTCTCTCTTCACTTTCGTGATCATCGATCTGCAGCTGAAGCTTGTGTCTTGGAAGACAGCCTCTCTCTACGTACAATACATAGTCGTAGATCCCAGGTCGTGCAGCAGCGAGATACCGGTGAATTTCATGATGGACTAATTAGTCCATCATGAGTGATGATGGACTAATTAGTCCATTGTAACTCACTTTGGTTATGACATTGTGTGAATGGAGCAGCCCAGCATGCAGAATGATGCCGTCTCTACCCCGTCTTCGAATACTAAGCGTGGTCTTGAAGAACAGAACAGTGAGGATCTTCGAAAGCAAGCAATGGCTGCCTTTTTCATCGCCGCCGCTGCAACCACACTAGCATCCGCCTCGGCCCAAAATCAGAATGATATCTTGTGGTCCGCCAGTGGAGGAGGGTGGCGGGCCATGGTAGCACAATCGGCTTATGCTCAAGTCTTTTCTAAGCTTGGTATTCTCGGAGGACATGACAACACAAATCCTCAAATCAAGGTGATGGCTGCTACATCGGGATCAAGCTGGTTCTCTTCTCAATTCGCCTTCAGTCAAAATTACTTCAACGCAGTTGTCAATGGAAACGCCACCTCACTTGGCAAATTCACCAAAGCATGGATGGATGCGTATGCCACTACTCAATCCAATATTCTTCCCAACTGTGGTATACTTCAAGAATTATGTGACATGGGTGCCTCCTCCGAGCCTGTACTCTCTGAAGTCGCAGCCCTCATCCCTTTTGCGTTGAATTACAATCGATCATGGCCTGAAATTGTCTATGCCATGTACAACGCGACTTCGAACATGGTTTATGACGATCCAAACATGGTATTCTTCGGAAAAGTTGGCAGACTTGAGTGGAGTAGATGTTTGTTTTCACACATCGCTTTTGCCAAATGCACATGCACGTGATGCTGAGACGATCACTTATCTCGCCAAAGATTACACCGATGTGTCTTCTTCCTACACCGTGCCTCTTTCTTACAACTACTGTGTTGGTGACACGGAAACTGAATGGCTACCTAGCTCTTGGCCTGGTGGGAATGTCTATAATCTCAACAAGAATGCCTCCTTTGCCAATTCCAATGTTGTCAAGGGCTTCCCGATGTTCCCAACAAAGGAATCAGATGGATTATATTTCACTCCAGAACATGACAAGGATTCGGATGAAACAATTGTAAGCCTATCACCTGCAGAAATGTCTCTTCCATTTGGAAATGATCCTACCGCAGTACAAATTAGTGTCGCCGCCTCTTCCACTGTGGGATACATCTCTGCATCTTACTTTGCTCAATTCTTTTCCGTTCAAGATTATAGAATTAAGCATTCTTCTTCACTTTCTGCAGTTCAAAAGGTTGAGTTGAGGACTGTGGTGAATAAGCTCCAAGATTTAGTCTGGTCAACTGGATTACTAGAGAATGTCTCTACCATGAGTGGATGGATTAAACCCAATCCTGACACCATGCCCTCGGCTAATGAATCAAACTATTGGTTCACCGATGGTGGATATACGGATGGACCAGCCGCGGCACAAGCAATTGCACGCTACCAGCAACGATATGGTACATCCACCCACATCAAACTCATCATATCCAATCAGAATCATTACACCAACAACAATAACAACATTATTGATTACTTTAGCTACAATGGGAATGAAGGGACAGAGCCAGGAGCATTCACTTGGCCAATGGGTGTGGGAGCGGGACCTCAAATGACTCCTCAGATGAGTAAGCAGATTTTTGCAGAGTCTATTACTGCTGAGGAGTTGAGTAAATTGTTCGAACCTGTGAGTGGGACCAATCTTACCATTGCTGTTTTGCCCGTGGCTACTACTGTTGATAATGGTGAGAGTGTGTGTTGTGTGATAGATTGTTCTCTCTTCTCATTGCATCTGCTGTTGAATAGGTTGAATTTGAGTGAATTATAGTTATAGTTTCTCTCTCGTCACTGATACAAATGATTCCCTCCTCACCTTATTCTAACTCTAACACACACGCACAATAATGGATAGATCCATTCGGAGTCAAGGCAGGACAGCAAGTATCCATCGCCGTGATCAACTTGAACTCCAACATTCCAACCTCTGTGGTTACCGAGGAGGTAATTCAAGCGGCAACGCCTGGACTTGTTTCCTTGGCTGAAAGTATTGCATCAAGTCGAGATCTTTTTGACAAGGTTGCCGCCTTTGTTGGCATTGCTGGTACTACCGGTGGCAGCAGTAATGAAACCACAACTACTGCTGCGCCTAATATGACCTCCGATACCGAATCGGACCAAGTACCTCCTTCTAGTTCCCCTGCCCCTGCCACGGGAAAGCCTGCAGCTAGTCCTCCTAGCAGTAGTGCGGGTGTTGTCGGAAATCCAATGCTTTCGAGGATTTTATGGGCATCAGGCCTTCTTCTTGTCTTGCCTCTATTTGTTTAGAGTTGCTGTAGATTCGTTCCGAATCATGGTAACACAAGAATTTAGGTTTAGGCCGTGCAAATCATCATTTTGAACATGGAATTACATCGCGTAGGTAGATAAGTTAATTGTATGATACATTACTCATGCTAGATTATTGTATTGTGAGAGGAAGCCATCCTCCAATGCTGGAGTGAAGAAGTGAAAAGAGTGACAAGTGACCTCATGTGGTAATCAACGAAAGATGGGCATCTTGACTACTTCAATGATATCAGAGAAGCACGACTGACGTGGATTTCACGTAGGAATTGATATGTTATTACCAGATTCAGGTCGTTTCGCCACTGTTGTGGCTCTGTAGAGCTCTGTGAGTTCTGTATCAGATTATTTTTTCTTCGATTTCCTGATGTACCTGAAGCCGGGAAATCAATGATGCCACGCCTAAGTAGATACGCCGTGATGGAAGTAGTACACATCATGATGTAGTGCGTTTGTTATGCCAATTCTTCCTCTTCGGTCTCTTTAGTAGTATTATCACAGAGAGTAGTTAATAATAATCCTCCAGAAGTCTTGTCGCTGCCCCCCTTGATGTTGCGTGTAACTCTTCCACCATACCCATCAAATAATCACTTCTTCAGATTTGTTTGCACCCAACAATTATTTCCGAACACGCCATCAACATAAAATCAGGCGATCAACATGAAGATGATGCTGCAACTACATCAGTCGCACACCGTTATTATCATTGCTGCTGCATTCCTTCTGCCTATGGCGGGCGCAGCGGCAGGGCGTGGGCATCGGATGAAGAAGAATCGTGACCCTCGACATCCCAATGGCAACGACGAGCGCAAGATGTGCGGAAAGGGAGCTTATGAGTTTGCAGAGACTAAGAATATCACGTACAACAACGGAGACAGCTATTATGGCGAGATAAATGGCGAAGGAAGGCGACATGGTAAGGGTGTTTACCGCTGGCCATCTATCGGTGAATACTATGATGGCGAATGGAAGTTGGATTTGCAGCATGGATTTGGGGAATTGAGGTATGACAACGGCGGTTTCAGGTACAGCGGTGAGTGGCACAATGGCAAAGAACATGGAAAGGGCATCTTCAAGGGAGTAAATGGTGATTATTACGATGGCTTTTTCAAGTTCGGGGTCATACATGGAAAGGGCATTCTCAAGTTTGCTGTAAACGGAGCTACATACACTGGACAACATGTGAATGGTCAGAGGACCGGCTTTGGCATTTACGAGTGGAAAAGCGGTGAGACTTATCACGGTGAATGGAAGCACGATGCACGAAACGGTGAAGGCCTTCAAACAAGTAAGTGGAGCATCTACACCTACCGAGGTCCTTGGCGTAATGATAGGAAGCATGGTATGGGCGTTGAAGCGTGGTATGGGAACTTTCTAGTTTGCGATGGAGAATGGAACGATGGGAGCCCACCGCCGCGAGGCACGTGTAAATGCAGGTTGGAGATGCTACAAAAGTTCTTTCAAAATACGTGGCATCGCATCGTTGAGCACTACATGATGTTCATCGTTATCTTGGGATTTTGGATAGGATTGTTCTTTTATAGAGAGCTGGCAGATTTGAAATCCAAAGTGTCCAAGTTGCAGAGCGATTGGAAGCCCAAGGCACGCATGAAGAAGGAGAGTTCGTTTCGTTCATTTCTGGGTCGGAAGAACAAAACAGATGCAAGGGGCGACGATGATGAGCTCATTGTAGAGTTGGACCAGGATTACATCCAGTGTGGCATTTGTTACGAAGATTTCGCTGCAGACATGAATAGCACAAATCTAAGAACTCGGGAAATGTTGCCCATCATGGGTTCGTGTGGGCACTATTTTTGCCATGGCTGTACCATTCGTTGGAAAGTCACCGTTGCGGGATGCAATGGCTCATGCCCGAAGTGCAGTAAGGCAAATCAGTTTGATCTCCTCAATCCCATTTATCACAGAATGCTGATTGATTTGTTACAACGTGCACGCCCTGTTGAAAAGTGAGCCCAAAAGCGCAATTGTTGTTGGATTCATATTAATCTAGTACATAGTCTAAATTTCATGCACAATTACCTTTTTTTGTCCACATCTTCATATGTGTGCACCACGTTACGGCATGCGAGCTTGCTGGGGGCTCTTTGGCATAACGAACTTAACAAGCACGAGTGGACGTTCCTAAAAATGCTGGGCGTTACATTATCTCTCTACTGTACATACATAGTCCAGCCAGATACGATCACTCTTCTCGGTGATATTTTCACTTCTACCCTACTTCAACCCCACGAACAACCGATAGCATAACCTAAATATCCTCCATCTTCTCTCGGAATGAAAATAGCCCAAGATTCTAAGGACTAGTCAAATCAACCACATCTTTCTTTGGTGACATCTTCCTTGGAGTCTTCCTAGGAGAGACCCTGGCTCCTTTGCTCGGAGTCTTCCTAGGTGAGGCCCTGGCTCCTTTACTAGGAGTACTGCGCTGCCATATACCCAACGACTTCTCCCGGTACATTTTCGCCATATCTTTCACATCCATCGCATTTGCACCAAATGAGTAGCTGACATCCATTTTTCCTGGCAATTTTGGTTTAATAGCCTCTTCCTTGAAGCCAAACTCCGCCTTGGCAACCTCCTCGCATTGCTTGCTGCAGTGGATGTATTGGTATAAGTTGTTTCCAGTAAAACCAAGCTTTTCGAAGCGAGGCACATTTGTCCCAAGAAATCTAACGTCACCAGCTGGCAAACAATCGGGGCAGTACGCGTGTGGACAGGATTGACAGCGGTAAAGCAACCCTCCACCTCCGATTGCGTTCTTTCCACAAGTGATGCAGTGATGATGATTGCAGCACATAAAATCATCTGGGTGGAGTCCACAGCAATTCGAATGAACGGACACTGGGCAGCGAGGACATTCAATCAACAATCCACCGTCACCGCAATTCTGGCAAAAGTCCTGGTTGATAAAGTCGTTAACCTTCTTCTTCTGTGGTACAATTTTCGACTTCTTCGTTTCCCTCCAAACAGATGGCTCGCCGGATTGTAAATCATAATCATTCATAGCCAGAACGGGAACGTGGCTTTGACCCCATCCAGACCCATTGGATGCAACTTGTAAAAGACGGCTCTTCCTGTTCCTCTTCCCTTTGCCCATCTCTTCCTCGGTTTCGCCCGCCTGCGCTTGCATCCACTCCGACTTGAGTTTATCCAACATCTTATTCTTAGACTTGGAACCTTTGCCACTCAACTTTTGCTCTTTCTCCTCCCGAAGCTTACGGAAGTCTACACCAAGAAAACTCCTCGTATCAGTGAGCTCCTTATCCTTGTCAAAATCACTGGCTGTCTTCGACACCCCACCCTGCAACAAGCCTTCGGAGGACTCCTCGCTACGGTTGCGATCGGTGATTCGGGAAATATCTGAATCAGTGGGAAGGTTGTTGTCAGATTTGAAGATGGCATTGGAGCCAAACGTAAGTGACGCGAGCAATTCCGAAACATTCAATCCATCGTCTTCTTCGTCCATCGCTCCATTGCTCACACCTCGATTCACCATTTGATCAAGGTACAACTAGATGAAGACAGAAAGTCAGCAAACGCGGAGAAGATACGTGTGTGCATAGACGGCTAATAATTCAATCATTTGCTTACCTTCTTTTCGGCCCTCTCCACAATCCTCTCTTCTACAGTTCCGGCTGAGATTAAGCGGTATACATGCACAGTCTTCTTTTGGCCAATGCGATGAACGCGTGCCATCGCTTGCAAGTCGGGCTGAGGATTCCAGTCAGAGTCAAAGAGACTAAAAGACGGAGAGCAAGATAATGGGTGAGTACATTGAACAGAGAAAACAAACAATATCAAATCTCTTCACACTCACATGCACGTATCAGCTGTTTGCAAATTGATACCCAGTCCCCCACTGCGAGTAGACATGAGGAAGATGAAATCAGTGCTGCCAGGTGCGTTAAACTGGTTAATTATGTGATTCCTCTGAGCCCTAGGCGTTCCTCCGTCAAAACGGCAATATTTCCATCCTCTCAAGATGCAATAATCCTCAAGGATATTGAGCATCGAAGTGAATTGAGAGAAAATACAAGTACGATGTCCCTTTTTGAAGAGAGACATGAGGATCTTGTCGAGCACTGCCAATTTACCAGACGTTGCGATGAGTTCTTCCACGGTAGTTTCAGTCATGTTTGGTTCCGCAAAATCTGAGTGGAGGCAAGTGATACAAAGAGTTGTTCAGTTGTACACTCGATGAAAAATAATAGAAAGATTCAAACATAATACCTCTTACCAAATAAATACGGATGAAGACAAACCTTCCTCAACTGCATTATCAAGTTACGAAGCATCGTCCCCTTCCCCGCCAAGGCATTAGGATCTTCCTCCTCCATCATCTTCACAATCGAATCCACATCATTCATGAGATACCCCTTATACCAAAAGATTTGCGACGATGACAACGGACAAAGAATTTTTGTCTCAATCTTCTTTGGCATGAGTTTCTCCACCTCATCCTTGAGCCTACGAATCATGAACTTTTGCAACAACTTATTCGCCTTCAACAACATCTCGGGATCAATCCGATTATGAGTAATATCAAACGCATCCGCGAATATTTCCGGGGTGGTAAAGTACTGAGGGTACAAAAAGTTCAAAATGGCATACAATTCCACCAAATTATTCTGCAACGGCGTTCCAGTCAAGATGACACGGGTCTGACAATGGATTTTACGAACCGCCTCGGCAGTCTGCGATGTCAAGTTTTTAATGACATGTCCTTCGTCCAATACGCATAGGTTGAAGTAGGTGTTGCGAATGAGACCGACGATTTGAGGATTCTTGGCCATTTCGTACGTGGTGACAACGATATCGTAGGACATGATGTCATGCATCATTGTGTGTTTCTGTTGCTCACGTTCATTCGGGTCAGATGCATGAAATCGGAAACATTTGAGGGTGGGGGCATGTTTCTTCACTTCCGCACACCAACTGTACAGCACACTCAGGGGGCAAATAACAAGGGAGGGCCCATTAAAATTGGGAATATTTTCTTTCAAATGTGCAATGACAGAAATCGTTTGCAGCGTCTTCCCCAGCCCCATCTCATCTCCAAGTACCCACGGCATGCCCTTTTGATGCATCTTGACCATCCAGTCCAATCCAATCATTTGATAATCACGGAGAGTAGTTTGTACGGCATCGGGTTGAGTTCCGAGCACGGTACGATTTTCAGGTTCCACAGCAGCCACCTTTTGATTGCGTTGCAGGGCAGCTTTGACCTTATCATCAACGAATGGCTCCAATGCTGCAAAATGACGAGTCATGTAATTGAATCGTTTGGAATTATCCGCGGCAATTCGCTGTTTGATAATATTGTTGTGTTCCCCCCTTTGCTTGACGTAGTCGGGGATCTTACGTGGAGCACGTGGTTTTTGGTCATTGTTGGATGATGCGGCGGCGGCCTTTTTTAGTTTGGGAGCATCGGCTTCGAAGGCTCCTGATACGTATCGGTCTCCTTTTACCACGTAATTGTTTGCCTTAATAATTTGATATGAGAGGGTAACAGATTCGGTGAGATATTCGTCTACTTCATTTTAATCAAATAACCGCACAGCGAATCAGCTGTATTTGGAACAAACATCTTTAAACACAGTGTACAAAAATCGCATTGGATTTCATGTTTTTTATGCACATCTTGTGATCTTGTGGTGCAGCCTTTGCCCTTGCTAAAAATAAAACAACTGAACCCTAACAACAAGAATAATATCAATCAGCAACGACGACAATCCATGACATCACTTACCGTTTTCACCACATGCCCATCAATAATCATCGTGGTACTCGTCCTCTTCCGTCCCGTCCGCCTGGGCGAATCTGTCTTGTCTTCCTCGTCATTTTTGATGGCAGCGGCTGCTGCTGCCGGCGGCGGGGCGACGACGACATCTTCATCGTCCTTTTTCTCCTCGTGAGAATCACTGAAGTAATTCATAACTGAACCTGCTGCGTATTCCATTGCGTTGGCTGGTTGGTTAGCATTGCCTTTGGGATGATGTGGCGTGGCTGGGCTTGCTTTTTTGGTGTGACGGAGGAGGTGTGGTGTGCGAAGGGGTCCCGCAAAGATTGGATTTCAATAGACCTTGTTCCATAAGCCCCCCAGAAAAATAATCACCCATCTTGCGCCTCAAAGCATTTTTTACTCTCTCCTCATGATGATGACATCCCCCAATGCAGTTGTAAAGGCCCACAATATTGGCAAGCAACAAGTCAACAGAATGATAGTTGACAGCAGTAATAATGCGCTGAT
>Ga0209652_1001841_pt1 | contig 17037 bp, 18 predicted proteins | sample SaaInl74LU_5_DNA_FD_184641 | JGI IMG/M metagenome (GOLD analysis project Ga0209652, IMG submission 184641) | Marine microbial communities from expanding oxygen minimum zones in the Saanich Inlet - ESP_74LU_5_DNA (SPAdes) (version 2) | ecosystem: Environmental > Aquatic > Marine > Intertidal zone...
CTCCGGCTGCTAAGCCGGCAGCGAGCACTGATCTGGTTGCACTTGAGCAGAAGAATCGTTCAGTTCATGCGGGTCCTGCCGTGCGCGCAATCGCACGTGAGTTCGGTGTCGATCTGACGTTGGTTAGCGGTTCTGGTCGCAAGGGTCGTATCGTAAAAGAGGATGTTCAGGCGTACGTTAAGGGTGCGCTGAAGAAACTGGCCGAAGCGCCCGCTGGCGGTACAGTGACCGGTGGTTCCGGTATTCCTGCAATCCCGGCTGTGGACTTCAGCAAATTCGGTGAGATCGAGAAGGTTAAGCTCAGCAAGATCGACAAGATCACCCGTGACAACATGTCGCGCTGCTGGCTGAATATTCCACATGTGACTCAGTTTGATGATGCGGATATCACCGAGCTCGAGGCTTTCCGCAAGGAGATGAAGGATGAGGCTGCGAAGCAGGGCGTTAAGCTCACTCCGCTACCATTCCTGATTAAAGCGGCGGCAGTCTGTTTGTCACGTCATCAGAAGTTTAACGCTTCACTCGATGCTGACGGCGAGCACATTGTTTACAAGAAGTATGTGAACATCGGTATTGCGGTTGATACGCCAAACGGCCTGATGGTTCCGGTGATCAAGGATGCGGATAAGAAAAGCATCTACGAACTCTCGAACGAAGCGATGGAGTTGGCGGGTAAAGCGAAAGATCGCAAGCTCAAGCCAAACGAGATGCAGGGTGCATGTTTCACTATCTCTAGCCTCGGTGGCATCGGCGGTACCGGATTTACGCCGATCGTGAATGCGCCAGAAGTTGCTATCCTCGGAGTCTCTAAGGCGGATATCAAACCGCGTTGGAACGGCAAAGAGTTTGAGCCACGCTTAATGCTGCCACTCTGTCTGTCGTACGATCACCGTGCGATTAATGGTGGTGATGCAGGTCGCTTCCTTACAGAGATGAATGGGCTGCTTAGCGACGTACGTCGTCTGCTTCTCTGATCTAGCTTCAGAGTCAATGCAGTAGTGAAGGCGGGCCTCAGGGCCCGCTTTTTTGTTATATGGTCCCAATTTGCATTGCATTTCGGGTAGTGGCTTACTAATTCGGCGGTGGGCAAATCCGGGGAGTATTTCTCGGCACGCTTCGAGCCATCCATGGGACGCTTCGTGTTTGCCTTCCATGGCAAACAAGATCCGAGAAACACTCCCCGGATCCGCAATTACCCTCAGCGCAAGGTCCTACTTTAGCAGTGTATTCGAGTAACCAGTTTTAGCCGTCGTTGACCACAATACAGGTAAGTTCGCTTTTCACGCTCAAGAAAACTAAGTAAATTCGAAGAAAAAATCGAGGGTGTGAAACATGCTTAGCGCGGAACAGATCAGTTTCTACCGAGAAAACGGTTACCTGCTTGTCGAGAATGTGGTTACCCCTGAGCAGCTTGAGCGCATGCGTGCTATCGCCTATGAGTTTATTGAGGCGTCGCGTCAGGTCAGTGAGAGTGATGAGGTGTTTGATCTTGATGAGGGGCATAGCGCTGAAACTCCACGTCTGACTCGAATCAAGCTACCACATAAACAGCACCCCTACTTTGATGAGATTCTGAAAAACTCCGGTGTAACTGAGGTGTTGCGTGAACTGTTGGGCGACAATGCGAATCTGATTACGGCCAAGCTAAATACCAAGGCGCCCGGCGGTGGGGCCGCAGTGGAGTGGCATCAAGACTGGGCCTTCTATCCGCATACAAACGATGATCTGCTCGCCTTTGGGCTCATGTTAGAGGATGTAGACCTACAAAATGGTCCGCTTCAGGTGATTCCAGGATCCCATCGGGGTCCCGTTCTTAGTCATATGCATGAAGGACGCTTCTGTGGTGCGGTTGATGCCGATGACCCAGAGTTTGACGTAAGTCAGGCTGTGACGCTTACGGGGAGGGCGGGGAGTATGACGGTGCATCATGCGAGGACTCTGCATGGTTCGGCTCCGAACCTGAGTGATCGTCCGCGGCTCATCCTGTTTTACGAAATTGCCAAGGCTGATGCTTGGCCCATCCTCGGTGCTTCCTCCTACATTCATGCGCTGGGCCAGCAGAAGTTCTGGGAGGATCTGCAAGACCGCACAATTATTGGTGAGCCCTGCATAGTCCCTCGGCTGGAGTCCGTGCCTGTACGTATGCCGCTACCGCCCTCAGTGGGAAGCGGTTCGATATTCCAGCAGCAGCGCTACGGTGGCGCAAAGAGCGCCTTTACCAAGCCTGAAACTCAAAAGTAGCTCGAGTCAGGAGTTGGCAGGTTTCGCAAGCAGGGTCTATCCTGAAGGTACTTTGCTCGTAAGGAAACATCAGCATGCGTATGCCCTCGTCTCACACTATTCTAGCCGCTGCGCTGATTGCGCTGCTTTCAACATCTGCGCAGAGTAAACCGCTCAAGCAGACAATTGCCGAAACGCTAGAGTCGCACCCGCAACAGTTGCGTGCGGTTGAGCGACACGCTGCATCTTTAGAGATGGTTGAGATGGATGAGGCAGGCTATCGTCCGACGCTGGATCTTAGTGCTGGTATCGGGCGCGAGCGTGCCTTTCGCAGCTCAGATAATGACTGGTATACGCGTCGCGAGGCTGGGCTGAGCGCGATGCAGATGCTTTATGATGGCTATGAAACTAAGTCTCGTGTTGATGCGAGTTCAGCGGGTGCGCGAGCTCAAGAGGCGCGCAGTGCTGAGCAGGCCGAGGTGTTGGGGTTAGAGGTTGCAACGGTTTACCTTGATGTAATCCGTCAACGGCAGCTACTGGAGAGCACCAAAAATAACCTGGCGGCTCACCAAGATACTTTCAATAAGATTTCTCGCCGAGCTCAGATGGGCGTCGGCAGTAAGGCTGATGAGACTCAAGCTCGCGGTCGGTTAGCGCTGGCGAACTACAACCTCAGCGTTGTTGAGGGCAACCTTTGGGAATCCGAGATCAATTTTGAGCGCGTGGTTGGTTATAAGCCGGGTGACCTTGAGATGCCAGCGGATGATTGCTGTACACACCTTCCTTACACCGCTGAGGATGCGCGCTATGTTGCGATTATGGAGCACCCGCGTTTTGCGGCCGCTGTTGCTGATCATGAATCTTCGCTAGGACAGGTGGGTGTCGCTAAATCGGCTATGCATCCGAAGGTCTTTCTCGAGGTGGATTACACCAGCAACAAAGGGGCAAATGGTGTCGCTGAGCGTGAGCAGACACTATCGGCCATGGTGCGAGCTCGTCAGAACGTCTACCGCGGCGGATCTGACGAGGCGCGTATCGCAGCCAATGAGCACTTGGCGGGTGTCGCCCGCGCTCAGGGTGAAAAAGATCGTCGAGATCTAGAGGCGGATGCTCAGATCGCTTGGTACGACTTGGAGTCTATCTACCTGCAAATTCCTGAGTTTGAACGTCGTCAAACTGAAGCTCAGGCCACGCGCGATGCCTACGCGCAGCAGTTTAATATCGGTCAGCGCTCACTGTTGGATCTGCTCGACTCAGAGAACGAACTCTTCAGCGCAAATAACGAGCTGATCTCTGCCAAGATTGATGAGCAACTTGCGCGTTATACTCTGCTAGCGCGCGTAGGTCGCCTGCTAGAGTTCATGGAGCTAGGAGTGCCAGAGCATCCCGAGCATCGCAATGACCGGGGAGAACTTCGTGAATCAGTGGAAGTCGCCAGTGCAGATTAGTTGGTGCCGTTAGAGAAAAGGTCAGCTTTGCTGGCCTTTTTTGTGTCACCTACCACATTGCGAAATTTAAATATCATAATGTGATTGTTTTGGTCGGTGCCTGGTTCTAATCTCCAATTAGTGGAGGGAGAGATATGATTATACATGGCCTGTTGTTGGTGTTGCTGTTTCAGTTGATCGGCGAACTGATCGTCGTATCTCTCAGTCTACCGATACCCGGGCCAGTGCTGGGTATGGTGTTTCTGCTATTAGTGTTGTTATTCACTAAAAGAGTACCTAAGTCATTGCGCACCACCTCGGATACGCTGCTATCGAATCTCGCGCTGCTGTTTGTACCTGCCGGTGTTGGGCTAGTGTTGCACTTTGAACTGCTAAGGTCCGAGTGGTGGATTATCCTGCTGGCGCTGATTATTAGTTCTATTGGTGCAGCTTTAACAACGGCTATGGTCTTCTCGTTACTGCTTAAGCGTCAAAGAGCTAAGGGGAGAGGCGATGCTTAGCGCGACTGAATTCTGGGTCTATTTTGCAGCTCAGCCGCTACTGTGGATTGTGGTGACGCTGGCTGTGTACAGCGCAGCACTGGTTTTACATAGATTGTCAGGTCAAACCCCGCTCTTGCACCCGGTGCTGGTGAGTATGTCAGTGTTGATCGGTCTGCTGTCACTGACATCTACCCCTTATGAAACCTACTTTAGCGGTGCGCAGTTTATTCATTTCCTGCTAGGCCCGGCTACCGTTGCGATAGCGGTGCCGCTGTTCGACTACTTCGACAAAATACGAGAGCTCTGGTTACCTATTTTGGTTGCTTGTCTGGTTGGTGCCTTCAGTGCGGCAGCGATAGCGGTGGGTGTGGCCTGGCTATTTGATGCTCGCATAGAGACACTGCTATCGATCGCGCCGAAGTCCGTCACTTCGCCTATCGCCCTCGGTATCTCCCAGAAGATAGGAGGATTCCCCGAGCTATCTGCTGCGCTCTGCCTTGTAACTGGGGTGCTAGGTAGTCTGTTAGTACCCTCCGTATTGAAGGTGCTAAGGGTGTCCGATCAGGAGACCCAAGGCTTTGTGCTCGGCCTCACCTCCCATGGATTTGGCACGGCATTGGCGCTAGAGACGGGAGCCTTGGCCGGAGCCTTTGCCGGCCTGGCTATGGGGCTGACGGGATTAATTACGGCGTTGATGCTGCCGCTACTTGTGGCCCTCTTCTGAATTGAAATTCACCGTGAGGCGCAGTAAAGTGCGCGCAGTTTTTAGAACTGTTGAGGTGAGAAGTCGATGCCAACTCCGCTAGCGCGTTATAAGAAAGATCTGCAGCGTGATGATTTTTCCTACGATGCCACCCAGGAGATGGCGGTTCAGCACCTCCAGCGTCTATTTGATGAGCTCGTTGCGGCTGAGAACGCACCACGCCCCGGCGGTTTTTTACGTATCCGCACCCGCTTTAAGATGGGTAAGGCCAAGCAGGTTGAGCCGGTCAAAGGTCTCTACTTCTGGGGTGGGGTGGGCCGCGGTAAGACCTACCTTATGGATACCTTCTATGACACCCTGCCGTTTGAGCGCAAAATGCGTACGCATTTTCACCGCTTTATGCAGCGCGTGCACAAGGAGCTAAAAGAGCTCGACGGCACCAAGAACCCGCTGACAACGATTGCCGACAAGTACGCGGCGGAGACTCGCATCATCTGCTTTGATGAGTTCTTTGTGTCGGACATTACGGACGCGATGATTCTGGGTAGTCTGTTGCAGGAGCTCTTCGCTCGCGGCGTGTCTCTAGTCGCAACGTCCAATATTGTGCCTGATGGTCTCTATAAAGACGGTCTACAGCGCGCTCGCTTTCTGCCGGCTATCGATCTATTGAACAGATACACCGAGGTTGTGAACGTCGACTCCGGAATTGATTACCGTCTGCGCACTCTAGAACAGGCAGAACTCTACCACTGGCCCCTCGATGCGCAGGCCGATGTGAGTCTCAACTCAAGCTTTGAGAGCCTCGCACCCGATCTAGAGGAGTTGGAAGAGAACATTAAGATCGAGATCAACAATCGTCACATCCTAGCCCGCAAGGCGTGTGAGGATGTTATCTGGTTTGATTTCGATGCTATTTGCGAGGGCGCACGCTCTCAGAACGACTACATCGAACTCGCCAAGCTCTATCATGCGGTTCTGCTCAGTAACGTCCCACAACTCGGCCGCGCCCGAGATGACGCTGCCCGCCGCTTCATTAATTTGGTCGACGAGTTCTACGATTCTGGCGTGAAACTTATCATTTCAGCGGAAAAACCGATCCACGAGATCTACACTGAAGGCAAACTCAACTTCGAAATCGAAAGAACCAAATCCCGCCTCCTTGAGATGCAGTCCACCGAATACCTGGCCAGAGAGCACCGCGCGTAAAACCCCAGGCACCGCATAAACCGAAGGACCAGCCAAGCTCTCTCCCAGCCAGAACTAGAGGAGCCCAGCTTGATTGTTGGCCGAGGGCGCTGGGAGTAACCTTCCCAGACTCTTGGCAGCAGGGATGCTGCCACGAAGCCCCCACGGATGGGTTTACGGCGTGTCTGGGAAGGTTATTCCCAGTGCCTAGCGAGACAAAACTTTATAGAGTTAAACTATTCTATATTTCTGCGATTCATGTATAATCCGCGCTCCGCTAGAAATAGTGGTCGTAACTAGAAAGTTGTATCTAAAGCTGACTCCCCGGAGTTAGTGGGCTTGCAACCAATAATTATAAGGTAAGCCGGGACCAACCCACTGGTTGATTCGAGGTTTATAGATAGGAAACTTAAAATGTCTTACACAGTTAGTGCTAAGCCAGCCGAAGTAAAACGCGACTGGTACGTTGTAGACGCTGAAGGTAAAACTCTCGGCCGTCTGGCAACTGAAATCGCTCGCCGCCTGCGCGGTAAGCATAAAGCGGAATACACTCCGCACGTTGATACAGGCGATTACATCGTTGTTGTTAACGCTGAGAAAGTACACGTTACTGGTAACAAGCGTTCAGACAAGATGTACTACCGTCACTCTGGCTTCCCAGGTGGTCTGAAGGAAGCTAACTTCGAGAAGATGATGCAGACTTTCCCTGAGCGTACTATTGAGCTCGCGGTTAAAGGCATGCTGCCAAAAGGCCCTCTGGGTCGTGCTATGTACAGCAAGCTGAAAGTGTACGCTGGTGGTAACCACCCGCATGCTGCACAGCAGCCTCAAGAACTGAACATCTAAGGGGAAAGCGAACATGGCAACTACTCAGTACTACGGCACTGGCCGTCGCAAAACTTCCACTGCTCGCGTATTCCTGCGTCCAGGCACTGGTAACATTTCAATCAACAACCGCACTATCGAAGAGTACTTCGGTCGTGAAACTGCTCGCATGATCGTTAAGCAGCCACTTGAGCTGACTGACAACGTAGAGAAGTTCGACGTATACGTTACCGTAACAGGTGGCGGCGGCTTCGGTCAGGCTGGTGCGATCCGTCACGGTATCACTCGCGCGCTGATGGAGTACGACGAAACTCTGCGTCCTTCACTGCGTCAGGCTGGTTTCGTTACTCGCGATGCACGTGAAGTTGAACGTAAGAAAGTGGGTCTGCGTAAAGCACGTAAGAAGCCACAGTTCTCGAAGCGTTAATTCGCTTGCTGCATATGCAGTCAAGAAAAGCCCGAGCCTTACCGCTCGGGCTTTTTCGTTCTTAGGTTATTCCAAAAAAGTTAGCCTAATGCTCTTAGTATTTGGTCCGGTAAGGCCCTGTTTCACCTTGTAAAAATAGGGTGTTTTCTTTATTATCCGCGCCAAGAATCCGACTCTATGGTTATAAGCCACAGAATCGCGGAAAACGAATTCATGTTTTCAAAAATCACGCGTCCTAAATCGTTTGATAGGCAGGCGATCGATAGGGCTCAAGGGAGATTAGTTGATGAGCAATGACGGCGTAAACAAGGGCCGGCGTCGACTACTAATCGGAGCCACCTCAGCAGTTGGTGCGGTGGGTGCGATTGGTGCGGCGGTACCTTTTGTTGCTTCATGGAATCCCAGTGCAAAAGCGAAGGCGGCCGGTGCCCCGGTAAGAGCCGATATCAGTAAGCTTGAGCCTGGCCAGCAGATGATCGTAGAGTGGCGCGGTAAGCCAGTCTGGATTGTTCGCCGTACCCAGGAAGCGCTGGCTAACCTAGCGAAACTTAACGATGCTGTTGCTGATCCAAACTCTGAAAAGCCACAGCAGCCTGAGTATGTACCTGCTGACGAGACTCGTGCGATTCGTGCTGAGTTCATGGTGATGGTGGGTATCTGTACGCATCTAGGTTGTTCACCAACTTACCGTCCTGAGATTGCGCCAGATGATATGGGTGCCGATTGGCTGGGTGGCTACTTCTGCCCTTGTCACGGTTCACGCTTTGACCTTTCTGGTCGTGTATACAAAGGCGTACCTGCACCAACTAACCTGGTTGTTCCACCTCACTCTTATGAGGGCGATAACACGCTCGTCATCGGCGTAGACACGGAGACTGCATAATGGCTGGTTCACGTAATAAGGGTAACCCAGGCTTCATGGGTTGGATTGATGATCGCTTCCCAGCAACTGCGCTGTGGGACGATCACCTTGCGAAGTACTACGCGCCGCGTAACTTTAACTTCTGGTACTTCTTCGGTTCACTGGCGTTGCTAGTGCTGGTAAACCAGATCGTTACGGGTATCTGGCTCACTATGAGCTACAACCCATCAGCAGAAGGTGCATTCGCCTCTGTTGAGTACATCATGCGTGATGTCGAATTTGGCTGGCTTCTGCGCTATCTGCACTCTACCGGTGCATCAGCCTTCTTCGTGGTGGTATACCTGCACATGTTCCGCGGAATGATGTACGGCTCGTACCAGAAACCACGTGAGCTGGTGTGGCTCTTCGGTATGACTATTTATCTGGCATTGATGGCTGAAGCCTTCATGGGCTACCTGCTGCCATGGGGTCAGATGTCTTACTGGGGTGCACAGGTAATCGTATCCCTGTTTGGCGCTATCCCTGTTATCGGTGAAGACCTGCAGCAGTGGATTCGTGGTGACTACCTGATATCAGGCATCACGCTGAACCGCTTCTTTGCGCTACACGTTATTGCTCTGCCGATTGTTATCCTCGGCCTTGTTGTGCTGCACATTATCGCACTGCATGAAGTGGGCTCTAACAACCCAGACGGCGTTGACATCAAAGAGAAGAAAGACGAAAACGGTGTTCCGCTCGACGGTATTCCGTTCCACCCTTACTACACAGTTAAGGATATCGTGGGCGTAGTTGTCTTCCTGTTTGTCTTCTGTTTTGTGGTTTTCTTCTTTCCAGAGGGCGGCGGTTACTTCCTTGAGAAGCCTAACTTTGAGCCGGCAAACCCGCTGAAGACGCCTGAGCACATAGCGCCTGTGTGGTACTTCACACCGTTTTACGCGATTCTGCGTGCGATCACCTTCCCGCTCTTTGGTCTTGATGCGAAGTTCTGGGGTGTAGTAGCAATGGGTGCTGCGATCGCGATCCTATTTGTTCTGCCTTGGCTTGATCGCTCGCCTGTACGCTCAATGCGCTACAAAGGTTGGTACAGCAAGACAGCTCTGCTGATATTTGCGGTCTGCTTTGTAATCCTGGGTATTCTTGGTGCGATTCCGGCTACCCCAGGCCGTACTTTAGTTGCTCAGATCTGTACTGCGCTCTACTTCGCGTACTTCATTCTGATGCCTTGGTACACGCGCAAAGAGAAAACGTCACCAGTTCCGGAGAGGGTTACAGGCTAATGAAAAAGTTTATTGTTGCTTTCTTAGTCGCTCTGCTGCCTATCGGAGCGCTCGCTGCGGGCGGTGCAAAACTGCCGCTGCAGCACATTGAAACAGACTACACAAACCAGGCTTCACTGCAACGCGGTATGCAGACATTTGTAAACCGCTGTATGGGTTGTCACTCAGCTGAGTTCCAGCGTTTCGAACGCGCTGCTCAGGATCTGGGTATGCCAAACAACCTGGTAGAAGAGTATCTGATCTTCGATAAAGACAAGAAAATTGGCGAGCAGATGACTATCGCTATGGCGAAAGAGGATTCGCAGGTTTGGTTCGGTAATCCACCGCCTGATCTGACTCTTGAAACACGTCTACGCGGTGCTGATTGGGTTTACACCTACCTGCTAGGTTTCTATGAAGATCCTTCGCGTCCTTGGGGCGTTAACAACGCAGTCTACAAAGACGTTGGTATGCCTAACGTTTTGGAAGATCTACAGGGTGTTCAAAAACTAGCATGTACTGAAGAAGTGCTGCTGCGCTACGGTATCGAGGGCGACATCGATCCTCTGACTGGAGCCCGCGTAGGCGGTTGTTTGAGTCACGATGCTGCAACCGGTGAGTTGACCGCACAAGAGTTCGATAAAGTTATCTATGATCTGGTAAACTTTATGGCCTACATGGCGGAGCCGTCTAAGCAGGACGCTCACCGCATCGGTACTTATGTACTTGTCTTCCTGTTCTTCTTCTTCTTCCTGGCTTATGCCCTGAAGCGAGAGTTCTGGAGAGACATCCACTAAGAGTCGCTCTTGCAGAGTTCTCTTAGGAAAAGACAACTACGCGATCCTTCGGGGTCGCGTAGATTTTTTTATTTTTGCCGTTGAATTTTATGGGGTGACCTTAAATGGGCGTAGTAGCTAAACGATCTTCAATGACCTTCTTCTCAGATGCGGGTGACCAATACAGCCACCGTGTGCGCATTGTGCTTGCAGAGAAAGGCGTTGCAGTTGATGTAATTGACTGTCAGGAAGATGAACTGCCTGAAGATGTTGCTGCATTGAATCCATACAACAGCCTGCCTACATTGCTGGACCGCGAGTTGGTGCTGTTTGAGCCGGGTGTGATGATGGAGTACCTTGACGAGCGTTTCCCACATCCGCCACTACTGCCTGTGTACCCGGTAGCCCGTGCCGAGAGCCGTCTCTACATCTACCGTATTCAGCGCGACTGGTCACGTTACGCAGATACCATTCTGAACAGAGATGGTACCGACGCCGAGATCGAAGAGGCGCGCAAAGAGCTGCGTGACAGCCTGGTCGCTATCTCACCGATCTTCGCTGAGAAGCCATACTTCATGAGCGAAGAGTTCAGCTTGGTTGACTGCTGTATTGCTCCTATCCTCTGGCGTCTGCCAGCGATGGGTATTGAGATCCCAGAAGCGCAGTGCAAGCCTCTGGTTAAATACATGGAGCGTCTGTTTAACCGTGAGTCTTTCCAAGAGAGTCTGTCAGAGGTTGAGCGCGAACTGCGCGACTAAACGCTGATATGTCTGATATCACCCCGAGCCGCGGCTACCTCGTTAGAGCGTTATTTGATTGGATTATCGATAACGATCTGACGCCTCACTTGGTTGTTGCGGCCGAGGTGCCTGGCACCGATGTGCCTGATGCCTATGTCAAAGATGGGCAGATCACGCTTAATATCGCACCCTCAGCGGTCCGTGACCTCTACATGGACGCAGATGCGGTTAGCTTCAACGCTCGCTTCGGTGGTGTACCTACACAGATCTATGTGCCTACGGCATCTATTCTTGCGATCTTTGCACGAGAGAATGGCCAGGGCATGGGTTTTGGTATGGAACCCGGTGCGGATCTGCTTCAAGCTCAGATTGAAGCGGCTCTCGAGGCTGGTGAACCAGTAGCTCCGACCGAAGCGCCTGAGACTCCCAAGACTACAAAGCCGAAGAAGCCTGGTCTTCGAGTCGTTAAATAGCACCACCGGATACACAAGCCTCCCAACGTTGCCGTTTCCGGCAGTCGAAAAAGCCCAAAGTCTTGGCTTTGGTTGAAGGCTCATTTCTGTAATGGGTTTTCTAATGTTTCAAGGTCGGAAAGATCAATTGCCGCCGAGGCTTGGTAAAGCTCTTAGGAGTGGCCGTGCGCTCGGTGTTACCTTCTAGGATTTTCGTAGCCAGGGAAGGCGGAGCAAAAGCGTTTCAGGGATGAACTTGAAGCGGTCCTAGAAGGTAACACCGAGTGCGCGGTCGCACTCGAGTTTTGGGAAGCTAGCCTTTAGTTAGACGGGTGAACGCCGTCTACGGGAGAGGGACGTACTCAAATACTTTAACGATTCGCTGAACGCCTGGTACCGCACGCACAACGTTCACAGCTCTATCGGCTTCGGCCTGGCTTACGAGGCCCATCAGGTAAACTACGCCGTTTTCAGTGATGACCTTGATTCGAAGTCCTTCAACGCTTTTGTCCGCTAGCAGCTGCAATTTGATACGGCTGGTGAGGTAGACGTCGTTTGAACGGACGATTGTTGAGGTTGGGCCTGCGATCTCAAGTTCGTTGTGAACGCGTTTCACTTCACGTGTCTTGTTAATGACATCCTCAGCCTCACGCTTTACCGACTCATTGGGTACCTGGCCGGTCAGCAGTACTTGGCCGTTAAAACTGGTTACGTTGATATGAGACTGCGACAGTGGCGCAGAGCCTTTGCTGATATTGACCAGAGCTTTAAGCTCGATAGCCTCATCTTCAATGTAATTACCGATGGTGCGGTTGCCTTGGTTCTCGCGGATCGGCTCCTCTCGAGTGGCGCTGACTAGGTTAGAGCAGCCGGAGATCAGTGTTGTGGTTGCGAGTAGGGCGATGGCCAGTTTCTTCATGCTTATTCAGCTCCAAATAGTTGAAATTCGATAAGGTCAGCAAGGCTGTGAAGTATTAGGGTATGAGCCATGTGGATGCAGGGATCATCATCACTGGCGATACAAAATTCGATCTCTTCAGGACGAAGAAGAGCGGTCATATTACCGCCATCACGCCCGGTAAGTGCAATTACCTGCATGTCGCGGTCATGTGCTGCCTGAATGGCTTGTACTAGGCTGGCATCGCGTCCGCCTGTGGAGATGACAAGCAGGATGTCACCGGCGTGGCCAAGTGCCTGAATTTGCCGCGCGTAGACCTCTGCGTAACCTGAATCGTGTGCAATGCCCGTCATTACGGCTGAGCTTGCATTGAGTACGCTGCAGGGGAGACCCGGACGGTCATGGCGAAAACGGTTCAGTAGTTGGGCGCTAAATTGCGCGGCGATTGCCGCTGAAGCGCCATTACCGGCGCAGAGGATCTTACCCTCTGAAACCAGGCACGGGAGGATAAGCTCCGAGGCCTCAGCGATCATTGGCGTGTAGTGCTCAATGGTCTGAGCACAGGTATCCATCGTGCTGTGGAAATGGCTGATTATGCGCTCTTCGAGTTCCATTAAGTCCCTGTTTGTGCGTCGTTATTCGGGTCGAAAGGCATCTTTATACCACAGACACTGATTGGGTTGTTGATTTGAGTCGATGGTAACCAGATCAAAGCGACAGGTCGAGTCAGCATATCCAGGATTGCGCATCAGCCAGAGTTGAGCGGCGCGGATAAGCTTACGTTGTTTACGCCAGTCGACTGACTCAAGTGCACCGCCCCAACCAGCGTGCTGGCGGTAGCGCACCTCTACAAACGCCAAGCAACTGCCATCGGTAACTACCAGGTCTAATTCACCAAGTCGGTAGTTGGCGTTGCGCGCTAGTACCCGACAACCTTGCCCTATCAGGTGCTGCTCCGCGAGTTGCTCGTATCGAGCACCTCGTGCCCGAGTGTCGTTTCGACTATCCATGCTCTCCTCCTTGAGTGCGTCGTTGGATAATTTGGATAGTCTTAGCTTAGTTGCTGGAGCTAAAAAGTGCCTCTTCAGCTATCGGCTCTTCGACCGGGATCTTCGGTGGGCCGAGTAGTACCGGCAGTCCCTGATCAAACCCCGCCCATACCAGTTCGCGTCGCACCCGACGGTCGGTTCCCAGTGTTAGCCGACCTGTCAGCCCGTCGAAGAAAATCTCATCAGAGCCCTCGAGCTGGCGCAGGAAGGGGTGGAGCGTGAAAGCGTCAGCCCCTAGCGCATAGAGACGACCGAGGCGACTTTGGGTATCGGGACGTTCGGCACCGAGCTGCAAGTTAATCGGTGAAACCGGGTTTAGCAGCCAAGGTGTATCAGCAAATTGTACACCGTTAAGGTCGATATCACGCACGGGATCCGGGTTACCATCGAACAGGTGCGAGGTCGCGTAGACCGGATAGTTACCGGCAAAGTGGAAAGCCAGCATCGGTTTAAGCTGTCGCGCGTCGCGCGCAGATGCTGTTAGTAGAATTGCATCGATATCGCGTCGTGGACGAGCATTAAACTCTAGCTTCTGGCCCAGCGTTTTGCGCAGCTCATCGTAGCGCGCGGAGCTAAGCTGGGTATTTAGCAGTTCGGATACTTGGCTCGAGAGGTCCTCGCTGCTCTGGTATTGCAGCTCTGTCGCAACCTCCGCTTCAAACTCCGTGATCGCCTTAAGATAATCCTCGCGTGCTTTTAGGCCCCAAGCAGCAGCTGGAGTAATTAGAGCAAAACGCCTGTTGCCTTCGAGTACCGCGCGCTCAACCACTTGCGTGATCTCTTGGTCGGAGGAGAGGTCCAGTGTGTAAATGTTGGGTGCCGTATTTTGGCTCTGGTTAAACACAATAACTGGAACCGGTAAATCCTGACGAGCCGTTAGTTGATCGATCAAAGAGCCCTTGAGCGGTCCGATAATCAGGTCAATGCGCTCTCTCTGGGCGTAGTCCAACAGCGCCTGTGCGCTCTGAATCTGCTCAGTATCAAGCGTTAGCAGCTCGGGTACCGGCAGGTTCTGTGTTTGGCGCTGATAGAGGGCGGCGCTAACCCCTTCACTGATGATACGTGCGGGCTCTGCGAGCTGTCCACCAAACGGCAGCGCGAGAAGAACGCGTTTCGGTACCAGGAGATCGGCATTCAGCAGTGCTGCAAGTGCCTGGGGTGGATTCGTGTTGGCTGGGTGAGCTGCCCAGAGTTGTTGCCACTGGGTCAGAGCGTCACGCTGGGTTGATAGGTCCGCCTGTTTGGCTAGGCTAAGTGCTAGCTCGATCCAGCCCTGCTCATAAAAACCGTAGTTATTCAGACTAGCGGCGACCAGGCGCTCTGAATCGACGTCCAACAGTTGGCGCCAGATCAAATTGTTGAGCCGTTCAAGCTCAGCGCCTTCGGTGGTTTTGGCAACATTGATAAGCTCTAGCGCAGCGGCAAGTGGGTTTTGCTGCTGTTCGTAGGCTTGGGCGCGCAGGCGGCTAAACTCGACGCGTTGCGTCACGCTTAGGTCTGGAAATTGCGCCGCATCGAGAAACTGTAAGGCGCCATTAGCATCTTTGCGGTCGATAGCTGCGCCGGCGCGCAGGCTGGTGATCTCGAATGCGAGGTTGGGCGGCAGAATAGCGATATCAACCGTTTCGAGTGCTTGAGTTGCCCCTTGAATATCACCGCGCTGCTTGAGCATTTGTGCCGCTTGCAGTCTAAGCTCGGCTGCACGCAGAGGTTGAGCAGTTGCTGCGCTGCTCAGCAGTTGCTCGACGCTTAACGTCTTTTCAGTGACGCTCGGTGCCTGAGTGGATTGCGGGGGTGCCGCACAGCCCGCGAGAAGTGCTGTGGTAATGCCGGCGGCCCAGAGCAGCCTAAATCTGTTGCCTGTCATGGTATAGTTCACACCCTGTGATCAGTACGGATGGAAAATTCAGTTATGTCAGCGCCGAGACTCTACGTTGTCGCAACGCCCATAGGTAATCTTGCGGACCTTTCGCCTCGCGCTCAGCAAATTCTAGCAGAGGTTGATCTGATTGCAGCTGAGGATACGCGCCATACGGGTCGGCTTTTGCAGCACTTTAACATTAAAGCCAATCTGATTTCAGTCCATGATCATAACGAACGTCAGCGTGCCGATATGATTATTGATCGTCTGCAGCAGGGGCAGCAGATTGCGTTGGTCTCTGATGCAGGCACGCCGTTGATCTCTGACCCCGGCTTTGTGCTGGTGCGAGCGGTACGCGAGGCGGGCTTTGAGGTCTCTCCAGTACCAGGATGTTGTGCCTTTGTTGCAGCCCTAAGCGCCTCCGGTATGCCCTCAGATCGTTTCAGTTTTGAAGGCTTTCTGCCGGCCAAATCGGGCGCTCGTCAACAGGCTCTCTCCGAGCTGGCCGAGGCGACACAGACGTTGATCTTCTATGAGTCCACCCATCGTATTGTCGATTCACTTCGAGATATGCAAGCCACTCTTGGGGCAGATCGCTTTGTGCTTGTGGCCCGGGAGCTGACTAAAACCTTTGAGACAATCAAAGGGGCGCCGCTCAATGAGCTGCTTGAGTGGATTCAGGCGGACTCTAATCAGCAGCGCGGGGAGTTCGTTGTCATTGTGCAAGGCGCTCCAGCGCGAGCGGATACAGGTATCAGTATTGAGGCGGAACGGATCCTCGGTCTGCTAGTAGCGGAGCTACCTCCGAAAAAAGCGGCGGCGCTCACTGCTGAGATTACCGGAGCTAACAAAAAAGCGCTCTATCAATTGCTACTCGATAAAAAAGGCTAAACCCTAGGGACAGCTGTGATAGAATCGCCGCCGAGTCTGCCAGGCAGTCGCCGCTTCAGCTTGCTGGAGGGGAGGAAAGTCCGGGCTCCACAGGGCAAAGTGCCAGATAACGTCTGGGCGGCGTGAGCCGACGGAAAGTGCAACAGAAAGTATACCGCCTAAGTGGCGCTCTCTTCGGAGGCGTGACCGGTAAGGTTGAAATGGTGCGGTAAGAGCGCACCGCGTAGGTGGCAACACTCTACGGCGATGGAAAACCCCACTCGGAGCAAGACCAAATAGGGACCCACTAAGGCATGGCCCATGCCGGGTCCGGGTAGGTCGCTTGAGGCTAGTAGTGATGCTAGCCCTAGAGGAATGGCTGTCCACGACAGAACCCGGCTTATCGGCAGGCTCACTTTTTTCTCTCTTATTCCTTCTGTAAAAGCACCGGGTCGTGAATCACATGTAGCGCGCGGGTTAAAACTTGGCCCCGAATTTGCGTTATTCTGTGTAAATCGCTCCAAACATCTGAATTTCTTAACTACACTTTGAAAATCGAAAAGAAGTTGATCTCGGAAAATTTTACGGAGAGCTATAGCATGACCAGTAAAGGCATGGAGAGACGGCAAGGCGGTGATCGCCGTGATGGGTACGAAAGGCGTACACGTGTAAATCAGTTTGAGCGCAGGGTGCGGCCGCAAGGTCGACGTCAAACTGATGAGGCGCACGCCTCCTGATAGCGCTGTCTGCCACTCATCGGTGGTTATAGTTTCCACGTCTAGGAAATGGTTCCAATGAAAGTTCTTGTGTATAGCACGCGCAAAGATGAGCGTGCCTTCCTGGCTGATGCCTTCTCTGGCTCGGGTTTGTCACCTCAATTTGAAGAGATCCATCTCAACGCGCGTACGGCTGCACTTGCTGAGGGCTATGAGGCGGTGTCTATCTTTGTAAATGATCAGGTGGATGCTGGTGTTATTGAAGTG
>Ga0209652_1001842_pt1 | contig 17037 bp, 16 predicted proteins | sample SaaInl74LU_5_DNA_FD_184641 | JGI IMG/M metagenome (GOLD analysis project Ga0209652, IMG submission 184641) | Marine microbial communities from expanding oxygen minimum zones in the Saanich Inlet - ESP_74LU_5_DNA (SPAdes) (version 2) | ecosystem: Environmental > Aquatic > Marine > Intertidal zone...
TGAACTAGCGGAGAAGGTTGTTGCCATTGCAGAGTCAGGGGCAGCTCAGTTTCGTACCCTCTACGATGAAGGAGTCGATCTATGGGAAAAAGCCCGTCATGTCGCTCGCACCCTGTACGACGCTGACGATCTAATTGCAGATAAAAAAGTGCGAGCGCAGTTCAAGTCTCTACAAGAGGCAGGCTTCGGCCACTTCCCGGTCTGTATGGCTAAAACTCAGTACTCCTTCTCCACGGATCCACAGTTAATGGGAGCACCCAGTCACCACGTAGTGCCTGTGCGTGAAGTGCGCTTAGCTGCTGGTGCAGAATTTATCGTAGTGATCTGTGGCGACATCATGACCATGCCGGGTCTACCTAGAAAGCCGGCTGCCGAGAGTATTTATCTTAATGAAGCGGGTGAGATAGAGGGGCTATTTTAATTCTGGATATTGGACATCAGAGCTCCGAGAAACTGGCATAAGTTTTGCTGTAAATAATGCCTGAAAGTTAGCTATTCTGGAGATCTTGTGTCTGGTTTTTTTGAATTGTCGAGGCCTATGAGCGAATTAGAGCATTTTAAAATAAGCACTTTACGTACTGCCCTCGCACTGGTGTGTATCGCGGCTCTTGGGCTCGGTTTAGTCAATCTACTCTTCCAAGAATTCAATCTGATCAAACTTGTACTGCTGACGTTTATATCGAGTTATGCCGGCTTCGCATTTTTCTCCAGGGCGGAGTCAATCACCTTCAAGTTATCCCCTCATCTGCTCTTTGCCGGATATCTGAGCTTCACTCTATACGAGGTGAGCGCCGTTTCCGGAGCGGACTATGCTCTGCTACAAGGGCCGTTGATTGTTACCTACTGTTACATCGGAATGGTTAAACAGCACGCTCGGGTGAGTGCAGGGCTGGTTGTACTCACTCCGATTGCAGCTGTTGTCTGGTCCCCGGAGAACGTCCTAATAGCTATCAGAATGTTGGTTGCTGACCTTATTATCTGGGTCCTGATTGATAGATTGCTCGGGCTGTATAGTCGCTCAATTGCGAAAATTGAGGAGGTTAATAGCCGCCTTGAAGATGCTAACCGAGCAAAATCTGATTTTCTTGCCAATGTTTCGCATGAGATACGTACGCCCCTGAACGGCATCTTTGGTTCGCTGCAGGTGATCAAAAGCGAGGCTCAGGATGCCGACCTCGTTCATCGCTACGTGGATGTGGCTATGGGTAGTTACCGCTCGGTTGTCGGCATTGTTAACGATATTCTAGATCTCGCGAAAATATCAGAAGGTAAGCTGAGCCTGGTTGTCGAGCCTACAAATATAAAAAGTCTTACTAATCAGGTGATTGCTGAGTCGATACCAATCGCGGAGTCAAGGAGCATAGGGCTGCAGGTTCACTTTGATAACACTCTGACTGACAGTACTCGCTTGGCCGATGGTAAAGCGATCTCGCAAGTACTGCGAAACCTGGTCTCGAATGCGATTAAATTCACTGAAACAGGCAAAGTGGAGCTCTACGTTGAGCCTTATTCTGACTCTAGGTCGGATAGTGTTCTGTTTCGTGTAGTCGATACTGGCGTCGGTATTCCGGCTGAGAAGCTCGACTTGATATTTGAATCATTCGAGCAGGTTGAAGCTGCTCGTCTTACCGAGCGGCGCGGAACCGGCCTCGGCCTTGCAATTACAAAGTCACTAGTCGAGTTGATGCACGGGACTGTCTGCGTGAGTTCGCAGGTTGGTGTTGGAACAGAGTTCTCGGTGCGTCTGCCCCTTGCTCGGACCGCCGAGCAGCCTGCCAGAGAGCGAGTGAGAGATAATCTGGGCGAGTTGACTAAAGCGAGGATACTGTTAGTCGAGGATGTGGCGACTAATCGCATGCTATGCAAAGCGTTGCTCAAAGATGCTCCATACGAAATCGATGAGGCGGTAGACGGCAAAGCTGGGGTTACGGCTGCATTGAAGCAATCGTACGATCTGATATTGATGGATATTCAGATGCCGATTATGGATGGTTTTGAAGCGCTGCGGTCGTTGAAGTTTGCCGGGTACCAGGCGCCGGTGGTTGCCTGTACGGCGAACGTTATGAAAGAGGATGTTGATGCATACCTGGATGCGGGATTTGCGGGCGTTGTTGGGAAACCTTATCTAAAGGCCGATCTGATAGATACGATCGAAGCCGTCCGTAAGAAACCTCTGTCTGCTAACAATCATTGATTTAGACTGCATGAACGCCTCGTATTTCTGCGCTTGTCGATCACCCATTCGCAAGGGGCAAGTCCCCGTTTTATTTATCTTTAATCGAAGCCGGACTTGAAATTTATATGTTGAACTCTGCATTAAGAGACGTGACACCCTCAGATCTTGAACGGTTTAGAATCAACGTGATTCGATTTGGGATGATCATGATCTGCCTCGGTACTCCACCTGTCATTTTGATGAACTATTTCTTGGAGGAGCTCAATCCCGTTAAGCTGCTGCTGGTGCTTTGTGTTGGGTTGTTTGCCCTAATGGCATTGGTCTCAAAAGTTGATGCAATGGCTTTTCGCTTAGCGCCGTACGGGATCTTCATCTCCTATGTTAGTGCCTCTGTTTTTGAGTTCTCGACGTCAGAAGGCTTCAAATACACGCTGCTGTATACGCCAGTGATTTGCTTATACAACTACGTAACGATGCCGCAACCACAGGCTCGTATAGCCACCCTGCTGCTGTTTTTGTCGCTGCTGTCAGCGTTCTACATAATTCCAGAAGATGCGCCAATCGCTGCGCGGATGGTGATCCTCAGTCTTATGGCATGGGGGCTGATTGATCAACTGCTGTCACTTTACAAACGGTCTATCACGAAGATTCAGCAGGCAAACGGTGAGTTAGCCAAAGCTAATCGCGCTAAATCTGATTTTTTAGCGAATGTGTCCCACGAGATACGAACTCCACTGCATGGAGTTTTTGGATCTCTGCAGGTCATCAAGGCTGAGTCTTCAAATCCTGAGGTAGTTGAGCGTTATACAGATGTTGGAATGGGCAGTTACAGATCTGTGGTTGGTATTGTGAATGACCTGTTGGATCTTGAGAGAATCGTTGCGGGTAAGTTTACTCTCGTGCCCGAGCCGGTTTCAGTTTCAAGTTTGATGCAGCAGCTTGTCTCTGAGTTTCAGCTTGCTGCCGAAGCCAAAGGGCTGAGGTTGCAGTTGGATATTGATGAGCATCTCAATAATGATATCCGCTCTGTGGATAGCAAAGCGTTTTCGCAGGTTGTGCGAAATCTGCTCTCCAACGCCGTTAAGTTCACTAATACGGGTGGGGTGACGATAGGTTTAAGTGATTCTGGCAACGGCTCCGATGTCACTGTCTGCATCTCTGATACCGGAGTCGGTATTCCTGACGATAAGCTCAAATTAATCATGGAGCCTTTCGAGCAGGTTGAAGCATCTCGCTTGACTGAGAGAACGGGGACTGGTCTGGGTCTATCGATTACATCTGCTCTGGTTGAGTTGATGCAGGGGTCTATAGACATCGATTCCAAACCTAATCGCGGTTCTCGATTTACGGTTCAACTAGAACTGCCGCCGGCGACGTCAAAACCGACCGACCTTGGATCGAAAGCAGAACCAGAGGCAATCCAACCAGCGCGCATACTAATGGTTGAAGATGTTGCGACCAATAGAATGTTGCTGCGCGCACTGTTGAAAGACCAGCCTTACACCATCGATGAGGCGGTTGATGGCGCTGAAGGCGTGAAAGCAGCACTGAACGGTGAGTATGATCTGGTGCTAATGGATATTCAGATGCCAATTATGGATGGTTTTGAGGCGCTAAAATCCCTGAGGGCGATGAGCTATAAAACACCCGTGATCGCCTGTACAGCAAACGTAATGAAAGAGGATATCCAGGCCTACGTTACTGCAGGTTTTGACGATGTCATAGGCAAGCCCTTCCTCAAAACAGATATGATAAGGCTACTTCAAAAGACGCTGACGAACTGTCAGATTCAAGCGTAAAGAGAGATTGTCCTGCGATTTGGAAACACAATGTTTCTAAAAATACGTAATTATCTATAAATTCCTGTTGTTCGATTCAGTAATGATCGTTAATATGTAACTAAATTACGGAATATTTAAACACGCTTGTCGTGAGTCAGAGGAATTTAGAGTGATTAACGCCAGAATAGCTGAGATTACCGCCCGTATTCAGGAGCGTAGCCGCGATACTCGCGCTGACTACGTTGCGCGTATGGAAGCTGCACGTAACTCGAAGGTTCAGCGCTCAGTACTATCTTGTGGCAACTTGGCTCACGGCTTCGCTGCTTGCGGCGCTGAAGAGAAGAACTCTCTGAAGATGATGGACGCCGCCAACATCGCCATCATCAGCTCTTACAACGACATGCTCTCGGCGCACCAGCCTTTCGAAAGCTTTCCTGCTCTGATCAAAGAGGCCGTCAAAGGTATGGGCTCTACTGCGCAGTTTGCTGGCGGTGTGCCGGCAATGTGTGACGGTGTGACTCAAGGACAGCCGGGTATGGATCTGAGTCTGTTCAGCCGTGACACGATCGCGATGGCGACTGCGGTTGGCATGTCGCACAACATGTTCGACGGTGCGCTGGCGCTGGGTGTCTGTGACAAGATTGTTCCGGGTCTGTTGATGGGTGCGCTGAGCTTCGGTCACCTGCCTTGGGTCTTTGTTCCAGCTGGCCCTATGCCGAGTGGTCTGCCAAACAAAGAGAAGGCGCGTATCCGTCAGGAGTATGCTGAAGGTAAGGTTGGCCGCGATGCACTGCTACAGTGTGAGATGGACTCTTACCACGGCGCAGGCACCTGTACCTTCTACGGCACAGCAAACTCGAATCAGCTGCTGATGGAGGCGATGGGTCTACATCTGCCAGGTTCTTCGTTTATCAATCCGAATACACCGCTACGTGACGAGCTAACTAAAGCTGCTGCTGAGCAGGTGTGTCGTATTACTGATCTCGGCTCTGACTACCGCCCGCTCTACAAAGTGATTGACGAGAAATCGATTGTTAACGGTATCGTTGCACTGCTTGCAACAGGCGGTTCAACTAACCACACCATGCATTTGGTTGCGATGGCACGCGCTGCCGGTGTGATTGTGAACTGGGATGACTTCTCTGAGCTGTCAGACATAGTACCTCTGCTGACACGTATCTACCCGAACGGCAGTGCTGACATTAATCACTTCCAGGCAGCAGGCGGCATGTCTCTGCTGTTCCGTGAGCTCTTATCTGCGGGTCTGATTCACGAGGACGTGTTGACTATCAAAGGTGAAGGGCTAGCCGATTATACGACCGAGCCATTCCTTGAGGCTGGTAAGTTGGTGTGGCGTGAGGGCCCAGAGGCGTCTCTGGATCCTGAAGTGGTAGCGACTGTCGCTCAGCCGTTCTCTAACAACGGTGGTCTGCGTCTTCTCAAGGGTAACCTCGGTCGCTCAGTGATTAAAGTTTCGGCCGTTAGGGAAGATAATCGTGTTATCGAAGGTCCTGCCGTTGTTGTACACGACCAGAACGATATTCAGAAGCGCTTTGATGCGGGTGACCTGCATCGCGACTGTGTTGTGGTTGTGCGCTTCCAGGGTCCAGCCGCTATGGGTATGCCAGAGTTGCATAAGCTGACACCGCTACTGGGTTCGCTGTTGGACAAAGGTTTCAAAGTCGGTCTGGTTACAGATGGTCGTATGTCGGGCGCTTCGGGCAAGGTGCCTGCCGCGATTCACCTGACACCAGAGGCACTTAATGGCGGTATGATCGCTAAGGTGCAAGAGGGTGACATCATCCGTTTGGATGTGAATACCGGCGAATTGATCTTGAAGGTGAGCGATGAGGAGCTAGCTGCGCGCGAAGCTGCTACCGCTGATCTTAAACCCTACCATTGGGGTATGGGGCGCGAAATGTTTGGCGCAGCACGTCAGATGGCGGGCGGTGCAGAGCAGGGCGCAAGTTTCCTATTTGGCTACGAAGCCGGCCCACAGGGCTAACACCAGGAGTTGATATGAGTACTCAAGCTGAAGTTTTGTTAACCACTTCACCGGTTATGCCGGTCCTGGTTATTGAGCGCGTTGAAGACGCTGTGCCAATTGCTGAGGCGCTGAAGGCCGGTGGTCTTAAAGTGCTGGAAGTGACTCTACGTACTGAGTCTGCGTTGGATGTGATCCGTGAGATCGCGGCCAATGTTGACGATGTAATCGTTGGTGCTGGCACTGTGACTAAACCTGAAGAGTTTCAGTTGGTTGAAGAGGCGGGCGGTCAGTTCGCTATCAGCCCGGGCGCTACTGATGCGCTGTTCCAGGCTGGTCTTGAGTCAAACATGCCGTACCTGCCAGCCGTTAGCACGGTTGCCGAGATGATGCGCGGCATGGAGTTTGGTTTCGAGTGCTTCAAGTTCTTCCCAGCCGAAGCTAACGGCGGCGCACCAACGCTTAAAGCGTTCGCAGGTCCGTTCCCGAATGTACGCTTCTGCCCCACAGGTGGTATCGGTGCGAATAACTTCACCGACTACCTCAAGCTACCTAACGTAAGCGTAGTGGGTGGCTCTTGGGTCGTACCTAAAGATCTGATCGATGCAAAAGATTGGGCTGGCATCACCGCTTTAGCAAAAGACGCCGTAGCCAAGGCGAACGCACTCTAACCGAGAGCAGCGTCGCCAAATCAGTTCTCGTTTCCAATGGTCGTGGAAACACGAGCGGGCAACCGCTCATTTTCAGCCGCCCCGTAAAACGGGCGGTTTTTTTTGGCCATGGATGGCCTTATGCCGCGAAGGGCAGGAATCCCGGGAGCGGCGTCGTAGAATACCGAAAATCGAGGTAAGAGCGACGTAGCGCAAAGCGCTATTTCGCGACCGGTCGCGCAATAAGCTTCGCTTACTGCGCTCATACACTGGTTCCAGCAAGTTCTTAAGCTGAAAGGCGAGCCTCTTCTAGCCCCAGTCCAAACGCCGCCCGGACTTCAGGGCAGACCAGTTTGTAGTCTGCAACACTCAATCCCTGCGCCAGTCCAGCGTCAGCCTTCATGGCAGTCACAGGATCTTTCGCCAGACGCTCCACATAGGGGAGGGTAGCGGCGACTAGTGCTTCAGTTGATGTGCGAGCTACTGCGCCGGGCATATTGGCGACACAGTAGTGCAGGACACCATCAACAACATAGGTTGGATCGGTGTGGGTGGTCGGTTTGCTGGTTTCGAAACAGCCACCCTGATCAATCGCCACGTCGACCAATACTGAGCCTGGACGCATTTGACTAAGCTGTTCGCGCCGCACCAATTTAGGTGCCTTTGCCCCTGGGATCAGGACTGCGCCAATTACCACATCGGAATCGAGCACAAGCTGATCTACGAGGCTCGAAACTGCTGCTTGAGTTTTGATTCGGCCGTTAAACAGCTGGTCGAGCTGCGCCAATCGATCAAGCTTGGCATCAACAATGGTGACATCAGCACCCAGACCAACGGCAATGCGCGCAGCCTCGGTACCGACAACGCCGCCGCCTAATACGAGTACTTTTGCTGGCGCAACACCTGGCACACCGCCCATCAACTTTCCGCAGCCGCCGCGGTGTAGCATCAGGCTTTCCGCAGCGACCTGGCTTGCCATACGCCCGGCAACCTGACTCATGGGGGCTAGCAGTGGAAGCTGAGCTGCACTGTTCCGTACTGTTTCGTAAGCGATCGCTCGACAGCCAGTCGCTACGAGGCTGTCTGTTAAATCACGATCCGCCGCAAGGTGCAGATAGGTGAATAGCGTGTGGTGCGGCTTCAGCATCGCAACTTCTGATGGCTGAGGCTCTTTAACCTTCACGATCATCTCGCCCGCTTCGAAGATCTCTTTGGCGGTTGGTTTTAGTGATGCGCCTGCTGCTAAGTAATCCTGATCGGTGTAGCCAATCGCCTCGCCAGCGCCGGCTTGGATAAAGAGTTCATGGCCCTGGCTGACTAGGGTGCTGACAGCCGCAGGCGTGAGGCCGACGCGTTTCTCGGCGACTTTAATTTCGGTTGGGACTGCAATTTTCATAGGTGCTCTCCAGTAAAACTTCGTGCTGATTAATCCTGTTTAGGCGTTAATAAACTAAATTCAGTGTCCCATAACCTTGCTGCATGAACTGCGCTATATTAGGTATTATCTCTATACTCATTGCATGAATAATGCGTATAAATGTAATTTTACGAGGAATGTGTGCATGGATATGGACGCCAAGGACTGGGAGATACTGCGGGCACTGCAGCGTGACGGCCGTGCAAGCGCGGCGGATATCGCTGAACGCATTCATCTGAGCCCCTCATCGGTGAGCCGTCGTATTGCCCGGCTTGAGCAGGAGAGGGTGGTAAAGGGATACCGGGCAGAGGTAGATCAGCAGAAGGTCGGCTATGAGTTAACAGTGATGGTGGAGATTTCGCTGGATAGTCAGTCAGATGAGGCCTTCAGTGCATTCGAAGCTGCGGTCGCGAAGATCCCATCAGTGCATGCCTGTTACCTAATGAGCGGCGAGATGGATTATCTTCTGCGGGTGGTAGCCCGCAACATAGAGGACTTTGAGCGGATACATCGTCGCGTGCTATCGAGCTTACCGCATGTCGATAGGATGCACTCCGCCTTTACGTTGCGCGAGGTTATCGCCCGAGCGGAGTTCAGTAGCTGAGAGTGATCTAAAACAACGATTTATTTTGTGGTGAGGCGCTGCATTAGGGTGTGGCTTTGGCCGGGTTCTAGGTTGATGCTCGCCTCTAGGGCATTGGCCGCCTCAACGCAGATGTAACCACGATAGTTTTCGGCGCCGAGATCCGCCATACCCGCAGCGATCTCTTCACCTGCATTCCATACCACTGTGGTGCCACTACCTTGCTTGGCGATCTCCGTCGTGGCGCCGGTTCCGGTATCGATTAGATCAAGCTGTTCGCTGGTGTCGTAATAGACACGATCTGTTGGGTTGGTGAGGTATACGGCTTCGCGACTCTCTAATGCCTGCTCGTAGTCCAGCAGCTTGTCTGCATACTTCACACCCGCTAGGCCATGTAGTGACGCGTTTTCCAAATCACTGACCGGGAGATAGGTGTGCAGGGCTTCGGTCAGTTCGACTGCTTGTTCGCCGACATTACGAGAGATAAGGCGCATCTCGAGTGAGTGCTTCGTCAACTCGATCTGATATTCGGCTTCGAGCGGGTAGTCAGTGTCGGTGCTGCTGAATCCCAGGCGCAGCATTGCTGACTCCGGTGTTGAACTCTGCTCGAGCAGTTGCCAACCGGAAGTACGGGCGAAGCCGTGCGCTGGACGGATTGAGTCAGTGCCATGAGGGCCAAACCATGGCCAGCAGATTGGAACCCCGCCACGAATGGGTTGATTCGGTTCAAACAGTGTTTTCGGGCTCATCCAGAGACGTTCCTCGCCTGATTGCTTGTAGCTAATCAGATGAGCCCCTTGCAGCGTAAGCAGTGCCCGAGAATGGCCGAATTCAAGTTCTACGGTCTCGAGTGGACTGCTGGCTAACCGGTCTAATATTGCACTGCTGTTCATGGTTTCGGCCCTATAAGTATTAAAATTACATTATATTGATTTGGATGCTTTATGGCTTGTTTTTTCTAAAACGATTAAGTTATTTTATAAGTGATTGATATAAAACGTTTTAATCCGAATAAAGATCCAGTTTACGATATCGGGCTAGAACTAGCCTTCAGTTACCGAGTGTTATAAAATTTAGTAAGTTTTTTACGTACTTGGTTTGCCTCGAGACATGAGTCTGGCACTGGGTAGCAAATATAGGAGTTTGACCATGTCCCACGAGATGCACAAGGCCTGTGATTTTGTGCTGTTCGGCGCGAAGGGCGATCTGGCGATGCGTAAGCTGTTTCCAGCATTGTACCAGCTTGATGTCGCTGCGCTGCTTAATCCTGATAGTCGTATTGTCGGTGTAGCCCGTGCGGATTGGTCACAAGATGAGTTTGTCGAGCAGGTTGAAGCGACGCTGAAGCGTTTCTTGAAAGAGGGCGAGTTGACCGAAGAGGCCTGGGCGCGTTTCAGTGCGCGGTTAGACTACGTCAAAGTCGACATGACTGCGCCGGATGACTTTAAAAAGCTGGGCAAGGCGATTGACCAGTCTAAGCGTGTGATGGTGAATTATCTCGCAACGCCGCCCTCGGTGTTTGGCGATATCTGTAAAAACCTCAGCTACGCCGAGCTGATCAACGACGAGACGCGCATCGTGCTTGAGAAGCCGATCGGCCACGATCTCGAAAGCTCAAAAGTGATTAACGACACTGTCGCGGCTTACTTCAACGAGAACCGCATTTACCGTATCGACCACTACCTCGGTAAGGATACGGTGCAGAACCTGCTAGCGTTGCGTTTTGCCAATAACCTATTCAACTCGCAGTGGAACAACCACGCCATTGATCATGTACAGATTACGGTTGCGGAAACTGTGGGCCTCGAGGGCCGTTACAGCTACTACGACAAAGTGGGGCAGATGCGCGATATGGTACAGAACCACCTGCTGCAGCTGCTCTGTATGGTCGCGATGAACCCGCCCAGCAAACTGGATGCGGACTCAGTACGCGACGAGAAAGTGCGTGTACTTAAAGCGCTGCACCCAATTGATAGCACTAACGTACATAAGCGCGCCGTGCGTGGTCAGTACGCCGCGGGTTCTATCGATGGCAAAGCCGTGGTGGGTTACAGCGAAGAGGATGGCGGCGGTCAGTCGCAGTCCAATACAGAAACCTTCGTGTCGCTGCGTGTCAACGTCGATAACTGGCGTTGGGCGGGTGTGCCTTTCTACCTACGTACCGGTAAGCGCATGCCTGAGAAGATGACCGAGATTGTGGTTGTCTACAAGAACAACCCGCACTACATCTTTGATAAGAAACAGCAGGGTATGGTCTCTAACCGTCTGGTGATTCGTCTGCAGCCCGACGAGGGCATCCGTCTGCATGTGGTTATGAAGCAGTTGGGTATGACCGAGGGGCTTAACCTGCAGAACCGTGCGTTGAATCTGGACTTCACCAGCGATGATCCGAATCACCGCACGCCGGATGCTTATGAGCGTCTGTTGCTTGAGTCGATGGTCGGTGATCAGTCGCTGTTCGTGCGTCGCGACGAGATCGAAGCCTCTTGGACTTGGTGTGATCAGTTGATCGACGCTTGGGAGGAGACTGGTGATGAGGTGAAACATTACAACGCCGGTACCTGGGGCCCAATCGGTTCGATTGCGTTGATAGAGCGCGATGGCCGCTCTTGGCACGAGGAGTAATCTACGATGGTCAACAAACTCAATTTTGAAACGCGCAGTGAGCTGGAAAGCGCACTAACGGACCGTATTGTTGCGTTGCTTGATGCGGGTATTAAAGAGCGTGGTGTCGGTTGTTTAGTTGTTTCAGGCGGTCGTACACCGGCTGGCTTGTTTCAGCGCCTGTCACATCAGGACTTGGACTGGAGCAAGGTGATTGTGACCCTTGCTGATGAGCGCTGGGTGCCTGCTGACCATGATGACTCCAACGCGCGCTCGGTGGAGACCCATCTGCTGCAGTACAACGCAGTCAAAGCTAAGTTCATTCCACATGTTACTGCTGCTACGACGCCGCAAGAGGGGCAGGCTGAGCTAGAAGAGACACTCAAGCAACTGCCTGAACATATTGACGCCGTCATTTTGGGCATGGGCGAAGATGGGCATACAGCATCTTTCTTCCCTAATGCACCTGAACTTGCGGCTGCGATCGATCCTAACCAGTCTCAAGCCTGTTTGGCTGTGACTCCGCCTGTTGCGCCACATCCTCGTATGACTTTGACGTTGCCGCGCCTGCTCGCCAGTAAACAGATCTTCCTGCATCTGTGCGGTGAGGGTAAGACTCCAGTGTTGGAAGAGGCGATGGGTGAGGGTGCGGCTGAGGATATGCCGGTGCGCACGGTGCTGCGCCAAGAGCAGACGCCAGTAGATATTTTTTGGGCGCCTTAATCTAGGGTGCTGATGGCGCTAGCCAATTGCGCGGTCGGTCGCGCAATAAGCTTTGCTTACAGCGCTCCTACATTTGACAGCGGGAAAATCAGCGGTTGGTCAGATCCATCCGCTTAAGAAACTCGGTCCAGGTCTTATGCTGCTTGCTACTACCTAGGTAGCGGCCGCGGTCTTGGGTTTTCTGTGACCAGATCCCCTCGCGGTTGAAACTGTAGATTGGAACTAGATCCAAACGCTCCGTTGTCGGAAGCACTTCATTCTTCATGTTATCCAGTACCAGCGGGGAAGAGCTATTCTCAGGCTGGTAGGTCAGCACCATATGGGCTTCGCCGGCAGAGGGCACATTGGTATACATCATCTGCAGCTTTGACTCGTCGACGCCAAGATTGCGTAGAACAAAATATTTGGTAAGGGCGAAATCTTCACAGTCTCCGCCATCGTTCAAAAGAGACTCTTTCGGGGTCGCCCAGTAATCGGCCTTACCGTATTTCTTATCGTCATTGGTGTAAGTGAGAAGATTGAGGACCGAGTTCACTGCATCAACACGCGCCTGCTCATCACTGTTGCGATGCGTCTGCAGTAGCTCGTCTATAGAGCTTGGGGCAGCCACCGCCTCTACTAGAGCGCTAGTCGCAAGAGCGCCGGTTGCAAAAGAGAGAGCCAGCATCGGTACGGCGATCGTTCGCAGAATATTTCGCACGTTGAGCTCCCTTTCCTCTCTCTAATCTTTGACCTTCATAATGCCTAGAGAAGGCGTAACGGCCATTTCCGGTAAATAGAACCTGTCGATTAATTGCTCGCGAGCATCTGTGTACCAGAGCCCTGAAGTGGTGCAACCACCGATGCCAGCACTATAAGGTAATTCTGCTGTGCGTTTGTTGAACAGATTTCAACAAAACTAGCGTTCTGGACTTTACGCAGGCCGAGCTCAACGCCCTGTTCAAACTCAGCTGTAAGCCCGTTACGTGCGGCCAAATTTTGAAGTTCGCGCTCGAGTGACGCGTTGTTTGCAGCAGTCTGTGAAGCTGTGCAGTGGTTATGGATAGTCGAGGCCATACCAGCTAGGATTGCGAATTCAGATCGCTCATCTGCCTGTGCCTGCAGGCTGAGTGCGGCTAGCGTCAATACGCTAGCTGAAAGAATCGACTTAAGAACTGCTTTAACTGTCATAACTTCCTCTCTACATCCCTGTGCTTTTCTTATCTTTGTTGAACCCTCAGCTGCCGTGCTTCAGATCTGCGAGCCGTTTAAGGCGTTCTGGCGATATGCTTATCGTTTGACGGAGTTAAAGCTATCACAGGGTATTTAGAGAGGGAATACCTAGGTTAAAGTCGAAAGGATACTAAAAATCAATAAGTTAGAAGGATTTTGTATTCGCATAATGCGAAGCAAAATGCGAACAAGTCTGGCGCAGAGTGATCTAAGTCAATGAAATATAAGGGGGTAAAGGTAATTAGGTGCACAAAACAATACTTGTGTCGCATCTGTCAGCAATGTTCTCAAATGCAAATTGCAATGAGTTGAATTTTTCTCATAGAGTAATTTAGATATCTGTTACTCTTTAGTGACATTTGTGGCTTTTGGGTGCTCGAGTGGGAGGCTTTGCCTAGTACGAACAGTAAAAAAGCCCCAAGCGAGACTTAGGGCTTCGTTGAGTGTCAGGCTTTTGTACCGCGATCTGGATCAATTCACCAGCGAAAGGAACTCTGCGCGTGTGGCTGGATTTGAGCGGAAGGTACCTAGCATCATTGAGGTCTTCATCATGGCGTTCTGCTTCTCAACACCGCGCATCATCATACACATGTGCTGAGCCTCAATGACGACCCCTACGCCGAGCGCACCGGTTACTTCCTGCAGCGCTTCAGCAACCTCTTTAGTCATGTTCTCTTGAATTTGCAGGCGACGCGCGTACATATCGACGATGCGTGCAATCTTTGATAAACCAATAACCTTACCCTGCGGGATGTAGGCGACATGAGCCTTGCCGATGAAAGGCAGCATATGGTGCTCGCACATCGAGTAGATCTCGATGTTTTTGACCAAAACCATCTCAGAGTTATCTGAATCGAACAGTGCGTTATTAACAACCTCTTCGAGCGTCTGCTCGTAGCCTTTCGTCAGAAACTTCATCGCTTTGGCTGCGCGCTTGGGCGTGTCTCTGAGGCCGTCGCGTTGCAGATCTTCACCGATGGCGCTGATGATGGTTTCGTAGGCTTTTTCCACTGCTGGATTCCTCAAGGTGATTTTCGCGCACCTTACGCCAAAGCGGCTGCTAGGTAAAGATTAACGCGGATCCGACTGACGTTTTAGCAGCACATAAAGCGCGCCGCTGCCGCCATCCTGGGGTTGGGCGGAACAGAAAGCGAGTACCCCGTCTATCTGTTGTAGCCAGTCAGTTACGAAGGATTTAAGCAGCGCCGGTTTACCCGGGTCTGTGTAGGCTTTGCCGTGTACCACCAGAAGCCCCCGCAGCCCGCGACGCTTTGCATCACCAATAAAGCCGTGAAGCTCTTCGCGGGCTGCATCTACTGAGTAGCCATGTAGGTCCACCCCTGCATCCCAGCCTAGGTGGCCGGCTTGCATGCGCTTTAGCAGCTTCTGTTGCACGCCGGGAAGGGCGAAGAGGACGCGCTCTTCGGCACTCATTTCACGTGTCAGTGTGGAGTTGAGACCATCAACGATCAGCTCGTTCTGCTCCTGAGCTTTCTCGCGACGGTATGAGGCGGACTCGTCGTTACGACGCGCCTGTCCGGTGTGAGCACGCTCCTGCTCTAAAGGTTGGACGTCACTCAGCGCTTCGCGGAAGGCTTGTAGCTCAGAGATGTAGTCGCTTCTGCTCTTATCACTCATAGGGAAACTGGGTAAACTTAGCGGCCATTAAGGCTTCAGATACGTAAGCCGTCAATTATCGGACGATAGATGAACACAGATCAACCTAAATTGGGGTATCAGCTCCACACGTTGCGCGACTATCTGCGCTGGACACTCAGCGAGATGCAGCGCCATCATGTCTACTTTGGCCATGGCCATGTCGATGCCTGGAATGAGGCGTTGCAACTGGTATTCAACGCGGTGGATCTACCTTGGGATAGCTCGCTTGAGCTGCTGGATGGCCGTTTAATAGATGAAGAGAAGGTGCGTCTCGAGTCTTTTGTTTATCAGCGCTGCCTAGAGCGTCGACCGCTGCCCTACATCACCGGCGAAGCCTGGTTTATGGGACTACCTTTCAATGTTGACGAGCGTGTTCTGATTCCGCGTTCGCCTACTGCGCAGTTAATTGAGACGGGATTCCAGCCTTGGCTCGGTGATGTGGATGTAGAGCGTGTGCTGGATCTCTGCACCGGCAGCGGCTGTATAGGTATCGCCTGTGCAGCAGTATTTGATCAGGCTGAGGTGGATCTGGTGGATCTATCGACTGAGGCCTTAGATGTTGCTCAAACCAATATCGAACGACATGAGCTGAGTGATCGCGTTAGGACTGTCCAGAGCGATCTGTTCAATAATCTTGAAGGCGAGGTCTATGACCTGATCATCACTAATCCACCTTATGTTGACCAGGATGATTTAGACTCGATGCCTGCGGAATATCAGCACGAGCCTGAGCTAGCGCTGGGGTCGGGTCCGGATGGTCTGGATATCACTCGCCGTATACTGCGCGAGGCGGGTCGCCACCTCAGTGAGCAGGGGCTGTTGGTGTGTGAGGTGGGTAATTCTGAAGTTCATCTGATGCAGGCCTATCCTGAACTACCATTGATTTGGGTAGAGCTGGAAGAGGGTGGTAATGGGGTGTTCGTTATAGATGCGCCGTCACTGCGTGCGCATGCGGATGATCTTTGATCTGTAATTGTGGGAGGGATCTAGCGGAGCTAGGTCGCGACTCATAAATTAGGTACAATTCGCGCCGCAAGCATCGCGATAGATCGCGGCGACAACTTTTAGTTAAGGAAAGCGTTTTAATGTCCGGTAATAGCTACGGCAAACTGTTCACCCTCAGCACTTTTGGCGAGAGCCACGGCCCCGCTTTGGGCTGTGTTATTGATGGTTGTCCTCCGGGCATAGAGATTTCCGAAGCGGATCTTCAAGTTGACCTAGATCGTCGCAAGCCGGGAACCTCACGCCATACGACTCAGCGTCGTGAGCCGGATGAGGTACGCATTCTTGGTGGTGTGTTTGAGGGTAAAACCACCGGCACATCTATCGGTCTTTTAATTGAGAACACCGATCAGCGCTCCAAAGACTACTCGAACATTAAAGATAGTTTCCGTCCCGCCCACGCTGACTACACCTACCATCACAAGTACGGTATTCGTGACTACCGTGGTGGCGGCCGCTCGTCCGCGCGCGAGACTGCTATGCGTGTCGCAGCCGGTGCTATCGCCAAGAAGGTACTGGCGGCTGAAGGTATACAGATTCGCGGTTACCTATCTCAGTTGGGCCCGATCGCGATTGATCCAAGTCGTTTCGATTGGGATCAGGTTGATCAGAATCCGTTCTTTTCGCCGGATGCTCAGGCTGCAGAAGAGATGGCCGAATACATGGATGCGCTTCGTAAAGAGGGTAACTCAGTCGGTGCCAAGATCTCTGTGGTCGCTTCAGGCGTGCCCGTAGGCCTCGGTGAACCAATCTTTGATCGCCTCGATGCTGATCTGGCGCACTCACTGATGAGCATCAATGCCGTGAAAGGTGTTGAGATTGGTGATGGCTTTGCCTGTGTTGCTCAGAAAGGCACTGAGCACCGCGATGAGATGACGCCTGACGGTTTCCTTTCGAACCACGCTGGTGGTGTTTTGGGCGGGATTTCAAGCGGACAGGATATTATCGCCCATATCGCGCTGAAGCCGACTTCAAGCATGCGCCTGCCCGGGCGTTCGATTGATGTTCATGGCAATCCGATCGAGGTGGTCACCAAAGGTCGTCATGATCCCTGTGTCGGTATTCGTGCAACCCCGATCGCTGAGGCGATGATGGCGTTGACGCTGGTGGATCACCTGCTGCGTCACCGCGCGCAGAATGCCAACGTAAAGGTGGATACCCCGGTGCTGGGGCAGCTCTGATGCTGTGAGAGGAATCGGCGCGTAGCGCCGGTCGCGACATCCGCTTTGCGGATATCCCTCCTACA
>Ga0209652_1001843_pt1 | contig 17028 bp, 15 predicted proteins | sample SaaInl74LU_5_DNA_FD_184641 | JGI IMG/M metagenome (GOLD analysis project Ga0209652, IMG submission 184641) | Marine microbial communities from expanding oxygen minimum zones in the Saanich Inlet - ESP_74LU_5_DNA (SPAdes) (version 2) | ecosystem: Environmental > Aquatic > Marine > Intertidal zone...
GCTGACCTGCAAAGAATTCGAACTGTTCGCGTTTCTGATCGAGAACACCGGTCAGACCGTGAGTCGCAAGCAAATTGCAGATATTTCTGATCGCTGCGGAGAATCAACACCAAATGCTAGGACCATCGATGTACATGTCCGCAGGCTGCGCGCCAAAATCGCAGGCTACGAAGACGTAATTCGAACCTCTCGGGGAGTCGGTTACCGCTTTGACAGACACCCGGATGTCCTAGTGCAGCAGTTCTAGATTTGTGGAGGCGCCCAGTTGTCGCAACTATCGTTTTATAACGACCATTGAGGCGCCGAACACCACCAGCACCGCACCCAGGTAAGTCAACGGGCCAAAGTTAGATTCAGTTATCGGTGCTACTAGATCAAGCACCAGTGACGCTACTACTTGCCCCAAAAGCAATGAGAGCCCCAGGGCTAGGACTCCGATCTGTCTGACCACCATCACCTGAATAAAAATGAATATTCCACCCACTAACCCACCAAGATAAAGAACTGGGTTCGTGGGCCAGCCGTTAGAGAGGTCTGGCACTCCCTCGAATACAAGCAGGACCACTGCGATGAGCGCTGTTCCGGTAACGAAATTTAGAAAGGTAGAGATTAGAACCGAGTCGGTCTTGGTCGCCAGTCTTCCGTTGATTGCCTGCTGGAAACCGGAACCAAAGCCTGCGAGAAACGGCAGCACTATAAGACCGCTAACGGCTTGAATCCCAAGGCCTGAGGAGAGAACCAGGCCGATAATCGCGATGCCAGCGCCGGCTAAGCGAGCCAAGGACAGCTTCCTCTTTGCTAACCCCAGCATTCCAAAAGAATCCACCATGAGCGCGGCTGCTGCTTGGCCCGAAACGATAGCGAGCGTGAAAAGAGTCACCCCTATTACCGGTGCAACTAAACCCTGCATCATTACAAAGAACCCACCGAAGAACCCACCCAGGGTCATCCAAATTGGCAACTGACGGCCAAGCGCTTTGGTCGAAACCAGAAGTTTGATGCGCTCGCTTCGGCTGATGAAAAAAGGTATTGCCACCAGCACTGTTCCGATTCCAAAAGAAACTAGTGCTGCGAACAGCCCGTCCTGAAGAGCAATCGCAAGCTCACCGTTCACTTGAGACTGCACGGCGATAAGCGCTCCGGCAATCACACTGAGCGAAATTGCGAGGGGTCTTGGCATTGTCAGCTGCACTGTTATCCGGGCCTTAGGTTTATTGATTCGAAAAATTCTGCAATTGCCGCGTCATTCCTGTGGCAATCTCATCGCAGTCTATGGCTGCTGGCGTGACTACACCATCAATAGCGAGGCCACTAGCTCAATGCTGGACTAACCTTGAAGGACTATGACAAAACAATCTGAAGCTTTTTCCCCAAAGAATCTGTTTTCTTATTTTGCACTTGGCGAAGCCATCACCTGGGGTCTACTGATTGCCGGGTTGCTGGCAAGGGAGTTATTGCAGGCGCCGGGTATGGTCGTCACGGTCGCTGGTGCCACCCACGGCTTTATGTTTCTGAGCTATGCGACAACCGCAGCTCTGGTAGGGATAAACAATCGCTGGAGCCTGGCAAAAACCGCTATTGGCGTCATTCTGGCAATAGTGCCGTTTGCCACATTACCTTTTGAGAAGTGGTTGCTAAAGCGTAAGATGCTCGACGGTTTGTGGCGCAGGCAGGTAACAAAAAATCCTAAGGATAAGACTCGCTCGGACCGACTGTTTCGCTGGTTTATAAACCGACCGCGCACTTTGATTCTTGTCATAATCGCTTTTGTCGTGACGCTATTTTCAGTTTTGCTTTACCTCGGGCCCCCGGATCAATGGGGCAACTAGCGCCAAATAGAGCCTGACTGGCTTTTTTTAGAAACACGCCTAAGCTAAGAAGCATCTGAATTGGGCAACAACTTTGTTGCTGACAGAAATCAAGGAGCGATACCCGTGCCCGCGACATTGACGTCAAAGCATGATTCCGCCGGATGGCGAACAATACCAACATCATCAAAACCCATAAATCAAGATCGAGTCCAAGAGCTTCTAGTTCAGGAGTGGGCCAGATTCGAGGAGACCACCAGGGCCTCTGGAGTGCACAACAAAAAGGCCATGAAATCTCTGCCCATGGGCGTGACTTCTAGCTTTCAGCACTGGGACCCGTACCCAATTTCCATAGTCTCCGCTAAGGGCGCTTATCTGACCGACGTTGACGGTCGCAAGCTTTTGGATCTTTCCATGGGCTTCGGCGCAATGCTGGTTGGACACCTCAATCCCAAGATAATCAAAAGAGTGCAAAAGGCGCTTCGCTCAACTGGAACGCTGTTTGTGACACCGTCACCTACTGCGACAGATGTTGCGGAGAGGTTCAAGGCCAGATTCGGCCTCGACATGCTCCGATTCACAAACTCCGGCACCGAGTCAACGATGTATGCAATCCGAACCGCAAGAGCGGTGAAAAAGAAAAATGGTGTTATCAAAATTGAGGGTGGCTACCACGGTGGCTACGACCCTTTGCAGGTTTCGGTAAAGCCTGATTTGAAAGACATCGGGTCACCAGATCACCCAACTGCCCAAGTGCCACCCGAGGTTGAGGCGGGCGACGTCTACGTCGTTCCCTACAACAACCTAGAACTCCTCGAAGAGATCATGAAAGATCACGGGCACAACATCGCTTGTTTCATGATTGAGCCGGTAATCGAAAACCTGTCGATTATTTTGCCCGATGCTGGATATTTGCAATCGGTAAGGGATCTTTGTGACGAGTACGGCATTTGCTTGATTTTTGACGAAGTCAAGACTGGCCTTACCGCCGGAGTTGCTGGAGCAGCGGCAAGAGTTGGCGTCAAGCCTGACTTGATCACGCTTGCAAAAAGCATCGGTGGCGGATTCCCGCTTGCTGCGTTTGGTGGCAAGAGGGAATACATGGAAGCCGTTGTCGATGGTCGCATGGCGCACTTCGGAACCTATAACGGGAACCCTCTCGTGATGGCAGCGGCGCTCGCCGTTGACGAAATCTGTACGCCAGCAGCCTTGGCCAAAGCAGAGGCAATCAACAATGCAACGCTTGCCAAGTTGGATCTGATTATCAACGAGTTTGAGCTTCCAGCCCACACCATTGGGTTGGGAGTAAAAGGCGCGATGATTTGGTCACCAGATCCGGTTAGAAACTATCGAGACTACAAAGCAACCGACTTTGAAACAGCAGAGCTGTCATGGCTCTGGGGTATCAATAGAGGCGTGCTAACCCCTCCGGGGTTGGATGAGCAGTGGCTTGTTTCACTTGCCCACACCCAGAAGGACATGGACAAGATGGTCGAGAGCACCAGGCAGCTAGCAATAGCGCTTCGGTCCTAAGAGCAATTTTCAAGGCAAGAAACAAAAGAGTAGTTTTTTGCGCTTTTCCCAATAGATGAACTAAAGTTCATAGAAGTATTGTTCTGTAATTCAGATTACTTTGTTGGAGGCGAGCAATGAGCGAACGATGGACCTTTCTAACTCACCATGCCCACCTAATGCTGATGCTCCAAAGAGACCAAAGCGCCAAAATCGAGGACCTTGCTCAGGTGTTGGGAGTCACTCCGAGATATGTAGTGAGTATCTTGAATGACCTCACAGCAGGTGGCTATCTCACCAAGGAGAGAGTGGGCAGACGCAATCACTACTCAATAAATCGAGAAGCGGAGCTGAGGCACGAAACAAGTTTGCACAAGTCGGTTGGGGATCTAATCGATTCGCTCGGAGTGGTGGGCAGGTAGGGCAATGGAAATTTTGTCGGTGGCAGTTCAAAACCTAACCAGCGCTCCAGTCCTTGCCTTCGCGCTGGGTTTGCTTGCGGCAGCAATCAAGACCGATCTTCGCCTGCCCGAGCCTATTTACCAGGTGATTTCCATTTACCTACTGCTGGGAATCGGAATTAAGGGTGGCGTTGCCCTATCAAATGCGGAGTTCCAAGAAGTTGGCCTGCCTATTCTGGGAACCTTGCTACTTGGCCTAACAGTGCCGGTGCTGGCCTTTTTCCTGCTGAAGTTTCTAAACAGACTCTCGGTTGTTGACCGGGGAGCACTGGCTGCCCATTACGGGTCGACATCGCTGGTGACCTTTACCGCAGCGGTAATCTTTTACGAATCTGTTTCTATTTCAGTCGAGGGTTACCTCACCACCTTGCTAGCAATCCTGGAAATTCCTGGAATTATCGTCGGTTTAATGCTTGCCTCGAGGGGGCTTCGCAGGGAAGTTTCCTGGGGAGAATCTTTCAGGGAGATTTTGACCGGCAGGTCAATCTTTTTGCTTGCCGGTGGTCTGGTAATAGGGTTCCTGACTAAATCAACCGGATTCGCTGGAATCGAATTTTTCTTCGTCGCGCTGTTCCCGGGAGTGCTCACGCTGTTCTTGCTCGAGCTCGGAATTGTCGCCGGTAGAAGGCTCAAGGATCTAAAAAAGGCCGGAATTGGAATAGTCGTATTTGGGATCGCATTCCCACTGCTTTCTGGCACCCTAGGAGTCATGACAGGACAACTGACGGGGCTTGGTATAGGCGGCGCTGCGACATTGGGCGTTCTGAGTGCTTCGGCTTCCTACATTGCAGCCCCAGCGGCAGTTCGATTGGCCCTCCCCGAGGCGAGCCCAGGAATCTACCTGACCGCGAGCCTTGGAATAACGTTCCCGTTCAACCTAACCCTGGGTATCCCTATCATGTTGGAAATAAGTAAGTTCCTAGAAAGTGCAGGCCTTTGATGCTGAAAGATCGAAAACTAATAGTTGTCGTGGTCGAGGCTGCTCTTGAGCAGCGCCTATCAAAGGACATACTTTTCCAGGGTGCCAAGGGCTTCACCATCACTCACGCCAATGGGTTAGGGCCAAGAAACCAGCGTGCGGGTGATTTGGAAGGTGGCAATATTCGCCTGGAGACGGTAGTGACAGAGGAGATTTCAAACAAAATCCTGGAGCTACTAAAGACGAGCTATTTCCCGCACTATGCCTGCAGCGCTTGGGTGTCAGATGTTCAGATATTGCGTGAGGACAGGTACTAGTTCGATTCGGTAGCTGAGACAATTGCTGTTTAGCAAACTTTAGAACGGATGGCTTGGGGTGAGTGAGCTACAGATCAACTATCCTTCGGACCTTCCGGTTGCAGCTAGACGAGAAGACATCCTTGAGGCCATCACCAACAATCAAGTTTTGATTGTTGCCGGTGCTACCGGTTCCGGTAAGACCACGCAGCTTCCAAAAATGTGCTTGGAGCTTGGACGGAAATCCATAGCTCACACTCAGCCCAGAAGAATCGCTGCCCGGTCAGTCGCCGAGCGCATCTCCGAGGAGCTGAAGGTTGATTTGGGTGGCCTGGTTGGCTACCAGGTCCGCTTCACCGATCAGGCAAGCAAGGCGACCAGGGTGAAGGTCATGACTGACGGCATCTTGCTAAATGCTCTGCAGCGAGATCGAATGCTCAAGCAGTACGACACCATCATCATCGACGAAGCCCACGAGCGAAGTCTAAATATTGACTTTCTGCTTGGCTTCTTGAAACAACTATTGCCAATGCGTCCCGAGCTCAAGCTAATAATCACTTCCGCGACAATTGACCCCGGTTCCTTCTCCAAGCATTTCAACGACGCTCCCATTATCGAAGTTTCCGGAAGAACCTTCCCGATTGAGATTCGCTATCGCCCCGTGACAAGAGATGGATCACAGGATGCCGACCCGGATGTTGAAACCACTGCAGCCGACTATTTGGACGGCGTGATCTCGGCACTAAAAGAACTAGAGGCTGAACAAGATGGTGATGTGTTGGTCTTTCTTTCTGGAGAGTCAGAGATCAAAGATGCTCAGGACGCAATCGAGGGCAGCATCACTCAGGGGGCGCTCAAGGGCAACACAGAAGTATTACCGCTCTATGGTCGGCTGAGCTCTGCCGAGCAACATAGGGTGTTTGAAGTTAGCAAAGTGGCCGGACTGCGAAAGCGCGTGATTCTTGCAACCAACGTTGCCGAGACCAGCCTCACAATCCCGAATATCAAGTACGTGATAGACGCCGGCACCGCCAGAATCTCCCGCTACAGCCCCAAGGCAAAGGTTCAGCGGCTTCCGATTGAAGCAATCTCGCAGGCAAGTGCTAATCAGCGAGCCGGGCGTGCTGGGCGAACCAGCCCGGGCGTAGCGATCAGGCTTTATTCAAAAGAGGACTTTCAATCTCGTCCAGAGTTCACCGATCCAGAGATCCTAAGAACCAACTTGGCCTCGGTTATTTTGCAGGCCGCAACTATCGGTCTTGGAGACCTAACCAAGTTTCCATTTCTTCAGGCCCCTGAACCCAGGGGAGTAAAAGATGGCATTGGGCTTCTAAAGGAGCTTGGGGCAATTCACCAGGACTCCAACGAGGTTGAGCTCACCAAGCTCGGCAAGCAGCTGGCTAGGCTTCCGATCGAACCTCGATTCGCAAGAATGCTGTTGGAATCAAAACGGCACAATGTCGTGCGCGAGGTAATGATTATCGTTGCAGGCCTAACGATTCAGGACCCGAGAGAGCGCCCCCTTGAGAAGCGCGAGAAGGCAGATCTCCTGCATGCTCGCTTTATTGACCCAAGTAGCGATTTTCTCTCGCTGGTGAATCTTTGGAATCACGTTGAAGATCAGCAAGAAAAGCTGTCATCCTCCGCGTTCCGCAGGCTCTGTAAACAAGAGTTTTTAAATTACCTTCGGGTCCGTGAGTGGCAGGATCTGGTCCGGCAACTAAAGAGCGTGAGTAAGCCGTTAAATCTAAATTTCGGTAATCGTAGGGTCGACCCCGAAGGAATCCACAAGGCATTGCTGTCCGGGCTGCTCAGTCAAATCGGGCTGCAGCAAGAAAATGAAAAAAAGGTTTTCAAAAACGGCAAACTGCAGAAACAAAAGCGAGTGCAGAGTGAGTACTTGGGTTCCGGTGGCAAGAAGTTCGTAATCTTCCCAGGTTCTGCCTTGGCTAAGAAGCCACCCGAAGCTCTTATGAGCGCGGAGCTGGTCGAAACCAGTCGGCTTTTTGCCCGCATGAATGCAGCGGTCGATCCGGCATGGGCCGAAGAGCTTGCCGGCGATCTTGTTCGAAGAAGCGTTTCAGAACCTCACTGGGAGAAGAAGCTCGGGGCAGTCATTGGGCTCGAACGAGTAATGCTGTTTGGGCTGACATTGGTTGCAAACCGCAAGGTTCAGTACTCGCGCATTGACCCGATGCTATGCCGGGAGTTATTTATAAGGCATGCCTTGGTTTATGGAGAGTGGGACTCAAAGCAGGTCTTTGACCAAAAAAATAAGGACTTGCTTATCGACATGGAAGCCGCCGCTGATCGGGCACGCTCACCCCAGCTTGCAGCTGGCGAAGACGATGTCTTTCGCTTCTACAACAATCGGATTCCGCTGGATGTTTTTTCCACCGGCAGCTTTGAGGGTTGGTGGAAAAAGGCCAAGCACGAAAAGCCGGAGTTTCTAAACATGACCAAGGCCGAGTTGCTAGGTGCCGATGAGACTCAACTCGATGAAGCCGACTACCCCGGTCGAGTGGTTATCGACGGTCAAGAATTTAGCCTCAGTTATTTATTCGACCCCGGTAACGAACACGACGGGGTTTCGGTGGAGGTCCCGATTTCACTGTTAGCGAGCATCAAGCCGGAGGGCTTCGAGTGGCTGATTCCAGCCATGCGACTGGAGCTGATTACTGAGTTGATCAGGAGCCTGCCAAAAGCGGTTCGCAAAAACGTCGTTCCCGCCAAAGACTGGGCGGCAAAGGTTTTGACAAATCTACCCACGGAGCCCACCGGCAAGATCACTGAAGTGTTGGCCACTCAGCTGCAGTCTTTGAGTGGCGTCAGGGTTCGCCCAGAAGATTTCAGTCCTGAGGTATTGCCGGCTCAACTAAAGGTTTCTTATCGAGTTCTAGATTCCAAGGCGAAGCAGCTGGAAATCGGTAACGATCTAGCCGCACTTCAACAGCAACTGGCCCAAAGCTCGATAGAGGCGGTGTCGAACATGATTCAGTTCGACGGGCCCTCGATAGAGCGAAGCAATCTACAAACCTGGGACTTTGACGAACTACCTAGGCAGCTAGATACGAAGCAGGGAAGCAATAAAGTAAGCGCGTTCCCGGCACTGGTTTTAGATGAAAAAACAAACACCGTCGATTTGAAACTGCACTCCTCGGAAGCCACACAGGCACTAGAGCACCCAGTGGGTGTGGTGGAGTTAGTTCAGCTGAGCATTCCATCGCCGGTGAAGTACATTGAGGCGCATCTGACTCAAGCCGAAAAGCTCGCCATTGCGAGCCTGCCCTACCCAAGCCTTACTGCCTTTGTTGCAGATGTCATCAGGGCGGGGGCTAAAAAACAGCTCTTTATTCTTGATCCCAAGGGTCTAATTTTTACCGCCAAAGAATTTGAAAATCTCAGGCAGCTTGTTGAGGCTATTTCGATCGAGCTGATTTTCGACGTTGCCAAAATAATGCTGAAGATTTCGCAAGCAGCCAGTGAAGCCAATAAGGCCATTTCTAATGCCAAGGCCATTGATTTTCTAACGGTGCTCGCAAGTGAGAAGCTCCACATCCAGCAACTCTTGAGCCCAAAGCTAGTTTCAGCTACTGGTCTCGATCGGCTGTTGCGAATTGAAATCTACCTACGCGCTATCACGCAACGAGTGGTGAAGCTACAGGAGAGCCCGGAGCGAGACCGAATTAGCGCGATCGAATTAGCAAAAGCAATCGAGGTTTTCGAAGTCGCAGGCGGAAGGTTGCCGTTGCCCCAAAAATCCAGCGAGAAACTTACCTCAGCGCGATGGTTGCTTGAGGAACTAAGAGTGAGCCTGTTCGCTCAATCGCTTGGAACTCAAGAGGCGGTTTCTCTGAAGCGAATACAAAAGCAGCTGTCTTAGTTCTGAGGAAAACCTAGGTTCACGCCACCGTGGCTGGGGTCTAGCCAGCGCGATGTGATGACCTTGGTTCTTGTGAAGAACCTAAAGCCTTCTTCGCCGTGTGCTCGGCTGTCGCCGAACAGCGAGTTTTTCCACCCTCCGAAGGAGAAGTAAGCAACTGGAACTGGAATTGGAACATTCACACCGATCATTCCGGCTTCAACTTCGTTCTGGAATCGTCTTGCTGCGCCACCGTCGTTGGTGAAAACGGCGGTGCCGTTGCCGTAGATTCCGCCGTTAATAAGTTCCAGTCCCTCTTCAAAGGAACTGACTCGAATCACGCTTAGCACCGGTCCGAAGATTTCGTCTTGGTAGGCCTTGGAACTTGTTGGTACCTGATCTAGCAGGGTTGGTCCAAGCCAAAAACCGTTCTCATCGCCGTCTGGCACAACTGACCTACCGTCGACTACGACTTTTGCTCCGTCAGCCTCCGCAATTTCTATGTAGCCGGCAACTTTGTCGCGGTGTTCCTTGGTCACAAGTGGCCCCATGTCACAGGCGCGACGACCGTCGCCCACTTTGATTTGAGAGATTCGAGACACAATCTTCTCGATCATTTCATCGGCTACGGGCTCCACGGCAACTACCACTGAGATTGCCATGCAGCGCTCTCCTGCGGAGCCGAAGCCGGCGTTGATTGCTGAGTCTGCAACAAGGTCTAGGTCAGCGTCTGGAAGCACGAGCATGTGGTTCTTTGCTCCACCGAGTGCCTGGACACGCTTGCCGTTTTTGGCGCAGTTCTCATAGATGTATTTAGCAATCGGCGTTGAGCCGACAAAGCTTATTGCGGCAACATCGTCACTGTTGATTAGGCCGTCGACCGACTCCTTGTCGCCTTGCAGAACATTGAAGACTCCAGCTGGCAAGCCAGCCTCAGTCCAAAGTTTTGCCATCCAAATGGCAGCGCTCGGATCTTTTTCGCTTGGTTTAAGAATCACGGTATTGCCGGCGGCAATAGCTATTGGAAAAAACCACATCGGTACCATTGCTGGAAAATTAAAGGGGCTAATGATGCCCACGACTCCAAGGGGTTGCTTGGTGGAGTAAACATCAACGTTGGTCGACGCGTTTTCCGAGTACTCGCCTTTTAGAAGATGAGGCATGCCGCAGGCAAACTCCACAACTTCTTGGCCTCTGGTTATCTCTCCGAGGGCGTCAGATAAAACTTTGCCGTGCTCGGCTGTGATTATTGCTGCAAGCTCCGGCTTCCGCTCATTTAGTAGCTCACGAAATTTGAAAATTATCTGTTGGCGCTTAGCCAATGAAGAGTCGCGCCAGGCTGGGTAGGCAAGCTTTGCAGAGTCGATGGCAGCTTTGATGTCTTTAGCATCAGCCAGAGCCACTCGGCCGGACTCTGTTCCAAGAGCTGGGTCATAAACCGGCGCCGTCCTCGTTGATGAGGGCTTCTGTTCGGCACCAGAAATGTAGTGGGAGATCAGGTTCATTTGGCATCCTTACTTTGATGCGAGCTGCACAGCCTAGATGGCTTCGGAAATAATACTTGCTTAGGCAAGCTAACACTATTTATAGTCGCCCGGTTGCCCTTTTGATTAGCTCGACGATCTGAGCTTGAGCCGTTTTGTCAATTTTGTTTAGTGCGTATGAGGTTGGCCACATTTCACCGTCGTCCAGAGTGGCATGCTCGCTAAACCCAAGAGTTGCAAACCTCACCTTGAACTTGCCGGCACTCTGAAAAAACAAAATGGTTTTGCCGTCGCGTCCCCAGGCCGGCATCCCGTACCAGGTCTTCGCATCAAGGTCTGGGGCATGCGTCTTCACGAGCTCATGGATTGTTAGTGCCATCGCTTTGTCGCTGGCATCCATCTGTCCGATTTTGGCCATGACATCTGCCGCCGCGGCAATCTTGTCATCTTTGTTTTTTAGCTCCTTGGCCCTTTCCCGCATAGCTCTTCGCTCATCCGCGGTGAAGCCGGTCATCTTGTCAGCCATAGCTCTCCAGTCGATTCACGCCCGCTAAAAAGACTAGTGATAAACGTCGCATCGCCGCGGGATGATTATTGATTGCTGGGCTGTTGGACAAGTGGGCTCAGTTCGAGGCCCAGCCTTGATGAGCGTTATTGGAAAAGCAGCTTGGTATTTGCCCAAGTGGCTCGACAAGTTATTACCTGATGTCGATGTTGAGGGAGCAAAGCTGGAGCGTTTGCGCTCACAGGCTTAGACTAAAAGCAACTTAGAACTAGGGAGTTCTCATAATGGCAAAAACAATAAAGCCGGCTAAAACACCGGACCAGCAAATTGGGGGACTACGAAAGTACAACGTAGTTGCCGGTTTCTTGCACCTAATCCAAGCGGTTGGGTTCTCATACGTTTTGACAATGCTCGACTACCAGATTCTGTATCCGGTAAAAATCGAATACCCAACGGGTCCTCCGGGAGTGGCCAGTCCAGTGGACGTGGTGACCCTATTTGACATCAACATTGGTGCCGGAATTGTTGGCTTCTTGGCGCTATCTGCGCTGTTCCACTTCATTATTTCTTCGCCAATGTTCTTCCAGCGCTACAAGGCGGGCCTGAAGCTAAACCACAACTATTTCCGTTGGGTTGAGTACTCACTTAGCTCCTCGGTAATGATCTTCTGCATCGCATTGCTGAACGGTATTACCGACATCGCCGCGCTAGTGGCGATCTTCGCGGTGAATGCATCCATGATCATGTTCGGTGCTCTTCAGGAGAAGTACGAAACTCCTGGCAACGGCAAGGGACTGCCATTTATCTTCGGATCAATGACAGGAATCATTCCTTGGCTAATTCTCGTTCTCTACATCTGGCAGCCGGGTGCAACAAACGCATCTGAGATTCCAGGCTTTGTCTACGGCATCGTTGTTGCCCTGTTTTTGTTCTTCAACACCTTTGGTTTCAACCAGGCATTCCAGTACAAGAAAATTGGACCTTGGAAGAACTACCTATTCGGCGAGAAGAGCTACATCACTCTTAGCCTGGTTGCTAAGACAGTCTTGGCATGGCAGATATTCTCCGGAGCTATCATTCCGGCTCTAGTCAGCTAACAAGTAATTAGGTAAATAATCCCGCTGGCCTCTTGGGGCCAGCGGGATTATTTTGCCTCTCTAGGCATCAGGCGTCCCCGCGCCAGATGTACTGCGTGTGCGAGGGCCAGAAACCGCTCGGACACGGGAACAAAATATGGATGATACAAGTTTTATTTCTCTACTAATCAGAAGGAAACTCATGCCCCAAGTCGTGACTAATCGCCTTGCTTTATCCGCGCTTTTATTGCTGTCAGCTTTTACTTTGGCAGGCTGTGCCGGAGTCTCGATGGCAACCATGAATCATGGCGGCACTCAAATTGAATCGGCTAGCGGAGTGAACACATCTGACTTTTCTGGGATGGACATAATGTTCGCCCAGATGATGATTCCGCATCACCAGCAGGCGATCGACATGTCCGCACTTGCGCAATCCAGGGCACTCAGCCCGGAGGTGAAGGCGCTAGCCTCGAAGATTAGCGCTGAGCAAGGCCCTGAGATTGAGCAAATGCGCGCTTGGCTCAAGGCTGCAAATGCGCCGACCGAGATGGGTCATCAAATGTCCATGGATGGAATGCTCTCGGATGGCGAAATGGAGCGGCTAACCAATGCCAGCGGCGCAGAGTTTGATGAGCTGTTTATTCTCGGAATGATTGCTCACCACGAAGGAGCCATCGAGATGGCTCAAATGGTAGTGGACTCTAAAAATCTTGAAGCTCGCGAGCTTGGAGCGGCCGTTGTCAAAATACAGACTCTTGAAATTGCGGAACTAAAGGCCTTGCTAACTAATTAGTCGTGGATGGTGATTGGGATTATGTCCCTCACTTAGCAGGAGTAGCAAATTTTGTCGGGTCAGCAATCGCTTCTTGAAAAACCAACTCGGAGGCGCCGATGGCCAGTGAATTGGTTCCAAGTTCATTCACAAAAATCTGCATGCCTTCCAGGACTGCAGAAATCGCGTGTTTTTTGATTACGCGGTGGAAGTAGTTCTGGTCGAACCGGTATAAGAATCTAAGGAATCCCGCTAGCACGAACACCTCGGGATTGAAAATGTTCGCAAGGTTTGCTGTCGCTATTCCGAGAGCTTCGAGTTGCTTTCTTGCAAGGGCTGTTGATTCGGGAGTGCGGTTGTTTAGTAGAGCGATCTCAAGATCCTCATCGGAAACATTTTTCAATCCCAGAGCGGCCTCTAGGTCATCTCTTCTGACCAAGGCCTCAAGAGTTCCCTGGATCCCTGAGTAGTCGAGCTCTTTGCCGGAGCTGATTCTCATGTGACCAAGCTCTGCTGCGTAACCTCGGAAACCCTTTAGTTCGGTGCCGTTCATGAACACACCTCCTCCGATTCCGGAAGTACCGTGCATATATACAACATCTGTGGCGCCCTTGGCTGCCCCGTAAGCCATCTCGGCTTTACAGCCTAAAGAGGCATCGTTTGCGACAAAAACCGGCATTGATAGTCGCTCAGTTAGTAAGTCACGAATCGGAAATTCAGACCACTGCAAATGGGGTGCCTGTCTAACAATGCCGGTCGAAGAGTTGATTTGCCCCGGCACAATTACACCAATTCCGAGAATTCGGTAGTTAGTTTCGCTCGCTTCCAGCTCGGCCACGAGGCTGTCAATAACCTGAACCATGTCATCGACTGCTTGGTACGCGCCGACCGGCTCATCATAGAGACGTTTTTCCGAGTGAACGATTGTTCCGTTGAAGGCAACGGCCTTGACCTCAAGATAGTCGACCTCAGGGTGCACCGAAATTGCAAGCATTTCCTTGGAGGCGTCAACGCCCATACTGGGTCTGCCTACTCGGTCGATCTGTTCGGCGCCGGTGTCGGAGGCGAACCCCAAATTCACCAGCGTCGTTACAAGCTTGGCAACAGTTGAACGACTCAGGCCAGTGAGGCTGCAGATCTCAGAGCGTGTCATCGCGCGGTGCTCGTGGATCAAACCAAGAACTAACGACAGGCTCGACTGTCCGGAGGCTCGAGTCTCGAACATCGGGGTCGCCTTGGGGGTCATCTTCAGTGCCTAATACTTTCATTTAGTTTGTTTAGATTGAATACAAACAAGCCTATTAAATCAATAGATTGGCAGAGTAATCACTCAACAGCACGGTAAATATGGCCTATAAAACCCAATTGTTATCGAATCTTGATAAAAAAAGGCGTTTTCTATTTGTTTCGTGTGGAAACATAAGAGCACCTACTTCAGCCGACTTGGCTTAGGTCGGTTCGAAAATAACTACTTAGAAAATAAGGGGAAAAATGAAGAAGTTCAGAATTGCTTCTCTAGCTGCAGTTGCAGCCGCATCTTTGGTGCTGGCCGGCTGTGCAGCAGACACTGCAACCGAGGAGACCTCCAGCGCAGCTGCTGGCGAGACCGCGGTAGAAGAGGCGCTACGCGCTTGCGTTATCCTTCCAGATGCTGACGCCGGAACTCGCTGGGAGCCAGGTGACCGTCCAGCTCTAGAGACCGGACTAACCGCTGCTGGCTACGAGGCTGACATCCAGAATGCTCAGTCCGACACCGCAAAGTACGCAACCATTGCTGACGCTCAGCTAACCAAGGGTTGCGATGTAATGCTTCTAGTTGACTACCAGGGTGCTGGTGCAGCTGTTGCCGAGAAGGCAAAGGCCGCTGGAGTTCCAGTTATCGCCTATGACCGCCCAATTGCTGGAGCGGACTACTACGTATCATTCGACAACTTCACAGTTGGTGCCCTTCAGGGACAGATGATCGTTGACGGACTTGTGGCTGCGGGCAAAGACCCAGCAACCGCCAGCATCATTTACTCATCGGGTGACCCATCCGACGGTAACGCAGCAATGTTCTTCGATGGTGCCAAGAGCGTTCTTGACGCCGCTGGTGCATCACCTGCGTTCACCATGGAGGGAACCTGGGACGGCGCAAAGGCTGGAACATTGTTCGAGCAGGCTTTCACCGCAGTTGGTGGAAACGTTGACGCAGTCCTAGCGCCAAACGACAACAACGCAGCATCGATCATCTCAATCCTGGACAAGAACGGCCTAACCGTTCCAGTGTCAGGTCAGGATGCATCAACAGCTGGTCTTCAGAATGTTCTTTTGGGCAAGCAGTACGGAACGGTTTACAAGCCATTCCAGCTTCAGGTTGCTGCTGCTCTAGAGATCATCGCAGCGATCCTTTCGGGCGAAACCGTCACAGCTAACAAGACTCTTGACGACGGAACCCCATTCATCGCAATCGATCCAATCATCACAACCGCTGAGTTGGTCAAGAACGTCGTAGCCGACGGCCAGGCCACCGCAGCTGACCTTTGCACCGCAGAAGTGGCAGCAGCTTGCGCCACCTACGGCGTAGAGTAATTAGCAACTAGTAATTAGTAACTAGCTCATTCCCGGGCGGTTTCCGCCCGGGAATGAGCTTCTAATAAGAGCAAGAGGCCCCACAATGTCCCAGGCACTCGTTCAGCTCAAGAACGTAAAAAAGAGCTTTGGCCCAGTAGATGTTTTGAAGGGCGTAGACCTAGAAGTTTTTGCAGGAAAAGTAACGGCCCTTGTCGGAGACAACGGAGCCGGTAAGTCAACTCTCATCAAAGGTCTGGCCGGAGTTCAGCCCTATGACGCCGGAGAGGTTAGATTCGACGGTGAGCTTCAAGAGCTTCACTCACCTCGACAGGCATCCGCACTGGGCATTGAAGTGGTTTATCAAGATCTAGCGCTCTGCGAAAATCTCGACATCGTTCAAAATATGTTTTTGGGTCGCGAGACCCTCAAGTCTGGAACCCTAAGCGAAGCCGAAATGGAAGCTGCTGCTGCTAGAGCTCTGCAGTCACTTTCAGTAAAAACCGTTAGGTCTGTTAGACAGACTGTTTCTTCGCTGTCCGGTGGTCAGCGCCAAACCGTGGCGATTGCAAGAACTGTCTTGCGCGATGCGAGGCTAGTAATCCTCGATGAGCCGACCGCTGCTTTGGGTGTCGCTCAAACTGAGCAGGTTTTGAATCTAGTCCGCCGCCTGGCGGATCAGGGCTATGGCGTTCTAATGATCAGCCACAATCTCTACGACGTTTTCAAGGTAGCCGACGACATTGCCGTGCTGTATTTGGGAAACATGGTGGCTCAGCTTGAAACCGCAAAGACCACAAGCAATGAGGTCATCGGTTACATAACTGGAATTGCAACAGACGTAAAGGAAGGCTAATCGTGGCTGAGAAGGTAACACTGCAAACCGGTCACGAGGGTGGAGTCAAGGGGCAAGTTTCTGCTTACTTCTCCAGGCTAAAGGGTGGCGACATGGGTGCGCTACCGGCGATGGCAGCGGTTATTGTTCTGATGGCGCTATTTGCTAACCTTTCCCCCTATTTTTTGACTGAGATAAACATCGCAAACCTGTTTGTTCAGTCGGCAGTGCTGATGGTGACTGCCATGGCGCTTGTATTTGTTCTTCTCCTCGGAGAGATTGACCTAAGCGCCGGCGTGACCGCTGCTACCGGCATGGCTCTGTTTGTGAAACTCACTAACACCGGCTGGGACTGGCCAGTGGCGTTAGCACTTGGATTTCTGGTTGGACTTGTAACGGGCTGGGTGCTAGGCATGTTCGTAGCCAAGATCGGTGTTCCTTCTTTTGTTATCTCACTTGCTTTCTACCTTGGTTTTCCGGGTGTGATGTTGATCATCTTGGGTTCTGGTGGAATTCTTCGACTAGAAGTTGAGCCAATCAAGGCAATCATGAATGTGAACCTTCCGGTGTGGGGTGGCTGGGCTGTTCTTGCCGTGACGGTTCTGGTGGCACTTGCGCTATCAGTTTGGGACAGGTTCCGAAGAATTAGTGTCGAACTCCCGGTTCGACCAATGATTTTCATGGTTGCCAAAATCGGGGCGTATTTGGTTGTAGGTGGCGCAATAGTGTTCATGCTGAACCTTCCTCGCAGCTTGGTTGCTGCTAACCCAATTCGGGGGGTACCAATCGTGGTTCCCATAGTCATTGTTTTGATGTTCGCAGGAACCTTCGTATTGAATAGAACAAAGTTTGGCCGGTATTTGTATGCGGTGGGTGGAAACCCAGAGGCTGCAAGACGTGCCGGAATCAATGTTGCTCGCATTCGTATTTATGCCTTCATGATTACCT
>Ga0209652_1001846_pt1 | contig 17019 bp, 10 predicted proteins | sample SaaInl74LU_5_DNA_FD_184641 | JGI IMG/M metagenome (GOLD analysis project Ga0209652, IMG submission 184641) | Marine microbial communities from expanding oxygen minimum zones in the Saanich Inlet - ESP_74LU_5_DNA (SPAdes) (version 2) | ecosystem: Environmental > Aquatic > Marine > Intertidal zone...
TTGATAACGATATCGTTACCATCGTGGCTTCCAATTTTTTTAATAACCTCCATGTCTTATCCTTCTGATTCCTATTCTGATTCGTCTTGATATTTTGCCTTTTTCGACCCTTCGTAAATAGAATACTTTCTAAATGAACATTCAAGACTACCGTTATAGACTTTAATTTTCGCATCAGGTCGCAAGCCAACAAATTTGAATGCTTCGAGGTTGGATGAAATAATCCAACAATTGAATCCTTTCATTTCTGTTTTCATCCAATCGCCAAGCTTTTCATACATTTCTTCAATCTCCTCACCCATTCGCTCTCCGTATGGAGGGTTCGAAATCATCATTCCCGTTTCACTTGGGCGCTTAATGTCTTCAAATCCATCTACGTTGATTTCCACAAACCTTCCGATTGGCAAACCACGAAGATTTCTACGTGCTTTTGTAACCATTTCTGCACTAATATCAGAACCGATTATTTTGCAAGGCAATTCGGCTACTCTTGTATTGATATTTGCTTGAATTTCATTCCAGACGTCCTCTTGAAATCCTTTAAAATTTTTGAAAGCATAATGCTGGCGTTCAATTGTTGCAGGAATATTCGCAGCCATAAGAGCAGCTTCAATCAAAAGTGTTCCTGAACCGCAAAATGGATCGATCAAAGTAGATTTCTTATCCCATCTAGACAATCGAAGCAACCCTGCAGCAGCAACTTCATTCATTGGCGCCAATCCTGTTGATTCACGATATCCTCTCTGGAACAATGGAGCTCCCGACGTATTCAATGAAATTGTTACTTCCTTTCGATTTATATAAACATCGAACATGACTTGTGGTCGCTTGATATTCACGTCTGGACGATCATCGAACTTATCCCGAAAGGTATCGACAATAGCGTCTTTCACAACCAAAAATGGATATTGAGAATGTGAAAAGAAATCAGAAAACACTGCTCCCTTCACAGCGAAGGTTTTGTCAATCGTAAAATACTGCGTCCAATCAATTTTCAAACTTTGCTTGTACAAGTCATCTTCATCACGAATGTTGAACTTTTTAACTTGAACCAGCACAGAGATTGCGCATCGGAGGTGAACATTCAGGTAATAAACGTCACGCCACGTTCCTGATAACTGAACTGCACGATTTAAAATTGTTGCTTTGGAATACCCCAATTCGGCAAGCTCGTCTTTCAATACCTCTTCAAAACCGAAAAGCGTCTTCACGGTTATTATTAACGAACCTTCGTTTGCTACATCTTCTTTCATGCCAAATTTGTTAAGGGAATATGTCTTACTTTTGTACAAAAGAACAAAATTGAGCGCAAACAAGCTATATACCCTTCTTTTTACTTTTTTCATCCTAACCGGTGTTCAAGCGCAACAAAAAATCGGCTTGGTCTTAAGTGGCGGCGGCGCAACTGGGCTAGCGCATATTGGAGTACTGAAAGCTTTGGAAGAAAATGGAATTCCTATTCATTATATAACAGGGACTTCTGCTGGTGCATTAATCGGAAGTCTTTATGCCGCGGGATACAGCCCGACTGAAATCGAAGCGATGGTTTTAGACCAAAGTTTTGAAATGATGGCCAACGGAGATCTTCCTTCAAAAAATCATTTTTTGTTGCGAGAAGACTTCGAGGATGCTGGAATGGTAAGTCTATCTTTCTCGAAAGACAGTATATTGCAAAGGTCACTTCCCACGAATTTCACCTCTTCGGCCTATTTGGATTTCGAAATGCTCAAATTACTTGGGACAGTTTCTGCCTCCCATCAAAAAAACTTTGATAGTTTGTTCGTTCCCTTTCGCTGTGTTGCCTCAGACATAGAAAAAAAACAGCCGATCATCTTTTCCAAAGGAGATTTGAATGCTGCTGTGAGAGCTTCTATGACCTATCCATTTTATTTTTACCCGATTCGAATTAATGACGTGCTTTTGTTTGATGGAGGTTTGTACAACAACTTCCCCGCAGATGTCATGTACAGCGATTTCGATCCAGATTATATTATTGGAAGTAATGTTTCGTACAATGCTGAATCACCGAAAGAAGACGATCTCATTGGTCAGTTAACCAATATGCTTGTGGCACACTCCTCGTTCAGCTTACCTTGCGAGCAAGGAATAATCATCGAACCAGAATCCGATATTTCGTCCTTTTCCTTTGGGCGTGAAAGCGCGCAGCAAGCCATCAATGATGGTTACATTGCGACCATCGAACGCATGGATTCAATCAAACTTTCCATCAGCCACCTTTTGGATATCGATTCGCTAAATAAAGCACGCTCTGATTTTAAAAGTAAAACGATCCCTTTCACCGTTAGTCAAGTTGAAAGTAACGCCAGTAAAAAGAGTTTAAGTTTTACTCAGAGATCATTAATTCGTGATAAGCGAAACGAGCAATTGGAAATCAAAGAATTGGAAAAAAGGTACTATCGATTAAATGCGACACCACAAGTTGATTTTCTTTTTCCAAGCTTAACGAAAGATACCGACACCACCTACAAGTTGAATGTGGATGTTCGAAAAGCAAAAGATTTCAAATTGGACATCGGGGGACATCTCTCCTCTCGCCCAGTAAATACTGGGTATGTTGGCTTGACCTATCAAACGCTTGGTCGTGTCAGTACGAAGACGAAGCTTGAGTCGTATTTCGGTAAATTTTATGGATCGGCAAAAGCTTCAAGCACGCTTGACCTTCCAGCGGTGTATCCAATTTCCATCAAGGCGTATTTGACATTAAATCGATGGGATTATTTTAGAAGTTTCGCCACTTTCTTCGAAGATTCGAGACCTTCCTTTTTGGTTCAGAACGAAATTTATTCAGGCGCGGATGTGAGTCAACCCATTGGGAACAACCTTAAAAGTACCGTTGGAGCTCGCGTTTTTCAACTAGATGACAGTTATTATCAAATCGAAGATTTTCAAAATACAGATACGGCTGACATCACAAGCTTTGACGGCTGGTCAGCATATTGGAAAATTACATACAACTCGCTGAATCGGAAGCAATTTGCCTCCTCAGGGAATTACTTTGGCTTTCAATTTCGCTACGTAAATGGACACGAGAGAACACAATCAGGCTCCACTTCTTTAATTCCATTTGACATTGAAAAAAATCATGCTTGGATTAATATGCGACTTGATTTCCAATCGTTTGTGGTCGACCGTTCATTTTTCCATCTTGGGCTTCACGGACAAGTAGTATCAAATAGTCAAACCCTCTTCGCGAATTACACGGCTTCGCTCCTGTCAATGACCGAATTTTCCTTGATTCCTGATGCCAAAACATTTTTCTTGCCAGAATATCGATCTCCCCAATTTGCGGCAGCTGGAATGAACGCGATTTTCACCATTAAGAAAAAAATTGATGTTCGCGTCGACGCCTACTATTACCAGCCATTCGTGCAACTCACTGAAAACGTCGATGGAACACAAAATTTGGAAACCAATTTTAACAACGCAACCATCATGGCATCGGCTTCTGCGATTTTCCACAGTTTCATCGGACCTATTCGATTTACCACCAATTACTTTCCCAAGCAATTGAATCCCATCACATTTCAGTTTAGTATGGGTTATGTCCTTTTTAACGATCGCGCGATTCGCTAAGGAAGCTTATATTTGCATTGACTTTATTAGACGTAATGGAAAAAATTATCTGCGGAATTCAGCAAATGGGAATTGGTGTTCCCGATGTACAGGAAGTTTGGAAATGGTATCGAAAATTCTTCGGCGTAGATGTACGCGTTTTTGAAGAAGCTGCCGAAGCTCCACTAATGACAAGGTACACAGGAGGGAAAGTCCATTCAAGAACAGCAACCCTAGCATTGAGCATGGAAGGCGGTGGTGGTTTTGAAATCTGGCAATTCACCTCTCGACCAACTAAAAAAGCATCCTTCGATATTCAACTTGGTGATTTTGGTTTGTACGTCTGTCGTATTAAGTCGCGCAATGTTGAAGCCTCTTATCATTACTTCACTGAAAACGGAGCTCAAATTCTTGGAGGTTTGAGCACAGCACCGAATGGTGAAAAGTCCTTTTTTGTTGAAGACCCCAACGGAAATATTTTCAACATAGTAGAAGGAAAAGGATGGTTTCGAAAAACTGGACACCCATCAAATTGTGGAGCCGTAGCAGGAACAATGATAGGCGTGAGTAATATAGAGAAAGCTCTTCCTTTATATCAGGACATCCTGGGTTATGAAACCATCGTTTATGACGAAACTGGAGTATTTGATGATCTTCAGGGTTTGCCTTCAGGAGACAAAAAAGTCCGTCGTGTTTTATTGACGCATAAAGAAGAAAGACGGGGTCCATTCGCACGTTTGCTTGGTCCTACACAGATAGAATTAGTTCAATCTTTAGAAAGAACAGACTGCCAGTCCATTTTTGCAAATCGTTTTTGGGGAGACTGGGGTTTCATTCATCTTTGTTTCGATATTCAAGTTATGGACGCACTTCAAAAAGAGTGTGAAGCGAAAGGCTTTCCGTTTACGGTAGATAGCTCCGACACTTTTGATATGGGTGAAGCTGGTGGCCGATTCTCATATATTGAAGACCCCGATGGCACTTGGATTGAATTTGTGGAAACTCACAAAGTTCCAATCATGAAAAAATTAGGATGGTACATTCACCTCAAAAAACGTCAACCTGGTAAACATTTACCGAATTGGATGCTTCGTGCTATGGGGATGAATAAAGTGAAAGACTAGGAATTGATTCAACGTATCAAATGATTGATTGTACGGTGAAGGTTCGTACCTGAGTTTTTTGTACTTTTGGTTTTACTCTTATGAAAAAAATGAAATTATCTCTCTTATTCTTCTCAGCGATGCTTCTGACATTGATCGGAATGCAATCTTGTAATCAAGAAATTGAACTCACTGGTGACTTCAAGGAAACAGCCGTTGTTTATGGGTTATTAGATAAGTCTGAAGACGTACATTTGATCAAAATCACCAGAGCATTTATAGGCCCAGGAAACTCATTAAACATTGCTCAAATTCCAGATTCAAACTACTTTGATAACGTCAACGCAAAAATTATTGAGCGTGTCAGTGGATCGGTGACTAGAACTTGGCAGTTATTTGACACAACAGTTTTGAATAAAGAAACCGATGGAATTTTTTACGCGCCAGAGCAGAAAGTATATGCCTTTTATTCTCAAGCAAGAGACAATAGTGATAACGCAACTGGTCAAGCGCTTTTAGACAATGCAACCTATGAACTCAATATTGTTATCAATGAAGGTACCAGTGATGAATTCGTTGTACAAGGACAAACAGAGATTGTTACGGGAATTTCAACTACTTCGGATGCTTCAACGTACCAATTTAAGTTTGCTAAAAACTCAACAACGACTGGAGAGTACATCAATTCAGGATTTGTAATTAACACAGGGAACTCTGCGGTGATTAACACTAAAATCCTAATCCATTACCAAGACTTTATTGGTTCCACAGATACTATCGATCAAACGATTTCATGGGGACTTGGAGAGAAAGAAACGTCTGCTTCAACAATGAACATTGCAGCATTTGGAGAAACCTTTTACAATCTGGTTGATGCTTCTTGCCAAGAAGGCGGAGCTGGAGTCACGAAACGAAACCTTGCAGGTTTGACAGTAGAGGTAATTGCTGGATCATCAGATTTATACAACTACATTTTGGTAAACCAACCGAGCACTTCAGTTGCCCAGAACAAACCAACGTATACTAATTTAACCGCGACAGATGAACATCCTGTTATTGGACTCTTCTCGTCCCGATTTACACACCGCGTGTACCACCCAATGGTAAGTTCGACTTCGCAAAACGTTCGTTGCATTGACCGTACTTCAACTATGGAATTGTGCATAGGTCCAATCACTGGAATGTACCTTTTCTGCAGTCAACAAACATTAGATCTTGCACAGAATCAACCTTGGGCTTGTAACTAACAAAGCCAATCTCTACCTTTAGCGAATGCCAGAAAGGAAAACGCTTTTCGTAGATATAATTTTACCCGTTCCAATTCGGAAAGAATTTACGTATCGTGTACCGTTCGAAATGAACGAGACTATTTTTACTGGAGCGCGCGTTGTTGTTCCATTCGGGCGATCGAAAAGAATCACGGGAATTGTCACCCGAATTCATGAAACAATACCGCAAGAATATCAGGCAAAATTCATTGAATATATTCTGGATGATCGACCTATAATTCATCCGAATCAATACACTTTTTGGAAATGGATTTCTGGCTACTACATGGCGCCTATTGGTGATGTAATGAATGCCGCTTTGCCATCGAACTTCAAGCTAGCAAGTGAAACTAAAATTGTCTTACATCCTGATTTCACAAAAGATGTTCGCTTTTTAACAGATCGAGAGCTCGAAATAATTGAAGTTCTGGAAATTCGAGACACACTTGATCTCAAAGAGATTTCAGAAATTGTTGGAATCAAAACGATTCAACCCATCATCAAAAGTCTGATTGATAAAAAAGCTGTGCTTTCACTGGAAGAGCTGAACGAAAAATTCACTCCAAAAACACAAGTATTTGTTCGGTTTTCTGATGAATTTGATAGTGAAAAACAACTTGAGAAACTCATCGCTGAATTGGACGGCATCAAATCAAAGTCGAAACAATTAGATGCAATTCTCTGTGTTCTGCGACATGTTGAGCTTGAAAAAGAAGAACAAGACGTCGTTCTAAGAAAAACGCTTTTGGAAGAAGGCATTTCTCAATCATCCATAAACACACTAGAAAAGAATGGAGTCCTAGTTCAAGACAAACTTGAAGTTTCTCGCTTAGAAGACAATCCATATCGGGGCACTTCATTTAAAGAGCTTTCTGAAGCACAACGCATTGCGATGGAAGAAGTTAGGGATGGTTTCGACGATGAAAAAGTTGTTTTGTTGCACGGCGTTACAGGATCTGGGAAAACGGAAATTTACGTACAACTCATTCAGGAACAATTGGATAGAGGGAAACAAGTTCTTTTTCTATTACCTGAAATAGCCTTAACAACACAACTGATTCAGAGGTTGTCTGCCTATTTCGGAGAGCAAATTGGCGTGTACCATTCCAAATTCAATCAAAACGAACGTGTGGAGATTTGGAATCATGTATTGAATGACGACCCAAAGAAATTTAGAATTATTCTCGGTGCTCGTTCCTCCATCTTTCTTCCATTTTCGAATCTCGGCTTGATTATCGTTGATGAAGAGCATGAATCTTCTTTCAAACAATATGACCCTTCTCCGCGTTACAATGCAAGAGATAGTGCTATTGTATTGAGCAAAATCCACAAAGCAGATGTTGTAATGGGGTCGGCGACTCCTGCGATCGAAAGTTATTACAACGCGGTGACAGGCAAATACAAATTGGTAACGCTAACAGATCGATTTGGAGCCAATCTCCTGCCCGAGGTACAATGCGCGGATGTTCGCAAAGAGCGACGCCAAAAAAGTATGCAATCCCACTTCACTACATTTTTAATGGATCACATTCGTGAACACTTAAATCTAGGTGAACAAGTTATTTTATTCCAAAACAGACGTGGATATACGCCCATGTGGATGTGCGAAGTCTGCAACTGGACGCCCAAATGTATCAACTGTGACGTTTCTCTTACGTATCACAAGCATAGCAACAATCTTAAATGCCACTACTGCAGCTACACAACCAATCCAATTGGGTCCTGTAAGGCGTGCGGAAGCAACCGACTGGCCATGCTTGGTTTTGGAACAGAGAAAATTGAAGATGAATTATCCGTTATTTTTCCAGACAGAGTGATTAAGCGCCTCGATCTCGACACCACACGATCAAAAAATGCGTATTCCAATATACTGGATGATTTTGATAATGGCAGAATCGATATCTTAATCGGGACTCAAATGGTCACAAAAGGACTTGATTTCGACAATGTCAATCTCGTTGGAATATTAGATGCAGATATGCTTTTAAACCGTGTTGATTTCCGCGCCTTTGAGCGATCCTTTCAATTGATGACTCAGGTTGCTGGACGATCAGGAAGACGCGATAAACGAGGAAAAGTAGTCGTGCAAACTGGTGATCCAGAGCATTGGGTGATAGAAAAAGTGATTCAACACGATTTCGTTGGCTTCTTCAATGCTGAAATAATGGAGCGAAAAAATTTCTTTTATCCTCCGTTCTATAAGATGATAGAAATCACCCTAAAACACAAGAATGAACACGAATTAAATCGAGCTGCTGCAGAATTGGCAACGCGGTTGCGCGAAGTTTTTAAAGAACGTGTTCTGGGACCTGAATTCCCTGTCGTGAAAAGAATTTACAATCAATTTTTGAAGAAAATCACCTTAAAAATAGAAAGGGATGCCAACGATAAAAAAGTAAAGGAGCGCATAGCCGTCATTTTAGACGATTTCTTTAGCACTCCTTCCAATAAGTCAATTCGTTCAATTGTCGATGTCGATCCCGCTTAACCAAGGTATGATTTCAGCATCCGGCTTCGGGATGTATGCTTTAATCTACGAATTGCTTTTTCCTTTATTTGACGAACTCTTTCACGAGTGAGTTCAAATCTTTCACCTATTTCTTCCAATGTCAATGGATGTTTGCCATTTAGTCCGAAATAAAGACGAACTACATCGCCTTCTCTCGATGTCAAGGTTGACAGAGACCTTTCGATATCGCTTCGCAACGATTCTGCAACCAATCCTTTTTCTGGACCAGGCAGCGCATCATTTGGAAGAATATCATACATACTTGAAGACGATTCATCGTCTGCTACCAAAGGCGCATCCATTGAAACATGTCTTCCACTATTTTTGATTGAATTGCGGACATCATCAACGGAAATCTCTAAAAATTCTGCCATTTCATCTGCTGATGGCGGTCTTTCAAAACGTTGTTCCAATTCAGAATATGCGCGATTTATTTTATTTATATTACCAATTTTATTGAGCGGCAACCGAACAATACGTGCTTGTTCCGCTAAAGCCTGCAAAATTGATTGACGAATCCACCAAACTGCGTACGAGATGAATTTGAATCCACGTGTTTCATCAAATCTTTCCGCTGCTTTAATCAATCCTAAATTCCCTTCATTGATCAAATCTGGAAGAGACATTCCCTGATTCTGATATTGCTTCGCTACAGAGACAACAAATCGTAAGTTGGCTTTCGTCAATCGCTCCAGTGCCAATTTATCACCTTCACGAATTCTTTGTGCCAAACGAACTTCTTCCTCAGCCGTAATTAAATCTACACGACCAATCTCTTGTAAATATTTATCAAGAGAAGCTGTTTCTCGGTTCGTAACCTGCTTCGCTATTTTTAACTGTCTCATAGGTCCTTTAGTTGCATTGTTCTCTTATATAACGTTCGATTCTTGTAAATCGTTGGAATATTCATATTTTTTTATTAAGGAGAATGAACAAACTTGAAGTTTCAGTTAACATTTTTAGGACTCGATTGAATGGAATCTTAATTTTACACCATGAAAATTCTAATGGTATGTCTTGGTAATATTTGCAGATCACCAATGGCTGACGGACTTCTTCGGCATAAAGTTGCGGAAACAGGACTTAATGTTGAGGTGGACTCCTCTGGTACTGCAGGATATCATGTTGGCGCAGCACCAGATAAAAGGATGAGAGCTACAGCAAAATCATTTGGGATTACCATTGATAATTTAAAAGCAAGAAAGTTTGTGGTCGAAGATTTTGATCGTTTTGATGTGATTTACGCCATGGACGAGAGTAATCAGTCAAATATTCTGCAATTGGCGCGTAATTCTAAAGATGCGGCGAAGGTTAAAATGATTCTTAATGAGATTTACCCTGGAGAGAATAGGTCCGTGCCTGACCCATACTATGGAGGTGATCAAGGTTTTATCGAGGTTTACCAAATGCTAGATCAAGCAACAGACAAAATAATTAACGATTTAAAAGGATGAGCAAAGGAAAAATATTCATGTTACCAACTTTGTTGGGAGGGGAACGCGCAGAAGAAGTGATTCCAGCGGAAGTGATTCAGCAAACGATTACATTACGTTACTTCATTGTTGAAAATATAAAAACTGCTCGTCGCTACCTGAGAAAACTTGATCGCGAATTCCCAATTGATGAATCCACATTCTTCATTCTTAATAAGAAAACAGACTTCAGTGAAGTGAATCGCTTCGTCAAACCAGCATTTGAAGGTCATGATATAGGAGTACTGTCCGAAGCTGGATGCCCAGGTGTTGCAGACCCTGGCGCGACAGTTGTTTCTGTAGCCAATACTTTAGGTATACATGTGAAGCCATTGGTAGGTCCGTCTTCTGTTCTACTCACTTTAATTGGAAGTGGATTTTCTGGACAGAATTTCGCATTTCATGGATACCTCCCAAAAGAAAGAAAAGATCGTATTAAAGTACTTCGAGACTTTGAGGCGGATACCCGAAGAACGGGCATTACCCACTTATTTATGGACACGCCATTCAGAAACATGAACGTTCTGGAAGATTTGCTGAATGAATTAGCCGACACCACTGAAATTTGTATCGCGTGCAACCTCACCCTTCCAGATGAGAGAATTCAAACGATGCCTGCCGTCGAGTGGCGTGAAAATGCATTTGACCTTGCTAAAAAGCCAACAATGTTTGCAATAGGCAAGAGACAATAAGACCCTTTATTCCCTTTGAGATACTTTTTACATTTTTGAGAATCGGCAAGTGCTTCCCTTAGATTGAATCACGTAAATATTTGAGCAAGAGAACCTAAGCGGCAACAGGATGAAAGCACCTTGTTCGTTAGACTGCAGCAATTGCTGCGGTGTTTTTTCACATCAGAATGATAAAAAAAGTGAAAATATCACATTATTTTCATAGTTTTAGATCGCTAAACTATAAACAATGAAAACTATATTCTCTAGCCTTGCGATAGGCTTGTTGTTATCGTTCTTCACTCTAGGACAACAACTAAACAACCAACCAGTAATTTCTGGGTTCAGTAATCAAGTAATTCAATCTTCGAGTTCACCTACATGGTCGGACATTAAAGAAGCGAATATCCCGACCTCGGGAACCCGCTACATTACACCAACTGAATACAGAACCGTAGAACTCAATGCGACTCCTCTATTAAGCGCGTTGGACCAAGCCCCTATGGAATTCACTCCTCAGGCAACAACCAAAGTTGTCACAATTGACCTTCCTTTACCAGACGGTACCGTGGAGCAATTCCGAATTGTTGAATCTCCAATCATGGAGCAACCATTGCAAGATCAATTTCCAGACATTCGAACTTTTTATGGAACTGGAATCACAGATCCAGCGAAAACAGTTCGATTTGATTTCACTCCCAAAGGGTTTCACGCCATGATAATGGTTGTTGGAGAAAGCACCATTTTTATTGATCCATACTCTTATGGAGGCGGAGACGTTAAACATTACATCGTATACGCAAGAAAGGATTTTGCTTCATCGGTAACGAAAGACTTCGAATGCGCGGTGACTTCTACTGGAACAACGCCAACAACTTCACAGACAGGAAAGCTCTCCTTCAATACCTGCGAACTCAGAGTTTACAGACTTGCACTTGCCGCAACTGGTGAGTATACCACTTTCCACGGAGGAACAGTGGCTGGTGCTTTAGCTGCTCAAGTAACCACAATGAACCGCGTAAATGGTATTTATGAAAGAGATTTGGCTGTTCGAATGGACATCATCGCCAACAACAACCTAATCATTTATACCAATGCAGGTAGTGATCCGTATACCAATAACAACGGAGGTACCATGTTAAATGAAAACATAAACAACCTGAATACAGTAATTGGAAATGCCAACTTCGACATCGGTCATGTTTTCTCCACAGGAGGAGGCGGTATTGCTGGCTTAGGCGTTGTTTGTACCACAAGTAAAGCACGAGGTGTTACTGGAAATGGCGCGCCGATTGGTGATCCATTCGATGTAGATTACGTTGCGCATGAAATGGGACATCAATTTGGAGCCAATCATACTCAAAACAATGCATGTAACCGAAACAATGCAACTGCAATGGAGCCAGGTAGTGCAAGCACTATAATGGGATACGCAGGAATTTGTGCACCGAACGTACAAAGCAACAGTGACGATCATTTCCACGGAGTGAACTTACTCGAAATTGGAAACCAGTTAAACAGCCATTCGTGTCCTGTTACAACAGCACTTGCTAACTCATCACCGACAATTACAGGGACAAACGGAAACGCAACCGTTCCTGCGAACACACCTTTCTCTTTAACAGCAATCGCAACAGATCCTGATGGTGATGTTTTGAGTTACAATTGGGAACAAATGAATAATCAAGTGAGTACACAACCACCTGTTTCGACAGCTACTGGCGGGCCAAATTTCAGAAGTTATTCATCGAGTACCGATCCAACGCGTTATTTCCCCAATTTAACTGACTTGTCCGCAGGAAACCCAACAACATGGGAAGTCCTATCGAGTGTGACAAGAACTATGGACTTTAGAATTACTGTGCGAGATAATTCTGCGGGTGGTTCATGTACAGATTATATTGACGTTACCGTTGATGTTGATGGTGGCTCAGGACCATTTATCGTACAGTATCCTTCTGCTACAGGAATTGTTTGGAATGCATTAACGACTGAAACTGTTACTTGGGATGTTGCCAATACGGATATCGCACCTGTCTCTTGTTCGAATGTAGATATCTTGCTATCAACAGATGGTGGGTTAACCTACCCTACTGTTTTGGCTTCAAATGTGCCTAATGACGGCTCACAAGCCATCAACGTTCCGAACACAAGTACAACGACAGCACGTGTCATGGTCGTTTGCTCAAGCGGAACGTTCTTCGATATTTCGAATAATAATTTCGAGATTGCTGCTGCAACTTTTGATTACACATTGTCAACTGCGGTAAATGCAGTTAGCGTTTGTACACCAAATGATGCCGTTTACACTATCGACATCGGAGAAATTGGAGGCTACAGCGATCCTGTAAACTTATCCGTTTCTGGATTACCTGCGGGTGCAACGTCAAGTTTTTCTATAAATCCTGTAACACCAATTGGGCAATCAACATTAACGATTTCAAACATTGGAGCTGTTGCACCAGGTTCATATACGTTTAGTGTTGATGCTACAAGTACAACAGGACCGCAGACTTTAAGTTTGGACTTAAATGTTAGTAATGGAACACCGAATCCAATTGCGCTTACATCTCCTACAAACGGTGCGAATGGAGTTTCTACCAACACTAGTTTAACTTGGGCTGCTTCACCAGAGTTTGGTGCAACCTATGAAATTGACATTGCAACGGATGCTGGCTTCGGTACGATTATCGATCAAGCTACCGGGTTATCAACGAACTCATACACTTCTGGCGTTTTATCGACAGCAACTTTCTATTATTGGAGAGTACGTGTAGTTACTGGGTGCGGAACCTCAGCATATTCTTCCACATTCTCATTTGAAACAAGCACGTGCACTATTTACACGTCAACAAATATCCCTGTAACAATACCATCATCAGGAACGCCTACTGTTACTTCAACCGTTACTGTTGGTGGATCAGGAACTGTTCAGGATGTTAACGTAACGCAATTAACAGGAACGCATACATGGATCAATGATCTAACCGTGACATTGACAAGTCCAACAGGAACAGTAGTTACTTTGTTCGATCAGATTTGTGGTAATGTCGACAATTTTGACGTACAATTCGATGATGCTGCAACGCCAGGAGCCTTACCTTGTCCTCCTACAGGAGGTGGTTTGTATCAACCATCAGGGTCTTTAGCTACATTCAACGGAGAAGCGCCAGCAGGAACTTGGACGCTCACAATAACCGACAATGCTAACCAAGATGGTGGAACATTGACGGCTTGGGCCATTGAGGTATGTACCGCTGGACTAGCAACAGCAACTGGGACAGATACTCAAACAGCCTGTGATTCGTACACTTGGATTGACGGAAATACGTATACAACATCTAACAATACGGCGACTTTCTTAATCGTTGGAGGCGCAGTTGGTGGAGCGGATTCGCTTGTTACACTTGATTTAACGATGAACTACAGTACCGCTGCTACAGATGTTCAAACAGCTTGTGGATCATACACATGGTTGGATGGAAATACGTATACTTCATCCAATAACACGGCAACCTTCACGACAACGAATGCTGCAGGATGTGATTCTGTAATTACACTAGACCTTACAGTGAACAGTGCAACTACTGCAACAGATCTTCAAACAGCATGTGGACCATACACATGGTTGGATGGAAATACATATACTTCATCCAATAACACGGCAACCTTCACGACAACGAATGCTGCAGGATGTGATTCTGTAATTACACTAGACCTGACAATAAGCGCACCAACAACTGCGACAGATGTACAAACAGCTTGTGGACCTTACACATGGATCGACGGAAATACGTACACATCTTCAAACAATACAGCAACATTCACTACGACAAATTCGGCAGGTTGCGATTCAGTAATCACCTTAAATCTATCGGTTGGTTCTCCAACGACTGGAACAGATGTTCAGACTGCCTGTGTTTCATACACGTGGATAGATGGAAATACGTACACTTCCTCGAACAACACAGCAACATTCACCACTACGAATGTCGCTGGATGTGATTCGGTTATTACACTTAACTTAACAATAGCGAGTAGTGTTTCAGGAACGGACACACAGGTGACATGCGGACCTTTCACATGGATTGATGGAAATACATATACTTCATCCAATAACACGGCAACTTTCACTCTTATTGGAGGTTCTGTAAATGGATGCGACTCCATCGTGTCATTAGACCTAACTGTGGGTGCATCCACGACTGCGACAGATATTCAAACTGCTTGTGATTCATACACCTGGATTGATGGGAACACCTATACAACTTCGAATAACAGTGCAACGTTTACAACTACGAACAGCGCTGGATGTGATTCGGTAATTACACTAGACCTTACCATTACGACAGTTGACAACGGTGTGACACAATTGAATTACAATACCATGGAAGCCAATTCTGCGACGGGAACGTATCAGTGGATTGATTGTGCAACGAACACATCAATATCGGGTGCAACGAGTCAAGGATACACAGCTACTGTTAATGGAAACTACGCAGTGATTGTCACGAATGGTATTTGTTCTGATACGTCTTCTTGTGTTCTGATCAATACCATAGGCGTGGACGAAATCAGCACCAGTGCATTTATGGTGTATCCAAACCCTACAGAGGGGCAATTGACTGTCACAATAACGGACGGAGATGCAAATGATTTCAAATTGTTTGACGCTACTGGAAGAGTTGTAATGTCTGGAACTTTAGAAAATGGTGTGAATCAGATTTCAATTGCTCATTTGGCAACTGGAACATACACATGTGAATTGACCGGATTCTCTGGTGCACAACCAGTGATCAAGCTATAGAAAATAGAACCAAAAAGAAAAGAGTGCTTCGTTAGAGGCACTCTTTTTTTCGTTTAAAGAGACATAAAAGTATACCGCACGGTACGGCTCTAGTTCTGTTCTTGATTATAGTTCTATGATTTCGTTTTACACGTTTTGATTCCGAACGGTAAGTAAAGTGGACAGAAGCTGACGATACTCGTTAATAAAAATATACCTCCTAGGATGAGCAATACAATACCTAGCGTTCCATTAATAACTCCTGCGAAATATAGAGCTGCAATTATACCTGCAACAATTGTTCTGAATACGCGATCGGTAATTCCCATGTTTTTTTTTCATCTTGATTGATTTTAAGTGTTATATCAAATTTACACTACCGGAATCAACCAAAATATGACTTAGGTCACTGAAAGCCTTTATTTCATCCCGCGACGCTTTTTAATTGCTTCGTAAGAGTCTTGAATTTTTTGAAATTTCTCTTTTGCACCCTTTTGATATTCTTCTCCCATCTGGGAAACTTTATCAGGGTGAAATTTGATGGCCATTTTACGATAGGCTTTTTTCACTTCATCATCTGTGGCGTCTGGTTCTAAACCAAGGACACGATAATCGGAATCCACATCACGATAAAACATATTCTTCACCGATTCGAAGTCGGAATTTGAAACGCCCAACATGTTCGCAATATTGGCAATCACATTAATCTCTGAAGGAGAAACATCACCATCTGAATTCGCAATGCCAAACATATAATGCAATAATTGAACGCGAACCTCAGGCTGCATTCTCAATCGAATATCGTTGCAAATTCGTTGCAGGGGAATTTCGTTAGAGTCGAGAAAGCGTTTTAAGGTTTGGAGGTGTTGTTGCGAAAATTGCGGCCCAAATTGTTGGTTGAAAAATGTTTTGACATAATTCAATTCTGCCTTGAGAACTTTGCCATCAGCCTTCATCACTGCAGCAGAAAGCGCCATTAACATAGTTGGAACATCGCTGGAGCTTGAACTTCTTTGGTAATAAGCAAACATATCTTCTGTAGACATGCGGCGCCCTCCACTTTGTTGCTGGGCATTTTTCATGACCCGCTGGTAGTTGTCAATTCCCGTGCCTATAAAAAGTCCCAAAAGTGCACCGAAAATACTTCGGTTGAAAAGAAAATAGCCAGCTATGGGTAGAATAAATTTGTACAAACTTTATAAAATTAAACTGTCCGCCTCTCGACGGACAGTTGGTATGTAATCTTCTTAAACCAAGTCAATGCTTCGCTCGATGAACTCATTGAGTTTCTCCCCTTTGAGCATTCCTTGCGAGAGCATGGCAATATCGGTCAATTGTTTTATTTTTCGTTCTTGCGATTTCTTCGTTTTCGTTGACAAAATTTCGCTGATCTTTTCGTGATTGGAATTGATGACCAAATTGTGCATCTCAGGAAAAGCACCTGCAAAACCACCACCCATTCGCTGTTGCTCCATCATTCGACGAATAAACTCAGGCTGTGTGATAATGATCGGCGCATCGGAAGCACTCATGCTTTCAAATTGCACAGTGAATTTATCTTTGCTAATCACTTCTTCAAACATTGGACGCAATTTCCCTTCATCTTCTTCCGTTAATTTCGATGGAATTTCTTCGTC